>Ga0079306_1000309_pt1 | contig 50054 bp, 55 predicted proteins | sample Methanotroph_Enr_FD_79181 | JGI IMG/M metagenome (GOLD analysis project Ga0079306, IMG submission 79181) | Enriched soil microbial communities from Old Woman Creek wetland in Ohio, USA - Methanotroph_Enrichment_5 | ecosystem: Environmental > Terrestrial > Soil > Wetlands | place: USA: Ohio... | reverse complement strand
CCGCCCGAACCGGCTTTCCGGTCCAGCCGCTCCACCCATCCCCTGCTAGGAAGGCGAGATGTAAACCTGCCGTTCACCTTCCGCGGCTGGCCCAAAAAGCCGGTCCGTGCGTCACCCCTCCACTACGGGTTGCGAAGCCACTTATGGTTGCTGGCGGAGACCATGCGGGCCGGTGAGAAAAACCCTCTTGAGCCCGAGGCTTGCGTAGCGCCGAGGGCGAGAGGGGAGTGAGGGCACGGTGTGCCCGAACGCGTTTTTCGAACCGGCCCGCATGGTAGGCCGCCCGAACATGCACTCCCCTATCCCCTACCCTCCGGCCTTCGGGCTTTGCTATTATGTATCTATGAAACGGGGAATATTTATCGTATTAGAGGGACCGGATAGGTCCGGGAAATCCACCCAGGCCGCGCTGCTGAAGACCTGGCTGGAAGAGCTGGGCCATGAAGTCATGGTCACCCGCGAGCCCGGCGGAACCTACCTGTCCGAAAAGATCCGCAAGATCCTGCTCGACCCCAAAAGCCAAATCGAGCCCATGACCGAACTTTTTCTCTACGAGACCTCCAGGATAAAGCACACCCTGGAAAAAATACTCCCCGCGCTCGAAACCGGCAAAGTCATAATCTGTGACCGCTACACCCTCTCCACCACCGCCTACCAGGGCTACGGCCGCGGCCTCGACCTGAAAACCGTCGACACCCTCAACCGCATAGCCACCCTGAACCTCAATCCCGACGTCACCATAGTCTTCGACATCCCGGACAAGGTCTTCGCCCAGCGCGAGCGCCTGGCTCAAGTTTCCGGCCCCGACCGCATCGAGCGCGAACCGTCTTCTTTCAGGAAACGGGTCAACAAAGCCTACAAGATCCTCTCGCGGAAGCCCGGCATGACCCGCGTCGACGCCGGCCGCCCGGTAGAAGCGATACAGAAAGACATCCGCGCCCGCGTCGCGAGAATATTAAAGAATGCCGAGTTCGGAAAGTTTGCCACAAAGAAGCACAAGACCGAATAAAATTTAGCAAGAAATAGCCCATTCAAAAAAGCCGGTTCCTGTGCCTCTTGTGCCTTTTTGCGGCTATTCCCGCAGTAATTTAAATATGTCATTTTCATCCATACTCGGACAGGACAAGACGATAAAACGCCTGCGCGCCCTCATCGAATCGGGCCGCGTGCCGCCGGCCATGATCTTCCACGGCGCTCCCGGCATCGGCAAATTCCTGGCGGCCATGGAATTCGCCAAGGCCCTGAACTGTTCCCACGTCGCGCACAGGGAAAGACCCGCCGCCCCCCCGCCGCCCGACGAGAACGACCTTTTCGCCATGGCCGCCCCGGCCCCCGCGCCGGCGCCCGAGCCGGAGCCCGAACCCGCGCAGGTCCATTCCGACCCTTCCGATTCCTGCGGGACCTGCCTGTCGTGCCTGCAGGCGGCCAGCGGCGCGCACCCCGACATCCGCGTGGTGGACACCGCCTTCCAAGCCGCCCTCCTGGACGAGGCCGAGAGCTCGAACCTGAAGATAGACACTATGCGCGAGCTTACCCGCTGGGCGCAGCAGAAGCCCATGCTCTCGCAGTGGAAGGTCTTCATCGTGCGCGACGCCGAGGCCCTTATGCCTGGGGCCCAGAACGCCCTGCTTAAAACCCTCGAAGAACCGCCGCCGGGCACGCTGGTGATACTTACCGTCTCTAAAAAAACCTCGCTGCTCTCCACCATACTCTCCCGCTCCTGCTTAGTAGAGTTCGGCGGCCTTCCGAGCGCCTCTTTGAGAACCATACTGCAAGCGCAGGGCGCCGATCCCGACCAGGCCGCCTCCCTGGCCTCCCTGGGAGCGGGCTCGCTGGAAAAAGCCGCCGAAGCCGGCGCTTTCCTCAAGCGTGTTTCCGCGCTGCGCCCAAGCGACCCGTCGAGGGTCTTCAAATTCTCCGCGGGACTGCCGCGCGACAGCCACAAAGCCCGCGAAGAAGTGAAAACGCTGCTGGACCTGCTGCTGGCGAAAACGCGCGCGGCCTGGAGCGCGGCCGGCGGGCCGGCTAAAACAAAATTCACGGCGCTGCTCCGCCGCACCCTGGAACTGCGCCGCATGGCGGACCGCAACGTTTCCTACCAGCTCCTGCTGGAAACGGCCCTGCTCGAAAGCGAGCGAGCCGGCATAAAGATAGAGGACCTGATCAGACCGGAGAAGTGATGAATCCCAAAAAATATTACATCACCACGCCGCTCTACTACGTGAACGACCGGCCGCATATCGGCCACGCCTACACAACTCTGGCCGCGGACATCCTCGCCCGCCACCTGCGCTCCAAGGACGTACCGGTCCATTTCCAGACGGGCACCGACGAGCACGGCGCCAACATAGAGAAGATAGCCAGGGAAAAAGGCGTGGAGCCGAAGGCCTGGTGCGACGGGATCTCGGCCGATTTCCGCGCCCTCTGGAAGACCCTCAACATCAGGTACGACCATTTTATCCGCACCACCGATCCCGCGCACGAGGCCGCCGTACAGGCCGTCTTCGAAAAGCTCATAAAGAGCGGGGACATCTACCTGGGCTCCTACGAGGGGCTGTACTGCGGTTCCTGCGAAGCTTTCTACGACGAGAGCGAGCTAAAGGGGAAGAACTGCCCCGTCCACGCCCGCCCGGTGGAGCGGGTCAGCGAGGAGACCTATTTCTTCAGGCTTTCAAAATACGGCGACGAGCTGCTGAAGCATTACGAGCGGCACCCGGACTTCCTCTCCCCCCGCTACCGCGCGCAGGAGCTGCTGAATTTCGTGAAGTCGGGCCTGAAGGATATCTCGGTCTCCCGCACCAAGGTGTCCTGGGGCATCCCCGTCAGGTCGAACCCCGAACACACCGTTTACGTGTGGTTCGACGCGCTGCTCAACTACGCCACGGGCGCGGGTTACAACCCGGAGAACATTTCACCGGATTTCCCCACGCTCTGGCCGGCCGACGTGCACCTGGTGGGCAAGGAGATCTTCCGCTTCCACGGCGTGATCTGGCCCGCCATGCTGATGGCGCTGGGCGTGGAACTGCCGCGCAAGGTTTACGCGCACGGCTGGTGGACCGTCAACGGGGAGAAGATGTCGAAGTCCCGCGGCAACTACATAAAGGCCGAGGACGTAGTGAAAGACTACGGCGTCGACGCCCTGCGCTTTTTCATTTTCCGCGAAGTAACTTTCGGGCAGGACGGGGACTTCTCCCTGGAGGCTTTCCGCCGCCGCTATAACGCCGACCTGGCCAACGACCTGGGGAACCTCTTCTCCCGCGTGATGAACATGGCGGCCAAATATCTCGACCATTGCCTGCCCGAAAAGCCCCAAGAGTCGGAGACCTTCAGTGAACTCTCGTCGTGGACTCCGGCCATACACCGCAGCATGGAAGCCCTGCAGTTCAGCGAGGCGCTGGAGAAGATCTGGCAGGGCGTGGGGCTGCTGAACCGGCTGGTGGACACGAAGAAGCCCTGGGCGATGGCCAAGACCGACCAGAAAGCCCTGAAGCCTTTCCTGTGCGAGATGATCTGGTGCCTGCGCCTGCTGGCGGCCTGGATAGACCCTTTCATGCCGGATACGGCCAGCCGGATGCACCTGCAGCTCGGCGTGGGCAGGACCGCGGACGGCACCGAGCCGCAGAAAATGCCGCCCCTTTTCCCGAGGAAGCAGGACGATAAACCGAGGGACCCGAAGAACAACTGACCGCCGGCGGCATAAAAAAAGCCCGGGCTCTTCAGGCCCGGGCTTTTTTCACGTCCGTTCGGTTTATCAGACCGCTTCTTTGCCGCTGAATATTTTTTTAAAGGCCCCGTAAAAACCCGCTATGATGCCTGACAGGGCGTAGATGGAGAAGAACAGGAACAGCGCGTCCTGGGGATAGGCCACTATCATGGAAAGCACCGCCGTTATGAGCAGGATGCCTTTTATCGAATTGGCCTTTATCATGTCGCCCTTGAAGGCGGCGTAGGGCGCGCTGGAAACCATCAGCAGCGCCAGGGCTATCATGATGAACGGGATCGCCGCGTAAACGAAAGGCATCTGGTTCATCACCATCTGTATGCTGCGCGTGCCGCCTTCGCCCTCGAGCATGCTGTAGGCCAGCACGAACGAGACGAGGATGCCGGCCGCGGCCGGTATGGGCAGGCCCTGGAAATAGTCCTTGGAGCTGCCGCCGAAATGCGATTTCAGGTTGAAGCGGGCCAGGCGCAGCGAGCCGCAGAGCACGTACAGGAAGGCCACGGGGTAGCCCCAGATGCCGTAATCCTTGAGCACCAGCTTGTAGATCATGTAGGCGGGCGCGATGCCGAAGGAGATCCAGTCCGAGAGGGAATCGATCTCGACGCCGAAGGAGCTTTCGCCGTGCACCAGGCGCGCCACGCGGCCGTCCAGCATGTCCATCACGTAGGAAATTATTATAAACCAGGCCGCCTTCACGAATTTACCCTCGGACGCCAGCAGTATCGAGAAAAAACCGAAGGCCATGTTGGCGATGGTGAAGATGGACGGCAGCACGATCGCGCCGGTCTTCTTCAGCTTCGCCATGTCTATTCTCTTTTTTTCCTGTATTTCTTCCATTTGTTTTTCCTTTTTTAAAAAGTTATTTTCCGTTCACCAGAGCGCCAGCGCGGTCTCGGCGCCGGCCACCTTGTCGCCCGGCTTTACCAGCACGCGCGCGGTGTCGGGCAGGTAGACCGCCACCTGGGAACCGAAATAGATCATGCCTACGCGCTCGCCCTGGCGGATGGCCTGGCCTTCCTTGACGTAGCAGGCGATGCGCCGCGCGATGGAGCCGGTTATCTGCTCGATCTCCACGAAGCGCCCGTATTCCCCCTCTATGCGGATAAGGTTGCGCTCGTTCTGCGCGGCTTCCGGTTTATAGGCGATGGCGAAATTCCCTTTGGTGTACTTCGTCTTCGTTACCTTCCCTTCCATCGGTGCGCGCTGCACGTGCACGTTGAGCACGGAGAGGAAGATGCGCACCACGGTTATCCCGGGAACGCCTTCGTTAGCCACGGTCATCACGGTGCCGTCGGCGGGGCAGGCGATCTCGCCGGGGGCGAAGACCTTGTCGCGCTCGGGGTCGCGGAAGAAGTAGGCTGAGAAGCCGGCGAAAGCCAGGCCGAGGAAGAGGACCGGCAGGCCCAGCCCCCTGGACCAGACCGCCAGCATTCCGCCCAGCGCCCCGGCGATAACTCCGCCGGCGATAAGTTTGATACCTTCAGGAGCAAATCCCATAGCAACCTCCAGAAAAATCCCGGACCGAAACAAAGTGGGCATGGTGGGACTCGAACCCACACGGCCTTGCGGCCAACGGATTTTAAGTCCGTCGCGTCTACCAGTTCCGCCACAAGCCCTGCGCGCCATCCCGGCGCTTCAGTCCATTATTCTACAAATTTTACCGCGTTTCCTTGCGCAGCTCGGCCTGGGCCAGGTACTGGAAGGTTTCGCAGGTCATCGTTTTTACGCCCTCGGCGGCCGCGCGCTCGCGCAGGCCGTTATCCGAGGTGACGATGATGGCGCGTATGCCCTCGGTCTGCATGAAATAGCCGCGCTCCACCAGCATCTCGTCGGCCGGCTCGGAATCGCTGTAGTAGACCGTGACGGAGGGGCCCGCGGAGCCTGACTTGCGGTACGGCCCGTCGAAGACCACGCGGAAACACGAGGCCCGCAGGGTCTCGGTCCGGGCGACCTGGCCGAGCCAGCCCATGAACTCGCGCTCGAGCTCCGCCGGCGAAGTGCCCCCGGCCTTTTCCCAGAACCGCATGGAGAAATTAGAGCCGTCGATCAGGTAGACGGTGGATTTTGTGGAGAGACGTTTCATTCAGCCTTTGGCCTTCGAGATCTCGACGACGGTGATCTTGCGGCGCAGCCGCTCCAGCTTGAGGCCGAGCTGCCTGCGCAGCTGCAGGTCTATGACCTTCGGGTCTTCCGAGTCCAGCTCGAAGGTGTAGGCGAAAGGTCCGGCGGCGCTGGTCTCGTCCAGGACCGGCTGGCGGAAAACCTCTTTAAGCCTGGACGCCACCGCCGAGAAAGAGCCGCCTTTCACCTCCAGCAGCGTCCCGTTAAGTTCCGCCGGCCCGTATTCCCGGTGATCTTTGACGTTGACCAGCCCGCCGGGAGCTTTCTTCAGCACGTACACTTCGGCCTCGCGCTCCGACTTTGTCACCTTAAGGCCCAGCGCGGATTCGAGCCCGTGCAGGAAAAAGTCTTCTTTCCGCGCCTCGCGCTCCACCGGCAGGCGCAGGCGGATGTCATAGGACACGGTCATGGCGGGCTCGGCCCCGGGTTTTATATCGAAGCGGTCTATCCTGCCGTACAGCCATTCAAGCGCGTATTCGAGCGGCATGGCGGAGGCGGTCAGGGAAGCCGGCCCGTACTGGGCGGTGCCGCTGTGCGCCGCGGACTTAGAAATATAGAATTCAGCCAGGGCCAGCCCCGTGGACAAAGAGACCTGGGCCTCGGGCTCCTGCCCGGGCTGCCCGGCGAGCAGCCGCATCAGGCTTTCGGCGTTAAGTTCCCCGGGATGCGGGAAGGACGCCACCGCGCCCGCCCTGTCCACGAGGACCATGTGCGGCCTGCCGTAAACCCTGAAAGCCTTGAACACTTCCGCGCCGGCTTCCGGCGCCACCCAGCCGGAGACGCGGTGCGTTTTCAGGAATTCGCGCACGTCCGGCTCGGCCTCGTCGGTGATATGGATGAAAACCACCGGCTGGCCGCGGAACCTTTCGGCCAGCTGGTCCAGGGCGGGAAGGCCGTCGACGCAGGCCTCGCACCAGGTGGCCCAGAAATCGAGGACGACCACCTTGCCTTTAAGCTCGTCCCAGCCCTTTAATTCCGCGGCGGGAGCGCCGATAAGTTTTTTCAGGCTTAGCGCCGGGGCGGGCAGGCCCTTCTTCGCCAGCTGCGGCCTCTCCGCCGGCTGCCCGGAGCAGGCCGCGAGGACGGCGGCAAGAACTATCAGCGTCAGCTTTTTCATGCGCGGTCAGGAGCCTTTGACGACCCCTATCGCGAAGCCCTCTCCGGCGGGGATCACGGCGGAAGAAACGAAGCGGTCCGAATCGAACAGGATGTGGAAGAACTCCCTCATAGAGCGCTCGCCGGAGTGGGAAGCGGCTTCCCCGACCTCGCCAGTGCCCTTGGGGAACGCGCCGCCGACCACGACCAGGCCGCCCTGCCTCAGGTTTAAGGCGGCCCAGCGCAGATAGGCCGGGTAATTCTCGATATCCGCGTCGATAAAGCAGAAATCGAAAGGGGCCAGTTTTCCCAGCGTCTTGAGGCCTTCCAGCGCGGGGCCTTCCATGATGGTCACTTTGCGCGTCAGGCCCGAGGCCTCGATCCCTTCCTTGGCCGCGTTCACGCAGGAAGGATCTTTCTCGAGGGAATAAAGCCTGGCGCCTTCCGGCAGGCCGCGGGTTATCCAATGAGCGGAGTAGCCGTAAAGGGAACCTATCTCTACGGCCTTCCGGGCGCCGGAAAGCCGCACCAGGGATTCCAGCAGCCGGCCCTCCATGGCCGTAACGGAGGAAGCGAGGTTGCCGGCCTTCCGCATAGCTTCGAGGACGTGGGCCGCGAAGCCCTCGTCGGCCGAGGTAAGCGCGGCGAAATAGGCGGCCAGTTCGGGCGTCAGGTCGAAGCCCGGGAATACGTTCGTTTTGTCGTTGGTCATTGTTTTATAGAGGCTGGCGGTGCAGCGTCACTCCGAAGCGCCGGCCGTCGGGCGCGGCGGCGGCGCAGATCACTACGGGGAAAGGCGCGAAGTCGGCGGCGTTAAGCGCGGCGGCGCAAAAAGCCCCCGCCGGCCCGGAAAGGGAGACCTGGGACTGGAAATACCTGCCCTCGCAGGTCTCTTTCCCGGCGTAGGGACAGATAGCGTAGAAAGTGATGTCGGCGGTCAATTCCCCCCCGCCGGGGAGGGCCAGCTTCTCCGAGGCGTGGGCCGCGGAGGCCTCGCCGGGTGCGGCGGGCATGGCCAGGCGCAGGGTGACGGGGCGGTTGCGCTCCCCGGGCTTGGGGAGCTGGCAGGAGGCGCCGGAGCAGTCCTGGGTCCAGGCGGAAAGATAGCCTTTGAGTTCCATGGCGGGTTCGCCCACCGCGGCGGCGAGGGGCTGTGCCAGGAGAGAGGCGGCCAACAATATAATTTTATTCATGAAGTTATATATTTTAACAAAATTATGACCGTGTTGTTCTTTAATGACTCCGGGCCCGCAGGCCTCCCCCGGGTTTTCAGCCGCTTTACGTTGCTTTATTTTTCTCCTTATGCTATATTTCAGTATCTATGGCAACCCCAAACATCAAATTCGGAACCTCTGGCTGGAGGGCCGTCATCGGCGAAGATCTGACCATTTCAAGCCTGCGGCGCGTAGCCCACGCGGTAGCAGACCATGTCAACGACAATAAAGAGTACGGTTATAAGGGCGAAGAATATCTCCTGAACCTGCGCAAGGCCGGCAAACCCGCGCCCAAGACCGCCAGGATAATAATCGGGTACGACACCCGCTACCTCTCCGAAGATTTCGCCAAGAACGTGGCCGAAGCCCTGGCCGCCGAAAGCATAACCGCGGTGATCTCGGACGGGGAAGCCCCCACCCCGGTAGTAGCCTGGGAAGTGCTGCGCAACTACGCTTCCGGCGGCGTGATGATCACCGCCAGCCACAACCCCCCGCATTACAACGGCTTTAAGTGGACGCCTTACTGGGGCGGCCCGGCGCTGTCCGAAATAACCAACGACCTCGAAGCCAGGGTGCAGAGCCTGACCATAGCCGAAGTCGAAAAGCACATCCCCTTCGAGCACGGCGTAACGGCCGGCATCATAAAGGTGGAGGATTTCCACGAGAACTATTTCAAACAGCTCGAGACCCTGCTGGACCTGGGCGCGATAAAGAAAGCGGGCCTCAGGCTGGCGGCCGACTCCGTTAACGGCGCGGCGCGCACCTACCTGCGCCCCTTCCTCGAGAAAGCCGGGGCCAAAGTGACGGGCCTGCGCGAAGAGCGCGACGTGCTTTTCGGCGGCCACGCCCCCGACACCGACGAGGAGAACCTGAAGGTCCTGCGCGAGACCGTGGTGAAGAACAAGCTGAACCTCGGCCTGGCCTGCGACGGCGACGCCGACCGCTTCGGCATCATAGATTCCGACGGGACCTGGATCTCCCCCAACCTGGTGCTGGGCCTGGTCCTGGAACACCTGGTGAAGAACCGCGGCCTGAAGGGCAAGTTCGCCCGCTCGGTGATGACCTCCCATTTCGCCGACGCTATCGCGCGCAGCCACGGCCTGGAAGTGCGCGAGACCGCCGTCGGCTTCAAGCACATCGGCAACCTCCTGCGCACCGGCCAGTACCTGCTGGGCGGGGAAGAGTCCGGCGGCCTGTCCATCATGAACCACGTCCCCGAGAAGGACGGCATCCTGGCCTGTCTGCTTATCGCCGAAATGGTCGCGTACGAGCGCAAGCCCCTGAAGAAGATACTCGCGGACCTGAACAAGCGCGTCGGGAATTTCGTGAACACCAGGGAGAACCTGAAGCTGGACAAGAACCTCAATATGGACGTGCTGGTGGAACGGCTGCGGGTGAACCCGCCGCTGAACCTGGCCGGCGCCTCCGTCTGGCGCATCGACCACACCGACGGGTTCAAGTTCATCATGAAGGACGGCAGCTGGCTGGGCCTGCGCCCTTCCGGCACCGAGCCGCTGGTCCGCATTTACGCGGAAGCCCCCACCGCCGAGAAAACGGCCGCGCTGAACGAGGCCGGCAAGAAGATCATGACCGGTAAATTTTAAGCCGGACGCCGCTTAAGGCGCCGGTTCTGGAGAAAAATAACACATGGACGCAAAAATAAAAAAAATAATTGCCAGGGAAATACTTGATTCGCGCGGTTTCCCCACGGTAGAGACCGACATCTTCCTCACCGACGGTTCTTTCGGGCGCGCGGCGGTGCCGAGCGGCGCCTCCACCGGCACCCACGAGGCCCTCGAGATGCGCGACGGCGGCAAGCGCTACATGGGCAAAGGCGTGACCAAGGCCGTAGAGAACGTGAACAAGGCCATAGCCGCCGAGATCACCGGGCTCAAGGCCGACCAGATAAAGATCGACGAGATGATGATAAAGCTCGACGACACCCAGATGAAGACCAAGCTGGGCGCCAACGCCATCCTTTCCGTCTCCATGGCTCTCGCCCGCGCCGGCGCGGACTCGGCCAAGCTCCCGCTCTACGCCTATATCCGCAAGGCCTACGGCCTCAAGCACAAGGACTACGTGATCCCCGCCCCGATGATGAACATCATCAACGGCGGCAAGCACGCCGACTCCGGCATCAGCATCCAGGAGTTCATGATAGTCCCCACGGGCGCGCCGCATTTCTCCGAAGCCATCCGCATGGGCTGCGAGATCTACCATACCCTCAAGAAGGTCCTGACCAAGGCGGGCTACAGCACGTCGGTCGGCGACGAGGGCGGCTTCGCCCCGAAGATCTTCACGCACGAGTCGGTGCTGGAGACCATCTGCAATTCCATCAAGGACGCGGGCTACACCTTCAAGGAAGTCCAGATCGCCCTGGACTCCGCCGCCAGCGAGTTCTTCCAGAACGACCGCTACGTGTTCGAAGGCTCCAACCTGAGCTACCAGGAACTGACCGCGAAGTACGCCGAGTGGAAGAAGCACTTCCCGATCATCTCCTACGAGGACCCGCTCGCCGAAGACGACTGGGAAGGCTGGGACCACCTAACCAAGCACCTGGGCAAGAAAGCCCGCGTGGTGGGCGACGACCTCTTCGTCACCAACCCCGAGCGCCTGAAGAAAGGCCTTGAGGAAGGCGTCGCCAACGCCATCCTGATCAAGCTCAACCAGATCGGCTCGCTGACCGAGACCATCCGCGTGATAGAGATGGCCCACAAGGCCGATTACGCCACCATTATCTCCCACCGCTCCGGCGAGACCGAGGACGCTTTCATAGCGGACCTGGCCGTCGCCACCAACGCCGGCGCCATAAAGACCGGCGCGCCGTGCCGCTCGGAGCGCCTGTGCAAGTACAACCAGCTCATCCGCATCGAGGAAGAACTGGGCAAGAAGGCCCGCTACGCCAAGGACAGCGTTTTCAAGTTCAAGTAGAAGCCTTCCGTCAAAGCCCCGTCCGTATTAAACCGGACGGGGCTTTTTATCGAACAGCATGGCCGCCCGACGGCCAGAGGCCTTGATCCGGCGCCTGCATGGCAATGAAACCTCTCCGCTTCAAATTCAAGCTGAAATACCTGGCGATCCTGGCGCTGGCCGCCCTTTTGCTGGGCAACCGGGGCTTCCGCAGCCTCATCAAGAATTACCGGGAGTACCGCCAGCTCAGGACGGAAAAAGCCCGGCTGGAAGTGCAGCGCAAGGACCTGGAAAAGAAGCTGGAAGAAATAGGCAAAAAGCCGGCGATAGAGCAGGCCGCCCGCAAAGAACTGGGCCTGATCAAGCCGGACGAGACGGAATACCGCTTCCCCCCGCCCAAGGAGTCGGACAAATGATCAAGACGCGCCAGTTCAAGGTCGGGCCGATGGATAATTTTTCCTACCTGCTCTGGGACGACGGGACGAAGGACGCGGTCCTGATAGACCCGGCCTGGCAGCCGGAGAAGCTGGCGGAATTCATCGGGCATGAAAAACTTATCCTGCACGCCGTCCTGCTGACCCACGCCCACCCCGACCACGTGAACGGCGTCTCTTTTTTCACCAGCGGGAAGAGCGACCTCCCGGTCTACCTGCACGAGGGCGACTACCATATGCTCGAAGCGAAGCCCCCGGTACTGCTCCCTGTGACCGACGGGGAGAATATCGAGGCGGGCGCGCTCAAGATAGGCGTGCTGCATACCCCCGGCCACACCCCGGGCTCGGTCTGTTACCAGGCCGGCGGCGGGGTCTATACGGGGGACACGCTCTTCGTGGGCGAATGCGGCCGCATGGACCTGCCCGGCTCCAGCGCGGAAGCCCTGTACGACAGCTTCGTTAAACTTTCCAGGATGCCTGACGCGGAGGCGGTCTACCCGGGGCATTCCTACAACGGCGATAAGTCGACCTTCGGCGTGCAGAAAGAATACAATCTTTACCTGAAACTGGCCCTGGCCGGCCGCAGGGCGGATTTTCTCAAGGCGGTAGTATGAAAGGCTGGGCCGCCGTCTCCGACTTCGACGGGACCATAACCCTGCGGGACGTGGGCGACCACCTCCTGCTGCATTACGGCTTTTCGGACAAGGAAACCATAGAGGCCTCCTATTCGCTCAAAGTGCGCGTAGAGGATTTTATGAAACGCGCCTTCTCGGGAGCGAAGCTGACGGAAGAAATGATCGCCGGCTTCGTGCGCGAAAAAGTGCGCGCCAGGCCTGGGTTCCGTGAATTCGTCCTTTTCTGCGAGGCGGCGGGCCTGCCTTTCGAAATAGCCAGCGGCGGGGTGGACCTTTACGCGGACCCTTTTTTCGAGAAGCACGGCGTAAAGGTGAAATCTTTTTTCGGGAAGGCGCGGGTGGTGGAGCACGGGATAAAGATCACCTACCCCTTTCTCAAGCGCATGGACCTGAGCACTTTCAAGGCCTCGCGCGTAAGCCGCATGAAGCGCGCGGGGTACAAGGTGGTCTTCTTCGGGGACGGCCCCAACGACCTGAAGGCGGCCGCGCTGGCCGACAAGGTCTACGCCGCAGGACGGCTGCTCAGGCTCTGCCGGGAGAGGGACATAGCGGCCTCCCCGCTGACGGACTTCGCCCGCGCGGTAAATTTCCTGAAAAAGGAGCAGGCGGGCCTTTCGCGCTGATCGCTTTATATGCACCCCATAATTTTCCATATCGGTTCCTTCAAACTTCCCGCCTACGGCCTGCTGGTGGCCTGCGGCTACCTGGCCGGCATCCTTTATATTTTCCGCAAAGCCAGGACCGCCGGCTTCGAAAAAGAGGCCCTCTCCGACCTCATCTTCTACTCCGTGCTCAGCGGGATGCTTGGAGCGAAGCTTTTTTACGCCGCCACCTATTGGGGCGACTTCGGCGCGGACCTGCAGTCGCGGGTGCTGTACCTGCTGAAGAGCTTCCAGTACGGCTTCGTCTTTTACGGCGGGCTCATCTTCGGCGCGGCCGCCTTTTTCATTACCGCGCGCCGCTGGAAGCTGGACGCCTTGCGGGCCGCTGACCTGTTCGCGCCGGCGCTGGCGCTCGGGCATACCTTCGGCAGGATCGGGTGCTTCCTGGCCGGCTGCTGCTTCGGCAGCCCCACTACCTGCCCGATAAACGTCACTTTCACGAACCCGGCTTCCGAGATCAACCCCTCTTACCTCGGAGTCCCGCTCCACCCCGTCCAGCTCTACGAGGCGGCCGGCAACCTCGCCATATTTTTCCTGCTCAACGCGGCGCTCCGCCGGAAACTCCCCGGCGGCGCGGTGGTGGCGCTTTACGCGGCGCTCTACTCGGCGCTGCGCTTCTCCCTGGAGTTCCTGCGCGGCGACGACCGCGGCGTTCTGCACCTGGGCCTCTCCCCGGCGCAGCTGATCTCGGCGGCCGTCTTCGCGGCCGCAGCGGCGGTATTCTTAAGGATGAAAGCAAACCATGAAAAAAAATAAGATCATTTATTCGGGCGAACCCATCAGGCTGGACGTCCTGCTGAGCCAGACGGGCGAGAACTATTCCCGCTCTTTCGCGCGGCGCCTCGCCGAAGAAGGCAGGGCGACCGTGAACGGGAAGAAGGTGAAGCCCGGCTACGTAGTGGACGAAGGGGACAGCGTCGAATTCGCGGCGCCCGACGCCGATGAAACGCAGAAAGGTTTTGAAGACCTCGTTATTTTCGAGGACAAGGCGCTGATAGCCGTGCATAAACCGGCGGGGCTGGCGGTGCACCCGAACGCGGCGAACTGGGAGGTCAACCCCCGGGCCGCGCTGCTGGGCGAGCCTACGCTGGTCTCCATGATCTTCTCCGCCAGGCCGCAGATGGCCGAGGGCGGGATCGAAAGGCTGGGCCTCGTGCACCGCCTGGACCGCGATACCAGCGGCCTGATGCTGCTGGCTAAAACCCCCGAAGCGCAAAAGGTGCTGACCGACGGGTTCAAAGAGCGCCTGATGAAGAAAACCTATATAGGCGTAGTAGCGGGCGTACCTGCCAAGAAAAAAGGCATTATCGACGCGCCGATAGGCCGCGCGAGCGGCTTCAAGAAGATCAAGGTCTGGGAATACGGCCGGGAAGCCCTGACCGAATACGCGGTCAAGGAAAAAGGCAAGAGCTGCGCGCTGCTCGAGGTCCATCCCCAGACCGGCCGCACCAACCAGATAAGGATCCACCTCGCCCACATCGGCCACCCGATAATGGGAGACAAGCTTTACGGCGGGCCGCCCGCGGCGCGCATGCTGCTGCATTCGCTCAGCCTGGTCTTCAGGCACCCTTACACCAGCAAGATGACGAAGCTTGTGGACCCGCTGCCGGCGGACTTCAAGCAGGCCTGGAAAGAGATGAAAGGTAAAGCCGCGAAGCCCAAAGTGGTGAAAGTCAAATCGCGCTCCCGAAAGCGGCGCGGATAAACACAAATAAATGGGGACAGGCTACTTTTTCAGGAGAAAAAGTAGCCTGTCCCCATTTATTTTATTTACTGGAATTTAGAATTTTGAGACGGAAGCGAAAACCCGGAAATTCATCCTGGGGAAGACGTTGTTCTGCTGCTCAAGCGCCGCCAGGGCCTGCTCGTCCACCCTCTTCTCTATCACCTCGCCCAGCAGCTTCAGCGCGTCCGCGGCGTGGGCCTCAAGGCGCTTCTTGGCGTAATCCGCGTGCGACCCGATGTAAAGGAGGAAAGCCCAGTCCGAAGACTGCGCCAGCAGGGTTTCGCGGGCCGCCTGGTTAAGCGCCCTGGTATTCAGGATGGAAAGGTCCTGGTTGCGGAACCTGTTGGCGGTCTCTATCATCTTGTCGGTGGCCGCGTAGACGGCGGGATAGATGAAATCGTTGGTCTCGTTGACCCAGGGGTCGAAGTAGCCGTTCTCCCCCCACGAGGAGATGCCGGGAGTGATCTCCTGCGGCTCCTGGCAGGAGTTGAGATACTCAGACGGCGTGACGAACTGCAGCGGCAGGCGCTCCGCCCTGATCTTCCGTATCACGGCTTCCAGGAAGGCCGGCCCCTCGAACCACCAGTGCCCGAACAGCTCCGCGTCGTAGCAGCTCACGATCAGCGGCCTCGAGCCGCGGGCGGCGTAAAAATCGTCGGTCTGTTTCATGCGCCGCGCCAGGAAATCCGAGGCGTGGGCGTCGACCCTGGCCAGGGCGGCTTCGGGGTCGTAATATTCCTTCGCCGACAGGTCCGCGCCGGGGCCGGTGATGCGGTGGTATTTAAGGCCGAGCGGCCGCCTGATGCCGTCCGAACCGAGGTAAGGGCGCACGTAATCGTAATCGCCGTCGTAGCCGAGATCGCGGTAAAATTCGCGGTAGGCGGGGTCGCCGGGATAGCCGAATTTAGAGCTCCAGACCTCGCGCGAGCTGGCCGCGTCGCGCGCGAACAGGCCCAGGCCGTTGGAGGTGCGGTAAGGGGAATAGACGCCGTTCGGCGCCTGCGCGGAGGCGGAATCCAGGGCGTGGGACTCGGTAAAGGTGTAATTGAACCCGGACAGCTTCAGATAGGAATTCAGGCGCGGCTCATAAGCGCATTCCGGCAGCCAGAAACCGGAAGGCTTCCTGTTGAAGCGGTCCTCGTAATCCTCCGCCGCGGCGGCGAGCTGGGCGCGCACGGCCTCGGGCCTGGCCAGCAGCGGCAGCACGGCGTGGGTGGCCGCGGTGGTGATGATCTCTATCTGCCCGGCGTGCTGCAGGCTTTTGAGCGGGGTGATCAGGTCGCCGCTGTACTTATGCATCAGCGCGGCGGCGTCCTCGTAAAGCTTCTGGTAGAACTTCACCGTCTTGAGCAGGGCGGGGTCGTCCTTGGCCCGGTCGAGTTCCTTCTCGAGGAGCTCCAGGCGGGAGGAGATATAAAGCCCCAGCTTGTCCTCGAGCGCCTCGTTCTCCAGCATGGCGCCGAGCGTAGGGGAGATGGAGACGGCGATGCCCGGCCTGATCCCCTCGGCGGCAAGGCGCTCCAGCACTGAAATTATGGGAACGTAAGTTTCCACCACGGCCTCGAAGAACCAGTTCTCCTCGAGAAAGGCGGAATCCTCGGGGTGGTTCACGTACGGCAGGTGCGCGTGAAGCACGAAAAGCATGGAGCCGCGCGAGCTCATGAGAGCACCTTCTTGTGGAACTCCAGGCTGGCGTAGGCGCGGTCTTCGGCCATCCCGGCCGTCACCGGGGCCGCGGCCTGGTTGGACTCGAGCAGTTTTTCCCAGGCGCCGTTGCGCAGGGCGTAAAGAGCGGCTTCGCAGTTCCCCCCGCGCTCGGGCACGGGCAGGTAGGCGCGGCCCGCCTGCCACTGGGCTTTATGCGAGGAAGCGGGAGTTTTATCGTCGGAGTAATAGAGGCGCAGCTCTATCTCGGGTGAAAAAGACGCCGTGCGGAAAGACTCCGCGCGGCTGGCGGAAAACTGCCAGAAGACGAAAAACGTCCCGGGGTTCTTGGGGAGAAGCACCAGGCGGTCTTCGGGTGGAAGAGGGCGTGAAAGTTCCGGCATTACATATAATTTACTAAATTTCCCCGCAATTAAACATATTTTTTTACCGGTTCTTTTTTTATATCATAATAACAGGCGGGCAGCGCCTTTTTCGGACGACCCAAGGAGCCACGAATGAAAGCCATAGTAAAAACCTCCCATTCCCGCGGGGCCAGCTACCGCGCCGCCGAAGTCCCGGAGATCAAAAAAGACGAACTCCTTATCCGCGTCACGGCGGCCTCCATAAGCCCCGGCGACGTGGCCATGTACAATTCGTCGGGCCCGGACAGCGCCGCGCCCTCGCTGCCTTTCGTCTTCGGCCAGGAATTCTGCGGCGAGGTGGTGGAGATAGGCTCGCTCGCCAAAGGGTTCGACAAGGGGGATTTCGTCTCCGTCGAGTCCCATATTTTCTGCGGCGTCTGCGGCCAGTGCCGCAACGACCAGCGCCACATCTGCCAGAACCTGCGCGTGATAGGCCGCGACGTCCCCGGCGGGTTCGCCGAATACGCCGCCGTGCCCGCCCGCTGCGCCTGGAAGCACACCGACGATTCTTTGAAGGACATAGGCGCGATCATGGTGCCTTTCGGCAGCTCCGTGCACGCCGTGCTGGCCGACGACCTGGTGGGCCGGACCGTGCTGATCTCGGGCTGCACGCCGCAGGGGCTTTTCGCGGCCGCCATAGCCAAAGCCGCCGGCGCCAAGCGCGTGATCGCGCTGGACACTTCCGGTTACCGCCGGAAGCTGGCCGTAAAAATGGGCGCCTGCGCCGCCATCGACCCCTCCGCCGCCGACTGCCTCGCGAAGCTGACCAAGGTCTGCGGTTCCGAGGGCGTGGACGCCGTTATAGAGATGAGCGGCGGCGCCAGGGCCGTCGAGTTCGGCCTGAAGGCGCTGCGCCCCGGGGGCCGCTTCGTGGCTTTCGGGCTGCCCGTGGCCAACCTGAGCCTGGACTACGCCGGGGATATCGTGAAACGCGGCATCCGCCTGGAGGGCGTGGCCGGCCGCGAGATCTTCCGCAGCTGGTACAAGATGGAGAGCCTGCTGAAATCCGGCGCGGTGAACCCGAGGCCCGCCATAACGCACCGGTTCGCCTTCAAGGATTTCAAGAAAGCTTTCGCGCTTATAAATTCCAAGGACAGGAAGTGCGGTAAGGTCATTCTGACGCCGTGAACGCAAAAGGAGAAAACAACATGTCTTTCGATACCCTGAAATTCGCCGACGAGGAAGTCGCCGCGCTCAAGAAGGAGGGCCGCTTTATAAAGCCCCGCGTGCTCGAGTCGGCCCAGGAGCCGGTTTCCGTGATAGACGGGAAGAAAGTGGTGAACCTCACCTCCAATAATTATCTCGCGCTGGCCAACAATCCCAAGGTCAAGAAAGCCGCCATAGAGGCCATAGAGAAGTACGGCGTAGGCTCCGCGGCGGTGCGCACTATCATCGGGACCATGTCCATCCACACGGAGCTGGAAAGGAAATTCGCGGAATTCAAACACGCGGAAGCCTCCATCCTGTTCCAGTCCGGCTTTACCTCCAACGTGGCCGTCTGCCAGTCGCTGATGTCGAGCGAGACCGACCTGCTGATCTCCGACGAGCTCAACCACGCCTCCATCATCGACGGAGCGCGCCTGGCCAAGGCTCCCCGCAAGATCTACCGCCATAAGGACATCAAGCATCTCACCGAGATCCTGGAAACCCCCGAAGCCCGGGCGGCCCGGAGGAAGATGGTGGTGACCGACGGCGTGTTCTCCATGGACGGGGATATCGCCAACCTCGACGAAGTCACGGCGGTCGCCCACAAGTACGGAGCCTTCGTGATGGTGGACGACGCGCACGCCAGCGGCGTGATAGGCAAGGAAGGCCGCGGTACGGTCAGCCACTTCGGCCTGGACGGCAAGGTCGAGATACAGATAGGGACGCTTTCGAAAGCTTTCGCTTCGGTGGGCGGCTACGCGGCGACGACGCAGAGCCTGAGGGATTATATGGGCTCGGTAGCCAGGCCCTTCCTGTTCTCGAGCTCCCAGCCCCCCTCGGTAGCGGCCACCTCGCTGGCCGTCCTGGATATCCTGCTCACGGAGCCCAGCCACCTCAAGAGCCTCTGGGACAACACCGCCTTCCTGAAGGAAGAGCTGAAGAAGGCCGGCTTCGACACCGGCGCCTCCGTCACGCCCATCACCCCCGTAATGACGGCGAAAGCCGTGGAGTTCTCCGCCCGCCTCTTCGACGAAGGCGTATTCGCGCTCGCGCTCGGTTTCCCGACCGTACCGCGCGGCAAAGAGCGCCTGCGCACGATAGTGACCGCGGGCCACACCATGAAGGACCTGGAGTTCGCCGTCGAGAAGTTCCGGAAAGTCGGCAAGGAACTGGGCATCATCTAAAAGAAGCCGCAACAAATAAAAAAACCGCAGCGATGCGGTTTTTTTATTTATACGGCCTGCCCGGGGCCCGCTACTGCTTCAGGAACAGGTCTTTAGTGACGTTGTAGCGGCCGGAAAGCCAGTCCACCACCTCGCGCGCCGCCCGGGCGGTATCGTTCTCGCGAGACTCCAGGAAAGAGGAGTAATCGTCCTTCAGGGCGCCTTTCTCTTCGTCGGTAAGCGCGTCCAGCCCTTTGTCCATGAAAGCGGGCAGGTCCCTCTCGAGCAGCAGGGTCATCTCCCGGCAGGTCACCATGTCGGCGGCCTTCCTGAAAGCCTTGTCCGGGTTATACGCGGCGCCCTGCTCGTAGCTGGCCTTCAGCGTGAGCAGGACGATCTTCGAGAGCGCGGCCTGGTTCATCGGGTTGACGGCATGAGCCGCCAGGAAGCCGCCCATTTCGGCGGGCCGGCCGGTCACGGGGCGGAGATGCAGGAACTTGCACATGCGCGGCCCGTCGTTAACCGGGTAGTTGTCCCACAGGAAAGGCTTGCGTCCCAGTTTCGCGGCGGCCGCGGCCAGGTGCTCGGGGGTATAGGACTTGGAGCAGACCAGCTCCCCGGTCCAGAACATGCTGACCTTCTTGTCCAGCCCGGCCCCCAGTTTCTCGAAATAGCCTTCGGGCATTTTGCCGAAAAGCTTTTCCAGCACCGGGTCGGACGAATAGTAGGTGGGGCAGAAAACCAGCTGTTTGGCGTTGGAGCGCGCGGCGATCCAGTTAACGACGTCCAGCTGCTTCTCGGCGAGACCGGGCAGGTCGCCCTTCATGTCGTCCATCAGGATGCCGAGCTTGTCCACCCCTATGCGGTTGAACACGTCCAGGCGGTGCTGCACCAGTTTTTTCACCTCGAGGTCGAACTCGGAGAGGTAGATCTCGTACGGGCTGAAGCCGACGCCGAATTCCAGGCCGGCGGAGTGGCACTGGCCGGCCAGCTTGGCCAGTTTTTCCTCGAGCGCTTTGGGGAAAGGCTCGCGCCATTTCTTGCGCAGGTAGCCGTCGGCCTTGGGCGCATAGATATAGAACGAAAAACCGTGCTTCCTGAGGAATACGGCATAGTCGGCCCGCTCCCCCCAGCTCCACTGCTCGCCGTAGAAACCCTCGATAACGCCCAGTTTTGTGTTCATCATTTTATCCTGGCTCACTTACCGGAGATAATGGCGGAAATACGCTTCTCCGCCTTCTTGGACAGGGGATTATCCGGGTAAGTCTCCAGGATCTTCTGATAATATTCCCTGGCTTTCTCGGTATCCTTCGCCTTGTCGTAAACTTCGGCCGCGGCGTACAGCGCCTTGGGGGCCGCGGGGTCCGCTTCGTATTCAGCGACTATCCGGTCGTACATCTGGACTTCGCCCTCGGCTTCTTTCAGGTCTTTCCGGTAAATTTCCGCGGCGAGCCACAGGGCCGCTATGGCTTTTTCGCCCTTATACTTATCGGCCAGCCTGTTGAGCACAACTATGGCCTCGGGAGATTTATTGAGTTCCTCGCGCAGGACGCGGGCTTCGGCCTTGTAGGAATTATACGCTTCGTCCTTATCGGGGTACAGCGCGATTATTTTCTCGTAGATCTCCACCGCGAGGCCGTATTTCTTCTGCTTTTCCGCGAGGACGGGAAGCCGGCCGTAGGCGGCCCAGGCCTCGTCGGTGCCGGGAAAAGAGGCCGCGATGTCCTGGTAAACCTCGATGGCTTTATCGTACTCCTTCAGGTTGTCGGCCAGCGTGCCGCCCAGGGACAGCTTGGCGCGGGCCAGCAGGGGGCTGGCAGGGTGGAGCTGTATCATTTTCTCGTAAGCCAGCCTGGCGGCGAGATACTCGGTTTTCTGGCGGTGGAGGTCCGCCAGCGCAAGGCGCAGAATGTCGTTCCCGGCGTATTCCGGGAACCTGTTGAAGAACGCCCTGTACTCGGCTGTCAGGGGCTCGTAATAAGCGTCGCCGGCCTGCGGCGAAAGTTTTTCGAGCATGGAGGAAATATTGAGCTCGACGCCGGGAGTTTCCGGGGCCGCGGACGCGGCTTCGAGTACGGGCCGGAGTTTTTTATCGGCCTTTTTCGCGAGGATGTCCGCGAAGAGGGTCCTGGCCCCTTCCGAAGAGGCGGCCTGCGGGTAGGCCTGGAAATGCTTGAGAAGGTCGACCAGGGCGAACTTATAAGCGCCGAGTTTCATATGCAGGTCGGCTTTCAGCAGCTGGGCTTCCGCGGAATCGCCGTTCTCGGGGTTGCGCACCAGCCAGTCTTCCAGCTGCGGGAGGACGAGCTCCAGGACGTCGTTCTCCTTGTCCTGGCCGGCCGCTTTAAGGAAATTCCACTCGGCTTCCACGACCGCGCTGCTCGCGGCGGCGGGTTTTGCGCCGGCGGCCTGCTGGGCGGCTGACGGGAGGACGCAGGCGAGCGCCAGGATAGCCGTCAAAACCGGGGTAGTCGATCTAGTCATGTTATATCTCCTAAACTGCGTGTTAACCGCGTAAAATTTTTATGCCGTTATAGCCGAGCCAGTCGAGCGAAAGAGGGCTTACGATAGCGTTGGCGGGAACCTGCACGGTTTTCGAGCCGGGCTGGTAGAGCCGCCGGAGTTCCCAGTCACTGAGGAAGACCCTCGTTTTCAGCTCCGGGACCTTTTTCAAGACGGGCGCCGCACCCCCCGGTCCGCGGGAGAGGTGCTGCATTATAAGGTCTTCGACGGCGCCTTTAGTGAGCATGTAAGAGGCTGTCCGGGCGGGCGGCTAAGATGCAGGACACCTTGCAGCCGCCAAGCCGGAAGCCGCCAGGCCGTTCAGCTGACCTTTACGGAGATCTTCGCCAGGTATTTATCCAGATCGTCGGAAGGGCGCGGGATCACGTGCATCCCCACCAGCTCGCCGGCTTTCTGGGCGGAGGCGGCGCCGGCTTCTACGGCGGCGCGCACGGCCCCTACTTCTCCCACGCACAGCGTGGTGACGTAGCCCGAGCCGATCTTCTCGTAGCCCAGCAGGCGCACTTTGGCGGCCTTGCTCATGGCGTCAGAGGCTTCTATCATGCCTATGAAACCCTTGGTCTCTATCATTCCCAACGCTTCTTTCGGTTCTGACATAAGTTCTCCTTAGTAATGCAAATTAATACTGCCCTTTGGCGGCCTCGCCGCCGGAAACGATGGCGATGCTGGCGCTCGTGCCCAGGCGGGTGGCGCCGGCTTTTATCATGGCCGCGGCCACCTCGGCGTTCTTGATGCCGCCGGAAGCTTTTACGCCCATCTCGGGGCCCACGGTCTCGCGCATCAGCGCGATGTCCTCGGGGGTGGCGCCGCCGGAACCGAAGCCGGTGGAGGTCTTCACGAAGTCGGCCTGGGCGGCCTTGGACATTTTGCAGGCGCGGATCTTCTCGTCCTTGGTAAGGTAGGAGGTCTCCAGGATCACCTTGAGCGTTTTGCCGCGGGTGGCGTCGCGCACGGCCTTGATGTCGTCCTGCACCAGCTGGTCGTTGCCGCTCTTCAGCGCGCCTATATTGATGACCATGTCTATCTCGTCGGCGCCGTTGGCGATGGCGTCGCGGGCCTCTATGGCCTTAACGGTAGGGGTAGTGGAGCCCAGCGGGAAACCGATCACGGTGCAGACCATCACGCCGGACCCGCGCAGCAGCCTGGACGACAGGGCCACGTAGCCGGGGTTCACGCAGACGGACGCGAAGCGGTACTTGCGGGCTTCCTCGCAGAGTTTGCCTATCTCTTCCTGCGTGGCGTTGGCCTTGAGCAGGGTGTGGTCTATCATGCCGGCGATGGAGTTGCTGGCGGCGTTAGGGTTGCAGAAGGTGACGCGGTCGACGGTGGCTTTTACCTGCTGGGGGGTGTATTTGTTGAGCGGGTTGCAGCTCTGGCACGAGGAACTGCAGGTGTTCTCTTCCAGGCGGCAGTCGCCCTGGCCGGAGCAGGGTTTCTTTTCGGAAGCCCCCGGCTGGTTCACCAGCGGGTGCTGGAAGACTTTCCCGGCGGAACCTATGTTCACGGAATCGCCCAGGGTCTGCCTGGGGGCGGACTGGCCGCCGGCCTTCATTATCCTGGCCACCTCGGCCGCTATTTTCTTGATGTCTTCGTCGGTCATAATTTTATTCCTTTCCGGTAATGTGAACCGTATCCACTATCCCGGCTATCACTGTGCGCACCGGCGCCTTGGGATTTTTCAAAATTTTCCTGGCCGAGCCGCCCTCGTCCACTATCAGCACGGTGTCGCCTACTCCCGCGCCCTGGTTGCCGTCCAGCGCCAGCGTGGCTTCGCCCGTCAGCTTATTGCCGTCCATGGGGTCTATGGCTTTGACCAGCAGCATGGTGGCGTTCTTAAGCCCGGGGTGCTTTCGCGTAGCCCACACGTTCCCGATAACTTTCGCTATAAACATAATATTGTAGACCGAACTTCAATATTCACCACAGAGACACAGAGGGGGAGGAGTTTATCGCAGAAAAGAAAAATAAATAAATTATTTCTGCCCGGTTTTAAATCTTTTTCTCCTCTTACCTCATCCCCCTCTGTGTCTCTGTGGTGAACTTCTTTTCTTCTCTTACCCGAACTTCTTCCCGTCTATTATTCCTACTATCGCGGCGTCCACGGGAGGCGGGGCGGCGTTAACGGCCGTCTCCCCCTCCCAGCCCTCGAAGGCCTGTATGGCTTCGCGCGAAGCCACGAAGAAAACGGTCTCGCCGGCGCCGGCGCCCACGGTATCCCCGGCCACCAGCGGGTCGCCCGACGGCTTGTCGGTTTCCCAGTCCAGCGGCTGTATGAGCAGCAGGGTTTTGCTTTCCATGCCGCAGCATTGCCGCGAACAGAAAACCCTGCCTATGACCTTTGCCTGTTTCATAAACTTTTTTCGCCTGTCTATTGGCAGCTCTGCTCTATGGCCGTAATTTTATCCAGGCGCTTCTGGTATTTTCCGCCTTCGAACGGGGTATTCAGCCAGACCTTTATCATTTCCTCCAGGGCCAGCTCGCCGTGGGTCTTGCCGCCCAGGCACAGGACGTTGCAGTCCTCGTGGGCCGAGGCGAAGCGCGCCGAGATCGTATCGTAAGCGGCCACGGCCCGGATGCCGTGCACTTTGTTGGCGGCCAGCGGCATGGCGCCGTTGAAGCCGTCTATCAGCACGGCCCGGTCGAATTCCTTGCGGCGCACGGCCTCGCTGACCAGCAGGGCGATATCCGGAAAATCCACCGGTTCGGTGGAGTAGCAGCCGAAATCGGCGACGTCGTGGCCGAGCTTCTGCAGGAATTTCTTCAGCCTTTCTTTCGCCTCAAAACCCGCGTGGTCCGCGCCTATGACTAGTCTCATAAATTTTCTCCTGTCCTATCAGATCGCCGCGCCGAGATGCTCGTGCGCGTTGGGTATCACTATGCGGCTCACCACGGCGTCCTCGCCTATGGCGTTCACGCCCGCGGTTACCGCGGTGCGCACCGCGCCGGGCTCCCCGACCACGGTAAAGTAACCTTTACCGCCTATGCCTTTGCCGGTGTTCACTTCGGCCACGTGGACGAAGGCGGCCTTGGCGGCGGCGTCCGCCGCGAACAGGGCGGGCAGGGCCTCTTTAGTTTCCACTATCCCGACGGCCTCTATCGAGGCCGGCTTCACCTTTTTGTTCAGCGCGGCCAGGGCCCCGGCATGGACGTTGCGGATGATATGGTTCGCGATCACGCATTTGCCGCCTATCTCCGCGCCCTTTGCCAGGGAAGATTCTACTTCGCCGAGCGGGCCCGAGATGACGATGATATATTTCCCTTTGGAAATAGCCTGGTGCACTTCGGGCTTCACGCCCGCGGCCTTGCACATCGCGTCCAGGGTCTCGATGCCCCTGGCTATCGACGAAAGTTCAACCAGCCCGAGTGAAATATTTGCCTGCATAAATTCTCCTGATTCTCGATTCCCGATCTCTTAAGCTATCCTGAGGTCTCCGACCACGCTGCACTGCAGCGGCCGCGCGAAATGGCTGGTCTTGGTGATGCCGTCGCCGGTAGGCGTGCCGATGGACATCGAGGCGTAACCCTCGCCCAGGCCCAGCCCGTGCAGCGTGCAGCCGTTCTTCACGAAGATGGAGCAGGCCATGCGGCGGCCCATCTTGGTCATATTCTTGATATTGGTGGAGTACATGCCGGCCGAGTGGTGGTTTTCCCCCTCCACGCTGCGCGCCAGCTCTATGGCGGCGTCTATGTCTTTGCAGAAGGTTATGGGCAGCACCGGCATCAGCTGCTCGCTGACCACGAAAGGATGGTCGTTGGCGACTTCGGCCCACAGCACGCGGACCTCGTCGGAAAGGTTCAGCCCTATGGCTTTGGCTATCACCGACGGGTTCTTGCCGATGAAGTCGCGATTGACCTTGGGCTCGCGGCCGGGCTCCAGTATGGCCAGTTTCGAAAGCTGCTCCATCTGCGGGCCGCTGAGTTCATAAGCGCGGGCGTCGGCGCGCATGGCGGCCAAAAAGCGCGAGCGGGCGGCTTCTACGACTATGACTTCTTTCTCCGCTATGCACAGCACGTTGTTGTCGAAGCCGCAGCCGTAAATTATTTCCTGGGCGCAATCCGGGAACACCGCGGTCTCGTCCACCACTACGGGCGGGTTGCCGGGGCCGGCGGCTATGGTCTTGCAGGGTTTGCCCGAGGTCATGGCCACTTTTACTATGGCCGGGCCGCCGGTAACGATGTTCATGTTGGTATCGGGGTGGGACAAAAGCTGCTTGGTTATTTCCTGGGTGGGCTTGCCCATGGTGCAGACCAGGTTGGCGGGCCCGCCGGCGGCGACTATGGCTTTGTCGAGCACGCGCACGGCGTCGGCTACGCAGCCCTTGGCCGCCGGGTGAGGAGAAAAAACTACGGAGTTGCCGGCCGAAAGTATGCCGATAGCGTTGCTGATAATGGTGGCCACGGCGTTGGTCGAAGGGGTTATGGCGGCCACCACGCCGAAAGGCGCGTATTCCACCAGGGTCAGGCCTTTATCGCCCGTATAGGACACGGCGCGCAGGTCTTCCACGCCGGGCGTCCCGTCGATGCAGACCAGATTCTTCACTACTTTGTCTTCCACGCGGCCCATGCCGGTTTCGGCTACGGCCATTTCCGCCCAGCGCCGGGCGTTGGCCCTGGAGCTCTCGCGGATCGCGGCGATGATCTTCTCGCGGGCCGCCAGGCCCAGGTCCTGGAAGCCGGGCTGCGCTCTCTTCGCGGCGGCCACGGCGTCGTTGACGGTGTCGAACACCGGTCCGCCCGAGGAGGCGGCTGCAGGCTGGGCGTCGAGGTTCTTAACTACCTCGGCCACGATCTTTCTAAGTTCTTCTTCGCTGATGGGCATGTTCTCTCCGTTTTACTGCATCTTGTTAACGGATTTCTTGAACACCACCTTGCCTTCTTTCTCTATGGTGTCCACTATGGCGAAAATGGTGCAGTCTACCGGGGTGTTCTCGGTCTTCGAAGTCTGGCGCGCGCTTGAGCCCTGCACCAGCAGGACCAGCTCGCCCGTGCCCGCGCCGACGGCGTCGATGCCGACCAGCGTGTTGCCGCGCGGCTTGTCGTCCAGCCCGACGGGCTGCACCATCAGCAGCTTGGTTCCCACAAGTTTATCGTCCTTGCGGGTGCAGACCACGTTACCCACTACTCGTGCAAAAAGCATAGAACCTCCGGCTACAATCGGGGATCGAGGATCGAGAACCGGGAATCAAGGTACAGGGATATTAGCCCGGTCCCCGACTCACGATTCCCGATTCCTGATCCGCGGATTATTTTTTCTTCGCTTCGCTGATCGGCAGCTTGCCTTCGAGGTCGCCGTGAGGCTGCGGTATCACGTGCACGCTCACCAGCTCCCCGACTTTCTGCGCGGCGGCGGCGCCGGCGTCGCAGGCGGCGCGGCAGGCGGCGACTTCGCCCCTGAAAAGGATGGTCACCAGGCCCGAGCCGATCTTCTCGTAGCCGACGATCTTCACGTTGGCGGCTTTCACGGCGGCATCGGCCGCTTCCACACAGGCCACGAGGCCCTTCGTTTCTATCATTCCAAGTGCGTCCATTGTATCCTCCGGTTAACTAGTTAAGATAAAGCAAAAACTTCAGACTATAAACGCCGAGTCCCCGTTCTTCATGCCGGCGGCGTTGGCTTCTTCCACGTCCAGGTGCAGCTCCAGCGCGAACTGGTCGGAGACGCGGCACAGCACGCGCTCGTAGATGGTCTCGCGTTCGGTTCCCTTGCCGCAGAGCACGCGCACTTCCTGGCCGTCCCTGACCTTGAACGCCTCGGCTTCCTTCGTCAGGAAATGAATGTGGCGCTTGGACATGATGACGCCTTTAGTAAGGACCACGGTTCCCTTGGGGCCGACCAGCTTCAGGCCGGGAGTGCCCTCCAGCTTGCCGGAATCGCGGATCGGGGGCTCGATGCCCAGCCTACGCGCGTCGGCCGCCGAGACTTCCACCTGGCTGTATTTCCAGTAGGGGCCGATCATCCGCACGTCTTTAATGTAACCCTTCGGGCCTTCCAGCGTGAACAGCTCTTTGCAGGCGTACTGACCGGGCTGCTTTACGGGCTTGTGCAGCGTATCGTCGCACTCGGCGCCGAACAGCGTCTTGAAGTCCTCTTTGGTCAGATGTATATGGCGGTTGGAAATGCCCACCGGCACCGGCATCGAAGAGCGCTCCTCGCGGAGCTTTATGTCCTCTACCATTTCTTTAACAAGTTTTTCGTTCATTTGGTGTATCCCTTTTGATGTTTATCTCGAAAGCACGGCCTGAAAATGTATCACGCGCAGGAACTTGTCGGCCTTGAGGCTTTCCCCGCCGACGAGCGCGCCGTCGATGTCGGGCTGCGCCATCAGCTCGTCTACGTTGTCGGCCTTCACCGAGCCGCCGTAGAGAACGCGCACCGCTTCCGCGTAGTCTTTGCCGTAAATGCGCTCCATCTGCTTGCGCACGAAAACATGGGCGTCCTGGGCCTGGTCGGGGGTGGCGGTCTTGCCGGTACCGATAGCCCAGACGGGCTCGTAGGCGATAACGACTTTGGAGGCCTCGGCGGCGGTGATGCCGGCGAAAGCGCCGTTAAGCTGGGTCTCGAGCACGCGGTAGGTGCGCTGGCTCTCGCGCTCTTCCAGGGTTTCGCCGATGCAGAGCACGGGCACTATATTGGCCTTTATCGCGGCCTTCACTTTCTTATTGACGACCTCGTCGGTCTCGAGGAAGATCTTGCGGCGCTCGGAATGGCCGATGATAGCGTGAGTGCAGCCGGCGTCGATGATCTGCGACGGGGACACCGCGCCGGTGAAGGCGCCTTTTTCTTCCCAGGCCACGTCCTGGGAGGAGAGGAATATTTCAGAGCCGGCCAGCGCGGCCTTTACGGCGTGCAGGCAGGTGAAACCGGGGGCGAGCAGGACTTCGTGCTTAAGATCGGGGTCGAGGCCTTTCTTTATAGCGGCGGCCAGGTCGGCGGCCTCCTTGGAAGTGAGATGCATTTTCCAGTTGCCGGCTATCATCGGGGTCCGTTTGGTTGAAGCCATTTTTCAGAGTCTCCTTAAATGTAAATTAATTATACAACTTAAATTATCTCGCGCAGGAGTTCCTGGCGGGGCTGGGGAATGACCACTTTTTCCACCAGCAGGCCTTTCTTGCCCACTACGGCGGCGCCGGCGTTAACAGCGGTTTCCACCGCGGCCACCGAGCCTGTCATCGTGACGAAAGCTTTGCCGCCCAGCGCCATGGCCAGGCGGATCTCGAGCAGTTTCACGGTTCCGGCTTTCACGGCCGCGTCGGCCGCCTCGATAAGGGCCGAAACCGAGAAGGCCTCGATGATGCCGAGCGCTTCGAGCTCGTTCACTACGGTGGTCCCCTCTATCGCGGGGAAGACGTCGGGATGGATATTGGGCACTACGAAGCTGTCCACCAGGGCGTGCGCCGCTATGGCCGTGCCGGCGTCCACCGCGGCTTTCACGTCGCCCACGTCGCCGGCCAGCAGCACCACGTACTTGCCCGGGCAGACGGAGCGCGCAAGCAGCAGTTTAATATTGGAAGTCTTAAGCATGGCGTCGGCCGCCTGCATTCCCTTGGCCACGCTCGTAAGTTCCACGCCGCCGATAGCATTTAGCATAAATTTCACCAGACCGCTGACTACGCCGTTATCTCGACGTATTTTTCGTTCACTTTCGTCACCGTGCCGGAGATGCTGGCGTGCACGGGGCAGCCGAGCTTGTCGGCGGGAACATCCCCCACCACGGCGCCGAGCTGCACCTTCTGCCCCGCCGAAACGCACGGGGAACAGGGGACGCCGATGTGCTGGGCCAGCAGGATCCTCACCTTGGAGGGCTTGTACCGTTCGTCCTGCCAGGGCGCGTTGAAATTATAGTCGGCAAGCCCCAGGTGCTGGACCAGTTTCGAAACAGGCACCTTGCGGAAATCGCGTACGGGGTGAGGCACAGGTTTTTTGCCGGTATTCAGGTCAGAATTCTTGAAGCCGATCTTCATCTCGCGCAGGTCGCCCTTGGCCGAAACGCAGGCCGAGGTGGGATGAAGGCCCTCGGGGCAGGAGTAGAGGCTGCAGAGCGAGCATTCGCAGCAGAGCAGGGCGTACTGGCTGTGCGCTTTATGCCCGGCTCCGGAGAACAGCATGCTGCGCATCACCCGGTGCGGCTGCACGGCGTGGCCCAGCAGGTAGCGCGGGCAGAACTCGGTGCACAGCGCGCACTGGTCGCAGGTGGAGCGCCCGATGCGGGAGAACACCGGCCGCGACTGGGCTTTTTTGACTATCAAAGGGTGGTCTTTCGGGAGGACTATGATGCCGGCGGAGGTTTTCGTGACGGGGAGTTCGAAATCCGTCATCACCTTGCCCATCATGGGGCCGCCGTCGATATAGGCGGCGTCTTTTATCTTGAAGCCGCCGGCCAGTTCCACGGCTTCGCGCCAGGTGATGCCAACCGGAACCCTGAAGGTAGAGGGTTTTTTTACCGCGCCGTTCACGGTGATGAATTTTTCGGTGACCGGCTTGCCGGGGAACGCCGCGTTATAAAGGGTCTCCACGTTGCTGACCACGCAGCCCACGTCCAGCGGGATGCCGCCCGGCGGAACCACGCGCCCGGTGACTTCGAACACCAGGCACTGCTCGTCGCCGGCGGGATAATAATCCCCCAGCTTGACGACCTTGATGTTCTTCCGGCTTTTGGCTATCTCTTCCAGGCGGGGAATGATCTTCTCGTGCTTCTTCTTGACGCCTACGACGCCGTGTTCCGCGCCGACGGCTTTCATCAGCAGCTCGAGCCCGTCGAAAACCTTTTCGGGGAAGTATTCCAGGATCTTCTGGTCTTTCTTGAGGAGGGGTTCGCACTCGGCGGCGTTCACGATGGCGTACTCGGCCCTGCCCTGCGCTTTCACGTAGGACGGGAACCCCGCGCCGCCGGCTCCTACGATCCCGGCGGCTCGCAGGTTCCGGCTGAATTCAGCTGAAAAGTCGGCCATTCGTTGCTTTTAAAAAACTATTTCGCGACCAGGCGCTTCTTGACGGCGGAGGCCAGGCGTTTAATGCCCTCTTCTATCTGCTCGGGCGAGGCGAACGAGAAATTAAGGCGCATCGTGTTCTTGCCGGAGCCGTCGGAATGGAAAGCCGAGCCTATCACGTAGGCCACGTTCTCCTTCAGGGCGTCCTGGAACATATCGTCGGCGCTCATGCTCTCGGGCAGGCGCACCCACAGGAACAGGCCCCCCTCGGGGTTGGTCCAGGTGACGCCTTCCGGCATGTACTTCTCCAGCGCGCCCACCATGGCGTTCTTCTTGATGCGGTAATCTTTCTTGACCACTTCGATGTGCTTTTCGAAGAAGCCGGAGCGCAGGAACTCGGCCGCGATCAGCTGGTTAAGGCTGGACGTGCAGAGGTCGAGGGACTGCTTGAGGATCTCCATCTTCTTGATGATCTGCGGGTGGCCGAGGATGATGCCCAGGCGCAGGCCGGGGGCGAAGGTCTTGGAGAAAGTGAACAGCGAGATGATGTTGTCGGTCTTGCGGGTTTCCTTGTCGATGCGGTACAGCATCTTGGGCGCGGTGCCCTCGAAGCGGATCTGGCGGTAAGGAGAGTCCTCGATCACGGCCACGTTGTACTTCTCGGAAAGCTCTATGACCTTGTGGCGCTTGGCCTCGGACAGCGTGACTCCGCTGGGGTTCTGGAAATCGGGCACGAGGTAAACGAACTTATAATGCTCGTCCTGGCTCCTGAGCCAGGCCAGCCTCTCCTCCAGCTCTTCGGTGGAGATGCCGTCGTCCTCCAGCTTCACGCCGATGAATTCGGCGCCGTAGGAGCGGAAAACCTGCAGCGCGCCCATATAGCTGGGCTTCTCTACTATCACGGGGTCGGAAGCGTCCAGGAAGAGGCGGCCGACCATGTCCAGCGCCTGCTGGCTGGCCGTGGTGATGATCAGGTTCTCGGGTTTGGCGTCGATGTGCTCGTGCTTCTTCAGGAACTTGATGAATTCTTCTTTAAGTTCGGGCAGGCCGTCGGTGGGGCCGTACTGCAGGGCCACCCGGCCTTTCTTCGCCATGATCTCTTTGACGGTGTCGGCCACGAAATCGTAAGGGAACAGGTCGGGAGCGGGCAGGCCGCCGGCGAAAGAGATTATGCCGGGCTGGTTGGTGGTCTTGAGAAGTTCACGGATGACGGAAGCTTTGGTGCGCCTGGGAGTAGTTGCTATGTTCTTCGCGATGTCGATCATAAGTTCCTCCGCTCGGATTTGGCTTTTCCTATCAATGATAATTTACTCAATTAATCTTGTTAATTCAAGTTAAAAAGAACGGCGCCGCTTTTCTTACGGCAGCGGCGTCTTAAGGATGGGCCGGATCGCGCCGTGCCGTTCTCCACGGAGCGTCACTCTTCACCGGGAGGCGCCTTGGCCGCGGCGGCGAAGTATTCCAGGTTTTCCTTGTAGTAGTCCTTTTTGGCCGGGTCGGTTTCAGCCGCGTGTTTTTTATCGTAATAGATCATCGCCTTGGGGTAGGTGGCGTCTTTAAGCTCCAGCAGGTCCTCGGGGAAAGGGCGCCCGGTGGAAGCGCAGGCCTTCTCGAGGGCCTTCAGATGCTGGCTTAAAACTTCGATATCCATCTTTTCATGATTGTCGCGCAGAAAGGAAGCCGCCTCGAGGATGGCCAGCGCGCCTTTAGTTTTAAGAGAGTTGAGGACTTCGGGCGAGAGCCCGTAGCCGGCTGAATTCACGTCGGCCACGGCCAGGCAGTCCAGCGCCAGCGGGTAATTCTTCTCCTCAAGCGCTATCGACCCGACGAAAAGCAGCGCGTCCGCGCTGAAGGCCGGCCAGCGGGTCTTGAAAAAATCGTCCAGGAATTTGGCGTATTCGGCCTTTTCCTTCTGCAGCCTGGCCAGAGAGGCGCCGTTCCGGGCGTAAGTCTTCACGTCCCCGGATGCGTAAGCTAATATTTTCGAGTCGGCTTCGCGTTCCTTCTGCATGGTCGCGGCCTTCTCCAGGCTGAGGTAGCCGCCCAGGCGCTCCTCGTAATATTTCCGGATCTTCTCTTTATAGCGGGCCAGGTCGAGCGACAGGGTGAAATAGCTGCCGAAAATATTGTCCGTGTAGAGGTCGGTATAAGCGCCGCGGATAAAGCTCTTCAGCATGGCCGGGTCCGCCTTCATGCGCTCGTGCACATACATATCCTCGGTCAGGTAGGCTTCGTACTCGAATTCGAGCGGGTTGGCCCCGGCGTCCTGGCGGTATTCCGGGTAGAGGTAGCACTGCACGGCGTGCACCAGCTCGTGCAGGTAGATGGGGTTGGCGTACTTCACCAGCTCGGCGCGGACTTCCTTGTTGCTCCACAGCACTTCCACCACCTTGGCGTCCTTGAAGCCCTTGGCTTCGAACAATTTGAGGATGAACTTGGAATTGAAATAAACGGCGTTCTTATCGGGGTCGAACCAGGCGAAGCAGAGGGAAGGGTCACGACGGACCAGGATGCGCATCTTGGAATAGCCCGTCGTTTTCTCAAGCCTCCCGAAGAGTTCCTTCCCGGCGGGCACGGCGAGGATCTGCGCCTCGAACTCTTTCTTCAGTTTCGAGCTCAGCCGGGCGTCGTACTGGTAAGCCCCGGCGAAAGCCGGCAGCAGCAGCAGGACAAGAAAAGCGGTCAGCCTCTTCATTAGGGATATTATAGCCCTAATTTTGGCGCCTACAAAATTACCGCAGGGCGGCTGAGCCGAAGCTTTGCTTCGAGCGTAAGCCGGGGTGTATCCCCGGCGAAGCCGGCCCGGGCTCCGCGAGGGGGCCCGCAGGGCCGGGATAAGATTTGACAAAGACCCCGGCAATGTATAAGATTAAGTCTGAAGCGATTGAATTTTACCGGAGGACTAACATGTCTGATAACAAAGGCGGAGAAATAATAGGCGCGTTCGTGGTAGGCGGCCTCATCGGCGCTGCCCTCGGCATCCTGTTCGCCCCCAAAGCCGGGAAAGAAACCCGCGAGGAGCTCGGCGACTGGATGGACGAGACCAAGGAAAAAGCCAAGGAAAAGCTCGAGAAGCTCGAAGAAGAGATCAAGCGCCGCAAAGATCACCTGCTCAAGCACACCAATTAAGCCGACCAGCGCTTAAAACAAAACCCCGCGTCCCAAAGGCGCGGGGTTTTTATTTTAAAAGACAGAACCGAACCGCGAGATGCAAAGTCGGGGCGGCAAGGGTACGGGTCCGTCGGGGACGGGGTCGGGCACACCATGCCCGCCCCTTCCCCCTCGGACTCGGCGCTATGCAAGCCTCGTCCTCCGGGAGACCCCGCCGGACCCGTACCCTTGCCGCCCCTCCTCACAGGGTTTATAGCTTCTCAGTGAGGTTACGCATGTTATCTATAGTAGAGGCTTTCAAAGCAGTACGGAGGGGAGACCGCAGGGGCAGGATAAGAAAAACCTTCTTGAGCCCGACGCTTGCGTAAGCGCGGAGGGCGAGAGGTGAGTGAGGGCACGGTGTGCCCGAACGCGTTTTTCGTTCCTGCCCCTGCGGTAGGCCCCGACTTTGCATCTCGCGGTCTGATCCGCCCGAGGGGATTAACCTACGGGCGCGGGACTATTGTTGCGTTCTCCTGTTTTATTTTGGAGGCGCCGAAGCTCAGCGGGGCGAGGAACCAGCCTAGGGTGAAGGTGGAGATGGTGCCTATCACTATGATCCAGCTCCAGCCGATGGGGGCCAGGCCTTTTTCGGAAAGATACAGGGTGACCCCGGCCAGCGCGGCGCTGAAGACCATGGCCACGACGTTGCCGCGGTTGGACACGCGCTTGGTCAGCAGGCCCAGGAGGAAAACCCCCAGCAGGCTGCCGGCGGTGACGCCGTTGATCTTGAAGGCCAGCCAGAGCATGCGCCCCGAGCCCGCCGCGCACAGCCACGCGATGCCCGCCAGCAGCAGGCCGAAGCAGCCCACGCTCAGCCGCGAGACGAGCAGGTAATGCTTTTCGTCGCCGTCCTTCTTTATCAGCGGCCGGTAAATATCCGTCACGAACGACGAGGAAAGCGAACTCAGCGGCGAGTCGATGCTGGCCAGCACCACCGCCGTCAGCACCAGCCCCTTGATGCCCGCGGGCAGCACGTGCACGGTGAAGTGGGACAGGATGCTGTCGGCGTTCGCAGGCAGCGGCAGCCCCGGGTTCTGCTTGTAGAACACGAAGAGCAGGGTGCCGATGCACAGGTAAAGCGCCGTCACGGGGAAACTGGTGAAGATCGTCATGATGATGGTCTTCTGGCTCTCCCGCCGGGTCTCCAGCGTCAGCAGGCGCTGCATCAGTTCCTGGTCGGTGCCGAAGGCCGCCATGGAGCCGAAGATACCGTTGAGCACCGCCACCCACAGCACGTTCGGGTCCTTGATCCCCCAGGCCACGTTGAAAATGGAAAGCTTGCCCGCCTCGGAAGCCAGGTGCCAGGCGCCTGAAAAGCCGCCGTTAATATGCAGCAGCAGGTAGCCCGCCACCGCGCCGCCTGCCACGTAAAAAACTATGGCCTCGAAAGCCCCCGTCCACATCACGGCCTTGATCCCGCCGAAGCCTATGAAGACTATGCTGATAAGGGTGAAGAAGGCCAGCGTATAGCCCAGCTGCCAGCCCATGATGACCGCCACAGCCAGCGACGCGGCGTACAGCCTCACGCCGGAGGCGAACAGGCGCGTGACGAAGAAGAAAGCCGAGCCGGCGTACTGCGTTTCGGCGCCGAACCGGTGCTTCAGGAATTCGTAGATAGTGGTGCAGTTGAACTTGTAGAAAGCCGGGATGAAAACGAAAGCGATCAGCACGCGGGCCGAGGCCGAGCCGATGAAGAACTGCAGGTACTGCAGGTTCTCCGTGAAGCCGATCGGCGGCATGCCCACTATGGTCATGGCGCTTATCTCCGTAGCGACGAAAGAAAGGGTCCCCACCCAGACCGGGGTTTTGCGGCTGCCGAGGAAATAGTCCTTGGTGTCCTTCTCCCCCTTGCCCTTGAAATAAGCTATCACGAAAAGGGCGATGATCGCGGCCCCCAGCAGGCCGTAATCCAGCGGGGCCAGCCCCGTAAATTGTTCTATAGCGGCTGTTTCGTTCATGATGGGATCTCCAGGCTGACCGGCATTGTACCGCGCGCCGGAGCGCCGAATAGCGCCCGCGCCGCGGCTTTTTGAAATTCTTCCAGCGAACAGAAAGCGCAAAGCCCGGCCGTGGGCCTCAGCCCGTTCAGCACGAAAGGGCTGCCGAAAGCCAGGACCGCCGAATCGGCCGCCCCGGCGATAGCCGACGCCAGCGCGGCCTTCTCTTCGGCCGCGAGGTTGATGCTGCCGCTGCCGGCGCGCGGCTTCGAGAAGCAGCCCGCCGCCAGCCTCATCCCGCAGCCCGGCTGGTAAGGCTCCACGCGCGCGCCCAGGCGGGAGAGTTCATCCGCGAAGGCGCTGCCCTTCCAGTCCCGGCGGCTGGCGAGCGGCTCGTAGTAACCGATGGTCTCGCCGGGCTTCAAAATAAATTTATCGCCGCCGAAAGCCCAGGCCAGGCAGCCGGGCGCCGCCTCGGCGTTAAAAGCCAGGTGCTCCGGGCAACGCGCGGTCTCGAAAGGGGGCGGGTCGGAGCGGAAAGCGGAGAGCTTGCGCGCCATCAGTTCCTGCCGGGCCAGGGCCAGTTCCACGGCGGCGGCGGTGATAAGCCCGTCGTTAGAGGCCCGCACCAGCGACTCCAGCAGGGCGAAAGGATCGTCGGGGACCAGCAGGATGTCCGCCCCGGCCAGGAAAGCTTTCACGCCCGCCTGCGGGTCGGCCGACACGGCCTTCATCTCCAGCGCGTCGGTAAGTATCAAGCCCCCGTATTTCATTTTTTTACGCAGCAGCCCCGTCAGGATCTCTTTCGAAAGGGAGGCCGGGCTCGCCGGGTCCAGCTCCGGCAGCATGAGGTGGCCGGCCATTATCGAATCGGCCTGCCGCGCCAGCGCCGCGAAAGGCTTAAGATCCGCTTCTTCCAGGGCCTGCAGGTTTTTCGCCAGGGAGGGGAGCACAAGGTGCGAGTCGGTCTCCGTTCCGCCGTGGCCGGGGAAATGCTTGAGGCAGGAGAGAGCTCCCTGCGAACTTACGCCGGAGAGATAAGCCCCGGCAAGCGCGGAAACGAGGTTCGGGTCCGCGCCGAAAGCGCGCACGTTCACGATAGGATTCGAGGCTTTTGAGCCGAGGTCCACGACCGGGGCGAAGATCCAGTCGACGCCCAGGGCCCCGGCTTCGAGCGCGGTTATCTCGCCCTTGCGCCTGGCCAGGACCTCCGAGCCGGAAGCCCCTATGGCCATATTGGAGGGCAGTTCGGTAGCGCCGGAAACCCATTGGCCGGCGCCGTTCTCGTAGTCGGAAGCTATCAGGAGGCGCGTTTCGGAGGCGGAACGCAGCATGCGCGAGGCGTCATAGACCTCGGCGGCTTTTCCGCCGTAAAAGCAAAAGCCGCCCACGCCGAGCTCCACGAGTTCCAGGGCCCGGGCCGGGTCGGTGGCCCCGAACCTGAAGGCCGGGTAGATCAGGCGCGCCAGTTTTTTGGGGTTCATTTCTTGCTGCCGCGCTTTTTAGCCTTCTCGCCCTTCTTTATTATCTTCCACTGCTTCAGCACCTGGGCCGGGGTGGAGAGTTTTTCCCCGCCGCTGAAAACATGCGGGTGCCGCCGCACCATCTTGGCGTTCACGGTCCTGATCACGTCGCCCAGGGAAAAGCGCCCGTCCCGCGCGGCCAGCGCGCTGTGGAAGACCACCTGCAGCAGCACGTCGCCGAGCTCCTCTTTCAGGTTCTCCCAGTCTTTTTTGCGCACGGCCCGATCCACCTCGCCGGCCTCTTCGTGCAGGTATTTTAGCAGGGTGGAATGGGTCTGCCTGCGGTCCCACGGGCAGCCGCCGGGAGCCAGCAGCATTTTCATGATCTTTTCGAGAGACCTGAGCGCGGGGCTGCGCGCGAGCCTGGCGGCTTCGCGGGTGAATTTTGGTTTCATAGGGGCTTTTTCTTTCATTAGAAGTTTTAAAAGTATATAATTTTATATCAATTTAAAAAAGCGGGCGGTGAGCGGCCCCCGCGGAGGGCGCATGGCTGAAACAGTTATAAAAACGGGACCTGACCTGTACAAGGCGCTGGACAAGGGCTTTGTCAAGCTGGTGGAATTCATGGGCGGCGACCAGCGCGCCGTCGACTCGGCGAGGGTCTCCTTCGGCTCGGTCTCCAAAGGCACCGAGCAGGACAGGAAGCTGATAGAATACCTGCTGGCCAACGGCCACCTCAGCCCCTTCGAGCACTCCGTTTTCCAGTTCCATATAAAGTGCCCCATCTTCGTGGCCAGGCAGTGGATGCGCCACCGCATAGCCTCCTATAACGAAATTTCCGCCCGCTACACCGAGGTGAAGGACGAGTTCTACTACCCCGACGCCTTCAGGGTGCAGGACAAGATAAACCGGCAGGGCTCGGTGCGTTCCGGCGCGCTCGAGCAGGAGAAGATGCTGGCGGTTTACGACAAGGCCATCAAAGCTTCCTACGCCGCCTACACCGAACTGCTGGAGGCAGGCGCCGCCAGGGAGATGGCGCGCATGGTGCTGCCCGTGGCCCAGTACACGCAGTTCCACTGGACAATAAACGCCCGCAGCCTGCTCAATTTCATAGACCTGCGCGCGGACGCCCACGCCCAGTACGAGATCCGCCAGTACGCCGGGGCGATATCGGAGATCTTCAGCGAGAAAATGCCCTGGACCTGGGAAGCCTGGTCGAAACTGAATGAAAAGAAACCTCATTAACCTCACGGCGCTCCTGCTGCTGGCCTGGCCCGCTTACGCCGCGGGACCGGCCGCACGGAAGAAAACTGCCGTCCCGAAGGCCGCCGTTTCGAAAACCGCCGCCCCGAAGGCCGCCGTTGCGAAGACCGCCGCCCCGAAGACGGCCGCCCCTAAGGCCGAAGCGGCAAAGACCTCCCCCTGGGACGGCATGCGGCAGCGCAGCATAAAGACCGGCGACATAGCGGTCTACACGCCCGTGACGGGCATTACCACCGCCCAGGAGACTTACGACGTTTTCGCGCCTTTCGACGGCCGCATCGAGGAGCTGCACGTGGAGCTTTTCGGCTTCGTCACCCCGGCCTCGATACTGACGCGCATGGTCTCCACCGAAATGGCGGCGCTGCTGGACTCCAGCTCCGAGGAGTCGCGCAAGCAGACGGAACGCCGCTGGCAGGACGTCTACAGCTACACGGAGATCAAGCCTGAAACGCAGGGCGTCGTCACCAATATTTACGTAGAGCCAAAGACCCGGGTCAACAAGGGCGACCGGCTGTTCACGATCGCGAAAAAGGTCGTGATAATCGGAAAGAACACCGAGCCGCTGTATTCGAAGCTGCTCCCGGGCATGACGGCGGCCGTAACGCACGCCCGCAACCCCGACGAAAAATACGAGACCAAGCTCATTAATTTCCTCAGCGTGAAAGGCACCCCCCTCATCAACCGCCTCTGGCTGGAAGTGCTGGACCTCAAGGACGGCATAAAGATAGGCGAGCAGTTCAACGGCACGCTTTTCGTGGGAAAGAGCGAGAACACCATGCTGGTGCCCCGCCGGGACATCATAGAAGCCGGCGGCAGGCGTTTCCTGATAACCGAGATCCAGACCGGCCTGGAAACGGATGAAGAAACGGAAATACTCGGACACAGCTCGCTCTACCTGGAGCCGGTCCCGCCGCAGCCGAGGTAAAAGATGGAAAAGATAAAAAGATCCGCCAACATATACTCCAGCTTCATGTTCGTAAAGCTGCAGCCGGAGTTCCGGCGGCTCATTTCCAACGAGAAGATAGCGGCGAAACAGGAATTCGAGAACATGGTAGGGGCCGCCCAGGAAAAACTTTTCCTGCGCACCTATATGGTGTCCGGCCTGCGCTCCGACGCCGACGTGCTTTTCTGGCGGATGTCCGACGACCTGCCGTACCTGCAGGAGGTAGGCTCGCGCACCTTCTCGGCCGGGGCCGGCAGGTATTTCACCCCGTCCTACTGCTACCTCGGAGTGCACCCGGGCGCCGACGTCTCGGTGCCGAAGAAGGACCTGGACTTCGGTTTCCTGCCCAAGGACACCTTCGGCCGGCACCGCTACATGCTGCTCCACCCGGTGGTGAAGACGCACAACTGGTACGAGCTCGCCGAAGCCGAGCGCGCCAAGCTGATGGCCGAGCGCGCCCAGGTGATCGCGCGCTACGGCGGCATCCAGGAGAACTTCTTCATGTCCTACGGCCTGGACGAGCCGGACATGATAGTCACGCGCGAGGCCAAGTCGCTGGACGAGCTGACCGACGCGACGCACGAACTGCGGCTGCAGCGCATCAAGCATTACACCTTCGACGACAAGCCGGTGTTCCTGTGCCTGGGCCGGGACTTGCGCGAGATCATGGACGCGATAAGCTGAAGCCGGAATTTATTTTTCTGGAGGGACAATGAAAACCATAGGAATCATCATGGCGGGCGGCAAGGGCGAAAGGCTGTACCCGCTCACCAAAGAGCGCTCCAAACCGGCCGTGCCGTTCGGCGGCAAGTACCGCATCATAGACTTCGTGCTCTCCAACTTCATCAACTCCGGCATCTACTCCAACTACGTGCTGGTGCAGTACATGTCCCAGTCCCTGATAGAGTACCTGCGCTCGACGTGGAACCTCGGCGGCATCACGAAGGAGCACTTCATCACCGTGGTCCCCCCCCAGATGCGCCTGGGCGAAATGTGGTACCGCGGCACGGCCGACGCCGTGAAGCAGAACCTGAACCTGATCAACGATTACAAGCCCGACCTGGTGGCCGTCTTCGGCGCCGACCATATCTACCGGATGGACATCCGCCAGATGATCGACTTCCACGTGGCCAGCAAGGCCGACGTGACCGTCTCCGCCCTCACCGTACCCCTCAAGCAGGCCTCCCGCTTCGGCACCGTGGTGGTGGACGCCAAGAACCGGATCACCGCCTTCGAGGAGAAACCGAAGAACCCGAAGCCCATGCCCGGCAACCCCAACGCCGCGCTCGCCTCCATGGGCAACTACATCTTCAGCTACGACGCGCTGGTGAAGGTGCTCCACGAAGAATCCGGCGAGACCGCGGCCCTGGACTTCGGCAAGACCATCCTGCCCAACATCCTCAAACGCTACCGCGTCTTCGCCTACAATTTCGACGGGCAGAAGCTGCCGGGCAGCAAGCCGTACGAAGAAAAGAATTACTGGCGCGACGTGGGAACGCTGGAAGCTTTCTGGCAGACCAACATGGACCTGCTGGGGGCGAAGCCCAAGATGGACCTGAACAACAAGCTCTGGCCCATCCAGGACTCTCGCCACACCGCCGCCCCGACGAAGATCATCGAATCCAACCTGCAGGACTGCATGGTCTGCGACGGCTGCGTGATCACCCAGTCCTCCCTGAAGCGCTGCATCCTGGCCAACGACGTGATCGTGCACGAGAAATGCCAGCTGGAAGACTGCATCATCATGGACGCCTGCGAGATCAAGGCCGGCTCCCGCCTGAAGAAGGTCATCATGGACCGGCACAACACGATCGAGGCGAAGACCACCATAGGGTACAACCCTGACCAGGACGCCCAGCATTATTACATCGACCCCGACGGCATAGTGGTCATCCCCCGCGGCATTTCGAAATGGCAGTAGCGCGGCAGCTATGGCGATAAGCTTATTTTTCGAGGTAAAAGTCCCGGCGGAAGTGAAGGCGGCGGAGCGAGAGCTGTCCAAAGCCGCGCTGCTGGGGCTTGGCGGCAGGAACGCGAAGAAGGCGGTCAACCTGGTCTTCACCGGCGGGCCCGGGATAAAGGCCCTGAACCGCCGCTTTCTCGGGAAGGACCGCCTTACGGACGTGATCGCTTTCAATTTCCCCCCTTCGCCGGTCCCCGGCGCCGACTGGGGAGAGATCTACGTCTGCGTGCCGGTCGCCGCCCGCCAGGCGCGCGCCATGGGGCATTCGCTGCTGACGGAACTGCTGGTGCTCGCGGCGCACGGCGCGCTGCACCTTTCGGGCATGGACGACAGCACCCCCGCCAAACGCCGCGCAATGAACCTGAAGACCGCCTCTCTCCTTAGAAAGCTGTAGCCGCGCCGCCTTCCTCCCCCGTATCCCCCCCGGCCCCCGTTATTTGATAAAATAAGTATAAACATGACCAGGTTAATCTTCGCCTTTATATTCCCGTTGTTATGCGCCGCGGCCCCGGCCGCGCCCTCCGCCGCGCCCGCCGCGCAGGAGCCGGAGGCGGACTCGGAGCAGCTGAGCGAGGACATGATCGATAATATAGACGACTGGCTGGGCCAGGTCGGAGAAAAGCTGCAGTCCGACGAGCCGGTGGACTCCAAAGATTTCGATTCCCTGTTCGGGGCATCCTTGTCCGGCTCCGCCGACCCGGAACGCGACCTGGAGCTGGCCAAGGAACGGATCTACGCCAAACTCGGAGATAACCCGAAGATAAACGCCGCGTACGACAAATGGATGCGCGGGAAAATATCCTCCTCCGGCACGGGCCCGGAGATAACGGACAGCCCCGAAAATATAATGCTCAGACTGAAAGCTCCCGGCTCGGTCGCGGACTCGGTGAAGGTAAGCGTCCGGAAAGGCCGGATACAGCTGAACTATTTGCAGAAGATAGCCATACAGGACCTTAAACCCGACGGCAGCGTTTACTCGACGTACTATTCGAAGAAACGCCAGCGGGCGCTGGCCGTGCCGCGCAACGCGAACCCTGACAAGTACAGGGTGAGGACCTCGAACGAGATGGTGTATATCGTTTTTGACCGGTTGAACAAGGGCAGCAAGCATACGGAGGCTTCAAAGTGAACATAGAGACGACCGCCCGCACTTTCCAGGAGATAGACGCCCGCCAGCAGAAGAAGTGGAAGGAGCTGAACGCCTTCAGGACCGAGCGCCTGCCCGGCAAACCCAAATTTTACTGCCTCGACATGTTCCCGTATCCCTCAGGAGACGGCCTGCATGTCGGACACCCCGAGGGCTACACGGCCACGGACATCGTCTGCCGCTACAAGCGCATGAAAGGTTTCGAAGTGCTGCACCCCATGGGCTGGGACGCCTTCGGCCTGCCCGCCGAGAACTACGCTATCTCCACCGGCGTGCACCCGCGCATCACCACCGGGAAGAACTGCGCCACTTTCAAGCGCCAGATCCAGTCGCTCGGCTTCAGCTACGACTGGGAGCGCGAGATAGACACCACCGACCCCGCCTACTATAAATGGACGCAGTGGATCTTCCTGCAGCTCTTCAAGAAAGGCCTGGCCTACGAGGACACCAGGCCGATAAACTGGTGCCCCAAGTGCCAGACCGGCCTGGCCAATGAGGAAGTCTTCCAGGGCAAATGCGACCGCTGCGAGACCCCGATAGAAAAGAAGAACCTCAAGCAGTGGATGCTCAGGATCACCGCCTACGGCGACCGCCTGCTGGCGGACCTGGCCGATACGGAATGGCCCCACTCCACCCGCCTGATGCAGGAGAACTGGATAGGCCGGTCCGAGGGCGCCGAAGTGGACTTCGCCCTGCCCGACGGCGGCAAGCTGACCGTTTTCACTACCCGCCCCGACACCCTTTACGGCGCCACCTACATGGTGCTGGCCCCCGAGCACCCGCTGACGCTCAGGCTGTCCTCGCCGGAGCAGAAGGCGGCCGTGGCGGCCTACGTAGCCGCCGCCGGCAACAAGTCCGACCTGGAGCGCACGGAGCTCGCCAAGGACAAGACCGGCGTGTTCACCGGCGCCTACGCCGTGAACCCCGTGAACGGCGAGAAACTCCCCATCTGGACCGCCGACTACGTGCTGACCACCTACGGCACCGGCGCCATCATGGCCGTGCCCGCGCACGACGACCGCGACCACGAGTTCGCCGAGAAGTTCGGACTCAAGATCATAGAGGTGTTGAAAGCCCCTGCCGACTGGAAAGGCGAAGGGGCTTTCTGCGGCGACGGCATCGCGATAAATTCCGGCATCATAGACGGACTGCCCACCCCGGAGGCCAAGAAGAAGATAACCGCCTGGCTTGGCGAAAAAGGCATAGGCCGCGCCAAGGTGAATTTCAAACTGCGCGACTGGGTGTTCTCCCGCCAGCGCTACTGGGGCGAACCCATACCGCTGGTACACTGTCCGAAGTGCGGCATAGTGCCGGTCCCCGAAAAGGACCTGCCCGTGATGCTGCCGGAAGTGGAGAAGTACCAGCCTACCGGCAACGGCGAATCCCCCCTGGCCGCTATAGATTCCTGGGTTAATACAAAATGCCCTTCCTGCGGCGGCCCCGGCAAGCGCGAGACCAACACCATGCCGCAGTGGGGCGGCTCCTGCTGGTATTACCTGCGCTTCATAGACCCTAAGAACCCTGCCGCTTTCGTGGACAAGGAACTTGAGAAGGCATGGATGCCGGTTGACCTCTATATCGGCGGCGCCGAACACGCCGTTCTGCACCTGCTCTACGCGCGCTTCTGGCACAAGGTCCTGTTCGACCTGGGCTGCGTCTCCACCAAGGAACCGTTCAAGAAGCTTGTGCACCAGGGCATGATACTTTCCTACGCCTACCGCGACGGCAAAGGCGTCTACCGCCCGTACAAGGAACTCGACATCGCCGAGGACGGCACCGCGAAGACCGCCGAGGGCGAGATCCTGAAGCCGATGGTAGAGAAGATGTCCAAGTCCAAGAAGAACGTGATCAACCCCGACGAGATCTACGAGCGCTACGGGGCCGACGCGTTCCGCCTGTACGAGATGTTCATGGGCCCCCTGGAAGACGCCAAGCCCTGGAACCTCCGCGCCATCGAGGGCGTCTACCGCTTCCTGCGGCGCGCTTACGCCTGGGGCCTGGAACGCCACCCGGCCCTGACCGATGCGAAAGCTTCGGGCCCTGACCTCATCCTGAGGCACCAGACGATAGAAAAGGTGGGCGCCGATATCGAGGCCCTCAAGTTCAACACCGCCATTTCGGCGCTGATGGTCTACCTGAACCGGCTGACCGAGCAGAAGGAGACTTCCCGGGAGGACTTCAACACCTTCCTGGCGCTGCTGCACCCTTTCGCGCCCCACATCACCGACGAACTCTGGGAGCTCTCCGGCGGCGAAACCATCCTGATGAAGCAGGCCTGGCCGCTGGCCGACAAGAGCATCATCGCCTCGCGCGACATCGAGATCCCGGTGCAGGTGAACGGGAAGGTGAAAGAGCGGCTGAAAGTGAAGGAAACCACGCCGCAGGAAGAGATCAAGCGCCTGGCCCTGGAGGCCGCGGCGCCGCATACCGCCGGCAAGACCGTACTGAAAGTGATAGTGGTGCCTGGCCGCCTGGTAAGCATCGTGGTCAAGTAGGGGAACTTAACGGGGAGAACTGTTTATGAAAAAATTAATAATGCTGGCCGCGGTCATAGGGCTCGCCGCCTGCTCGACGGGCTCGGACATAATCTACAATCCGGCGCAGCAGAAGCTGCCGCTCTATATCAAGCGGATCGCCGTACGGCCCTTCGCGAACAAGACCCAGCAGTTCGGGCTCGAAGAGAAGCTCACGCTGAAAGTGATAGACGAATTCCTGAAGAACGGAGAGTACCTGGTGTCGCCGGAGAGCGCGGCCCAGGGCGTGATAGTGGGAGAGATAAGCCACTACATCCTGACCCCGATACAGTACGACGTGAACCTGGTGCCCACGGTCTACAAGCTCAACGTCATCGCCGGGCTGCGCCTCCTGGACCGCGAGCAGAACCGCTACCTCTGGGAGGAGCCGGCCCTGCAGGTGACCAAGGTGTATTCCGCCGCCAATCTGCCGGGCGGCCTCACCGAGGAACAGGCCAGGGAGGCCCTCTGGGAGATCCTGGCCAAAGATATCGTGCTGCGCACGGTCTCGGGCTTCGGCTCCGTTTCCAGCACCTCGCTGAAAAAACTGCCCGGGACCCCGGAAGTGCAGCCGTCGTCGGGCACGGTAAACCTTATCCCCTGACCATGCAAACACTGACCCCCAGAGCGCTGGCCGACGAATGGGCCAAAAAGAAAACACGCCCGGTGTATTACCTCTGCGGCGAGGAAACCGCTATGAAGGAAGCGGCCCTGAAGCGCCTCGAGGGCATTTTCAAGCCCGAGTCTTTCAACTTTTCCGTCAGGGACGCGGAGACCACGGACCTCGCCCAGGCCCTGGACGAGGCGCAGACCGCGCCTATGCTGTCCGAGCTGCGCTTCGTGGCCCTGAAGCGGGTCGAGAAGCTTAAGAAGGAACCGCTCAAGGCCCTGCTGGCCTATCTTGAAGACCCCTGCCCCAGCGCCTGCCTGCTGCTGCTGTCGGACTGGCCGCGCGAGAAGCAGGATCCCATCCCCGGCGCGCTGGGTCCCGAGTGCGCGGTCGTGAATTTCGACCCGATGTCCGGGCCGCAGGCCATAGAGCATCTTAACTCCGTGCTGCTGGCTAAAGGGGTGAAGACCGACGGCGACGCCCTGGAGCTGCTGGTGGAGCTGCTGGGCACGGATTCGGTGACGCTGGACGGCGAAGCGGAAAAGATCGTCCTCTTCATGCACGGGCAGAACAGGCTCTTCGGCCCCGACGACGCGCTGGCCCTGGCCGGCTTCGCCCGGACGCAGAACCCTTTCGAACTTTCGAACGCGGTCTGCGCGAAGCGCCCCGCCCAGGCGGCCGAGGCCGCCGTCAGGATGCTGGCCTTCGGCTCCGAACCGCTGGCCCTGCTGTCGCAGATCTCCCGCGCGGTGGAGCGCCTGCTCAAGGTAAAGCGGCTGTCCCTGGCGGGGGAAGGCCCCGCCGCCTGCTACCAGGCCGGGATGTCGCCGGGACAGTACCACGCGGCCCTGCGCGACGCCGGGGCCTACACCGAGGAAAAGCTTTTGCGCTCACTCAGGCGCTGCCTTGAAGCCGAGGAGCTCCTGAAGTCCTCTTCCAAGCGGGACCCGGGCCTGGTGATAAGGCAGCTGGCCTTCGAGATAACGGGAACCAAATAACAAAACCCCGCCCTTGAATAAGGACGGGGTCTGTTCTTTCTTTTGAGGAAAGTTATTTTACTGTCGGATTCTGCGCTATCGCTTTAACGCGCGCGGCAAGGCGGGACTTCTTCCTCGCGGCGGCTTTCCAGTGGATAGTTCCGGTCTTGGCGGCCTTGTCGAGAAGGGAATAGGTTTTGGGCAGCATTTTCTGCGCGTTTTCCATGTCCTTCTTGGCGATAAGAGCGCCGAACTCTTTTGCGGAGTCGTGGATCTTGGTTTTTACGCCCCGGTTCTTGGAGGCGAGTTTCTCTGATTTGCGCCAGGCTTTGATCGCGCTGGTGTGTCTTCCGGTCTTTAGTTTTGCCATAGTAACGATAGTTTATCATTCTATGCCCGAAAAAGCAAATCCTCTCCCGCATTCCTTCGCGCGCGGCCTTTCCGGCCTGACGGGAGCCGGGCTGATCACGAAGGTCCTGGGCTACGCCCGCGACGCGCTCCTGGTGGCGTTTTTCGGCGGCGGGGCGCTCGCCGACGCCTACTACGCGGCGTTCCGGCTGATGAACGTTTTCAGGCGCACCGTGGGCGAAGGCGCGCTTAACGCGGTGTTCATCCCGCTTCTCGAAAAAGAAAAGACGCTGGGGAAAGACGCGGAACGCGTCTTCTTTTCCTCGTCGTGGACGCTGATCTTCTGCGGGTCCGTCCTGCTCTGCGCCGCCGGAATAATTTTCAGGCGGGAAATGGTGCTGCTGGCGGCGTGGGGCTTCAGAGCGGTCCCCGGCCAGCTCGACCTCACCGCGCTGCTCGCCGCGGTTTTCATGCCCCACCTGGTCTTCGTGAACGCCGCGGCGCTCTTCACCGCCGCCCTGAATTCCGCGCGCAGGTTCTTCCTCCCGGCCCTGGCCCCGGCGGCTTTCTCGGTTTTCGTGATCGCCGTGCTGGCGGCCTTCCATTTCGGCCTGTTCGGCGGGCTGGACGCGCGGGAGAAGATCGTCCTGGTGGCGGCCGCGGCTTCGGCTTCCGGCCTGCTGCAGGCGCTGGCGCTGCTGCCGCTGCTCAGGCGCGAGGGCTACGGCCTGGCTTTCACGAACCCTCTTAAGGAACTGGGCGCGGCGCCCGCCCTGCTGGCCGCGGCGCCGGCCGCCCTTACGCTGGCCCAGGACCAGGTCTCCATGCTGATCAACACCGTGTACGCCAGTTTCCTGCCGCCCGGCTCCATCACCGCCATCTACAATTCGGCGCGCCTGGTACAGTTCCCCGTCTCGCTTTTCGCGGTCGCCGCGGCCACGCTGTCCCTGCCCGAACTCGCGGCGAGGTCCGCGGCCGGGGACGCCGAAGGGTTCAGGGAGCGCCTGAAGCCGGCGCTTACCGCCTCCTGGCTTATCATGCTGCCCGCGGCGCTGGGCATAGCCGTCACGGCCCTGCCGGTCTGCAGGGCGCTTTTCGAGCACGGCAGGTTTTCGCCCGAGCAGAGCCTGGCCACGGCCAGCGCCCTTTTCTGGCTGGCGCTGGGACTGCCCGCCTACGGCCTGAACAAAGTGGCCGCCTCGGCCCTTTACGCCATGCACAGACAGAAAGCCCCGCTGATGATCGTCTCCGGCCAGCTGGCCCTGAACGCGCTCCTGTGCCTGCCGCTGATGCGGACGATGGGCGCGGGCGGGCTGATGCTCGCCACCTCCATAAGCTCCTGGGCCGCCGCCCTGGCCTTTCTCCTGGCGCTCAAGCGCGAAGCCGGCTTCACCCCCGCGGCCATTCCTCTTTTCAGACCGTCGCTCGCGGCCGCAGCTTCGGCCCTGGCGGCGCTGGCTTTGCGGGAGGCGCTGGCCCCGGCGGGCCCGCTGCTGGTGACGGTCTCAGCCGTGCCCGCCGCCGTGGCGGTTTACTTCCTGGCCCTGAAACTGTTAAAAGTGGAAGAGCGGAGGCTGATCACCGGCGGAAAGTTTTAAGTCCCGGATCTCGCCGCATCCGGCCTGCCCGGGCGCAGGAATTCGCATAATATGGACCTTACACATTTACCTGACGGGCCCGGTGTCTACCTGATGCGCGACGCCACAGGCACCGTGCTCTACGTCGGCAAGGCCAAAGACCTGCGCAAGCGGGTGTCGCAGTATTTCCAGAAAAATCCTTCCGACAGCCGCGGCAAGATCCCGAACCTGGTGGCGCTGATCCGCCGCATCGACTACGTCGCCTCGGCCAGCGAACGGGAGGCCCTGCTGACCGAGCGCCAGCTCATCTACAAGCTGCAGCCCTTCTTCAACGAAATGTGGAAGGACTCGAAGACCTACCCCTACGTGGAAATAACGCGCGAGGATTTCCCGCGCATGTTCTTCACCCGCAGGAAACTGAAGGACGGGGGCCGGTACTTCGGCCCCTTCCCGAAAGTGGAACCGGTGAAGAAACTGCTGGGCTACCTCTCGCGGATAAAATTCATAAACCTCCGCCTCTGCCGGTGGAACTTCTCGCTGGAAAAGCCGCTGGACGAACGCAAGATAAAGGCCTGCCTCTACTACCACACTGGGCAGTGCACCGCGCCCTGCGCCGGGAAGATCTCGCGCGCCGGCTACCAGGCCCTGGCGGAGCGCGTGGCGGACTTCCTCAGGGGCGATTACAAAAAGCTGCGGGCCTCGTTCAAGGCGAAGATGGAGCGCGCGGCCGAAAAGCTGGAGTACGAGGAAGCCGCCAGGTACCGCGACTTCCTCAACGCCTTCACGCATATGGAAGAGCGCGTAATGGTGGGCAAGCTGGAGCCCGATTTCCTGGAAAAGGCGACGGGCCGCACCAGCTCGGTGACCGCTCTCAAAGCGGCGCTGGGGATGGCCCGCCCCCCCGCCCACATCGAAGCGTTCGATACCTCGAGCCTTTTCGGCAGGCAGGCGGTGGGCTCGTCGGTCTGCTTCGTGAACGGCGAGAAGAACACGGAGCATTACCGGCATTACAAGATAAAATTCGAGAACGTCCCGGAAGGCGGGAACGACTTCGCCATGATGGAGGAAATAGTAGGCCGGCGCCTGGCCCAGCTGAAGAAGAAGGACGAGGCGCACCCCGACCTGCTGCTTATCGACGGCGGGCCGGGCCAGCTGGCGGCGGCGATGAAAGCGCTGCGCGAGGCGGGGCTGAAGATCCCGGTGATCGGGCTGGCGAAGCGGCTGGAGGAGATCTATATGCCGGGGCGGGCGATGCCGCTGCTGCTCGACCGCGCGGACCTGGGGCTGCGGCTGCTGCAGGCGCTGCGCGACGAGGCGCACCGCTTCGGGGTGACCTACCATCGCAAACTCAGAGGCAAGTCGGAACTGGAGGGATGATGACCAAGGACCAGGTTTTGCTGAAGATGAAAACGTATACGCCTTTCCAGCAGGCGGTCTGGCGGGCCTGCATGAGCATCCCGCAGGGCCAGACCCGGAGCTATAAGTGGATAGCGGAAAAGATAGGCAAGCCCGGCGCGACAAGAGCGGTGGGCACGGCGCTGGGCAAGAACCCCTTCGCGCCGACAGTGCCTTGCCACCGGGTGATCAAGTCCGACGGAACCATGGGCGGCTTCTCCGCCCCCGGCGGCGTCAAAGCCAAGATCAAACTCCTTAAAAAAGAAAAAGCCATATAACCGCGAGATGCGAAGTCGGGCGGCAAGGGTATGGGTCCGTCGGGGACGGGGTCTCGCACACCGTGCTCGCCCCTTCTCCCTCGGACTCGGCGCTATGCAAGCCTCGTCCTCCGGGAGACCCCGCCGGACCCATACCCTTG
>Ga0079306_1000308_pt1 | contig 50435 bp, 43 predicted proteins | sample Methanotroph_Enr_FD_79181 | JGI IMG/M metagenome (GOLD analysis project Ga0079306, IMG submission 79181) | Enriched soil microbial communities from Old Woman Creek wetland in Ohio, USA - Methanotroph_Enrichment_5 | ecosystem: Environmental > Terrestrial > Soil > Wetlands | place: USA: Ohio... | reverse complement strand
GTAGAGGATGCGCTCGGCGGTGGCCTTCTTGCCGCGCTCCATGAGGATGTTCACGAACTTGGAGACGACGAGGCTGTTGTAGACGGGATCCGGGAGGATCTCACGCTTGGCGGGTGCGGAACGACGGGCCATTGTTCAACCTCCCTACTTCTTCTTGGCCGGCGCGGCGCCAGCCTTCGGGCGCTTGGCGCCGTACTTGGAACGGGACTGGTTGCGGCCTGCGACGCCGGTGGCGTCCAGGGTGCCGCGCACCACGTGGTAGCGCACACCAGGGAGGTCCTTCACGCGGCCTCCCCGGATGAGCACGATGCTGTGCTCCTGCAGGTTGTGGCCCACGCCCGGGATGTAGGTCGTGCACTCGATGCCGTTGGTGAGGCGAACACGGGCCACCTTGCGGAGGGCCGAGTTCGGCTTCTTCGGCGTGGTGGTGAACACGCGGGTGCAGACGCCGCGCTTCTGGGGACAGGCGTCGAGCGCGGGGCTCTTCGTCTTGTTCTGGAAGGTCTTCCGCCCGAGGCGGATCAGCTGATTGATGGTAGGCACACCATCCTCCAAGGAAGGCTCCGGTGGATCCGGGCCTGGGCCCGAGAGGTCCCGCGAGGGACATCGGACGGACAGGAAATGTCGCCGACCCACGGGGCCGGGAACCTCCTAGCCTATCGAAACGAGGCCGGAAGTCAATGGATCAAGTCACGAAGGGGCCGGACCGGAACCGCCTCAGCCCGCGAAGGGACAGCCGCAGCCCCCGCTGGCGCAGCCATGTCCCGATGCGGAAGTCGAGGACGGCGTGGAAGGGGGCTCAGCCGCGGCGCCCTTGAACCAGCCCTCGCCGGCGAGCGTGAAGGCGGTGATTGACACCTGGCGCTTCATCCCCCCGGCGGCACTGCACGCCGGGCACTCATGCGCCTCGGGGGCGGACAGGCTCTCCAGCTTCTCTTCCTGCTGTCCGCAAGCTTCACAACGGTATTCGTAGAGGGGCATGGCATCCTTCTCCTGCAGACGCTTCTGCGACCCTCCACTATATTCCGATCCGATCATGTTGTCATCCTCTCGATTCTTCCCCACGGCCCAGGCCTTCCTGGCGGCGGTGCCCCGCCCGGAGAGGCTCTGCTTCACCAACGGCTGCTTCGATCTCATCCATCCCGGTCACGTGAAGTACCTGGAGGACGCCCGGGCCCTTGGCGACTTCCTGGTGGTGGGCCTCAACAGCGACGCTTCCGTGGCCCGACTGAAGGGACCCGGACGCCCCCTCCAGGACGAGGCCGCCCGCGCGGCGGTGCTGCTCGGCCTGCGGAGCGTGGACGCCGTGGTGCGCTTCGACGAGGACACCCCGCTGGAACTCATCCAGGCCCTCCTGCCCGACGTGCTCGTGAAGGGCGGCGACTACACCCCCGAGACGGTGGTGGGCCGGGAGATCGTGGAAGGCCGGGGAGGCCGGCTGGCTCTCATCCCCTTCCTGGCGGGACACAGCACCTCGCGCATCGAGCAGCGGATCCTCAGCGGGCGCGGGGTGACCCTCGAGTAGTCCGATCGGATGACGCAGCCGTGATGATTCTCCGCTAGGCTGGGCCCCGGCTCCCATCGGGAAACGCCACCATCGGAGGTTCCATGCGTCGCACCCTTGCCATCCTCTTCGCCCTCGCAGGCATCACCCTGTCCGCCCAGGACATCAACGGGGGCGTCTACACGGGGCTGTCCCTGCCCGTCGGCGATCTCAAGGACAAGTCCGACTTCGGCACCAACCAGTTCTTCGGGGCCCATGTCGGCGGCCACCTCGACTTCGTCATCACCCCGCACCACGAGGTCCGCGCCCACGTGACCTACGAGAAGTTCCCGGGCTCCGGGTGGGGCGGCGCCAACGACTACAAGAATGAGTACAGCGCCTTCCAGGTCGGCGCCGACTGGGTCTACCACTTCGACGGCCCCCGCTCCGGCTGGTACACGGTGGCCGGTGCCTCGCTGAACAGCATCAAGGATGACTACGAGTTCAACGCCGGCGGTTTCCGCTTCAGCGGCAGCGCCTCCCAGAGCGGGAAGTTCGGCGTCCGCGGCGGCGGTGGCTTCGCCTTCACCCCCAACTTCTCGGTGGAGGGCACCCTCAACCAGATCTTCGTGGACAAGAACGGGAACGACGGCTTCGGCTTCGACACCGCCACCTGGGCCCAGGTGAGCGCCGTCTTCCGCTTCGGCCGCTGATCCGAACCCGCTCCATGAAAACGGGCCGCGATCGCGGCCCGTTTTCATGGAGCGGGTTCGGATCCTAGAGCAGCGGGGAGAGGAGCTGCCAGTACTTCGGCAGGGGCCAGAGGTCCGCGTCGCAGGCCTCCTCCAGGTGATCCAGCACCTCACGGAGGGCGTGCTTCGTGGCGTTCACCTTGCTCCCGAAGGCCTCGGTGCGGGCGTAGACATCCTCCACGGCCTCGGCCTCGACCAGGGCTGCCTTCATCGTGGCGAGCCGCACCTGGGCTTCCCCGGCCAGGGTGGCCTGGGCCTGGAGGGCCGCCTTGAGGGCCTCCGGCACGGCGATGCCTGCGCCGACAAGCCTGCCCAGGCTCCCGGCCCGGGCGCCAAGATCCGCGGTGATGGAGGGCAGGATCTGGGTCTCAGCCATCTCGCGAAGGACCTGGGTCTCGATGGCGATGGCCTTCTGGTACTGCTCGTGGCGGATGTGGACGCGAGCCTCCAACTCGTGCGCGCCCAGGATTCCAGGGCGGGAGAAGACAGCCTTCGAGGCGGGCTGTTCCCAGATGGGGAGCGCCGCCACGGTGTCCTTGGCGTGGGGAAGGCCGCGGCGCTCGGCCTCCCGCTTCCACTCCTCCGAGTAGCCATTGCCCTCGAAGCGGATGGCCTTGGTCTCGATGATGGTCTTCTTCACCACGATCATGACGGCGGCCTGGTGCTCCTTGCCGGCCTTCAGCTCCGCATCCAGCTGGGCGTTGAGGATCTCCAGCGCCTCCGCCACCGCGGCGTTGATCACCGTGAGCGGCAGGGCGATGGGCTGGCTGGAACCCACGGCGCGGAACTCGAACTTGTTGCCCGTGAAAGCGAAGGGGCTCGTGCGGTTTCGGTCCGTGGCGTCCTTCTCGATCATGGGCAGGTTGGCGATGCCCAGGTCGAGGATGTGCTTGGCGGAAGCGTCGGCGGCATCCCCCTTCTCGATGGCGTCCAGGATGTGGTTGAGCTGGGCGCCCAGGAAGACGGACATGATGGCCGGAGGCGCCTCGTTGGCGCCCAGGCGGTGGTCGTTGCCGGCACTGGCGATCGCGGCGCGGAGCAACCCGCCGTGGGTGTGGATGGCCTTGAGCGTGGCGCTGAGGAAGTAGAGGAACTGGAGGTTCTGCTCGGGCGTGTGGCCGGGCTCCAGCAGGTTGGCGCCCTCCTCGGTGGCCAGGCTCCAGTTCACGTGCTTGCCGCTGCCGTTGACACCCGCGAAGGGCTTCTCATGGAGGAGGATGGCGAGGCCGTGGCGCTCGCCCACGGACTTGAGGAGCTCCATCAGGAGCTGGTTGTGGTCGCTGGCGATGTTCGCCGCCTCGTAGATGGGGGCGATCTCGAACTGGTTGGGCGCCACCTCGTTGTGGCGGGTCTTGGCGGGGATGCCCAGCTTGAAGCACTCCAGCTCCACCTCCTGCATGAAGCCGAGGACGCGCTCCTTGATGCTGCCGAAGTAGTGGTCCTCCAGCTCCTGGCCCTTGGGCGGCTTCGCGCCCTGGAGGGTGCGGTTGGCGAACATCAGGTCGGGCCGCTGCTGGGCCAGCTCCAGGTCGACTGCGAAGTACTCCTGCTCGGGGCCGCACTGGGCCACCACGCTCCCCGTCTGGAGACCGAAGTGAAGCAGCCCCTCCTGGGCCCGGCGGGACAGTACATCCATGGAGCGAAGCAGGGGGACCTTGTGGTCCAGGGCCTCGCCGTGGTACCCCACGAAGGCCGTGGGGATGCAGAGGGTCTTGCCGAGGGGCCCCTCCATGATGAAGGCCGGGCTGGCCGGATCCCAGGCCGTGTAGCCCCGGGCCTCGAAAGTGGCGCGCAGGCCGCCGGAGGGGAAGGAGCTGGCGTCGGGCTCGCCCTGGATGAGCTGGCTGCCGCTGAAGCGCTCGATGACCGAACCCGGCTCGTCCCAGGTGATGAAGGCATCGTGCTTCTCGGCCGTGGCGCCGGTCATGGGGAGGAACCAATGGGTGAAGTGCGTGCAGCCCTGCTCCAGGGCCCACTCCTTCATGGCCAGGGCCACGCTGCGGGCCACCTCGGGGGACAGCGCCTCGCCGCGGCGGAGGGCCTGCCGGTACGCCTTGTAGACGTCCTTCTGGAGCCGCTCGCGCATGGTGCGCTCGCTGAAGGTGTTGCAGCCGAAGTACTGGCTGATCTTGGTCTGGTCCAGCCGTGAGATGCTGGATGTGTCGAGCCCCTGCGCCTTGGCCATGTGTCCCCCCCTTGGACGAATAGGCATGAATCCATATAGACCTGGACCGATGTCCGCCCCCGGGGGGCAGCCATCGGAATTCCACATCCATCTGGACCCTGCGATCCGATCTCAGGGTAGCGGAAGCGGGCCCTCCGGACCAGACCCCGAATCCACCGCCGGGGCCTGTGAACGGGCCCTCGCCCTCCTCGGAAACCTCCAAGCCCACCAGGCCGGGTTGCCCCGTCCCGCCGCCCTGGCCTGGGAGCGAGCGGCCTTCGGGGAGGTCTTCGACCATCCCGAACCGGGTCAGCGGATCCGGCGGTTCCTTGAGGGGGACTAGAATGGTGGGATGGAACTGACGACCCCCTACGTCCCCGATCTCGAGAGCATCCCCGCCGGCCTGGACCTGGTGGCGGAGATCCAGCGCCTCAAGCGGGACCGGAAGGCGGTCATCCTGGCCCACTACTACCAGGAGCCCGAGATCCAGGATCTGGCCGACTTCGTGGGCGACAGCCTCCAGCTCAGCCAGCAGGCCGCGAAGGCGGATGCGGACGTCATCGCCTTCTGCGGCGTCCACTTCATGGCCGAGACCGCCAAGATCCTGAACCCCGGCAAGACCGTGGTCATCCCTGACATGGACGCTGGCTGCAGCCTGGCCGACCGCTGCCCAGCCGACTTCTTCGCCGAGTGGCTGAAGCAGTATCCGGATCACGACGTGGTGAGCTACATCAACTGCTCCGCCGGCGTGAAGGCCCTCAGCACGGTCATCTGCACCAGCAGCAACGCCGTGCGGGTGGTGGAGAGCATCCCCGCCGGCCGGAAGATCGTCTTCGCCCCCGACCGGCACCTGGGCAAGTGGGTGGCGAAGCAGACGGGCCGGGACATGGTCCTGTTCCCGGGCTTCTGCATCGTGCATGAGCAGTTCACCGCCAAGCGCCTGGCGGCTCTCAAGGCCCAGCACCCCGAGGCCAAGCTCATCGCCCATCCCGAATGCGACGCCACCGTGAGCCAGCTGGCGGATTTCGTGGGCTCCACGGCGGCCCTGCTGAACTTCGTGGCCAAGGACAGCGCCAAGGCCTTCATCGTGGCCACCGAGGCGGGCATCCTCCACCAGATGCACCAGCGGCGTCCCGAGGCCGAGCTGATCCCCGCCCCCGCCGACAGCGGCTGCAATTGCAGCCTCTGCCCCTACATGAAACTGAACAGCCTGGAGAAGCTGTACCTCGCCCTGCGGGACCTGAAGCCCGAGATCCGCCTGGACGAGGCGGTGCGCCTTCGGGCCCTCAAGCCCCTGGAGCGCATGCTGGCCCTGGGCTGAATCCGGCCGGAGTAGCCGCAGGGGATTCCGGCCGATAAGCTGGCGGGACACCCCCGAGCCCGCATGTACCGCCACCGCGCCTCCCGCTTCCGATTCCTGCACCCCGGCCTCAAGGGGCCCACGCGCTGGCAGCGCCTGCAGCAGCGCAGCGGCATCGTCCTGCTCGTCCTCGCGGGACTCTTCACGGCGGGCCTGCTGGTGATGGCTCCCAATACCTATGTGCGGGACCAGGACCTGGATGTCCAGAACGCGTACGCCGACTCGCACTGGATCGATTTCGAGGCCGTGGAGCGTCATTGGAAGTCCCTGCCCGTCCTCGGATCGGTCCGCACCGGGAAGGAGCCGGGAGTGCGGAAGTTCCTGGCCGACCAGCCCCTGGTGGTGGCCCTCCTGGACCGCTTCGAGGGACGGACCCTCTGGGTGCGGGAAGGCAACCACCTCGTGCGCCCCCCGCAGGATGCCCGTACCCAGCTGTACCTGGACTGGATGAGCCACGCCGAGATGGCCCAGCGCTTCGAGTGGAACCCCCCGAAGGGCCAGGACCCCGACTTCGGCAAAGTGGCCACGGTGGTTCTCCTCTCCGATCGCTGGCTGGTGGTCAAGCGCTGGCGTCCCGGCGCACCCGAGGTCGAGAAGGAACTGGGCATCGCCCTGGGGCCCAATCCGGGACTGCGAGTCGGGCTGGCCCAGGATTCCGACCTGGGCCGCGGGGACCTTCAGACCCAGGAATGGGGGAGAGCTCCCCACCTGCAGGCCGACCCCCGGCGCCTCGGCGGCTACTGGCTCAAGGCCATCACGAAGACGAACGCCTTCGGGGAGGGCTGGAACCTGGGCGGCATTCCCTTCGAAGCGCAGGAACTGGCCTATCGAAAGGCCTACACCAAGCAGCGGAACCTCGCCTATGCCGTCTCCGCGCTGGTGGGGATCGCCGTCGCCCTGGGCCTGTGGCTACGCCACCGGGCCCGCCGCCGGGCGGTGCTGGACGCGGACCGCATGGCCTCCCTCACGCACAGTCTCAAGACCCCCTTGGCCCTGCTCAAGTTCCGCTGCGACTCCCTGCGCCTTGGGCGCCTGAGCCCCGACCGGGCCGACGAGGAACTGCTCAGGATCGGGGAGGAGGTGGATCACCTCACCCTCATCATCGAGAACGGGCTCCGGGTGATCCGTGGTGGCGGTTCCACGGGCCCCCGGGCCCAGGCCACGCCGGAGTGGCTGAGGGACGTGGCCGACGACCTGCGTCCCGGCTTCGAGATGGAGAGGCGCACCCTGCAACTGGGTCTGTGCGAGGCCTCCGGCCAGGCGCCCCTGACCTCCCTCCGCGCCGCCATCCTGACCCTCCTGGAAAACGCGCTGGGTCACGGCCGCGGCACCGTGACCATGGAGACCTGGCGGACCCGGCGGCGGTTCTGCATCCAGGTGAAGGACGAAGGCGACGGGCTGGCCCCCCATCAGGTGAAGGCCCTCGGCAAACCCTTCCAGCGCATCCGAGAGGCGGGGAAGGAAGGCTTCCTCCGCGAGGGCCAGGGCCTCGGGCTGAGCCTGCTCGTGCAGGTGGCGGAGCAGGAAGGCTGGGGCCTCACCTTCGCCTCCGCCCCCGGCGAGGGGTTCGCCGCCACCCTGGAGATCCCCGTCACCTGAGCTGCTTGGAAATTGCAGCCACTCACCCTTGCTTTTCCAAGGCAATGCATGCATCTTGGAGAGCCTGTTCCTTGAGCGAGACGCCGTGACCCACATCCTCGTGGTGGAGGACGAGCCCTCCCTCTGCCAACTCCTCGTCAACAACCTGAGCTTTGAAGGTTATTCCGTCGAGGCGGCCGGGGACGGTGTGCCCGCGCTGGCCGCCCACGCGGCGCACCGGGCCGACCTGATCGTCCTCGACCTGATGCTGCCCCAGATGGACGGATTCGAGGTCCTGCGGAACCTCCGGGAACGCAAGGACGAGGTGCCCGTGCTCATGCTCACGGCCCGCGGCCAGGAGGTGGACCGGGTGCATGGGCTCAGCCTGGGGGCCGACGACTATCTGGTGAAGCCCTTCTCCGTCCTCGAGCTCGTGGCCCGCGTGAAGGCCATCCTCCGGCGGACCCGCCCCGTGGACCGCCCCCCCCTGCTCCGGTCCGGCCCCTTCCGCTTCGACCTGCCCCGCCTGGAGGCCCGGCGGGATGGCAAGACCCTGGACCTCACCCCCCGGGAATTCCGGCTGCTGGAGATCCTCATCACGCATGCGGGACGGACCCACAGCCGCCGGGAACTGCTCCAGCTGGCCTGGGAGCCCGACGCGCGGCCTTCGGCCCGCACGGTGGACGTCCACATCGCGAACCTCCGGAGGAAGCTGGGCGAGGAGGTGGAGGCCCCCTGGATCGCCACCGTGGGCGGCGAGGGATACCGCTGGGTGACGCCCGTGGAGACCGAGCAGGGATGACCCCCGCGGGGTTGGCCGATTCCCGCGCTTCCCGCCAGAATGGGGCATGACCGCACCCTGGAATCCCCACAGCTGGCAGCGCTTCCCCGCCCAGCAACAGCCCACGTACGACGATCCGTCCGAACTGGAGGCGGCCCTGGCGCGCCTCCGCCGCCTGCCGCCCCTGGTGGTGCCCGAGGAGGTGGACCGTCTGCGGGGCCTGCTGGCGGAGGCCGCGGCGGGCCGGCGCTTCCTGCTCCAGGGCGGGGACTGCGCCGAGCAATTCAAGGACTGCACGCCCGAGGCCATCGAGGGCAAGCTGCGGGTCCTCCTCCAGATGTCCGTGGCCCTCACCCACGGCGGGCGCAAGCCCGTGGTGCGGGTAGGCCGCATCGCCGGCCAGTTCGCCAAGCCCCGCAGCAAGCCCATGGAGACGATCCGTGGCCGGGAGCTGCCCAGCTACCGCGGCGACCTCGTGAACGGGCTGGAGGCGACGCCGGAGGCCCGGCGGGCCGACCCCGGCCGGATGCTGGAGGCCTACTTCCACGCCTCCGCCACCCTGAACCACCTGCGGGCCCTCACGGTGGGCGGCTTCGCGGACCTGCACCATCCCGAGCGCTGGGAGCTGCCCGGCGGCACGGGCGAGGTGCCCGAGTACCGGCGGACCCTCGACCAGGTGAGGGAATCCCTGGACTTCCTGGAGGCCCTGGGCGGCGTCCAGCGGGACGTCCTCGAGCGCATCGACTTCTTCACCAGTCACGAGGCCCTGCTGCTGCCCTTCGAGGAGGCCCTCACCCGCTGGGTGGGCGAGTCCAGCGCCTACTACAACCTGGGTGCCCACACCCTCTGGGTGGGCGAACGCACCCGGCAGCTCGACGGCGCCCACGTCGAGTACCTCCGCGGCATCCGCAACCCCCTGGGGGTGAAGGTGGGGCCCAGCGCCACGGCGGACCACCTCGTCGCGCTCCTGGACCGCCTGGATCCCGAGCGCGAGCCCGGGCGCATCACCCTCATCTCGCGCTTCGGCGCCAAGCGCATCCGCGAGGCCCTGCCGCCGCTCCTGGCGGCCGTGCGGGGCACGGGACGGGCCGTCCTCTGGAGCTGCGACCCCATGCACGGGAACGGCGCGGAGAGCGCCCAGGGCCTTAAGACCCGGGACTTCGAGGCCATCCTCTCGGAGCTGCGCCAGGCCTTCGAGCTCCACCGGGAGGCGGGCTCCCACCTCGGGGGCGTCCACATCGAGCTCACCGGCGAGGCCGTCACGGAATGCACCGGCGGCACCCAGCGCCTCTCGGAGGTGGACCTGGCCAAGGCCTACGAGACCGGCTGCGATCCCCGCCTGAACGGGGCCCAGAGCCTGGAGATGGCCTTCCTCATCGCCGAGATGATGCGGGGCTGACTCCTTTCCTCACTGCACCGTGGGATGCAGGGCCTCCAGCCCGAGGCGGAGCGTCAGGATCTCGAAGGGGGACTGCAGGGTCAGGGAGGTCCCGGGCTCCAGGTCCGGAAGCGCCTTCAGCCGGGGCGGGGGCAGGAGCAGGGCCTCGCCGGGGCGCAGGGGGGGAAGCTCCAGCCCCTCCCAGGCGCCAAAGGGGATGCGGCGCCGGTGGGGCCCCGCCCGCAGTTCCAGGTGGCCCTCCGGCCAATCCGGAATCATCCAGCCCCCCAGGACGACGCCATCGCCATCCTCCAGGGCCAGGCAGTACCCCCCGGCCTGGCCCCCCAGGGTCCCCAGGAGGGCCAGGGTCGGGCGAGGTGGAGCCCCCAGGAGGCCGCCCGGACCCGTCACCCGCAGGCGGTCCAAACAGCCGCCATCGGCGCGGCGGACCACCGCCGGCCGGGGGAGGCAGGGCAGAAGGCCGACGGATTCCGGGCGGGGCGCCAGGGCCTCGGGTAGCGTGCCGCGGCGGTCCCACTTCTCGGCGTAGGCCAGGGCCTGGCGGAGGCGGGCGAGGGCCCGGGGCCCGCCTTCCAGCACCCGGCGCAGGCTGGGGGACACCAGGGCCTCCGCCAGCCGGTCGGGATCGCCCTCGCCCAGCTTGCGCAGACGCACGGCCTCGATGCGGTTCAGGTCCGCGAGGCGGCCGGATTCGAGGCGGGCCACCAGGGCCCGACGCTCGCCCGGTCCCTCCGCCCAGGTGGCGGTGCCCAGGATCACGGCCGGCTCACGCCTGGGCCTCAAGCCACTCCCGGGTCCCAGACTCCAGGTTCTTCGGCCGGTTGGTGGCGAAGTCGAGCATCACCTGGACGGTCCTGCCCTCGGCGAAGAGATCGCCCCCCAGCCCCTTGGTGATCCGGTAGGTCAGTTCGAAGGAGCTGTTGCCCACGCGGCTGCAGTGCAGTTCCACGCGCACGTCGTCGCCCAGCAGGATGGGCATGCGGTAGTCCACTTCGGCGCGCGCGATGAGGAAGCCCTCCTCCTGGAACTTCCGCCCGCCCAGAAAGGTCCGCCACCACTGGAACCGGGCCTGTTCCATGAAGCTCACCACCACCGCGTTGTTCACGTGGCCCATGGCGTCCAGGTCGCGGAACCGCACCTCGATGGGATGGGAAAAGGGCATGGTGACCTCCTGGATGCCAACCATACCCCATCCCGTGCGAAGATGCCGCGGACCGACATGCCCGCCCCTCTGCTCATCGCCTACGACCCCGACTGCAGCCTCTGCTTCCGCATGGCCCTGTGGCTGGCCCGCCGGGACCGGCGGGGCCTCCTGCTGGTGGCGCCCCTGCGGGATCCCGAAGTGCTGGCCCTGGCCCCGGAACTGGCGGGACGGGACCTGCTGCGGGAGATCCACGGGGTGGACCTGGGCACCCGGCGGGTCTGGGTCGGCCCGGCCCTGCTGGGCCCCATCGCGCGCCGGCTGCCGGCCTGGGCCTGGGCGGCTCCTCTGCTGCGGATCCCGGGCATGACGCGGCTCGTCCATCGCGCCTACCTCGCCTGGACCGCCTGGCGGTACCGCCGCACCGGCCGTCCGCCCTTCCGGGATGCCTGACACCCGGAGGCCCTCCCAGGCATTCTGGAGTCATGGAATCCATGCCCGCCTCCCCCTGGCAGCCGGACCGCCGCTGGGCGGATCCCCTTATCGCCCTGCTGGCGACCCTGGCCCTGCTGGCGGCGATGTTCACCCTGCTGACCAAGCACACCCGGGCCCAGCGCCCCGCCGAGCGGGCCAGTCTCCAGGGCCGGATGATGGAGCCCCTCCTCTCCGCGCCCCGGCTGTTGGGGGGCCGGATCCCGAGCCTGGGGGAGCGCCGGGGCGATCCGCTCGCCAAGGCCCGGACCCAGCTCACGGAACCCTGGGACCGGGCCCTGCTCTCGGTATTGGTGGCGGAGTCCGGAGACCTGCCCACCGCCCGGGACCTGGCCCTGGGACCGAAGGGTCCCCAGGGGCTCTGGGGTGACCGGTTCCGCACCGCCTGGGCGGCGGCCTACGGGCAGGGGCCCCTGCCGGATCCCGCCCTCCGTCCCGAACTGGGCCGGCGCCTGGGGAATGGCTACGCCGCGGCCCTCCTGGAGGCCCGCCTGCTGGACCGGGAAGGCGGCAACGGCGAGGCCCTGCGCAAGACCGCGCGGGAGGCCCTGTTCCTGCGCCTCCTGGCCCTGGGGGCCTTCGGGCTCCTGGTGACGGGGCTGGGCCTGGGAGGCCTGGTGTTGGCAGCCTATCTGATCGCCACGCGGAAGGTCCCGCCTCCCCGGCCCCTGCCGGCCTGGGGTCTCTCGGGACGGGGCGCGGTCCTCGTCCTGCTCGCCTGGTTCCTGCTCTTCATCCTGGCGGGCAACCTGGCGGCCATCCTGATGCTGCCCTTCCCCCACCTGCGCTGGGTGGCAGTGCCCGTGGGCTACGGCATCCATGCCGCCGGCGGCCTGGCCCTCCTCTGCCGGGCGGAGGGCATCCCGTTCCGGGAATTGTGGCGGCGCGTGGCCCCGCCTCCGGTCGGTCGCAACCTGGCCTGGGGCCTCGCCTTCCTGGCCCTGGCCGTGACCCTGGTCATGGGCCTCTCCCTGGTCCTCGGCCCCTTCCTGAAGTCCGACCAGAGTCCCCAGCGGGAGCTGGTGGACCTGCTCAGGGGACTCAGCGGATGGGGCCCCACGGTGGCCATGTTCCTGGTGGTGGCCGGGCTGGCGCCCTTCTTCGAGGAGACGCTCTTCCGCGGCTTCCTGCTCCCGGTCCTGGCCCGGCGCTGGCCCATGGCCTGGGCCCTGGTCGGCTCCGCCCTGCTCTTCGGGGCCATCCACCTCCAGCCCCTGGGCCTGCCCACCCTCAGCGCCCTGGGCCTGGTGCTGGGCCAGGCCATGCGGCGCACGGGCAGCCTGTGGACGCCCATCCTCGTCCACGCGTGCTGGAACGGCTCGGTGTTCATCCTGATGCGGGTACTCGCGGGCTAGCCGTTCCAGCTGAAGTTCGCCAGGGCTGGCGCCAGCCACCAGAAGAGCTGGAGCAGAAGGAAGAGGAGCACCACCCACTTCAGCACCCGCACCCAGTCCGTGCCCCCTTCGGGGGCGTGGACGCTGCGGCGCCGGGTGGAGAGGTAGGACGCCACGGGATCCTCCGCCAGGTCGATCTTCACGGGCTGGCTCTTCCTGAGGCGGGCCTCGGTGGTCTCCTGGGCCGCCGCCAGGGGTGCCTGTTCCGAGGCGCGGAATCGGCTCACCGAGATCATGCCGCTGCCGTCGTCCTCCTGGGTGAGGGCGCCGAAGAGCTTGGCCCGCAGGTGCGCCGGACCCGGCAGGGCGTCGATCAGCTCCTCCATGAACTCGGGCAGGGTGGTGTGCCGCTCATCAGGGTCCGGCGACAGTGCCCGCTGGAACACCCCCGCCAGCCGCGGGGACATATCCGGCGGGATGGCCACGGGATCCTGGAGGATGTGGATGATGATCTCCGTGAGGCCGCTGCCTGGATGGGGGAGCTGGCCCGTGAGCAGTTCAAAGGCCGTGGCCGCGAAGCTGTAGCGGTCGGAGGCGGGGGTGCCCTCCCCGCCCTTCAGCACCTCCGGAGGCGCGTAGGCCGGGGAGCCCAGGAAGTCGCCGGTGACCGTGAGGCGGAGGGCCAGGGTCTGGGCGTAGCCCGTGTCCTCCCCCTCCGGCGGCAGGTCCGGATCCAGGGGCCCCTCGGGCATCAGGCTCATGTGCCCCAGGGTCCGGGCGATCCCGAAGTCCATGAGCTTGGCGCGGCCCTCCTCGCTCAACAGGATGTTGTCGGGCTTGATGTCGCGGTGGACGATGGCCCGCCGGTGGGCGGCCCGCAGGGCCCGGCTGGCCTGGATCAGCACGCGGATGCTGGTCTCCAGGTCCAGATTCTTCTCCTTGATGTGCTTGCCCAGGCTCTTGCCCTCGACGTATTCCATCGCCAGGAAGGGCCCCAGTTCCTCCTCCACGCCCACGTCGAAGACCATGACGACGTTCGGATGGTTGAGCTGGGCGCTGATCTCCGCCTCGCGCCGGAACCGGAGCATGGCCTGGTTGCGGGCCTCACCGGCCACCTTGACCACCTTGATGGCCACCCGCCGCTTGAGCATGGGGTCCTCGGCGAGGTACACCGTGCCCATGCCCCCCGATCCGATGGGCCTGATCACCTGGTAGCGACCGATGGTCTTGGGATCCGACATGAGGTTCGATTCTAGCCTCGGGTCATCCATCGGCGTCCCGGGTAGAATCTTGGGTTTGGCACCAACCTGCACGGAGACCCTTCATGGCCGCCCTCATCGAAGCCATCGGCATCAAGCGCAAAATGTTCTTCGAGTTCGAGGACGCGCCGTACCACTGCCTGGACGTGGAAATTTCCACGCCCACCGCCCGGGGCGGGCAGACCCTGGTCCGCCTCAAGATGCGGAACCTCCTCACCCGCGCCGTCTTCGACAAGACCTTCAAGGCCGGGGACAAGTTCAAGGAGCCCGACCTCGCCCTCTCCCCCGCCAGCTACCTGTACACCGATGGCGAGGGCTCCCACTTCATGGACCAGGAGACCTACGAGACCCACGCGCTCAACGGCGACATGGTCGGGGACGCCCTGGACTACCTTCTCGAAGGCCAGCTGGTGCAGATCCAGAAGTTCAACGGGAACCCCATCGGCCTCCAGCTGCCCCAGCAGGTGGAGCTCACCGTCACCTACACCGAGCCCGGCGCCCGGGGCGACACGGCCAGCGGCAACGTCACCAAGCCCGCCAAGCTGGAGACCGGCATCGAGATCAAGGTGCCCCTCTTCATCAAGGAGGGCGAGAAGGTCAAGGTGAGTACCGAGACCGGCGAGTTCGCGGGCCGGGCCTAGGCGCATGAGCCGCAAATTCCGCCTCGGGCAGAGCCGGGAGGCCCAGGACATGGATCACCGGGATTCCTACTCCCGGGAGCGGTCCGGGGAGAGCAAGCGGCGGCAGCGGCAGGCGGAGCGGCTCAGCACGGACATCGAATCCCATGATTCCGACGCCATGCTGAGGCTGCCGGACCCCGGGCCCTGGCTACACCTGCCTGAGGGCACCCTCACCCAGCGGTACAGCCAGTGGGTGGATCTGGAACTGGCGGACCGGACCCCCCTCCGCGCCACCCTGGGCGGCAAGCTCAAGGGCGTGCGACTGGTCTGCGGCGACCGTGTGCGCTACTCGGCCGTTCCGGTGGAACCGGAGGATCCTGGCCTTCCCACCCCCCCGCCCGTCCGAGGCGACGGGGGGTCCCCCGAGGCCCAGGTGGTCGCCGTGATGCCGCGGAAGACCCTGCTCAAGCGGGGCGGCATCGACGACCGCGAGCCCTGGCAGCTCATCTGCGCCAATGCGGACGAATTGTGGATCTGCGCCGCGGTGGTGGACCCGCCCCTGCGGCCGGGCCTGCTGGAGCGGGCCCAGGTGCTGGCCCTGGACGCGGGACTGGCCTTCCGAATCATTGTCACCAAGCGGGACCGGGCCTCCAAGAAGGACACCCTGCCCGAGCTGGATCCCCTCCGGGAGCAGGGCCTGCCCATCCACGAGACCTCCGCCCTGAAGGACGAGGGCATCGAGGAACTGCGCGGCCTCATCGCGGACAAAGTGGTGGTGCTGCTGGGCCACAGCGGCGTGGGGAAGAGCACCCTGGTGAACGTCCTCCACCCCGAACTGGCCCTCCGCACCGGCGGCCTCACGAAGTTCGGCACCGGCAAGCAGACCACCACCTCCGCCCGGTGGCTGCCCCTCCCCGGCGGCGGCACGCTCATCGATACCCCCGGCATCCGCACCCTCAGCGTCCGCGGCTTCGACCGGGCCCTGCTGGCCCAGGTGTTCCCCGAGTTCTCCGCCGAGGTGCTGGAGGATCCCCTCGCCTTCGATCCCGCGGATGACGATGTCCTCGACCGCCTGGGCCTCGACTACCCCGAGCGCCTCCAGAGCCTCCAGCGGCTCTGGCAGGAGATGGAAGACCGCAACCCCAACCAGAACGTGTGGCGGTAGGGGCGCGGATGCAGGACCGCATGCAGTCTGACTCCCGCCTCCTCGGTCTCGCCTACGGGGCGGTCTTCGGATCGCTCTTCCCCCTCTTCTTCTTCGCGGCCCGCTCCTTCGCGCGGCGCAGCCGGGGCCACGAGATCGCCGACCAGGTGGCCAACGCCTTCATGGCGATCCGGCCCAAATACCTCGAGGCCATCCTGGCCAACACGGCCCAGGTGACGGGCCTGCGCCCGGGCCATCCCGAGGTGGAGCGCATCGCGCGGGAGATGGTGCGCCAGCACGCCCGGGCCTGGGTCGACTTCTTCTGGTTCGGCCAGCGGGATCCCAGCGAGGCCCGGGCCAACTTCGCCTCCATCGAGGGGCTGGAACGACTGGACGGGGCCATCGCGGAGGGGCGGGGCGCCATCCTGCTCACGGCCCACGCGGGGAACTACGAGCTGGGCGGCTTGCTGCTGCGGGCCCGGGGCCTGCGGATCCATGCGGTCTACAAGCCCGACCGCTTCGTGGCCGTGGAGCGACTGCGGGAGCGGCTTCGAGCCCAGGGCGGCGTCGTCGGTCTGCCGGTGGATGGCGTGGGCTTCTCCACCCTGCCCCTGGTGAAGCTGCTCCGCGAGGGCCAGCTGGTGGGCATGCAGGGGGACCGGGACTTCAGCCTCAACGGCGTGCCGGTGCCCTTCTTCGGCCGGGAGGTCCCCTTCCCCCGCGGGCCCTGGGAGCTGGCCGCCATGACCGGCGCCCCCATCGTCACGAGCTTCTTCTACACCGACGAGGCCGGCCGCTTCCATGCCCGCTTCGGCGCGCCCATCCATATCCGCGGTGGTCGCGGCGAACGCATGGCCGAGATCGAGGCGGGGTTGCGGGCCTATGTGGCGGACCTGGAGGCCCTCATCCGTCGGCATCCTGGCCAGTGGTACTGCTTCTACCCCTTCTGGGATGATCCCCTCAGAACGTGACCGCCTGCTTGCCCTGGTCCACGGCCTCCAGGAACTTGATGAGGCCCTGGGCGTAGGTGGCCTGGTCGTCCCACATGGCCATGTGGCTGCCCCTGGGGCAGAGGAGGTAGCTGCCGTGCTGCACCTGGCCCGCCACCCACTTCATGTGGGCCGGGTCCATGGTGTCGTGGCTGGCGCCGATGACGAGGGTGGGCATGGCGAGCCTGGGCAGGTCGGCCTTGCGGTCCCATTTCTCCAGGCGGCCCGAGGCGCCGAACTCGCTGGGCCCCTGCATCAGCACGTAGATCTGCCGGTTGATGCGCCCGAAGCCCCGGTTCACCGCGTCCGGCCACTCCGCCAGGCGACAAACGTGCTCGTGGTAGAAGGCGGGGGTGAGCAGCTCCATGTAGCGGGGACTGTCGTAGCCCCCCTTGGCCTCGATGTCCTTGATCTCCTTCAGCACGGCGGGATCCATCTGCGGGCCCAGGACGGTCTCGGCATAGCGGTTGTAGTCGGGGATGCTCATCATCATGTTCGAGATGACGAGGCCCTTGAGATTCTGCGGGTACTTGAGGGCGTACTCCACGGCGAGGATGCCGCCCCAGGAGTGGCCCAGGAGGTAGAAGTTGTCCTTGGTGAGGCCCAGGGCCTGCCGAACCTGCTCCACCTCGTCCACGAAGCGGTCGATGGTCCACAGGGAGGTGTCCGTGGGCTGGTCGGAGTAGGCCGAGCCCAGCTGGTCGTAGTAGATGAACTCGATGCCCTCGGCCCCCAGCCAGGATTCCAGGGCCTCGAAGTACTCGTGGGTGGCGCCGGGCCCGCCGTGGAGCAGAAGGAGCTTGATGCGCGGGTTGCGCCCGAACCGCTTGGTCCAGACGTTAAACGTCCCCTTCGGCGTGTGGATGGGGATCAGCTTCACGCCGCCGGTCTGGAGTTCCGCGGCCTTGGGAGCGAAGTAGGTCCGTAGCGTCGGCGCGGGCTTCGAGGGCGAGCCGCCCGCGAGCAGGGCGGCCGCCAGCAGGACCATGGACAGGGATCGGATGGAGCGGAGCACAGGCGCCTCCTGGGATGGCTGGCAGGGATGGGGGGAAAGGATACACTCCCCGCCCGCATCCAGGCCTCAGGGGAGTCCGGCAGCGGGGAGCCGCTGTCCCGCGGGCAGGTGGAACTTGAGCACCTCGAAGTTCGGACTCAGGTCGAAGTCGCGAGGCATGATGTAGCTGGGATGCCGCGCCAGCAGGCCCTTGCCGAGATTACCTCCGCGCATTTCCGGCTGCACCGCATAGCCCACCTTGTAGAAGGCCTTGGCGATGAGGGCCGAACAAATGATCTCGCGGCTGGAGGAACTGCCCAGGTAGAGCGGCCTTCGCCGGAGCCGGGCCGGCAGCAGGTGGAAGGGCGTGAGGTAGCGGCCCAGGTCGAAGACGTTCTGCCGGTCGTACCGAAGGCCCAGGTGGCGGAGCATCTCCTCCAGCACCCGGTCCAACTCCCCGGAACCGAGACCCTGGGGACGGCAGACGCGGAGGTTGTGGGCCAGGTAGGCGGACAGGGGGACCACGCGGACCCCCTCCCGCATGTCGCTTTCGATGAGCAGGCGGCCGGCCTCCGGGCCGAACCGGTCGAGCGCGGAGTCGGCCTGGGGCCCGCCCCAGCGCAGGAGGGCATCCCCCAGGTACATGGCCGCATGGCTCCACGAGCTCTGGGTGAGCACCTGGATCACGCGGCTGATGCGGGTCTTGCCCTCCACCAGCACCACATCGCCGGGACGGAGCCGGGTCAGGAGGCGGTCCGGATCGTTCGGCACCCGACGCTGGGTGGCGGGCCGCTCGGCCGTGAGGTAGCGGACGAGGCTGCGGGCGAGAGCGTCATGCAGGAACACGGAGTCCCCGCCTGCCCGCCTAGACCGCGGCGGGAACGGCGGCCAGATCCTTCGCCCAGGCGGGGACCGTACGGACGCCCTTGGGTGGCTGCAGGGCCTTCTGGTAGCGCCGCAGTTCGCCGTCGTGGTTGACGATGAAGTCGCTCTCCTCCACGTAGCTGGTGATGGGCAGCCAGGCGGTGGCGGCGCGGCCCAGGTCCGAGGCCTCCACCTCCAGGGCCAGGCTGAAGGCCGCGGCCTTCAGGATCCGCCCCAGCAGCTCGGATTCCTTCGCGCTCGTGAAGGCCGCATCGTGCAGCATCACCACGGCCTTCACCTCGCCCCGCTCGGCCTTGGCCAGCAGTTCCTCCAGGGCTCCGAACCGGAAGCCCCGCTCGGAGAAGCCGCGCCGGTTGACGATGCCATCGGCGCTCTTCTGGAGCTGGGGCAGGACCACGGGAATCACCTTGTCGCCGCTGCCGTAGCGCAGATCCGCGGAAGCGGCCAGCTCGCCCAGGCGCTGGGCGGTGTCGCAGCCGAAGGTGCCCTGCCCGATCACCGCCGCGGGCCCCGCGGCCTGCAGGGCGTCCCGGACGGCGTCCAGCGAGGTCCCGGCACCCCGCAGGAGGGGCTGGGTCAGGCGGTCCGGACGGTTGTAGTGGGCGTAGGCGTACCGCTCCTCGTCGCTGATGAAGTGCGTGTCGTTGCGACCCTCCAGCGGACGCGGGCGAAAACGGTAGGCCCGGTTGCCCTCGTGGTCGATCCAGATGGGGCTGCCCAGGGCCGAATGCCGGCTGATGGAAGGCGTGCTCTTGAGGAACCAGACCCGCTTGCGGAAGCGGAAGTCGCGGCTCGTGAGGGCGCCCACGGGACAGAGGTCCACCACGTTCCCGGCGAAGGGATTCTGGTCCATGCTCATGCCGGTATAGGTGGTGACCTCCAGGTGCGAGCCCCGCTGGGCCACGGTGAGCTCCCCGCCGCCACTGATCTCCCGGGTAAAGCGCACGCAGCGGGTGCAGTGGATGCAGCGGTTCTTGTCGATGACGATCTTGGCGCCCAGGTCCTCGTAGCGGTACCGGCGCTTCACCTCGGCCATGCGCGAGTCGCCGCTGCCGTAGGCGTAGGAGTAGTCCTGGAGCTTGCACTCGCCCGCCTGGTCGCAGATGGGGCAGTCCAGCGGGTGATTCATGAGGAGGAACTCCATCACCCCAGCCCGGGCGTCGGCCACCGCGGGGGTGTTGGTGTAGACCTCCATCACCACGGCCTCGGGGTTGTCCTTGGGCGCGGGGGGGACGGTGGTGGTGCAGCTGGTGGCCAGCTTGGGCTGGCCCTTGATCTCCACCAGGCACATGCGGCAGGTGGCCACGGGGGTCAGGGCCGGGTGGTAGCAGTAGTGGGGGATGTCGATGCCCACCTTGCGGCAGGCGTCCAGCACCAGGGTGCCGGGGTTCACGCTCATCTCAACGTCGTTGATCTTGATGGTCGGCATGCCCGCTCCAGGCCTTCCAGGATGGGGCTTCGCGCCCGGCAGGTAAAGTGGGACGCCTCAGGGCCTTCCGACCGCTCCGACCATGCACTGGCGGCAGAAGTCCAGGAAATCCTCCAGATCCGGGATATCCAGGTCCACTGTGGCGGGAATCACATTCGAGATCACCACCTGCCTGCGGAGTTCCCCCGTGGCCTCCAGGGAGAAGACGAACCAGGCCTGGCGGTCCTGTTCCGAGGACAGGGTCAGGCTCACGGTCCGGGTCTCGAAGAACAGGTCCGGGGCGCTGCCGCCCTCCGGGGTGCGCCAGTCGGGGATGTGCCCCCGCTTCACGAATTCCTCCCTCAGCTGCGCCAGGGTGTGCTGGACCGTGAACTGGACCTCGACCTGGACATCCATGTCGCCCTCCTGAGGGGCCTTTTCGGCGGGAGGGCGCGGAAACCCAAACCTGGTGTTCCCCGGGGGGGACCGGCATGGAAAAATCGAAGGTTCGGGGGGACGGCATGCCGACGGCATTGATCTCGGTCTACGACAAGGCGGGCCTGCTGGGCCTGGCCGAGGGCCTGCTGGGCCTGGGCTGGCGGCTGCTGGCCACGGGCGGCACCCTGCGGACGCTCCAGGAGGCCGGGCTGGACGCCCAGGAGGTCGCGGCCTATACCGGGGCCCCGGAGTGCTTCGACGGCCGGGTGAAGACTCTCCACCCCCGCATCCACGGGGGCCTGCTCTTCCGGCGGGACCTCGAGGCCCACGCCGCCGACGCCGCCCGCCTGGGCATCGAGCCCATCGACCTGGTGGCCATCAACCTCTACCCCTTCGAGGCCACCATCGCCCGGGAGGGCGTCACTCCCGAGGAGGCCATCGAGCAGATCGACATCGGCGGCCCCAGCATGATCCGGAGCGCCTCCAAGAACCACGCCTCCGTGACCGTGCTCACCTCCCCGGACCAGTACGGCCCCTTCCTTGAGAAGCTGAAGGCCGGCGCCTGGAACCTGGAAGACCGACGCCGCTGCGCCCTGGAGGCCTTCCGCCGCACGGCTGCCTACGATGCCGCCATCGCCGGCTGGATGGAGCGGGAACAGGCCACGGCGGAAGAGGGAACGGGCCTGCCCCACCATCTCTGCATCAACCTTTCCCAGAAACAGGGCCTGAGGTACGGCGAGAACCCGCACCAGCCCGCGGCCTTCTACGTGGAGCCCGGCCGGGTGCCCTCGGGCATCGCTGCCTGCCAGCAGCTCCAGGGCAAGGAACTCAGCTTCAACAACCTGCTGGACGCCGATGCCTGCGCCCACCTGGTCTGGCAGTTCCCCGCCCCGGCCTGCGTCATCGTCAAGCACAACAACCCCTGCGGGGTGGGCCAGGGACCGCACGCCCTGGAGGCCTTCATGAGGGCCCAGGCCGGCGATCCCCTCAGCGCCTTCGGCGGCATCGTGGCTTTCAACCGCCCCGTAGGCGTGGAGGTGGCCCGCGTCATGGCCCAGAACTTCTGGGAGGTGATCCTCGCCCCGGCCTTCACCGGCGAGGCACTGGAGGTCTTCGCCGCCAAGAAGCAGCTTCGCATCCTGGAGACGCCCGACCGCTGGCCCCAGAACGCCGAGGGCCTGGACACCCGCTCCATCGGTGGCGGCTACCTGGTCCAGCGGACGGATGATGCCTTCGTGGCCTTCGAGGACTGGGAGATGAAGGCCAGCGGCAGCGGCCCCCGTCCCAAGGCCGAGGACCTGATGCTGGCCCAGAAGGTGGCCAAGGCCGTGAAGTCCAACGCCATCGTCCTCGTGAAGGACGGCTCCACGGTGGGCATCGGCGCGGGCCAGATGAGCCGGGTGGATTCGGTCGAGATCGCCTGTCGCAAGGCCGGGGAGCGCGCCCGAGGCGCGGTGCTGGGCAGCGACGCCTACTTCCCCTTCGCCGACAACGTGGAACTGGCGGCCCGCCATGGCGTCACCGCCCTGGTCGAGCCTGGCGGCAGCATGCGGGACAAGGAGGTCATCGAGGCCGCCCAGAAGCTCGGTGTGTGGCTGTTCTTCACCGGCATGCGACACTTCAGGCACTAACTGATTCACCACCAAGACACCAAGACACCAAGAACTGCTTGGTTTTTCTTGGTGTCTCGGTGCCTTGGTGGTTCGCTTTATCTTTTCAGGTATCCCATGAAGACCTCCGAGCTCCGCCAGCGATTCCTCCAGTACTTCGAGCGCCAGGGGCACCGGCGGGTGGCCTCGAGCCCGGTCATCGGTCCGGCGGACGACCCCACGGTCATGTGGACCAACGCGGGCATGGTCCAGTTCAAGGACCTGTTCCTGGGCAAGGAGCGCCGCGACTACACCCGGGCCACCACCAGCCAGAAGTGCCTGCGGGCCGGGGGCAAGCACAACGACCTGGACCAGGTGGGCTTCACGGCCCGCCACCACACCTTCTTCGAGATGCTCGGCAACTTCAGCTTCGGCGACTACTTCAAGGCCGACGCCATCCGGTTCGCCTGGGAGTTCGTCACGGGCCCGGTGGCCGAGGGGAATCTGGGGCTGGATCCCTCCAGGCTCTGGATCACGGTCTTCGAAGGCGCCGATGGCATTCCCGCCGACACCGAAGCCGAGGAGCTGTGGAAGGCCGTGGGCGTGCCTCCCGAGCGGATCCTGCGCTTCGGGAAGAAGGACAACTTCTGGCAGATGGGCGACACGGGCCCCTGCGGCCCCTGCTCGGAGATGCACTACGACCGCGGGGCCCACATTCCGGGCGACGCCCTCCCCAACGGGGAAGGCGACCGCAACATGGAGATCTGGAACCTGGTCTTCATGCAGTACGAGCGCGACGGGAACGGCGTCCTGAAGGCCCTTCCCCGGCCCAGCATCGACACGGGCATGGGCCTGGAGCGCACCGCCAGCATCCTCCAGGGCGTGGACACCAACTACGAGATCGACCTCTTCCATCCCATCTTCGAGGCCATCTGGGCGGTGGCGAAGGTGAAGCCGGAGGAGCGACGGGAGGTCGCGAACCGCACCGCCTCCCAGGTCATCGCCGACCACATCCGGGCCGCCACCTTCATGAGCTTCGACGGCGTGGTGCCCAGCAATGAGGGCCGCGGCTACGTGCTCCGCAAGATCATCCGCCGCGCCCTGCGCTTCGGCCGGAAGCTGGGCATCGAGGGGCTCTTCTTCGCCGATCTGGCCCCGGCCGTCTTCCAGGCCATGGGTGACCAGTATCCCGAGCTGCTCAGCGAGATGAGCCGCATCCAGAAAGCCCTCCACCGCGAGGAACAGCAGTTCAGCCAGACCCTCTCCACCGGCCTCCGCATCCTGGAAGCCAGCGACGTGTCCTCCGGCACTCTCGCCGGCTCCGACATCTTCCGCCTCTACGACACCTACGGCTTCCCAGTGGATCTGGTGGAGGACTGGTGCCGGGAGCGGGGCGTCGCCGCGGACACGGCCGGCTTCCAGCAGGAGCTCAATGCCCAGCGCACCCGGGCCCGGGCGGCCATGAAGACCCACGACCTCCGCCTCAGCGGCGACCTGGCCGTGCTCGCGGACGTTCCTCCCACCCGGTTCACCGGCTATGACCACCTGGAGAGCCAGGGCCACGTTGTCGCCCTCTTCGACGCTGCGAGCCGCCGGGTCAAGCAGCTTTCGGGCGAGGGCTACGTGGTGCTGGACCGCACCCCCTTCTACGCCCAATCCGGCGGGCAGGTGGGCGACCGGGGCCAGATCCGCTTCGAGGGCGGCCATGCCGAAGTGCTGGACTGCACCACCCCGGCCCCCAAGCGGCATCTGCACAAGGTATCCGTGCAGGGCCTGCTGGTGGAGAACGCGCCGGTCACGGCGATGGTCTACGGCATCCGCCGACGCCGGGTCCAGGCCCACCACACCGCCACCCACCTCCTCCACGCGGCCCTGCGGGAGGTGCTCGGCACCCACGTGAAGCAGGCCGGCAGCGTGGTGGATGACGCCCGGCTCCGCTTCGACTTCTCCCACTTCGCGCCGCTGGAGCCCGAGCAGATCGCCGAGATCGAGCGTCTCGCCACCCGCGAGGCCCTGAAGTGCTTGCCCACCCGGGTGAACGAGATGGAGATCGACGAGGCCCTGGCCTCGGGCGCCATGGCCCTCTTCGGCGAGAAGTACGGCGAAGTGGTTCGGGTGGTCCAGGTGCCAGGCTTCTCCACGGAGCTCTGCGGCGGCACCCATGTCGCGAACACGGGCGAGATCGGCATCGTGAAGATCCTCTCGGAGGGTGCCGTCGCCGCCGGCGTCCGCCGCATCGAGGCTGTGGCAGGCGACATGGCCCTGGAGCTGCTGCAGACGGACGAAGCCATGATCCACGGCCTCTCCCGCCATGCGAACACCAGCCGCGAGGCCCTGCCCGAGCTGTTCGCGTCGAAGGACCACCGCATCGCCCAGCTCGAGCGGGAGCTGAAGGAGGCCAAGCTGAAGGCCGCCAGCGGCGGCGGGACCGCCGAGCGCGTAGAGCAGGTGAAGGGCCTCACCCTCGTCACCGCCGCTGTCGAAGGCCTGGAGGGGAACGCCCTCCGGGAGCTGATGGACCAGGTCCGCACCCGCCACGCCAGCGCCGTCATCGCCTTGGCCTCCCGGGTGGCGGACGACAAGGTCGCCGCCCTGCTCTCCGTCTCCCCTGATCTTCCGCAGGATGCGGGCGCCCTCTTCAAGGCCATGCTCCCGGCCCTCGGAGGCCGAGGCGGCGGGAAGAAGGATCTGGCCCAGGGCGGCGGGGCCAACCCGCAGGGCATCCCCCAGGCCTTCGAGGCCCTGAAGGCCGCCCTGTAACGCCGGATTCACGGTCCCGGTCCGCGGCGCCGAAGGGTTGAAGGAACGCCGACCCCGGAAGACCGATTGCGATGATTCCCATCCGACGCCTGCTCCTGCGGGATCTCCTGATCCTGGCCGGAGGCGTGACGGCGCTGATCCTCGGAGTCTCCTGGTGGGAACAGCAGCAGGCCCTCCGCCAGCAGGCGGATGCCCGGGCGGCGGAGTCCCTCCAGCACCTGGACCAGACCCTCCGTGCCGATCTGGAACGGGTCCAGGCCGTCGGGGACGTGATCCAGGCCTGGTGGCGGGCAGGCGTTCTCGATCCCGCGGATCCCGAAGGGACGGCCCGCCTGGTGACGCCCCTCCTGAGCGGGCAGAAGGCCATCACCAGCCTCAACCTGGCCCAGACGGACGAGCGGTCCCTGCTCTTCCTGAATCTCGGAGGGGCCTGGTCCGTCCGGGAGCTGCGCCCTGCTGGCGCCCAGGCCGAGGTGCGCTGGCGGCGCCTGGACGCCAGCGGGCATGTCCTCACCCTGGAGCCGTGGACCTCCATGGCCTACGATCCGCGGACCCGCCCCTGGTACCTGGCGGGCGCCGCAGGTGGAGGGAAGGTCTGGACGGAGGCCTACGCCTTCTACACCACCCACGATCCGGGGATCACCTATTCCATGCCCGTCCGGGGGTCCGGCCCGGAACTCCGCGGGGTGGCCGCCCTGGACTTCCTCCTGGACGACCTGACCGAGAGCGTCTGGGAGGCGCAACCTACCCCCCGGAGCCGCTGCCTGGTGGTGGATGCCCAGGATCGGGCCCTCATCCTCCCCAGGGACGCGGCCTTCGAGTCCGCCGCCGGCCGGCGGCAGGCCTTCCTCCAGCCCCTCAGCACCACCTTCCTGGGCCTCCATCATCGGCTCCTCGGGGTGGCTCCCCGCGGCGGCCCAGCCCATTTCAGTTTCGAGGGCTCGTCCCTGATTGGCCGCGTGCAGGCCTTCGAAAGTCTCCCGGGCATCCACTGGCGCCTCGCCCTGGCCATCCCTGAGGAGGACCTGATGGGCCCCGCCCGCCGGCGGGCCCTGAGCCTCCTCGGCCTGGCGGCCGTGACCCTCGCCCTGGCCGCCTGGCGCATCCGCCGACTCGCCCTCCGGGTCGCGGCTCCCATGAGCAGCCTCAGCGCCGCCGCGGAGGCGTTGGGCCAGGGCGAGCCGCCCCCGCCCATCGAATCCGACATCCGTGAGATCCGCACCCTCGACCGGGCCCTTCGTCGGGCCCAGGAGAGCCTCGCGGACCAGGCCCGGCTCCAGCGCCAGCTGGAGCACAGCCAGCGCATGGAGACCGTCGGCACCCTGGCGGGCGGCATCGCCCACGACGTGAACAACCAGCTGGCCGCCATCCTGGGCCAGCTCCACCTCTGCCGGGAGTTGCTGCCGGAGGGGCATTCCGGCCTGGACCGGCTCCAGCGGGCGGAGGAGGCCACCCGCCGGTGCGCCCAGACCACGAAGGCGCTGCTCTCCTTCAGTCACCAGTCCCGCCCGGAGTTGAAGCGGCTGGACCTCAACGCGCTGGTGAGCGAGACGGCCGCCATTCTGGACCGCCTGCTGGGAGGGCGCATCCGCATCGGGCTGGCCCTGGCCCAGGATCTTCCCTGGATCCAGGGGGACGCGGTCCAGCTGGAGCAGGTCCTCATGAACCTGGCGGTGAACGCCCGGGACGCGATGCCCGAGGGCGGGACGCTGGACCTCCAGACCCGGCGTGACGAAACCGGCCAGGTCTGCCTCGAGGTGGAGGACTCGGGCCTGGGCATCCCCCCCTCGGCCCTGCCCCACATCTTCGAGCCCTTCTTCACCACCAAGGAGCTGGGCAAGGGCACGGGCCTGGGGCTGGCCATGACCTTCGGCATCGTGAAGGCCCACCAGGGACGAATCCAGGCCGAGAACCGGCCTGGGGGAGGCGCCCTCTTCCGCATCACCCTGCCGCCCGCCGGCGGACCCGATGATTCCGGGGCGGCCCGGAAGCTGGGCCTCCGCGCCGAGACCCGGCTGGCCGGGGTGAGGGTGCTGGTGGTGGAGGACGAGGCCCTGCTGCGCGACATGCTGGCGGACGCCCTCACCCTGGCCCGGGCCCAGGTCACCGCCGCCCAGGACGGGGCCGTGGCCTGGCGGGCCTGGCAGGCCGGGGCCTTCGATCTGGTGCTCAGCGACCACCGCATGCCGGACTGCACGGGCTACGAGCTGCTCCAGCGCATCCGGGCCTCCGGCTCCGACGTGCCCTTCATCCTGGTCAGCGGCCAGGGTCTCGAGAACCTGGAGAAGGAGCTGGCGCGGGATCCGCGCGTGCGCCTCCTCCCCAAGCCCTTCGAGATGCCACGGCTGCTCGCCCTGATGTCGCAGATGCTGGAGCGCTCCTCCCAGGGCGCCTAGCGGGTCTCCAGCCCCTCCGCCACGCTGACCTGGACCTTCCCGATGGCCTTGGCCTTGCCGCAGGTGATGGTGACGGTGTAGGTGCCCGGACGGACGTACTTCATACCCGCCCCGCGGTAGGACGACACCAGGTCGGCGCTGTACTTGAGGTCCCAGGGAATGCGCTGGATGCCGGGCTTGCCGGGGGCCTTCAGGTTCGCCACGGGCTGGCCGCCTGCCGCGGTGATGGCCACGGAGAGATCCTCGCCCGTATAGGTCCGCACGTAGACCGAGAAGGCGGTACCGGGGGCGGGATTGGATCCGCGGTAGACGCCGCTCTTGCCATCCTCGTCCACCGCCCCCGGGAGGAGCTGGCGGGCGAAGGCGGGCCGCGGCGTGAAGAGGTGCAGATCCTGGGCCAGCACCTCTGGGCTCAGCTCCTGCAGGGCCGTGAGGTCGTCCAGGACGTAGAGACTCCGGCCGTGGGTGGCGATGACCAGGTCGTCCTCCCCGGCCTGGACGGCCAGGTCGTCCACGGGCACGGGAGGAAGGCCACCCAAGGGGGTCCAATGAGCACCCAGGTCCAGGCTCGTGAAGAGGCCGCCCTCCGTTCCGCAGTAGAGCAGGCGGGGCGCCTTCGGATCCTCCACGACCACCCGGGCCGGCTGGTCGATGGGGAGATCCCCGGCCAGGGACTGCCAGGTGCGCCCCCCGTCCGCCGTGCGGTAGATCAGGGGTGCATAGCGTCCGCTCCGGAAGGCCTGGACCGTGAGGTAGGCCACCTGGGGTTCCCGGCCGGCCTCGATGCGGGCGATCCACTGGCCCTTCGCCGCCACCGGCAGCGCCGCCGTCAGGTCGACCCAGGTGGCGCCCTCGTCCGCGGTGCGCCAGAGTTTGCCGTCGTCCGTGCCCGCCCAGAGGAGCCCCGGCGTGCTGGGGCTCTCCGAGAGGGTAAAGATCACGCCGAAGGTCTCGGCTCCGCTGCCGGCGGCGCGGGTGCGGTGGGGATCCTGGGTGGTGAGGTCCGGGCTGATGGCCCTCCAGCGCTCACCCTTCTCCGTCAGCCTGAAGACGCGGTTCCCTGCCAGGTAGAGGGTGTCCTTGGTGTGGCGGCTGCGGAGGAAGGGGCTGGCCCAGTGGAATCGGTAGGCCTCCTGCCCCTCCGCCGGCTCGGGCCGGAGGCTCTTGAAGGCGCCACTCTTGAGATTCACCCGGAAGATGGACCCTCCCTGGCTTTCGGCATAGAGCGTATCGGGATCCTGGCCATCGAAAAGCACGTGGAAACCGTCTCCGCCGCCCAGGTTCAGCCAGTCGGTGTTGAGGATGCCGTCCTTCCGGTCGGTGCGGCTGGGTCCCACCCAGTTCCGGTTGTCCTGCAGCCCCCCCGCCACGCGATAGGGTGTGCCGTCATCCACGGAGACCCGGTAGAACTCCCCCGCGGGGAACCGGTTCAGGTGCTCCCAGGCGGCGCCGTCGGAGTAGCTCTGGTAGACGCCACCGTCCGTGCCGAGAAGCAGCCGCTTCGGATGGACGGGATCGATGGCCAGGGCATGGAGATCCGGATGGACCTTCTCGGACCGGTCCTCCCGCCAGGTCCGGCCTCCGTCCTCCGAGAGATGCAGGCCGAACCCCAGCACGTAGACGCGGCGATCATCGTCCGGGGCGATGCGGATCTGGCTGAAGTAGAACGGGCGGGGATCGAGGGCGCTGGCGCGGATCCATGTCTCGCCCCGGTCCTCGGATCGGAACACGCCCCCGGCCCTGCTCATGACATCCGCCAGCGGGGCAGTGCCCCCCTCGTCACTCTGCACCACGGCCATCACCACACCGGGCTTCGAGGCACTGAGGGCCAGGCCGATGCGGCCCGTGCCCGTGGGCAGGCCCTTCGTCAGGCGGGCCCAGGTGGCGCCCCCGTCCGTACTGCGGAAGATCCCGCCCAGGTCCCTTCCCCCGGTGGCCGCGGGACCAGCCTCGAAGGCCCAGGGGAATCGCCGCCGCGCGTAGAGGGCGGCGTAGACGATGTCTGGATTCCCAGGATCCACCACCACGTCGCCACAGCCCACCCGGTCGGCGAAGGGCCCCTCCGCCCCCAGCACCCGCTTCCAGGTGGTCCCGCCATCCGTGGTCTTGTAGAGCCCCCGCTCACCCCCTGGTGTCCACAGGTCGCCCATGGCCGCGGCATAGGCGGTCCCGGGGTCCTTGGGATGGGCGACGAGACGGGCGATGCAGCGGCTGGCCTTCAGGCCCGCCGCGGTCCAGGTGGCGCCTCCGTCCCCACTGCGGTACACACCCGTCCCCCAGCCGGAGCTGTTGCGATCGTTGGCTTCCCCGGTCCCCGCCCACACCACCTTCGAATCGGCGGGCGACACGGCCAGGGCTCCGATGGAACCGAGGCCGGCCCGGTCCGTCACGGGACGGAAGCTGCCCCCATTGTCCGTGGTCTTCATCACCCCCCCGTGGGCCAGTGCCACGTAGAAGGTGAAGGGATGGGCCGGATCCAGGGCGATGTCCGAAATGCGCCCACCCATGACCGCCGGCCCGAGGCTGCGTGCCTGGAGGCCCTTCAGGACCAGTGCATCGATCGCGGAGGGAGCCGGTGGGGGGGCCACGGCCTTCTTCCCGCGAGCGCCCTGGGCCGACTGGACCGGCAACGCACAGAGCGAGAAGGCCAGGAGGCTGGAGACGATTCGCGGCATGGGGGACCTCGTGACCCGAAGCTTGCATGCCTCAAGTCGCGAGGTCAATCCCGAACCCTTTCACTTCATGGCAGAGGTGCCCTTGGCATGGCAGCCCAGGCAGGACGCCAGGTGGGGATCCGGGCTCCGCCAATAGACGCTGTCCTCGCCGCCCACTTCACCCCGCCGGTCCTCCGGAACCCGGGGCCAGTAGAAGGCGAACTTCGGCTTGCCGTCCGAGGCGATCTCCAGGAAGTAGAGGGGACCCACTTCCTGGTCGGGCCTTCCCTTGCGGTCCCCGTAGGTGCTCATGACGGCGTAGGAGCCAGGATCCAGGGGCTTCCCGGCCTTGTAGGCGTCGATGGCCGATGCGGTGACCCAGATGCGCCCCCAGCGATCGCCATGGGCCTTGCTGAGGAAGGGGTCTGCCTCCGCCGGTTCGAGGCTGGCGTAGTCCAGGGCCCGCACCGGAACCTCGGCCTCGGCGTCCAGTCGCTTGGCCTCCACCGCCTCGGCAGCGGCCTTGTTGGTCTCCTCGTTCCCGAAGACCATGATGCCCCCCAGCTTGCCGCAGAAGCCCCAGGCCCCCAGCCACATGAGTCCCGCCGCCAGGGCCGGCACGCCCACGCCCCGCTCCCAGAGGCGGCGGCCCTCGTGGCGCCGGTGGGGCGTACCGCCCGCCGCGGCCTGATTGTCCTTGTGCCAGGCGCGCCAGAGCAGGAACACGCAGACACAGCCCAACAGGAAGCCGCCGAGGGCCGCCATTTCATGGAGCTGCAGGATCCGCTGCAGCACCTGCTTGCCGCTGGCCACCACCGGAAAGAACCCATTCCCGGGGATGAGGGCGATCTGCCGCCCCCACAGGAGCCCGCTGGAAATGGCCACAGCGCTGCTGAGCAGGCCGACCAGCCCCATGAAGAAGGCCGTGCGCGTCCAGAGGTGGGGCGTCCTGGACCGGAAGGAGGCCAGCATGGCCAGGGGCAGGGTGACCACCAGGCCCAGGGGCGCGTGGACGAAGGCCGGATGCTCCCGGGCGAAAAGCTCGATCAGGGGGGATGCTGTCATGGATCTCCCCGATCAGAACACACGGACCACGTTGAAGCCGATCGACCATTGGCTGGTGGGCCGGGGGCCGCCGCCGTAGTCCCCGCTGAGCACCTGGTTTCCGGTGGTGCCGGTGGTATTGGTGCCCATGAGGGTGAACTTGTGCTTGAAGGTCCGGTAGGACACGCCGGCGGCGAACCCGTTCTGGTAGGTGGTGCCGTCCGTGATTCCGCCGGGGGCGGCGTTCTTGAACTTGGAGGGACGCGGGTAGTACTCGGCCACCACGCTGAACTTCTCCGTGATCTCGCCTCGGATGCCCACCCCCACGTTGAAGACGCCGGACTTGTTCGGCGTGGTGTTGGGCGTGGCGCCCGGCGGCACGGGGAGGATCGTGTCCGTGGTGGTGGTCCGCGTGATGTAGGTGGGCACCAGCGAGAGGATGACGCTGTCCCCAAGGAAGAACTCGGTGGGCAGCTGGAAGGTGCCCCCCGTGAGGCCCACGCGGCCGAAGGGCGTGGTGGTCTGCGGCACCACTTCGTCGAAGCGCTCGGCCCGGAAGGCCATGCGGACGAGATCGCGGTCGAGGATCTGTTGCTGGAAGCCGAAGGTGAAGGTCTTGTTGTCGGCCGTGCGGTAGATGAGGATGTTCAGCCCCTTGATGGGCTTGATCCCGAAGGCGAAGCCGAGGCCGGGATAGGTGTAGCCGTCCAGGCCATAGACATCCTTCCCGTGGTCCTTCACGGGGGTCACGAACCGGTGGGTGAAGGCCAGCCCGATGTCCCAGTACTGCATCCGCCCGGCCGTCGGGAGGTTGATGGCCAGAGGGAAGTCCGAGGACTCGGCCCGGAGCGCTCCCCCGGCCAGGAGGGCACAGGCGAGCAGGGGAGCGATCTTGGTCGACATGGGGGCTCCGGTTCAGTGCCTGGCCGCGAATTTGCGGAGGATCTCCGTGACGAAGCGCTGGGCATCCGCCTCCGTCATCTTGTCCTTGAAGGCCGGCATCTTGTCCTTGCCCTGCAGGGTCACCTTCACCCAGTCGCTGTCTTTCTTCTTGTTCGCCTTGCGGCTGTCCGTGAAGTCGAAGCCGGCATCGGGCAGGGGCGATCCGTTGTTGTCGCGGCCGTTGCCGTTCACGCCATGGCAGCGTGCGCAGGCGTTCGTCCAGTACTTCTGGATGTCGCCATCGAACTTCGGCAGGTCCTTCGCGGGATCGCCGGCGAAGAGGGAGGCGCCCGTCAGGAGCAGGGCGGGAAAGAGAAGGCCGAGCCGCCGGGAGAGGGGGTGGATGGTGGCCATGGTGGCTCCTTGGGAGGGGGGGAGTGAGATCCCCAAGTGGAGGTGGGTCCCCGCGTCGCTCGGCGCGGGCTCAGGATTCGGATCGGTTCGCAGGGTTGATCAGTTCCAGGTGTTCCCGGAGGTGCTGTGGTCCTGGCCGTGGCAGGTGAGGGCGCAACCCCCCTTGCCCTGGGTGGTGGCGGTGACCGTGTAGGTCCGCGCCCCCGTGACCACGGCCGGGTCGAAGGCGATGGTGTCGGCGGGGAACTGGTCCGCCGGCGTTCCCGAGGCGGCACCGCTCACAGCCTGGGTGTCGAGATACTTGAAGTGGTTCTGGGCCCCGGCCGTGGTGAGCGCCATGTTGTGGCAGGTGGAGCAGGCGGTGTTGTGCTCGCCAGGATTGGAGTGCCGGCCGGTGGCGTCGTTGTACTGCGGGCTGGTGGTCGAACCCGTGCGGACCTGATGACAGGAGGTGCAGGTGGCCGCGTTGGTCCCGCTCAGGGTGCCGGTCTGCCAGTTGGGCGTCACCTTGCCGCCGTGGCAACTGACGTTGGAGCAGGTCAGTGTCCCGGAGGCGAAGGCGGCCGCCCCGGACTGGGCGTTGAAGGTGGTGCCGAAGGCCACGGGAGCGGGGCTCGTGGGCTGGCTGACCCGGGCGTTGGCGGCGTTGTAGTGGGTCAGGCTGCCCGCACCGATGCCGTTGTGACAGGTGTTGCAGCTCAGCTGGGTGAGCAGGCCCATGTGTTTGGCGTGCGCCCCGGCGATGCTGGGAGAGGCCGTTCCCGTGGGTCCAGTGGGCAGGCCCGCGGGGCCGGCGTGGCAGGACAGGCAGGTGCCAGGGCCGCTCCCCGCAGCGAGCGGAGAGGCCGCCTGGTGGCAGACGCTGCAGGCCGGGGCGGCGGAGATGGGCGAGGTGCCCGACACGGCATGGCAGGCGGAGCAGCTTGCGTTGAACTGGGTCTGGGTCACGGTCGTGTGGGTGACATCCAGGTAGGGCACCGGATGGGGTGCGGCCCCCGGCCCGTTCGCATGACAGCCCACGGCGGCGTGCTCGGAGTTGGCGTAGGTGGCAGAGAAGCAGCTGGGTGCCGCAGGCACGGGAGCCGTCCGACCTTTGACCAGGCCATCGTGGCAATCGTTGCAGGCCGTGAAGTTCCCCGCGTTCCGGTGGGACTGGACGTAACCGGGGAAGGTGCCTACGGGCGCCTGGTACCAGGTGGTCGAATGCGCTCCCGCGGCCGTGTGGCAGGAGGAGCAGGCCGTGCTGGCGGCTCCCCCGTCGAACTTGGGAGTACCGGGCGTGCCGTGACAGCCCTGGCAGTAGTTCAGGTCCTGCTTGGCCTGGAGTCCATGGAAGGCGTTGCTGGTGGGATCCGTCCAGATGGGCCCGAGGGCATGGGGAGCTCCCGCGTTGCCGTGACACATGGTGTTGTTGAAGCACCCGGGTGCGGTGCCGGCCGGGGCCGGAGTGGCCGGGTGCCCCACAGGGTTCACGGGGGATCCGGGATAATGGCACTGGGCACAGATGGGCGCGTTCGAGGGATCCGTGGTTGTGTGCGTATGGAGGGATCCCGCCGAGGTGCGCCAGGGTTTCGGGGAGTGGGGGGCGGCAACGCCATGGCAGCTGAAGCAGCCCTGGGCGGAGACCCCGCCGGCGAAATCCTTCCCGTGGCAGATCTGGCAGGCCGCCAGGCTTCCGCCAGCGGTGCCCACGCCCCACTTGGCATGCGCCCCGTGGAAGTCCGCATTCGCCCACCCGGGCGTGCTGGCGTGGTGGCAACCCGAGGTCAGACAGTTGGGAATGCCGCTGCCAGTCTTGACCAGGCTGATCTCATGGCAGGTCCTGCAGGTGGCCGTGGAGGTGGCCGCGGCGGCCTGATGGTCCGTGATCCAGTTCGCCGGATGGTAGTGCCCATAGTAGTCCGCGACGGTTCCCGCGCTGCCATGGCCGCATCCCACCAGGGCAATGGAAGCCAGGAGGAGGCCGAGGCACCATCCACCGAGAAAGCCCTTTGTCCTTGTCTGCGTCCGACCCATGCGACACCCTGGAAAAAACAGCCATAAGAATAAAACTCAATCACTAAATAACGAGCCTATATCTGCCCTTGATGTAATAAATGCGAAAGAGAGTGTGCTCTATGATAGCGATCGGTTCGATGGAATCAAGGGTCACTGTGTAACTTTAGGGGATCAAAATTATACGCAACTGAGACGCAATTTAAAATTATCCCCTTTTTCGGCCGGGTAGAGCCAGCGCGGGTGTCTCAGCACCGTTCAACCTCTGGCAGATGTTTGAACACGATCATACGGGAGGGAGAACTTGGCTATATCCAGAACGGACCCATCCTTTTAGTGCTTTCGATCTATCCCCCTTCTTCGTTGATCCTGGGCCTTCGATGACCTACGCTTCCCCATTCATGGAAATGCGGGGGAAAAGAAGCCGGGCAGGTGTGGCTCGCCGTTGCGGCGGCTGGTCGGCCATCCTCCTGGCCCTTGGCCTTTCCACCCTTCCCGTCCGGGCCCTGGACCCCGGGCGCCCACTCTCCGCCTGCGCCCATCGGGTCTGGAGCGCGGAGAGCGGACTTCTCCAGGACACGGCTTCGGCCCTCCTCGAGTCCCGGGACGGCTTCCTCTGGATCGGCACGGATGAGGGGCTGGTCCGGTTCGATGGCGCACGATTCACCCTGTTTTCCCGGGTCAACACCCCGGCCTTCACGAACAACGATGTGCGCTGCCTGGCGGAGACGCCGGACGGATCCCTCTGGATCGGCACCTCCCAACCAGGACTCTTCCGCTTCCACCAGGGAGCCTTCACCCCCTTCGGCACCGGACACGGCCTTCCGGATACCCCCATCCGCTGCCTGCTCCGGGGCCGGGACGGCACCCTCTGGGCCGCCCCGGAGGAGGGCCCCCTGCTCCGCCTGGAGGGAGACCGGTTCTGGCCGGTGCCCACGGACGCGGGGCGAATGCGGATCCGGACCCTGGCCGAGGGACCCGACGGGAGCCTCTGGGCGGGAAGCGCCGATTCAGGCCTCTGGCGGCTCCAGGGGGGACGATTGGTCCTGGCCGCCCTGACCCGCGGCGAGATTACCGCCCTCGGCGTGACGGCAGACGGCCAAGTCTGGGTGGGCACCCGCTCCGACGGCCTGCTCACCCTGGTGGAGGGCCGCCTGGAGGCTCCTGCCTGGGCCCGGAGCCTCCCCCCCACGGCCATCCTGACCCTCCTGGCCGACCGGGAGGGCAGCCTTTGGATCGGCACCGAGCGCGCTGGGATCCTCCGGTGGAGCCAGGATGGCCGACTGGAGCGGCCGCCCTGGGATGGGCAGATCCCCTGGGCGGCAGCCTCCCTCCTGGAAGACAGCGCCGGGGCCGTATGGGTGGGCACAGAGGACCGCGGGCTCCACCTGATCACCGAGGTGCCCTTCCAGCCCGTACCCACGGCCGGGGGCGACCCTCAGGCCCCCACCCGGATGGTCTGCCAGGATGCCGCGGGTTCGGTCTGGTGCCTCCTGGGCGACCACCGGCTCGGACGTCTCCGGGAGGGCCGGATGGAGGCGGTTCCCATGGGCCCTCTGCTGGAGCGCAGCATCGCCATGGCCCTTTGGCCCCGCCGGGCCGGTGGACTCTGGATCGGTACCCGGACCGGAGATGTGTTCGTCCTGGATGGCGGCCCTCCACGCCAGGTGGGCCCCTCGGGAAGGACACTCCCGGACGCCATCTTGTCTCTGTACGAGGATCCGCTCGGAGCCCTCTGGGTGGCGACCGCCCGCCAGGGACTGCGCCGGCTCGACCCCGCAGGGGCCGCGGAGCACCTGTTCCCCACGGAGAATGGGATCGTGGCCATGGCGGGGGGCGGGCGGGATCCCCTCTACCTTGCTGGCCGCACCCGAGGCCTGGGCATCCTGGAAGAGGGCCGGGTACGCTGGCTGGGCATTCCCGAGGGTCTCGGTGCCGCCTCCGCCCTGTGTCTCCACCTGGACGGGGATGGCGCCCTCTGGATCGGCACCCAGGACGGCCTGCGCCTCTACCGCGAGGGGGCCCTCGAACCCATTCCTGCCCTCCCCGAGCCGCTCCGCATGCCCATCCATTCCATCCTCGAGGACGAGAGCCACCGCCTCTGGCTGGGCACCAGTCAGGGCGTCATCCGGGTGGACAAGGCGGTCCTCCTGGCGGCCCTGAAGAAGCCTCAGCCCATCCCCGTGGTCAGCCTCGATCAGGCGGACGGGCTCCCCAGTCGGGAGCTGGAACGGGGCCCCCAGCCCGCGGCCTGGCGCACCCGGGAGGGTGACCTCTACTTCCCCACCGACCGGGGCCTGGCATTCCGGAATGCCCGCCTCCGTCCGCCGGCGGCGTCGCGCCTCCAGCTGCACATCGAGCGGATCGTCGCGGACGAGTCCAGCCTGGATCCGGATTCGGACCTGGTGATTCCCCCGGGCGTCCATCGCCTGGAGGTCCACTACACGGCGGCCTGCCTTGCCGCCGGGGAGAAGATCCGGTTCCGGTACCGCCTGGAGGGCTTCGACCGGTCCTGGAACGAAGTGGGCCATCGCCGGTTCGCCGTCTACGCCAACCTTCCCCCGGGGACCTATCGCTTCATCCTCCAGGCCAGGAACCCCGAGGACGACGCGCCTCCGAGGGAGGCCGGCGTGAACCTCCGGCTGCAACCCTACTTCCACCAGCGGCCCGTCTTCTGGGCGCTCTGCGGTCTGGGTGCCCTTGCCTTCGCCCTGTGGCTGCATCGCCTGCGGCTGCAGCAGCTGGAAGCCCGTTCCGCGGTTCTGGCCGAGCGGAACCGCATGGCCCGGGAGATCCACGACCACCTGGCCCAGGGGTTCACCGGGGTGCTGCTCCAGATGGAGGCCGCCGAGGCCCTGCTTGGGCGCATGCAGGGGGATCCGAAGCCCGTGCTCACCCGCCTGGAGCACGCCCGCAACCTGGCGGCGGACAGCCTCCAGGAGGCCCGGCGGTCGGTGATGGCCCTGCGGCCCCGGAAACCCGAGGGTGCCGACCTCCTGGGGGCCATCCGCAGCCTGGCGGACCGCCTCCTCGTGGGCACGGGCATCCAGGTGGATCTGGCCCAGACCGGGCGGCCCCGCACCCTCGGGAATGCCGTCGAGGAAGACCTCCTCCGGATGGCCCAGGAAACACTGACGAATGCCCTCCGCCACGGCCGGGCCCGCTCCATCCAGGTCCTTCTGGCCTACGAGCGGCGCCAGGTCCGCCTCAGCATCAAGGACGACGGCCGTGGCTTCGATCCCGATGCCGAAGCCACCGGCTACGGCATGCGCAGCATCCGCGAGACCCTGCGCCACCTGCGGGGCCGCCTCGACGTGGAGAGCCGGCCCGGCGCCGGCGCCCGCATCACCATCACCCTGCCCCTCCGGAGGTGGCGTCCATGACTCCCGCGACCGATCTCATCCGCCTGCTCATCATCGACGACCATCCCGTGGTGCGGGACGGACTCGTGGCCATCCTGCACCAGGGGGAACCGGACCTGGAAGTGGTGGGGGAAGCCGGGGACGGCAAGGAGGCCGTGGCCCTCTGGCGCCAACTGCGGCCCACCGTGACCATCATGGACCTCCAGCTCCCCGGCCAGACCGGCGTGGAGGCCATCACGGCCATCCGGAGGGAGGATCCCGAGGCCCGCGTCCTGGTGCTCACCACCTTCGACGGCGACGCGGACATCCAGCGGGCCCTGGAGGCCGGGGCGCGCGGGTACCTCCTGAAGAGCGTCCGGAGGGCCATCCTCATCGAGGCCGTGCGGGCCGTGGCCGCAGGCCAGCGGTATCTGCCCCCCGCCACCGCGGCCCGGCTGGTGGAGGCCATGGAATCCGAGCGGCTCACCCCCCGGGAGCTGGACGTGCTGGCCCTCCTGGCCAAGGGCATGCGCAACCGCGAGATCGCCGAGGCGCTCCACCTGGCCGAGCCCACGATCAAGATCCACGTCAACAACCTGCTGCGGAAGCTCGAGGTGAAGGACCGCACCGAGGCGGCCGTGGTGGCCCTGCGGCGGGGGCTGATCCACCTGGAACCCTGATCCGCGACCTACTTCCGGAAGGTGAAGAACACCGCCCCCACCAGGCACAGGGCCGCCCACAGGTGGTTCAGGTGCAGGCGCTCCCGCATCCACAGCACGGTGAAGGCTCCGAATACCCCCAGGGTCACCACCTCCTGGATCACCTTCAGCTGCGGCAGCGTGAACCGCCCGTAGCCGATCCGGTTGGCGGGAACGGCCAGGCAGTACTCAAAGAAGGCGATGCCCCAACCGGACAGGATCGCCAGCCAGAGCGGCCAGTCCCGGTGCTTCAGGTGCCCGTACCAGGCGAAGGTCATGAATACATTGCTGAAGACGAGGAGCAGGATGGTGCGCATGGTCACGCCCCAAGCACCGACTGGATCTTGGCCAGGAGATCCTTTGGACCGTACGGCTTCTGGATGAAGCCCTTCAGCCCCTTCCCCTGGAACCGGCTCATGGCCTCCTGCTCGTTGTAGCCCGAGCTGAGGACCACCCGGATGTCGGGCCGGAGCTGGCGCATCTCACGGAAGGCCGCCTCGCCGCCCATGTGGGGCATGGTCATGTCGAGAAGCACCAGGGAGATGTCCCGGCCCCGCCGTCGGACCTGTTCCAGGGCCACCAGTCCGTCCTCTGCCTCCATTACTTCGAAGCCCTTGAGTTCCAGGGCCTGCCGGGCCACGGAACGCACGGTCTCGTCATCGTCCACCACCAGGATGAGCCCCGAGCCCTCCCAGGCCGGTTCGCCTTCTCGTGCACAGAGGGCGTCGGCCGCGGGGCCCTGGGCCGGGAACAGCACCTTGAAGGTGGTGCCCCGGCCGATCTCCGAATAGACCTTGAGGGCCCCCTTGTGCCCGCGGACGATGCCCATGATCGCCGAGAGACCGAGCCCCCGCCCCGTGAACTTGGTCGTGAAGAAGGGCTCGAAGATGCGGCTCATGGTTTCGGGATCCATGCCGCAGCCCGTATCCGAGACCTCCAGGTAGACGTAGGTGCCCGGCGCGACGTCCTGGCCAACGAGCATCACCCGGACCATGGCCGCGTCGAGGTGCTGGGCCCCGGTGGCAAGGGTGATGAGCCCCGAGGCCTCGCCGATGGCCTCGGCAGCGTTGATCACCAGGTTCATGATCACCTGCTGGACCTGGGCCGCGTCCGCCGAGATGGAGGGCAGCCCCCGCCGGAGATCCAGTTTTAGGACCACCGTCTTGGGCAGGCTCACCTCCAGGAGGTGCACCATCTCCTCCACCTGCGCCGTCAGGTCCAGGTTCCGCACCACGAACTGGCCCCTCCCCGAGTAGGCGAGCATCTGCCGGGTGAGGTCGGCCGCCCGCTGGCCGGCCTTCTGGATGGATTCCAGGTTCCGCCGGGCCGGGTGCAGGGGGTTCAACTGTTCCAGGGCGAGGCCGGCATGGCCCAGCACGCCCATCAGCAGGTTGTTGAAGTCGTGGGCGATGCCGCCGGCCAGCACTCCGAGACTCTCCATCTTCTGGGCCTGAAAGAGCTGGCGCTCCAGGGCCGTGCGATCCGCCTCGGCCCGCTTCTGAGCGCTGATGTCCCGCACGATGGCCTGGACGATGGGTCCATCCTCCCGCGACATCATCGTGAGGCTCACCTCGCAGGGGAACTCGTGCCCGTCGCTCCCCTGGTGGTACCACTCGAACCGTTGGGACAGCCCCTGGATCGCCCTCTCGGCGTGCATCAGGGCGGCCTCACGGCTCCGCTCGCCGGAGGGCTGGAATTCGGGGCTCAGCTCCCAGGGCGCCGCCCCCAGCAGATGGTCCCGGGACCGGCCGAAGAGCCGGACGGCGGCCGCATTGGCATCCAGGAACCGCCCCTCCCGGAGGAGCAGGTGCGCATCCGGAGCCTGCTCGAAGAGCTGGCGGAACCGGGCCTCCTCGGCCTCCAGGTCCCTCCGCGCCTTCAGCCGGTTCATCACCAGCCCCGCGGCCCCGGCAAGGCTCTCCAGCGCCTCGAACCGCTTGTCCGAGACCTCCACGTGGCCCTGGTCGCCGAAGGAGCCCCCGAAGAGGGTCCCCACGATCTCCCCCTGGTGGGCCAGCGGAACGCCGAGGAGGGTGCGGTAGGGCCACGCGGCGAGATCCGGGATCTCGGCATGGCCCTCGCAGCGGGGGATGTGGAGGCTCTGGTGCCCGAAGTGCAGGGCCTCCATCAGCGAGGAGGCCTTCACCTCGACGGGCGCGCGGATGGCTTCTACGCTGCCGATGGCCTCCAACCCCGGTGTCCAGTGCACCGTGGTGCTGATCCTCGCCGCCGGGTCGAAGCGGTTCAGCCACCAGTTCTGAAGGGGGGCGAGGCGCCCGGCCCAGTGGAACAGGGCGGCGACGAGGGTGTCCTCGTCGTGGGCCTCAGCCAGATCCCGCACCCCCTGGGCCAGGTCCTGGGCCAGGCTGGCGGACTCCTCCAGGGCGGACTGTGCCCGGAGCCGCTCCAGGGCCAGGGCCGCGATGCGGGTCAGGCTCTGCAGGATGGAGAGCTGGGCCTCGGCAGGGGTGAGAGGATCTTCCTCCTGCAGGGAGATCGCGTACAGCACGCCGATGATCCGCCCCTCGAAGACCAGGGGCAGTCCCAGCATGCTCCTGATCCCGAAGGTCCCCACCAGCTGCGGGTCGATCATCTCGGGAGACTTCGCGGTGTCCGCCACGAAGCACATCCGCCGGTAGCCGTAGACCTCCCGCGCGAAGAGTCCATCCGAAATCGGGCTGCTCAGCCCCCGAAGAACCTCGCCGAACCGCGACCAGAGGCTGGGCGTCCAGCCCGCGATCTCGACCTGGGGCCGGCCCTCCGCTTCGATGATCCGGCCCACGCACCAGTGGGGGGATGGCAGGATGGTCGCCGCGCGGCCCATGAGGACCTGGTAGGCCTCCTCGGGCGTGCGGGCCAGGCTGAGGGCGTAGATGCCCTCGGCCAGGTGGCGCTGGAGGCCCGCGCTCTCGCGCAGGCGCTCGTCCAGCAGGAGTTCATCGCGGTTCTCCCGGGCCCAGCAGAAGAGGCGGTCCCCCGCGGCGGATCCCAGCCGGATGGCCGTGATCCTGAGGGGGAGGGTGGTCCCGTCGAAGCGGAGCCACACGCCCATCTCCGACACGTCCCGTCCGGCCGTGAAGACGCCCTCGAACCAGGCCCGGGCCCGGTCCGGAGGAAGGTCGTGGCGCAACCGCTCGAAGGCCACCTCCGGCAGCCTGCCCTCCGTCGCCCGCAGCAGATCCAGAAGGCGGGGATTGGCGTGGACCACCGTACCGCTCCGGTCCATCACGAAGAATCCGAGGTCCGATCCCTGGAAGAGCTCCCGGATGCCCGCCGCCACCTCCTCGCTCAGGAGGAAGGGAGGCGAGGATGGGTTCGGGGCAGGTGCATCCAAGGGAGGTCCGGGATTCCTGTCGGGAACTCTATCAGAGCCTGCGTCTCAGCGGGCGATCTCGACCGCCCGCAGCTCCCGCATGACGGTCACCTTGATCTGCCCGGGGTACTGCATCTCGCTTTCGATGCGCCGGGAGACATCCTTGGCGATCCAGTAGGCCTGGTCATCGTTCACCGAACCGGCGTCCACGAGGATCCGGATCTCGCGGCCCGCCTGCATGGCGAAGCTCTTCTGGACGCCCTTGTAGCTGTTGGCGATCTCCTCCAGTTTCTCCAGGCGCTTGACGTAGGTCTCCAGCATCTCGCGCCGGGCGCCCGGCCTGGCCGCGCTGAGCGCGTCGGCAGCCGTGATGAGCATGGCCTCCACCGTGCGGGGCTCGAAATCCCCGTGGTGGCAGCTCATGGCGTGGATGACCGATTCCTTCTCCCCGTACCGCTGCATGAGCTGCATGCCGATCTCGATGTGGGTGCCTTCCACCTCACGGTCGATGGCCTTGCCGATGTCATGGAAGAGCCCGGCCCGGCGGCAGAGCCGGGGATCCGCGCCCATCTCGCCCGCCATGTACTCGGCGATGCGGGCCACCTCCTTCGTGTGCTCGAGCACATTCTGGCCGTACGAGGTGCGGTAGTTCAGCCGGCCCACCAGCTTCTGCAGCTTTGGGTGGACGTCGGGGAAGCCCAGCTCGATGCAGGCGGCCTCGCCGATCTCCTTCAGGTGCTGGTCCATGTCCACCTTGACCTTCTCCACCACCTCCTCGATGCGGGCGGGGTGAATGCGGCCGTCGGCGAGCAGCTTGAGGATGGCCTGGCGGGCCACTTCGCGCCGGATAGGATCGAAGCTCGACACCACGATGCTCTCCGGGGTGTCGTCCACGATGAGGTCGCAGCCCGTGGCCTTCTCCAGGGCCCGGATATTGCGCCCCTCCCGGCCGATGATGCGGCCCTTCAGATCGTCGCTGGGGAGCTGGACGGAGCTGACGGCCTGCTCGGCCACCACGTCCGAGGCCACCCGCTGGATGGCCGCGCCGATGGTCCAGCGGGCCTTCTTCATGGCCTCCTCCTGGGCCTCCTCCTCGATGCGGCGCACCAGCTTGGCGGCGTCCATCTTGGCGGCGTACTCGAGCTGGGCGGTCAGCTCCTGCTTGGCATCCTCCCGCGTGAGCCCCGCGATCTCCTCCAGGCGACGGGCCTGAGCCTCCACCAGCTGCTTCGCCTCGACCTGCTGGGCTTCGAGCTTCTCGATCTCCGCCTTGCGCTTCTCGCTGAGGGTCTCGAGATCCTTGGTCTTCTGGTCCACCTGCTGGACCTTCTTATCGAGACCCTCCTCCTTGGACTGGAGCCGCTGTTCCTGCTTCTCCAGGTTCTTCTGCCGCTCGGACAGGAGCTTCTCCGCCTCCTGGCGGGCCTGGAGGGCCTGCTCCTTGGCCTTCAACTCGGCTTCCTTCCGGAAGGCCTCGGCCTCCTGCTCGCCCCGGTTCCGGAGGCGCTGGGCCTCCTGGGCGCCCTCCGCCAGGAGCCGTTCCCGCTCCGCCTTGACCTCCTGCTCGGCCCGGGCCTGGGCCTGGGAGCTGTCCAGGGCCGCCTTCTGGGCTCGGACGGACATGACGTAGGCGACCGCCCCGGCTGCGAGGGCCAGGAAGAGGAAGATCCAGCTGATCAGATTCATGGGCGACTCCGTGGAGAGGATTCCAGGAGCCACCAGCACCAGATGTCAAAATCCCCGCTCAGTCGTGGAGGCTTGCCGAGTTCCCTATCTGGTAGGGGGGAGACCAGATTCCCTGACTAAGGCGCGCCGACGCGCGGAACGCACAGGTCAGGGGGAAGGTTTCCCATATCGACTTACGGAACAAGCGCTTGGCCATAATCACGGGCCTCGCAGGGAAATCAGTCTCCGTCCTCGTCGAGGAAGGGCACGGGGGCGGGAGATTTGTCCGGAACATCGTGCAGAAGCTTTGAAAGAGTCTGTTCCAGGTCTTGGGTGTGCTGGTTGGCTTCCTGTTCGAGGCGCGCCACGCGGTGCGCCAGGTTCAGGGCGCCCAGGAGGTACCAGGACGGGGTGTCCAGGCCCTCGGGGACGCTGCCCCATCTTACCCGGCATTCCGCCTCCATGGCCCGGAAGGTCGCCTCCAGGATCCCCTGGGCGGCCGCCATCAGTTCGGGCCGGTCCGTGTGGATCTGCAGGACCCGTCCCAGGACCTCCAGGGACACCGGGCGGGTGCCCGGGCGGGGGGCGGGGGGCTTCATCCCAGGGCCTCCAGGGACCGGAGGATGGCCGCCACCTGCTCCTTCACCGACTCCCGCTCCTTCTGGAGGGAGGTGCGCTCCGCCTGGGCCTCCTCGAGGCGGGCCCGCAGCGACTGCAGCTCCTGGTCGCCGTTGGCCTTCAGCGCATCCAGCTCTTCCTTCAGCTGGTTGCGCTGCTGGACCAGGGCCTGCACCTTCGATTCGAGTTGTCTCAGCAGATCCATGGCAGCCTCAAGTGAGGCCCATTCTACGCCCGAAGCCGGGCGCCGAGCGACTCGGCCGCCGCCAGGGCCCGGGCCACCCAGGCGTCCACCTCCGGACCGACCAGGGTGCGGTCCGGGGCCTGGAAGGTGAGGCGGAGCAGCCAGGCCTTGGTGCCGGGCTCCAGTCCCTTGCCCTGGTAGAGGTCGGCGCAGGTGAGGTCCGCGAGGGGAACCTCCTGCAGCGCGGTGCGGACCGCCTCGTCCATGCCTTGCCAGGGAAGGCCCTGCTCGACCACCAGGGAAAGGTCCCGCTCCACCGCCGGGAAGCGACTGTGGGGCACGTAGGATGGGATGATGCGGGCGTCGGGCCGCCGGAAGGCCGTGAGGTGCAGTTCGGCGGCGAGGAAGGCGCCGTCCTCCAGTGGGTGAACCCGGACCTGTTTCGCCTCCGGGGCGACGAGGTCCCTGAGGATCCCCAGAAGGTGTTTGGCCTTCACGGGGCCGCTCCTGGTTTCGGGATCGGCGTCCCACCGCTCGCCGGCCCAGAGGAGGGCCACCGTCCAATGTTCATGGGGCTTGTCTGCTAACCCCCGGTAGGTGGGCGCGATCTCGAAGAGGCGCACCTCCCGCTGGCCCTGCTTGAGGTTCTGCCGGGCGGTCGCCATCAGCGAGGGCACGAGGGATCGGCGGAGCAGGGAGTATTCCTGCCCCAGGGGGTTGGCCAGGGTGCGGCCCGCCGGGTCATCGTCGGCCTCCGCGCCCAGGGGTCCGGGGCAGGCCGCGTCCATCTCGGGGCTCACGAACCCGTAGGTCACGGTCTGGTGGAAGCCCAGGTGGGCCAGACGCCGGGCCAGGGCCTGGCGCTGGAGGTACTCCGGGGACAGGGCCTGGGGCGGCCCCTCCAGGGGGGGCAGCACCGAGGGGATGCGCTCGTAGCCGCGAAGGCGGAGCACCTCTTCGGCCAGGTCCTCCGGAAGAAGCAGGTCATGGCGCCAGGTCGGGGGCTGCACCCGGAGGTGACCGGGTTCGGCCTCCACGCCGCAGCCGAGGGCCTTCAGGGCCTTGGCGGCCTCCGCCAGGAGGAGCGGTTCCCCGGCCACGCGGGTGAGGAGGTCCTTGGGCAGATCCACCGGTGCGGGGGGCGCGGGCAGGGCCCCGGCAGTCCAGGCTCCCTCCAGGGTGGCCCCGGACCACTCCTGCAGACGCTGGACCAGGAGGTCGCGGGCCACGGGCGCCATGGCGGGATCCGCCCCCCGACCGAAACGCTGCGACGCGTCCGTATGGAGTCCGTGGCGATGGGCCGTGGCCCGGACCCTGCGCGGATCGAACCAGGCGCTCTCCAGGAGCACCCGCAGGGTCCCCTCCGTCACCTTGGTGCCGTCGCCACCCATGACGCCCGCCAGGGCGATGGGACCCCCTTCGTCCGCGATCACGAGGTCCTCGGGGGACAACTTCCGCTCGACCCCGTCCAGGGTCACCAGCGCTTCGCCGGGGCGGGCCATGCGGACGCTCACCGCGCCCCTGATCTGGTCTGCGTCGAAGGCATGGGTGGGATGACCGTAGCGATGCAGCAGTTCGTTGGAGGCATCTACGGCGGGCAGCTGCTTGGAGGAGGCTCCCAGCGCCGCCAGGAAGGCCTGGGCCGCCTCCGGGGTCCGCCCCTCCCCGAGGGTGAGCAACGCGGTGGCGTAGATGGGGCAGGCCGCGGCTGGAAGATGGACCGGGATCCGGGGCTCACCCTCGGCCACGGACGGCGGGGCCAGGGGCGCCAGGGGGTGCTGGAGGCGGGCCGACAGGTCCCGGGCCAGTCCCCGGTGGGACATCGCGTCCCCGCGGTTGGCGGTGATGTCCACGTCCAGCACCTCGGTACCCGGGCGGGCCTCCATGGCGTCCACGGGAAACCCCAGGGAGGCCAGGGTCTCCGCCAGGGAGCGGGTTCCGAGGGTGGCGAGGCCGGGGAGTTCCGCGGCCAGCGCGCTGCGTTCGATCCACATCAGTCGAGCCCTCCCATGGCCTTCAGGAATCGCTGGTCGTTCTCGAAGAACAGCCGCAGGTCCGGCGTCTGGCTCAGCATCATGGCCATGCGCTCCACGCCCATGCCGAAGGCCCAGCCGGACCACTCCCCCGGGTCGATGCCCGCGAAGGACAGCACGTTCGGATGGATGAGGCCCGCGCCCAGGATCTCCACCCAGCCGGATCCCTTGCAGACGCGGCAGCCCTTCGCCCCGCAGAGGGGACAGCTCACATCCACCTCGCAGCCGGGTTCCACGAAGGGGAAGTACGAGGGCCGCAGGCGGATTTCCGTGTGGGGGCCGAACAGGGCCCGCAGCGCGTACTCCAGGGTGCCCTTGAGGTGGTGCATGCCGATGCCGTGGCCCACGAGCATGCCCTCGACCTGGTGGAACATGGGGCTGTGGGTGGGATCGATCTCATCCTTGCGGTAGACTCGGCCCGGCGCCAGGAAGCGAATCCCGCCCTTGGCATGAATCTCCGGCGCCAGCTGCTTGAGCGTGCGCACCTGGACGGGGCTGGTGTGGGTGCGGAGCAGCTGGCCCGGATGGGCGGCCAGGTAGAAGGTGTCGGCGCTGCCGCGGGCCGGATGGTCGGCCGGGATGTTCAGGCCGTCGAAGTTGTGCTCCTCTGTCTCCACCTCCGGCCCTTCTTCGACGTGGAAGCCCAGGGGACGGAAGACGTCCACCAGACTGTCCATGAGGCGGTTGAGGGGATGGAGCGCCCCGCGCGCCGGGAGGGGCGGCGGGAGTGAGTCGTCCCAGGTCGCACCGCCGGCGGCCTTCTTCACGGCCTCCAGCTCCGCCTGGCGGGCCTTGAGGGCCTCCTCCCATCGGTTCTTCAGGGCGTTCACCACCGCGCCCAGATCGCGCTTCTGCTCCCTGGGCGCCGCCTTCAGCAGCTCCATGAGCCGGGCGGCGTGGCTGGCCTCGCGGCCGACGTACGCCCCCTTGAGGCGCAGCACGGCGTCCAGGTCTCCGCAGGCGGCCAGGGCCTCTGGAAAGGCGCGGTCCGCGTCGGCGATCTCCGACGGCAGCAGGTGGTCCATGGGAGCCCTCGATACAGAGAAAGGCCGCTCTCGCGGCCTTTCGGGTGTCTGCGATGTCCAGCGTTCGCGATCAGCCCTTGGCCACGGCCACGAGCTTGCTAAACGCCTCGGGGTTGCGGACGGCGAGATCCGCCAGCATCTTGCGGTCCAGGTTCACCTGGGCCTTCTTGAGGCCGCCCATGAACTTGCTGTAGGACAGGCCGTTCTGCACCGCGGCGGCGCTGATGCGGACGATCCACAGGCGGCGGAAGTCGCGCTTCTTCACCTTGCGGTCGCGGTAGCCGTAGCCGAGGGCCTTCTCGACAGCTTCCTTGGCGGAGCGATACAGCCGGGACTTGGCGCCGTAGAAGCCCTTCGCGAACTTCATCATGCGCTTGCGCCGCTGGGCGCGCTTGAAACCACGTTTGACGCGAGTCATGGTGCTTCCTTTCCTCGAGGCAGCCCGTCCGGACATCGGCGAGCTTTGAAGGCCTCATCGGGGGTGGCGTCAGCCACCGGGTTGAACCCCCGATTCTAGGACCGGGAGAATGAGAGGACAAGCGCCAAGCAGGCTCCGCCTGCGCGGCGCGCGGGGGCCAGGGGGTGTGCGCGCAAGCGCGGGACCCCCTGACGACTTCAATCAGGCATAAGGCAGCATCGCCGCCACGGCGGCAGTGTCGGCCTTGCTCACCAGGCCGCCCATGTCGAGCTGGCGCTTCCGCTTGGCGGTCTTCTTGGTGAGGATGTGGCGCTGGTGCGAGCAGCCGCGCTTGAACTTGCCGCCGGCAGTCTTCTTGAAGCGCTTCTGGGCACCCTTGTGGGTCTTGATCTTGTAGCTCATGGCTTCCTCACTGGATCTGGGCTTCGGTTTCGGGGGTTTCGGGCTTGGCCGATTTCGGCTTCTTCGGCGGCTTGGGGGCCTCGATGATCCGGGGCGCGAGGATGGCGTGCATGTCGCGCCCGTCGATTCCGGCCGGTTTCTCGACGATGGCCTTCTCGCCGACCCGCTGGATGACTTCCTCGATGATCCGGTAGCCGATGTCGCGGTGGACCACTTCGCGGCCCCGGAACATGACGACCACCTTGACTTTGTCTTCTTCTTCCAGGAAACGCAGGATGTGCTTCACCTTGAAGTCGAAGTCGTGGTCATCGGTCTTGGGGCGGAACTTCACTTCCTTGACCACGATGTTCTTCTGCTTGGCGCGGGCCGCGTGCTCCCGCTTGGCTTCCATGAACTTGTACTTCCCGTAGTCCATGATCCGGCAGACGGGCGGATTGGCGTTTCCAGCGACCTCCACCAGGTCGAGGCCACGCTCTTCGGCAATGCGGATGGCCTGATGCGGGGGCATCACGCCAAGCTGCTCGCCATCCTCGGAGATGACGCGGACTTCTGCAGCCCGAATGCCGTCGTTGATGCGGGTCTCGTTAGGACGAATGGTTCCTCCCTTATTTACACAAGGACTAAAGAGTCTATCACTTGATTCCGCCAACGCCAAGCCATGAATCTGGGATCAACGGCGACGATCCCGGACCTCGGCAGCCAGCCCGGCCAGGAATCCCTCCAGGGGCTGGACACCCAGATCGCCCTGGTGGCGATGCCGCACGGACACCGTGCCGGCCTCCGCTTCCCGGTCCCCGATCACCAGCATGTAGGGCACCTTGGCCAGCTGGGCATCCCGGATCTTGGCCTTCAGGCTCTCGTTCCGGAGGTCCAGGTCCGCCCGGAGGCCCAGGGCTTTCGCGCGGGCCGCGGTCTCGCTGGCGAAGCCATGGGCCCGGTCGGTGATGGGCAGGACGGCCACCTGGACCGGGGCCAGCCAGGCCGGGAAGGCCCCTGCGGTGTGCTCCACCAGGATGCCCATGAACCGCTCCAGGCTGCCCAGGATGGCGCGGTGGAGCATGACGGGGCGCCCCTCCGTCCCGTCTGCCTTCGTGTAGGCCAGCTCGAAGCGCTCGGGGAGCATGTAGTCCACCTGGAGGGTGCCCAGCTGCCAGGGTCGCTTGAGGGCGTCGAGGATCTGGAACTCGATCTTCGGCCCATAGAAGGCGCCCTCGCCCGGATTCAAGGTGTAGGGCATGCCGGCCTCGTCCAGGGCCTCGCCCAGGGCATGCTCCGCGGCATCCCAGATCTCGTCCGAGCCCAGGCGTTTCTCGGGGCGGGTGCTCAGCGCCACGCGCATCCCCTCGAAGCCGAAGGTGTCGTACACCTCCTTGAGGAGGGACAGGAAGGCGGCCATCTCTGACTTGATCTGGTCCGGCGTGCAGTAGATGTGAGCATCGTCCTGGCAGAAGGTGCGCACGCGGGTCAGGCCGTGGGTCACGCCGCTGCGCTCGTAGCGGTGCAGGCGCCCGAAGTCGGCGTAGCGGACCGGCAGATCCCGGTAGCTGTGCTTCTGGCTGCCGAACATGAGGCAGTGGCCCGGACAGTTCATGGGCTTGACGGCGTACTCCCGCTCCTCGGCGGTGGTGAAGTACATGTTCTCCGCGTAGTTCTCGTAGTGGCCGCTGGTCTTCCAGAGGGCCACGTCCAGGATCTGCGGCGTGATCACTTCGCTGTAGCCGTATTTGAAGTACAGCTCGCGGATGTAGGTGACCAGCTCGTTGTAGACCTGGGTGCCCTTGGGATGGAAGAACGGGGAGGCCGGGGCCTCGGGGTGGAACGAATAGAGCCCCAGTTCCTTGCCCAGCTTCCGGTGGTCCCGGGCCTTGGCTTCCTCCAGGCGCTTCAGGTGCTCGTCCAGTTCCTTCTGCGAGTGGAAGGCGGTCCCGTAGATGCGGCTCAGCATCGCGTTGCGCTCGTCGCCCTTCCAGTAGGCCCCGGCCGTGGTCAGGAGCTTGAAGGCTTTCAGCTTCGTGGTGCTGGGGACGTGCGGGCCGCGGCACAAGTCGTAGAAGTCGCCCTGGCGGTAGCCCGAGATCCGGTCGCCCTGCGGGATGCCCGCCACCACCTCCACCTTCAACGGCTCGCCCAGGGTCTCGAACCGGGCGATGGCCTCATCGCGGTCCAGGTCCTCCCTGACCACTTCGACGCCTTCCGCCACGATCTTCCGCATCTCGGCCTCGATGGCCGGGAGATCCTCCGGAGTGAAGGGCTTCTCGACGAGGAAATCGTAGTAGAACCCGTCCTCGATCACGGGCCCGATGCCCACGCGGGCCTCGGGATGGAGCCGCTTGACCGCATGGGCCAGGAGATGCGCGGTGGAGTGGCGGATCAGCTCCAGGCTCTCCGGATCCTTGCTGGTGACGATTTCGACCTTGGCACCGTCACTAAGGGGTGTTTTCAGGTCACTCAGCCGGCCATCCATCCGGATCGCCAGGGCGGCATCCAGGAGCCTCGCCCCGATACCCGCCGCCAGGTCGGTCCCCGTGGCCCCCTCGGGCAGCTGCCGGAGGGAGTCGTCAGGAAGGCGGACCGCGATGGACATGGGCTCCTCGGAAAGGAAGTAGATCGTATCAGCGGATAGCAAATCGGGCCATCCAAAGGGATGGCCCGATCATGATTTAACGTCGCAGCGACCTACTTTTCCACTCCTGTGAGGAGCAGTATCATCGGCCCTCCGGGTCTTAACTGCCGTGTTCGGGATGGGAACGGGTGTGACCCCCGGGGTATAGCCGCGACGAAGG
>Ga0079306_1000306_pt1 | contig 50879 bp, 53 predicted proteins | sample Methanotroph_Enr_FD_79181 | JGI IMG/M metagenome (GOLD analysis project Ga0079306, IMG submission 79181) | Enriched soil microbial communities from Old Woman Creek wetland in Ohio, USA - Methanotroph_Enrichment_5 | ecosystem: Environmental > Terrestrial > Soil > Wetlands | place: USA: Ohio... | reverse complement strand
GACGAGAACGACCACGTGCCCCTTCTTGTGCCCCTTCTCGACGTACCTGTGGGCCTCGACGATCTGCTCCAGCGGGTAGCGTCTGTCGATGACCGCCCGGAGCTTGCCGGCCTCGATCAGATCCGTGAGGATCGCCAGATCCTCCGGACTCCCGCCACCGCCGGAACTCGAGTCCTTGATGACGTTGAGATAGACGCCATCCGTCTTGAGAGCCTTCTTGGCCCGCGAGGGGGCGAGCTTACCTACGGCATCGAACACCACGTCGTAGGTCTCGTCGCCCTCGGTGAAGTCCTGCTGCGTGTAGTCGATGACCCTGTCGGCGCCGAGGGACCTCACCAGCTCCAGGTTGGCGGTACTACAGACCCCGGTGACGTCCGCCCCCAGTGACGTGGCGAGTTGGACCGCGTAGGTGCCGACGCTTCCGGAGGCACCGTAGATCAAGACCTTCTGCCCGCGCTTGATGCTGGCCTTCCGAAGGACCCTCAGGGCCGTCGCCGCGCCGGTGGCGACGCCGGCAGCGGCCTCCTGCAACGTCATGCTGGCCGGCCGCAAGGCCAGCATCCCATCCCTCTCGATCGACTTCCTGGGCTTCTCGCGCAAGCACGCGTACTCGGCATAGGCGCCGAGGCTCCATCCCGTGAACCCGAAGACCTCGTCGCCCGGCTTGAAGAGGGTCACGTCCTTGCCGACCTCCTCGACCACACCGGCCAGCTCCATCCCGAGGATCGGGTTCTTCGGGCGAGTGAAGCCGAGGATGAGGCGAGCCATGAATCGCTGTCCGCGGGGAACGTCGAAGCTGCGGATCCTCACGTCACCACGGTGTGCCGTCGTTGCATGCACCTTGATGAGAACCTCGTGATCCCCGGGGACCGGCTTGGCCACATCGCGAAGCTCGAGGACGTCGGGAGGCCCGTAGGCCGTGCACACGATCGCTTTCATCATTCGATCCCTTCAGCCTGACTGTCTGAGTGTCACTTCAAGGGCGCGTTGACGATCACGGGCAGCTTCCCCGCCCAGCGGTCGAACAGCGCCGGGTCCTCGACGAGTTCGCACATGAAGTGCGCCACGTTCGCCATGTTCGTGCTGTCGGGCTTGGCGAGACTGCTCACGAGGCCCTCGTGCAGGGTGTAGTCGGAGACGTCGCCCTCCAGGAGCGTGTCCGGACGGACCGCCACCCACTCGACGAACGGATCGGCCGTCCCGACCTCGTCGCACAGGAAGTCCGCCGCGTCCTGGTTGTCCTTCGCCGGTGGCACGAGGGCGCGAAGGACCCCGAGCTGCGCCTTCTCGAGCCCGCCGCGACGGGCGTCGACGCCTCCCGGCCGGTGGACCGACACGGTGCTCATCAAGACGAGCCTGACCGGCTCGACGGGCCGCAGTGCCTCGATCGCGTCGCACACCCTCGACACCGCCCGGGTGACCAGGTCGCGCGGAGGCCCGAACACGCCCTTGACGCTGATGACGTGACCGAGGCATGAGATCACCGCGTCGCACCCCTGCACGAGGCCCCGCAGGTCCTCGTCCGAGAGCGACAGCAGGTCGGCCTCGACAACAGTCAGCGCAGGGTTCGCCGCCACGCCCGCCGGCAGCCGCCCGGCTGACCTCACGATGGCGCGGACGTCGACGCCTCGACCCAGAAGCTGCTCCAGGACGCGCCCGCCGGTGCGTCCTGTGCCGCCGAGCAGCAGGACCGTGTGGCTATCGGACATCGTGCGAGCAACCCCCGGACTCATGACTCCTCCTTCGGGTACTGGAACACGTCGTCGAGCGACACGTCGAACACCCGGGCGATCCGGAACGCCATCTCCAGCGACGGCGAGTAGCGGCCCTGCTCGATCGCGATGATGGTCTGTCGAGTCACGTGCACGCGGTCCGCCAGTTCCGCCTGGGTCATCTCGTTCGCAGCGAACCGAAGGGACCGGATGCTGTTGGAGACTCGCGTCGGCTTGGTCATGGCTAGAACCCCCGGCGGTAGGCGACCAGCTTGGCCACCGAGGACACGAGCGCCCCGACCACGAACGACAGGTAGAGCGCGTTCGCGATCCAGAAGGGGTCGAATCGGAGCATGGCCAGAACGAGCACGCCGAGCGCGCCAGCCGACGAGACGTAGTAGCCGACGAGTTCGCCGCGCCGGTTGATGTCGGCGTCCCGCTCGTCGTGGCGGCCGACGTCGTCGACCGAGCCGCTACCGGTGATCTCGGCGCCGATCGCGGTGGCGATCGCCACCGCGATCGCGCCGACGATGGTGAGGACGATCAGCGAGCCGATCGCGATGAGCAGCGGCCACTGGTAGGCGATCTGCGCCACCGGCACGGTCCGCACCTGACCGAGAACGATCGCGAAGTAGACGGCCGCGACGCCCGTCGACACCACCGCGCTCACCCAGGTGAACTTCTCCTCGAACGGCATCATGGCCTCCCTGATGTCAGGTTTCTTTGACATCGCTACTGTAAAGAGGTTCAGACACTGTGTCAAGTATTCTTTACTATCCTTCCGTCGCGCGAACACCGGGGTGTGTCCGAACACCCGACGGAGAGCGTTGCGAGGACGTGGGCGTCGAGATCGACGATCGCCCGGCGGCTCGGGCGACATGTCTCGGCGACGGAGAAAGGGCGGGAAACGGAATCCGCTTCCCGCCCTGCGGAGGATCCGTGGCCACCGCGCCACCACGTGCGACGACGGGTTCGCTGTTGCTCATCTTCGTCGTCGCGCTCCTCGATCTGGTGGGCACGACGGGGGCGATACTGCAGACTCGGCTCTACCTAGGTCCGTGCACCGCCAGACCGCAATCGCGTGGCCAGGCCGGTCACGAACAGATCGCGCTGATCTTCGATGGCTGCCCCGGGGCGAAGCCAGCCCTCATCCAGGCCGGCGCCGGCTGCGACACGCTCGTAGAGCCCGGACGTCGCGGAGTAGGCGGCGCTGCGTCCCGCGCCCGTCGCCTGCAGAAGCCCCGAAGCGACCAGCTTCCCGAGATCGTGCGACGCCGTGACGGGCGAGACACCCGCGACGTTGCGGTAGTAGCGGTTCGTGACGGAGCGAGCGAACACGGCGTCGTACACCGCGTTCGCTGCTCGTTCGTTCATGCCAAGGTCGTGCACGACGAGGTCTTCAACCACGGTCCACAGCGCGCGCTCGGTCGCATTCCTGAGCGAGAGCGCCTCAACCTGGCACGCCTGGGCTGCCACGTGCGCTTCGATGAACGGCGTGACGTCAGCGGTCGGGTCCCAGGTCTCGCCGAGGCAGATGAACGCGCCATAGTAGTCGGCAACGTGTCGTCCCCACCACTCCTCGAGACTCGTGAAGAAGGGTGACCGGAAGCCCGCGCGGTACATCGCGAGGCTCGCAACGATGCGCGCGGTGCGGCCGTTCCCATCGCGGAATGGATGGATGCCCGCGACTCCGATGTGGATGAGCGCCGCCTTCACCGGTCCGGGTTCGTCGGACTGCGCCATCCACGCCATCAGCTCGTCGACCGCCGCAGGGACAGCCTCAGGGGTTGGCGGCAGGTAGATCTGGGTGCCCGTCGTCCGGTTGCTGAGCCAGTTCTGGTTCTCACGGAATCTGCCGGCCCCCGACGCGTAGGAACCCGCCAGCACCAGGTGGTGGATCGCCAGCAGGAGCTCGCTGTGCCACGCGAACTGAGGGGTGTCTGCTCGTGTCAGCACGTAGTGCATTGCGTCGCGGTATCCGTCAACGAGCGCGGCGTCCGCCGGATCGACCCCTAGGGGCCTGTCCCCCGCGAGGATCCGGCGCGCCTCGTCGACGGTGACGGCCACGCCCTCCATGATCGTTGACGCTGCCACGGCCCCCGCCTCAAGGTCGCGGCGCGTCCGGCCGAGCCACGTCCGAGGCAGCGGGCCTTGTGTGTCGAGGCGATCCCGCAGCTCCTCGAGCCGCGCGACGCCCTCGAGGATGTCGTCGTTCAGGATGTAGCGGAACACGATGTGGCTCCGATCGGGCGATTGAGCACATAAACATTAACGCGATTATATGATTAATCGCGCAGCCGTCAATGGGCTGGGAGGGAGCAGCCAGGTCGGCGAGCCGCGCGAAGGGGCCCGTTGGGGCGCCCGAGGCCGCAGCCGGGTCGGTCGGGCGATCCGGGAGGCGCATCCGCGTGTGGGCGCCGTGGACGGTTGCGCTGCTCAGCGGGTTCGCGCTGGTCGCACTGCGGTTCCTCCAGGCGGGACGGGCGCGGGCACCTCCCAGGGGCTACGATCGAGCGTCTGGCGAAAGGCGACGGCTCATGCTCCGGCACGCGCCGAGCAGGAGTACCCGTGCACTCGAAGGGAATCGCAGGCTGAAGGCGGCGAGGACGGTGGCCTGCCGACACGCCGCGGATCAGGTGCGGGCCGGAGGAGTCGCCGTGGGCTCGGGGACCAGCGGCACCGAGTGGATCGGGTTGTGCGGCCGCAGCCAGTCATGCGAGACGCGGCTCAAGAAGACGCCGACCGGCACGGCCAGGTAGAAGACCAGGGCGACGACGACGAACAGGACTCCGGCCAGCCGGAGGACACGGACGAGGACGGACCTCGGCCCGACTTCCGGCTGCGCTGCCTCTTGCTCGGCCGCCTCGAAGTCTTCGGGCGAAGGTTCGTCCACAGGCGTCTGGAGCTCGGTGTGTTCGGTCACGAGTGTCGGCTGTTCTGCTCGGGGGACGCGCGTTGTCGCGCAACCAGCGTAGGCCGCTTCGCCTCAGATGGCGAACCGCCGAGCGAATCGAGGGCTGGTCCACCATGGACTCCCCTCTCGCCGGCGATGCGGCCGTGCCGGGTGCTACATGACGAGGGGACAGGATCGGCTCCTGTCCCTTCGCGTGATGCCCAACTTGGCGGATCGTGCCGACTACTTGGTGAATGTCCCTTCCGGTGACGTGCTGGGCAGGTAGGCGGTCGAGCCGGCGAAGTCCACGACGAGGTGGTACTCACCCCGCCGAAGCGCCGAGAGCGTCGCCGTGAGCCGCCCGGTCGCCGGGTCACCCGTCATCGAAGCCGTCGTGTACAGCGGCCAGGTGACAACTTTCGTCTTCCTGTCGACGTGCTTCTTGTAGATGCAGAGCGTGTATCCCTCACCGGACGCAACCGCGGCAGCCGCAGGCGTCACGGTCGCTTCCACGGTCGCGGTCTTGCGCAGCAGGCGCGTCGGAGGCGTGTAGGCCGGTGCGGTGATCGAGGTCTCGGCGCGCAGCGAGTTGGCGTACACGGCGAAGACGGCGTCGTTGGGGCTGGTCGTCCAGCCGACTCCGTTGATGAGGTCGTTGAAGGAGAAGTTGCCGGCATGTGCGCTGGAAACGGTGTAGACGGCAACGGTCAGCCAGGGGCCGTTGAACGTTCCACCCTCATACTTGATGGCGATCACGTAGTGCGTGCCGGCCGTGAGCGTATAGGTGTTGTCGAAGTGGAACGTCACCGGCGTGTCGCGGTACGTGAAGTAGTCGGGAAGACTGAGCGCCCCCACGTCCACGGGATCCGACGTCGCGAGCGGATCCCCGGTCGGGAGACTGCTCGTCCCGTACGTCCCCGAATGAGCGTAGAGCAGCGCATAGGCATTGCCCGTCACGGTTCCGAAGGAGCGGCTCAGGTGGAACATGGCCGAGTCGAGTGTGCCGTCCTCCGATGCGGTGAATGACTGACCCTCCACCGGAACGCCGCCGCCGGCCCCGCCGAAGGTTCCGTTGCCGCTACTCGACGGGCCGGTGTAGCTATCCTCAACGAACGGGGCTGCGAGTGCTGCGACCGGGGCCATCAACGCCAGTGCCATCGCGATCGCCAGCATCCAAGCCAGACGATCCCGAACCTTGCGAAGGCTGTCCAGCATGCTTCCTCCTCTCAAGACCCCGCGATGCGGAACCTTGCAGAGGACCACACCGCAGGCGCAGACCCCCCTCTGCTCAACTGCATGACACTTGATTATTGCCAGCGTGTCGCGGCGGTAACCGACCGCACGGCAGCGAGGCGGACGCGCAGGATGTCGGCGGAGTCCATGGGGCGATTCTGCCGGGTGCTCCGGGAGGTGCGGGCCACAGCCACGAGGCGGCGGGCCGTCATGCGGAAGGCCCCGGGCTCGCGGGAGCCCGGGGCCTTCGCTGAATGCGGTTCGAACTGCCCTCGCCGGGCTACTTCACCGTGATGTAGTCGTAGCTGCTGTAGGTCGCGAGGTGGCTGGCATCGCTGTGATACGCCCGTACGCGCCACCGGCCGCGATGCGGAAGACTGAAACGCGCGGAGTACTTGGTCTTGCTGTCGGAGTAGTAGGTGCCGGCGATGTTGAACGAGTGGTGGTAGACGTACTTCCCGCTCGAGTTGCGCAGGTAGCACTTCATGGTCACGAGCGTGCTTCCGGCAGTGTGCGCCGGGGCGACATAGCCATACACCGTCGCCAACTTCTTGTAGTACATGGTCGCCGGGGCGACCGGTGCGGACATCGACGCCTTTGTCTTCAGCTTGAACGTGACGACCACCGCGTGATCCGCCACGACTCCGGTGAGCACGCAGGGTGTGAGCGTGCTCACCGGCGCGCCGTCCACCAGGATCTCGTCGACCGTGTAGCCGGGGTTGGGCGTGATGGTGATGGTGGCGTTCTTCCCGTCCTCGACGACGGAAGTTCCGCCGGGTGAGGTGGTGCCGTTCGGGCCCGGGAACACGCTCACGTTGTGTACGGTCACCGGCTCCGCTTCGGCGTAGTAGTCGAAGTCCGTCGGCGTGAAGTTCGGGTAGAACGCGACGCCGTTCATGGTGACAGTGGCACCCGGCGGGATGAGCGCGGTGGAGAAGTCGAACATCGTGTCGATCAGCTTGGAGGTCGAGTCGATCTCCCAGCCGCCGAACACCGGCCGGGCGACGTACCCGGTCGAATCGTTGCGGAACACGACGGAGTAGGTACGCTCGCCCGTCGGCGCGACCGTCCGCGCGTACCTCACGTCCGTGAGTAGCACCGTCGACGGCCCGGAGTACTGCATCGCGGACTTGTAGATGGTGCACGAGGAGAGCGCCTGCCCCGCGTACTGGGGCAGGTAGAACACGCCTTCGAAGGCGGCGTCCTCCTCGTTGTACAGGACATAGCCCGCCGCGTAGTTGGTCTCGTTCAGAATCTCGACACCGTTCACGCTCGCGGTGTACGTGACGCGAAGGTCGTACACGGGATAGTCGTACGGGTTGTAGATGACGCCGCAGATATGGAGGTACGGGCCCACCCAGAAGCGGTTGGCGTCACGCCACGGAAGGCCCACGCGCCCCGGCTCGAGCGCAACCGCCGCGCCGGATGCCGGCTTGACCAGGGAGGCGCCGAAGGCCTGCAGGCTGAGAAGTGTCTCGAGCGAATACTGCGGCGAGCCGATCGCGCTCGTGAAGGACGAGCCGACGGCGCTACTGTCAGGTACCGTCGCGCCGACGTACGACCGTCCGGCGCCGAGCGCGGTGCCCGGCACCGCCAGACAGACCGCGAGCAAAGCGCATACGAGTGCAGCACGGGACCAGCGTCTCACGGAATCCCCCCAGATCGATGTGGGCCTTGCGGCCGGCCTGCAGCACGCCGTGCGGCGCGCCTTCGAGTGCCGACCGCGGCTCCCCTCCCGCGCCGGCGGTGACGAGTCTAGCATGCAACCGCGAAGCTCAGCGGCCCGTCGCCTATCAGCGCGCGAAGTGGTCCGTACTTGCATTCAGTACGTCGGCGCTCTGCCCAACGACCGAGGCGTCGCTCATCGCGACTTCGAACCGCCCGAACAGGGCCGCGATCTCGGCGGGAGTGGTCGCCGCAGGAACGATCGCGTCAGGCGTCATCGGGGCCGCCGATCAGATCGATACGAGGACCGGCCAGCAACGCAGAGACGAAGTGGTTGCCTGAGTACGCTTCGTGGCGAAGTCCTCGGACCGGTAGACAGCCGCGTCGATCTCGCGGCCCAGTTCTCTTTGGGCGGCAGCGAGAGGGCCGACGAGTTCGTCCTTCGTCACGTCGCCTACGACCAACGGGTCGACATCGCTGCCGAGGGTATCCGTCCCTGTGGCGAGCGAGCTGCGCCGAGCGGAGTCCTAGCCCGGCCCTGCGCGCGACTTCCCGCTAGTGGATGGCCTGGTCCGGATCATTCAGGAAGATACGCAGAACCGAGCGAGCCGCCTGACCGCCGATCAGGCGCGTGAGCGCGGGGGCGGGTTGCGCTGCCGCGATGGCCGGACCGGCGGCATACGCGGTCACGGTCTCGCGGGCTGGCGGCAGATCGTCCGGAGCCGGACCGACTGCAACGACTGGGATGCCCCCTCTGGTGAGAAGAGTAGTGGTACCGGCCTCCGCCAGGGCAAGAAGACCTGCAAGGTCGACGTTGGCGTCGATCGGAATCGTTCTCGTGGACTTAGTCATATGACCCACCTACTTAGTCGTTCGACCAAGTCGAGGGTACGACTCGTCCTGCCGCCTGCCAACGGCGGCGAGGTCGTCCGACCGAGGCGAGCTTGGCACCGCCGCGAGCGGATGACCTTCGGGGGGGACCCGAAGGTCAGGGGAGCCCCCTAGTGCACGGTGCCTTGGGAGTACAACTCCGTGCGGGAGTTCAGCGACTGGCCGTCCATCAGCCAGACCGCCTTCTCAGAGCCGTCGTAGCTGGTGAACCGGTGGCAGACGAACGAAGCGTACGTGGTCCCGGCGATGGTGCTGTCGTAGTAGGTCACGACCTTGTACTGCCTCTTGTCGCCGCCAGCGCCGTCACGACCCTCCTTGGGACCTTCTGCCTTGGCCCCTGTGCGCGTGTAGGTCAGGCCCACCGGCGTGGACTCGAGGGTATCCCTGAGGATCGTATGCGCGCCCGTGACGGAATGCCCCATTTCAACGTTGTAGAAGGCCGCGCTCAGCGCCTCCTGGCCTTCGGACGCACCGTTCTGCATGAACGCCAGTTGGGTGTGGTACAGGTTGCTCTCGACTATCTCTTGTCTGCTGTTCTTGGTCGAGACTGCCTTCGGAACGATCCGGTTGGCGTTCATGCCCCCGTAGTACGTGTCGTAGTCCCCCACCCTACTGTCGATCAAGTACTGCGCATATTGGAATCCCTCATCGCGCGACGCGTCACTGATCCAGCAGGTAGTCCTCGATGTCGTCGAGGGTCAGACCGTAGCCCCCACCAAGATTCCAGTTCGTGAACGCGACGGAGTTGTCGTCGGCGTCCATCAACATGTACGTCCCGTAGAGTGTTGCGTCGACGTCACGGATCCGCGACTTCGTCAGCGCGAGCCCTTGGCGCGCAGCCATGCGCCGTAGCCTGTTCTCTCGAACCTTCCTGTCAATCTCAGTCACCACATCGCTCCAAATCGCACGGGGCTGACGCTGAGCAGTCTACTCCCGAGAAGTCGGGGTTGAGCCCCCGTTGGGCACCTCCCGAGGAAGGCGCCCGATAGAACTCAGGGGACCGGCCGGAGCGGCGGCCGACGCCACCCGGGGATGGAGGGCCTGGGCGTACCCCCTCGCCGTGCCCACCTATGTCAGATAGAGTCTGGCCTGTGCGCTTGTTGCCCACCTGAGGGGGCTGTGTGGCTCAAACGGATACTCCGCGGTCGACGCTGTGGCACGTAGTGGTCCCTGTCGCCACGAGCACTGTTGCCGCGGTTCTGGCCTGGTGGTTGACACAGGGCGGCGGCATCAGTCAACTCGCTGTCGCGACGAGCGCGGCCGCAGTCGCATTCAGCAACTTGGGCGTTTGGCGGTATCCAGTTGCCGGTGTGCCACTTCTCATCGGGTTGTCGTTGCCGGTCGTTGCGATCCGTCGTCGGGCGCGCCGCGCGGCTCAGGACTCGGCTGAGACCGCGACCGCCGAAGCAACCGTGGCCGCACCTCCCACATCGACGACGGAACAGGCGCAGTGCAAGTACGACTTGGCTCGTCTTCCGATGGGATCGGGTCCGATCCGGGGACGCGATGCACTCGTCAAGCAGATGCGGGCTGCGTTCGACGCGCCGAGAATCACGCTCTTCGCGTTGAGCGGGCTCGGAGGCGTTGGCAAGACCGCCATCGCGCGCGCCTTTGTGGACGACCTGTCGACTGGCGAGTCGTGTGCCGCGCGCCGCGTCTTTGCCTGGTCGTTCGAGGTCGAGCGACCAGGCGCCGGAGTCGTGGACAGCTTGGGCGCATTCTGGGACGCGGCACTGCGCTTCTGGGACTTCGACGGCGAGCTGCCGGTCGAACCGAGCGAGAAGGCGCGTGAGCTCGCTGCTCGGATGGAGGCGACCCCCAGCGTTCTCGTCCTCGACAACTTCGAGGTGCTTCAGCGCCGCGATGGCGCGATCACTGACCGCGCGATCATCGTCTTGCTGGACGGTCTCAGGCGCGAAGGTATGAGGCATCGGGGCCTGGTGGTGATCACGTCGCGGCGTCCGTTGGCCGGCCTCCGCGATACCGGTGCGCAGCAGACGATGCTCTGGGTTGACGGCGACGACCTGCGACTGCCGCCCTCTGCTGGCGCTGACCTGCTTGCCGATCAAGGTGTGGTGGGAAAGCGCGCCGAACTCGAGGCGGCAGCGGCCGAACTGGACGGGCACCCACTGACCATCGCCCTTGTCGGGTCAGCTTTGGCGAAAGGCTTCGCAGGCGACGTACTCAGGCTTGGGGAGTTGCTCGCGGACATCGGCGGCCAAGACCGGGTGACGGCGATACTCGAGTACTACCTGGAAGGTTGGCCGGCGGCGTCGCCCCAGCGTCAGTTGCTCTACCTCATGTCCGTGTTCGGTGTCCCGGTCCATCGTGACGAGATCGCGCCGCTGGTCCAGCGCGCTGGACTTGACGGCGCCTTGTCCGGCATGGCGCAGCCGGCCATCACGGGCGTGTTGTCAGAACTGGTGGCGTTGGGGCTCGTCAGGCACGACGGCTCCGCCTACGACATCCACTCGCTTGCCGCAGCGTACTTCGCCGGGCAGTTCGCGGCCCGCGAGGACGATGCGTTCCGCAAGGTTCACTTGGCGATGGTGGACAGCGCGCTCGATCGCGCGCATGAGAGCATCGAGTCGATCGAGGACCTCGAGCCGCTCTACCGCGCGCTATCCCATGCATGCCTAGCCGGGGAGTACGAGCGAGCGTTCAACGACATCTACCTGCCCCGGATCTCGGAAGGTGGACGGTTCCTCAACGCGAGCGTCCTCGGAGATCGCACGGGCGACATCCGGGCCATTGCCTGCTTCTTCCCGAGCGGCGTGGCATCCGGTAGGAACCCGGCGCTCGAGCCCTCGAAGCGCTGGTGGTTGGTCGCACGGGCGGCGTTCGATTTGAGTTCGCTGGGGAGGTTCGAGGAGTCCATCGGCCCGAGACGCGCCGGCATCTCCATCGTGGAGGAACTCGGTGCTTGGGGCCACGTCGCCGACGATTCGAGGCGCCTCGCGCACACCCTCGTCAACCTGGGCCGGCTCGACGATGCGATGGCAACGATCGCCACCGCGGTCAAAGCCGCCGAGAAGTACCGGGCAGCCCCAGAACGCGCAACGACCATTCCGTTCTTGCCGGGTAAGGATCCCGAGACCATGTGGAGACGCTGCATCTCCGACCGCGCGTACGTCTCCACCCTGATGGGCAAGAACGGCGATCTCGATGGCGCGTGGGCAGAGACGAGCGAGAATGATGAGAAGGAGGCGTACCACCGCCTTCTTCTCAGTCGCGCAACAAGTGAGCGTGAGCTGGCCAGCGTGAGACTCCTCGCCGAGCGTGCTCTCGCGGGCGCGCGGTCCTCCGGGAAGAAGAGCACCATCGCCAACTACGAGATCGTCTTGAGCCAAGCCCTGCGCCGCTTGGGCGACCTCGACGGCGCAGGACCCCTCGTCGACGAGGCGTGCCGCCTCATGGACGATTGGGGTCGAGTCGACGGACTCATGCGGGCCGTCGCAGAGAAGGCCGCCATCCTCGAAGCGCGGTGGCGCATCGGACACGATCCGATCTGTCTGGTGAAGGCCAATGACGTCTTGGACGAACTCGAGCAACTCGCGACATTCTCAGGCGCCGAGCTGCTTCGCGCCGACGGTGAACTCGTGAGGGTGGCGGTACTCCGGGACCAAGGCAAGACCGAGGAGGCGCACAGCCGTCTGAGCGCGCTTTCCAAGTCGATGCGGGCGATGGGATACCGGTTGCACGATGCTGACGTTGCGCTCCTCGCCCGAGAGGTGGGCGTATGAGTACGCCGGCCCAGACCCCGGGCGCCCTCACCCGTACGCCGGTCCGCACCAGCCATGGCAAGGTGACGCTCGTCCTGTACATGCGGCCGACCCCGTGCGGCGGGGACTGCCTCTTCTGCTTCTCAGTCAACGGGGTAACGAAGAGCACGACAGCCAACGAGGACACGCTTCTCGCCGCGTCGTGCGACTGGAGCCCGGCCGGGCAGCTCGAGGCACGATTCAACGCGTACGGGCTGACGCGCGGCACGGGCCTGAAGTGCGATCTCGCGGTGAAGGGCGACTCGTTCTGCCGTCACGATGACCAGTACCTGCGCGAGTACTTCAAGTCAGCGTACGACTTCCTCAACGGGTGCGCGTCGGAGTCCCTTGAAGAGGCGATCGCGCTGCAAGTGGACAGTCCCGACCGGTGCGTGAGCGTCAAGGTGGAGACGCGCCCCGATCACGTCACGGATGAGGCATGTCGGCTCATGATCGAACTCGGCGTCACCACGGTGGAGTTGGGCGTGCAGAGCCTCGATGATGCCCTGCTCGGGCGGATCAACAGGGGCCACGGCGTGGCAACAGTCACGAGAGCGACCGCGCTCCTGCGCGCCTACGGGTTCGAAGTCGGCTACCAGGTCATGGTTGGATTGCCAGGCGGATCCTACGAAGGCGACCGCAAGCTGCTCTCCGAGTCGCTCTGGCGGCCCGAGCACAGCCCCGATGCTCTCAAGATCTACCCGTGCCTGATGCTGGACGCACGTGTCGCCTCGCAGCCTGGACTCGCGCGCGCCTTGCGCGAGGGCTGGTGGCGACCCATGACCTCGGAGCGGTACGCGAGGTTGCTTGCCGAGTGCTATCCCGTGATGCCCCGTTGGGTCCACATCAACGGGATCCAGCGGATCATGGCGTCCGCCGACATTGCCGAGGGCCCGCGAGAGCCGATCGATCGACGGAGCTTCGCCGACATCAGCCAGTGCCTCTGGCAGCGCTCCGTCGCCCGCAGCTCGTGGAGTCTCGATGCAGACTTCAGCGGCTACAGCCTGCTCACGACGGGCCAAGGACCGGCGTCGTATTGCGTCGAAGCGTTGATGCGCGACAACACGGTGATCGGATACGGGCGCCTTTCCGTCTCTGGCGGCACGGGCGTCATTCGCGACCTGAGAGTCCTCGGGGAGATGCGCCGTGTCGCGGAAGGCTCCCACGGTCGCCTCGGCTGCCAGCACGTGGGTGTCGGTACCGCCATGTTGGCCGAGATGGACAGGACCGCCTCGGCCGTCGGGGCGACTCACTTGGCCGCACACGTTTCGCCCGGGGCGCGGCAATGGCTTGCGTCCCGTGGATTCGCGCCGGACGGGCCGAATTGGCTTCGGCGGCCCGTGAGCCCCAGCCTGGCGGGGGCGAGCGGCCTTGTCTGACGCCCGTCCGACCCTGCTCATAGGCTCCATGAACCCCAACAAGGTGCAGCGCTGGTCCGACGTGCTGCCCGAGTTCAAGGTTGTCGGGCCGGACGCGTTCGGCATCCGACTCGACGTTCCCGAGGGCTTCGATTCAGTCGAGGCGAATGCGCGCGCGAAGGCGCAAGCGTACGCCGTCGAGTCGGGCGTCGTGACACTCAGCGAAGACGCCGGGCTGCGCATCCATGCCCTGAATGGTGCTCCAGGTGCTGCGGTCCGCCGGTGGGGCGGTGAGGTCGAAGCGAACCTGTCGGACGCCGGGCTGCTCGATCACCTTGTGTCCGCTCTCCGGGGGCTGGACGACACGGACGCGATCTTTGACGTTGGAGTCGCAGTCGCCGCTGTGGACGGATCCATCTGGTCCGATTCGGTCGCGAGTCCTGGCTACTTCGACCTGTCCCTGCTCGGCGCGCCGCTCCCCGAGGGCAATCCGCTGTCAGCCCTGTTCATTTCCCGCGAGACCGAACGCCCATGGGCGGACATGACGCACCTCGAAGACCGACCACGCTTCTCTCAAGAACTGGTCGGCAGGGTCCGCGCTGCGGTAGAACGAGCCCAAGGTCGTCAGCGCGGCATCGAGCGCTGACGCTGCAGACGCTGCAGAGGTAGAGGCACCGATGGGCTTGACAACCGCAGCACTGCCCCGGCTACCCGGCAGCCGTGGTCTGGACTGCGCTCCCGCTGCCAAGGAGTCATAGTCGGCGCGCGGCCGTGTCGTGAGTGAGCCGAGCACGTCGCGGTTGAGCAGGTGGTGGGGAAAGCCGATCGGACGGTCGTGCGCGTCCAGATGGACTTCAACGCGGCCGCATCGAATCTCCGTCCGCGAGAGGGTGCCCCGGAATCACGCTCGACGCACGTGAGATGTCGTACGCCCCCTTGCGCCCATCGTGTCATTTCGTTACTCTGTGATAACGGAATGGGGGCGAGCATGACCGAGCGCGACCAAGTCATGTTGTTCCTCACGCTCATGCGCGAGTGCGCCGCGTGCCGGTTCCGTTTCGAGCAGCGCGACAAGAACATGGCGACGCTCGCCCGCCTGGGCATCACGCAGAAGGACGCCAAAGGCCGCATCCTCGCGCTCACGACCTGCGACTACGTCGAAGGACCCACGCTGCGGCCAGGCCACCCGTCCCAGGAATCCTGGGTATTCGGTCTCCGGATCGAAGACATCGACGTCTACATCAAGCTGGAGCTCCGGCTCGAACCCGCGCGCTGCTTGTGCGTGTCGTTCCACGACGCCGAACGGCCCATGACATTCCCCTACCGTGCGGGGACGAGGAGAGGAGGCGACAGGTGACTGAGACATGTGAATGCTTCGAATGCGGGAAGGTTGTAGAGCCGCGGATAGAAGAGAGAAGAGAAGTCCTGCCTGTTCGCGGAGAAGACACAGAGGTCCTGGCGCGGGTCGGCGTGTGCCCGGAGTGCGGCGCCGACATGTCGATCGAGGAGCTGGACGACGCGACGATGGTCGCCGCCTTCAACATGTACCGCCAGAAGCACGGGCTGATGGCGCCGGAGGAGATGAGGCGGCTGCGGGTGCGCTACGGGCTCAGCGTCCGCGCGTTCTCGCTGCTGCTGGGGTGGGGCGAGATCACCGCGCACCGCTACGAGAGTGGTTCTCTGCAGGACGGCGCCCATGAAGCGGCTCTGCGTTTGGCCGAGGAGCCGGCGAACATCCGCGTCTTCCTAACCGCGAACGGTCACAAGCTCACGGCGCGACAGCGCGCCGGCCTGGAGCGTCATCTGCAAGCGGTCGAGGCCGAGACGCTGGTCTGCGCTCCGCTGGATGAGGAACGCTTCGTCGTGCGGGAGGAGCGCGATGAGTACGGCGGCTGGGCGCCGATGCAACTGTCGAAGATGCGGGAGATGATGGTCTTCTTCGCCACGCTTCCGGATATGTACGCGACGAAATTGAACAAGTTGCTCTTCTACGCCGACTTCGGCCACTTCCGGGACTTCGGCGTTTCCATCTCAGGATCACCGTATCTGGCCATGCAGTTCGGTCCGGTGCCGCAGCACTATCCTTGGATCGAGGAGGACCTCCTTGAGGGCGGTGACCTGTCGACCGAAGAGATCTTCTTCAAGAAGGGCGGAGGCGGAATCGTTTTGTGCGCTGCGAGGGAGCCCGACCTCTCTGCGTTCTCGGCGGAGGAGATCGCAACGCTGCAGCGCATCGCCCGCGTGCTCGGTCACAAGACCAGCAAGCGTCTGAGCGAGCTGTCGCATGACGAGCGTGCTTGGACGGCCACGCCCACGCGCTCGATGATCCCCTACGATCTGGCGCGGGACCTGGCGTTCTAGTTCGAGGTCTGTCCGGCGTTTGACCTTCGGGGGGTGGACCCGACGGTCATGGGTGCACGTCGTCGATGTCGAAGCTGCACTCACGCTTTGAACAGGCGAGCCAGCCATGCAAGCCGAGCGGCCGTATGGGGCAGGTTCAGACTGACTCGGTCCTCCGACAGGCCGCGCAGGTAGTTCGACATCGAGAACACCGTCAACTCGGGGAAGTGGGCGCTGGTGGTAGACACCGTGAACAGCGCGTCCGCCCTGCCTTCAGGGTGCATGGGAACCCAGAAGACGATCAGCGGCCTAACGTTCGAGTGTTCGACAGGAGGTCGCATGCGTTCAAGGACCTTCTGCGCTGGCGCGTCCACGAGATTCCCGTTGCGCCACACCTCGTTCCAACGCTTCCGGCGAAACGCGGCCATCTCGCCTTCGCTCAGCGTCGCGGGTAGAGCGGTGCCCCCGATCGAGTGCGCGGACCAGTTCTTCACTTCGACCTGGTAGAGGGTGTCCCCGGCCTCCACCCACCCGTCGAGCCTGTGACCGCGCGGCGCGCCCTGTGTGCAGGATCCAGGCAGTATGCGTGCCGCAACACGGGTGCGGTTGAAGTAGTCGACTAGCAGCGCGAGACCCAGCTCCTCGCCGGCGACCGCGACGATCGAGGTCGCATGTCCGCGAGTACTATCGGGCGCCTGGTCGAAGAAGGCGAGCAGCTCTCGCCGGTCGATCTCAACGACCTCCCTATTCTGGGTTCCATGGGCGACGGCGGTTCTGACGGGGCCGATCTGTCCCCGCCACGCCGCGAGCCGCGTCGCAATCCCCTCTTCGAGGACCTCCCGATGCCGCTCCTGCCCCGCGAGCAGGAACAGCACGTGCGGCGTACGAAACGCTTCTACCAGCGGCGCGCCGGTGCGATCGGACAACTGCTTCATCATGCGCTGCGCGAATTCGGCGCGATTCTCGCGGCGGAAGTGCTGGTAGATCAACAGCGACGAACCAGCCGACCACAGCGCCTCGACCTCGGACCAGAACGCGTACTTCGAGGAGTCCTTGCTGCCCACCGGTTTGGAGGGGATCTCAAGCCCGTTGTCCGGGTCAAGAAAGACCAAATCCGTGCCTTCAGCCGAACTCACGAGGTGGGAAGCCCAGACCCCGCGTGCAAGACGGTCATCGGGAACGATCTCGGAGTTGTAGCGAGCGCGCGGGAAGAGGGCGGACTTCTCCAGCAGGTCAACGCTCCTTGCGGCGCCGTCACCCATCGCAGACGCCAGCCAGTCATACAGCGCAGGATCGTGGCGTCGCCACTGGTTCGGGCACCTGAGGTAGGTGCGGAGTCCGCCGTCGGTGCTCCCGTCGTCGGGAGTGAGCATCCATGCCACCGAGAGACTCAAGTCCGCGTCGCCGCACAGCGCGCGGAGAAGCCCGTACTTCCGGTAGTCGTTGACGTCGCCGAAGTACTGGTTCTTCACAGTGCTACCGCCGCTCCACGACTCGCGTCCCCAGTGCCCCTGAGATCCGAGAGCGCTCCAACGGTTCGAGGACCGGCTTCCCGCGCTGGATGAACTGGGCGAGACGTCCTATCCGCATGACGAACACTCCGGCGCATCGCCCCTGCGAATCAACCTTCGCCTCTGTGAAGACCACGAGAGGCGTGACGCGGTACTTGCGCCCGGCGGAGATACGCTCGAGGTAGTCGCGAACAGCCATCGCCTCGGCGTACGCCTGCTTCAGCACCTTCGGGTTGTCATGACCGTTGTGCACGAGGCGGTCGCCTTCGGTGCGGATTGATCCCTGCCAGGCCTTCGTCTCGATCGTGAAGATGCCGGCAGGCGCGATGGCAATGTGGTCGACATTGCCGCGGCCGAGGTCTACGTCGTGGACGAGGTAGCAGTCGTCGCCCAGGACGCGCAGTGCGTCCGCAACCGCGCGCTCGCCTCCGAAGCCCTTCAGATGCGGATCGAGCGCGGCATCGGCTCGCTTCTCCCACTCCTTGGCGGCCCGCGGGGCGAACGGAACGAAGAGGAGAAGCCCGACATAGAACGGTGGCGGCAGGACGCGAGCAAACGCGAGCCCGGCAATGATCAGCCCCGCGAACATCGGCAGGCCAATCCAGATCAGCGCCCGCTTGAGCGCCTCGTTCTGAAGGTAGGCGCCCTCGCGCCCGTATTCGTGCTTCGGCATGCGCCCCCCGGGTCCCCGTCACTACGCTACGAGCGATTGCTCGCGATGCCTGTCCAGCGCTTCGATGCTTGGTCGCCCCTCGGCTTCTCTGGGCATCCAGAGTGGTTCTCCTGCGTAGCGCTCGTACTCCGTGCCGCCTAGGTCGCTGGCGAGCAACAGGGTCATATTGTCTGTATCCACGGCGATCAGTCCGAGGTCGAACAGGTCATGCATGTCGGCGCGAAGCAGCAGACCGTTCGCAACATGGTTCGTCTGCGGCCCGCGATACGGAACGATGTGGGCCGCCTCGAGTGCGGGCACCGCATCGTACCGAGTCATCGCACATCGGCTGTCGTACGCCTGAAGAAGGGCCCGTCGGAACCGCGCGCCGCCCTGTCGGCGTCTCACCTCGGCTATCACCTTGAGTCGGTTGTCCTCCGTGGCGCTCGGATCGAACTCGCCCGTCGGGAAGCCGATCAACGCAGCGGTGTACGCAACGGACGGATCCGCCGCTACAAGCTCCGGGATCGCGCCCACTGACACTGGGCCGACTAGCTCGAAGTAGCCCTTGTTGTATCCCTCAACGAAGGCAAGCCCCAGGACCTGGTACCCGACGCCGCTGCTCGCGGGGATGATCACTCCAACTGGCACGCGATCGGCGCGGCACTTGAATAGAGCAGCGTTGGCGAATATGCCTTCGGGGTCCTTGAGGTCGGCAGCCGTCTGACCTTGCTGGTGGTAGAAGTACTGCCACGTGCCGTCCGAGTGGAACACGGGGTCCTGATCGGCGTACACACCCTTCGGCGTCTGAACCACGCTCAGCGCGTACGGGCTAGACCCGGGCTTCCATATCCCCTTCTGGAGCGACGTGACCTTCACGGACAGACCCACGTCGAATGGCCGCTTGGCAAACGACTGACCGGCGTGAAGCTCGAACCACGCAAGTGATTCCTGGTGCCACGCCGGAAGCGCGTATGTTCCTGGCATTAGCGCCCCACCTCCCCCGGACGTAGCATAATCGAGGGGTACCCCGAGGAGGAAACATGCGCCAAGTGACTGCTGCAGTAATCATCGAGAACGGCCGCATGCTACTCACGCGACGACCGCCCGGCGACCCGCTAGCAGGCATGTGGGAGCTGCCAGGTGGGAAGATCGAGCCGGGCGAGACACCGCAAGAGTGCGTCGAACGAGAGCTTCTCGAGGAGCTCGAAATGACCTGCCGTGCGGGCCACATCATTGCCCAAACAACCTATGACTACGAGCATGGTTCGTTCGAGATCTTGGCGCTGGAGGTTCAGCGTTTGTCCAACTTCGTCCTGAAGAACCACGATGCGACGGTCTGGGCGAAACTGGAACGGCTGGCAGACTACGTTCTCGCACCGGCTGATATCACACTGATCTCCCAGATCGTGCCCGGTGCGTCCCCGCACAGAGACAGGCCCGGCGCTCACTGAGCACCGGGCCTGTACGTTTCTTTGGTAGCGGGGCCGGATTCGAACCGACGACCTTCGGGTTGTCAGAGAGTGCCCGCTGTCTACACGCTAGTCCATCTCGTTGCCGGATATGCCCTCTGACCTGCGCGCAGGCCGAAGGGTATATCTCCCTCGCTCTCTGCCCTTGCAGCTGACTACTCGTCCTTCTGTTGACACGACGTTGACAGCGACGACCGCATCCCAGCGAGCGATACAACGGCTCCCGACGCTTGGCCGGGGCAACAGGGGGCCGTGGACATACTCCGCATCGCCCACGCCCATCCGCGCCGCGGCCGATCCTACCTCTGGCTCCCTGGCTGCACGTCCAGTGCTGCCGCCATGAGGTGTCTCCTCAGTTCGACCAGGCGGTCACGCGCCTCCCACTCCGACTCACGCAACCCGGCTCTCCTTCGAGCCCTGACGTCCAGATCTGAGAAGCTGACAAGACCATAGCCCGGTGGGAACGTGGAATGGGGTCGAGTGCACTTCTCCAGCGCTCGCAAGAGCGCAACATGGTCGTGGGTGATCAGAAGCGTCCTGCTGTCCGCCTCGCATGCCCCGTTCGACACGCGAACCGTTGCCTGTCGCCACAGGGCAGCGCGCTCCACCAGATGCAGTATCACTGCGAGGAGTTCGTCCGCGTCATACGTATTCAACATCGGCTCATCGAACCCGACTACGAGCAAGTCACCGCTTTGCGCTTCGAGAGGGCTGCGTAGCGGTCGCACCCCCGTCTCTGGGTCCGGTGCACCCATGTAGTTCAGGCTGGCATCCACCCGGGTCACGGGCGTCCCGTCGTTCCTCTGCCCGCTGACCACCACGATCGGCGCGTCGCATCCGGTGCGGATGCTATACGCGACCAGCGCGCGGTCGAGCTCAGGCCATCTCGACGGGCTGCGGACGATCTGCGCCTGCCTGTTGCGCGTTGCCCTGCCACGCGTGCGTGCGGCTGCTATCCGCACGCACGCCGTGACGCCAAGCAGTATGCCGACGTAGGCGGCAAAGCCAGCCGAGAGCCAGCTCCGAATGATGATGCTCTCCGCGATCAGGAGAGCAAGCACCGGCACGCCTAGCGCCACAACCAGTCCGACCGACCCCCATCGGGCTCGGACGAATCGTTCAATTCGCTGATAGAGCGGCTCTCTGTCCATGCGATCACGATATCAGGAGCCCGTACACCCGAGCGCATGAACGCCCTGCTGCGCTGGGCTATTATCGGCACCGTCAGTACGGGCGAGCGAGGGGGGAACCGCACATGGCAAGGGCAGGCTTCTGTTCTGAATGCAAGGCCAACACGTGGATAGCCGAGGATGGCTCATGCGTGAACGGTCATCCGGCTTCATGCATATCGGGGGTGTACGACGCAGCGCCGCCGCAGCCCCTCCAGGCTCCCAAGAAGAAGATGCCGACGTGGGCAATCGTCCTCATCGTCATCGGATCCCTGATTGTCATCGGCCCTCTGTGCCTCGGCGTGTTCGGCGCGGTTTCTGTGCCCGTCTTCATGAACGCATCCGGCAACGCCCAGGAGAGGTCGTGCTTCGCGAACCAGAGGACGATCGCCGGTGCCGCTCAGGTCTACCTGGCTGAGAACGAAGACGCCACACTGCCGTCCGATTGGGACTCGCTCATGTCGGTGCTCGTGCCGTCGATTCTAAAGGCCGAGCCGACATGCCCGTCGGGCGGCAGCTACTCCATCACGTCATCGGGCGGCTCGCTCAGGGTCGAGTGCTCAACCCACGGCAGTGTCGAAGATGAGAGCTCAGCGCCCTAGGACGCGAGCGCCCATTGCGATGCTCGCATCTCCGGGGCGCAAGGCAACAGGCCCGGCGCTCAATGAGCACCGGGCCTGTACGTTTCTTTGGTAGCGGGGGCCGGATTCGAACCGACGACCTTCGGGTTATGAGCGACCCTCAGACACGTCCGTCCACTCCATTGGGTCAGCTGCGAAAGCCAGTCGACCACGCGGAACGGTGTTGCTTCCGTGCCGTGTATCCACTCCGTTAGAAGAGTTGCTAGAAGTCGCGAACCCCTACCTCACAGTGATGTAGTCATAGCCGCTCGAACCTTCAGCATGGCTGACGCAAGAGTGAAACGCCTTCACGCGCCACCTGCCCCGATGCGGCAGCGAGGTGTACGCCTTGTACTTCGACCTCGAACTCGAGTGGTAGTAGCGCTTCGCCTTGACCGAGTGGTGGTAGACGTACTTGCCGGCCGAGTTCTTCTTGTAGAAGCGCAGGGTGACGAGGTAGGTCCCGCTCGAGTGTGAGGGCGAGACATAGCCATAGATCGTTGCCGCGCGATTCCGATACATCGTTGAGGGCGCGACAGGCGTGCCCACGATCGCCTTGGGAAGCGCGTCAGCCGCAAACGTCGCCGCTATCGTGTGGTCGGAACTCACAGCCGCGAAGCTGTACGCGCCCACCGGACCGACCGATACGCCGTCCACAACGACATCCAGGATGTGATAGCCCGTGGCGGGCGTGATCGTGTACGTGCAATCGTCCCCGCCGTGATGGGCCGTCACTCCCGGATCTGTGATCGATCCGTCTGGTCCGGCTGTTGCCGCGATCCTGTACCCGGGCTCAACAGTGAAGCTCACGCTTCGATGGGGCAGCTCCTCGTTGCCCATCTCGTCCCGCGACCAGAACTCGAGCGTGTGGTCGCCGGATTCCAACACGCCGGTCATGCTGCTCTCGACGGCAGCTCCGCCGTCGAGGCTCCAGAACGTTCTGCACCCCTCCGCAGGCGAGACATCGTCCAGCGCTGCAAGGTGGACGCTCGCTTGCGCGAGGTACGCGGGTTCGGCGTCCGAGGTTGTGATCGGGGGCGCGATGTCGGCCGTGCCCAACCGCAGGAAGCCGTCTTGGTTGACGACGGTGTGGTCGCGCCAGGAACTCCACTCCACATAGCCGGAGAGCGCGATGGCAGCTTGGCTCAGCTCTCCCGTGCGCAGGTTGAAGACGCTGACCCCATACCCGTCGAAGTACACGTAGTCCCCGCACAACTGCACCTGCAGCGGCCAATTTCGCGCACGGCACAGCATCGTCTCGACACCGGTCGATATGTTGACGAGGTAGACCGCGGAACCTTGACCGTCCTTGTTCGAGGCGTAGACAACCCTGTCCCCCTCGATTCCGACTGCGGTGATGAGTTGCGGGCTTGTTGCCACGATCGATGACGTGTCCGCAACGAAGTCCCACACCTTCAGCGCGCGCCCGTTCCCCTGTGGGGTCGACCAGGCGAGCCGGTCACCGTCGATGGCGGAGCGGGCGACGGTACTGAGACCGAGCGTCGCGACAAGCGATCCCGTCAGGCAGTCGTAGACGCGCGGGCTGGGATCGAACTGTACGATCCGTGTGCCGGAGGCAAGGACCGGGTCAGAGGTGATCGCAGCGGGGAGTTGCGTCGTCTCCTCGGATCCAAACATGCGGACGCTCCACGCGGTCCCATTCCACCAGCCGACCATGTCTTCGGATAGGAACGGCTCCTGCGAGTTGCTGGTGAGCTCGACACGAGTGCCATCCCTGAGGTCCAGGAGGTGGGTGCCGGTGAACTGGTCGGCCCAAGCCACATAGGGCCACGCGAAATGGGGTTGGTTGAGAACGCTGGCATAGTCGCCGATCGGCTCCCAGGACATGCTCAGCCCGAAAGCAGTTGCCGGCGCGAGCAACAGCGCGCCGGCGACTACAGCCGCACAAATCCCTCGCGTGAAACGAGCACGACGCATGAGCCCCCCTCAGAACGACCACGATTCGCCAGACGGTCTTGGGAGGCTCGTGCGACGCCGCCCAAGAAGACCCGCTCCGCTCTCCCAAGCAGCGCGGACAAGCGCAGCGTACCGCACGGGAGGACGAAAGCGCAGCATGCAAGAACGCCGACCCCGAATGGGACCGGCGTTCGATTCATTCTTTGGTAGCGGGGGCCGGATTCGAACCGACGACCTTCGGGTTATGAGCCCGACGAGCTACCAGACTGCTCCACCCCGCAATATCCATCCGCCCTTGAGCGGCGACCACGAACAATAACACCCCGTCCGCGGTCGCGCAACCCGGATTGGCGTGCTCCTAGACCCGCGCGGCCACATATCGAACACCGTCCAAGCCTTCGAAATGCGCGTCCTGTGTCCACAGTGTGGCCTCGGCCGATCGCGCGGTGGCGAGTATCACCGCATCGGCCATCGCGAGCCCGAACACCATGCTCGCCTTGGAGGCCTCGAGGGACAGGTGAACCGTGAGATCGCTCACACGCCCTTGCTGCATGAGCGCCGCCGCCATGAGCGCGTCGCCCTCGCCCTTCTGCACGTAGACGCGCTTGAACACCTCGTAGATGGTCACCGTGGGCACGACGAGTTCCGCCGTAGTCTCGAGCGCGTCGGCGAAGAAGTCGGCATTGGGGCCGGCCGCGAAGTACTCGAGCCACCCGCACGAGTCGACGACGTTCACGACTCGTCCTCCTCGGGCACGGTGGTGTCGATCCCCCGGAGGAACCCGCGCATCTGCTTCACGGGGACGATCGGGACGATCTCGACGCGATCGCCGTACTGGATCGCCTGAACCTTCTGCCCGGGGCGGAGCCCGAGCGACTCCCGGATGCTCTTGGGGATGACGATCTGGTACTTGGGTGAAATGGTCAGCGTCTCCATTGGAGTCCTCCATCGATAGCGCATTCGTACAACGAATACACTATCGATACTACCCAAGACATACTAGGACCCAACTCCCAACGCCCCGTGCTACCGCGCCTCCGTGCGCAGCCGCAGCCAATCCGCAAGCTCCACCTCAGTGAACTCCCCAGCCGCCAAGTCGGTCATGACCGCGACGACCTCGATCTCGGGCGCCTTCAGGTCGAGTCCGTTCAGCGCGAGGAACACGACCATCACGACGAAGGCGATCCGCTTGTTGCCGTCATTGAACGGGTGGCTGCGCGCGAGGCCGTATCCGCATGCGGCGGCGAGCGCCGACAGGTCCGACTCGGGCTCGCAGGCGAACCGCTGCGGGCCCCGGGCGAGTGCCGCCTCCAGCGCGCCGGCATCGCGCAGGCCGTGCATGCCGCCGTGCGTCCGCAGCAAGTCGAAGTGGATCGCTTCCGCGATGAGCGCGGAGACCCAGCGAGGCTCGGTCCTCACGCGACGCTCCTACCTGGCGAGTTCGCGCAGCGCGGTCCGGTACGTCCCGGCGACCTCGGCAGCGATCGAGAGCGCCTCCTCGGTGAGGGGGTCATATGGCGTGAGCAGGATGCCACGGTCGGTCTCGATGGCGAGGATCGTGTCGCCCGCCGACAGGTGCAGGCGGTCCGCCATGTCCTTGGGAAGCGTCGCGCTGATCGAGCCGCCGGCCTGACGAAGCTTCAGCTCTCGAGCCATGGTTCCTCCGGGCCTATCCGCTTCTGGTGTCCCGAACGATAGTAGCATAGAAGTGCTACATGCGCTGCAGCGCAGATTCATCCCGCGCTATTGCACAGCCTCTCACCTGCGGTTTCACGATTAACTCAATACGTTGAGATAATCATCTCAGCGTATTGAGCTAGTGTCCGCATGCTGCGCGACCGCCCGCGGTCGGAGAACAGTCAACCCGAAGCGGCAGCATCGGCCCATGGACTCACGTACCGATCCCACGCCCACCTTCGCCGACGCCTGGGAGCGCTGGCTCGCCTACCGACGCGTCAGCCCGCGGCCGCTGCGGCTCTCCACGCTCGAGGACTACCGCAGCGCGTACCGCCGCCATCTCGCCCCGCGGCTCGGGCGCACGCCCCTCGACCGGATCGACGGCGCGACGATCGCCGACCTCGTCGTGGGACTCGGTGCCGAGGGCATCTCCGCGAAGCGCCTCTCGAACATCCTCGTGCCGCTGCGGGCGTGCCTGAAGTGGCACCATCGCATGGGCGCGCTCCCCCGCGACCCCAGCCTGTGGTTCGACGCGGCGGCGCCCGCAGCCGACGAGCGTCGCATCCTCACGATCGCGGAGGTCGAGCGACTCATCGCGGCAACCCCCGAGGCCTACCGCGCCCTCGTCGCGACCGCCGCGTGGACGGGGATGCGCTTGGGCGAGCTCCGCGCGCTCACGTGGGCCGACGTCGACCTGGACCGTCGCCTCATCAGCGTGGACAAGACGAAGTACCGCGACCGCGTCCAGCGAGCCACCAAGAACGGCGAAACGCGCGTCGTCCCGGTCCCGCCGCATCTCGCGACTCAGCTCGCGGCCGCCCGCGCCCGCAACGCAGCTGCCGCGCGCCCCGACTTTCCCGTCTTCACCGGCAAGCGCGGCACGCCCATCGACCCCGACGACTTCCGCCGGCGCGTCTTCGCGCCCGCGCTCGAGCGCGCCGGACTCGACCCGTCCACGCGCATCCACGACCTGCGCCACACGAGCGCGTCCCTCTACCTCGCCGCGGGCGCCACCGTGCGCGAGGTCATGGAGATCCACGGGTGGAAGCGCATGGAGACGGCGCTGCGGTACCTGCATACCACCGCGCCGCTGACCCAGGCAGCGGAGCGCCTGAGCGCCGCACGCGATGCCGCCCTGCGCGCCCGTGGCGCTTCCTGACCCCGGACACGCAACCGCCCGCCGGAGGGGCATCCGGCGGGCGGGCTTCCCACAGAGGGGAGGAGGTCGGAGAAGGGGGGTCTCCGTTTGCGAGGGGGGCGACTCGCTGGACTCATCTTCCCGCGCGCGGGTGTGCGGGATGTGTCCGGCATGTGCACATCCTTTCGACCTCGTGTGGAGGTCGTGTGAAGTGAGGCGCACGGCTGGATGCCTTCTTCGCCGCGCGCGTGACCGGCTCTGACCGGTCCCGGACGAAGTGCCGCCCGCCGGGGGCGGGGTTCCGGCGGGCGGCGTGCCCACGAGGGGCGTCCAGAGGCGACAGGGGGGAAGGCTCGCCTACTGGTATCTCAGCGCTTCGATGGGATCGAGCTTGGCGGCGCGGCGCGCCGGGTAGTAGCCGAAGACCACACCGATGCCGGCACACACGCCCACGGCGAGTGCGACCGACTGCGCGGAGACCACGGTGGTCATGACCCCGAGGCTGTCGATGACGGCTGCCACGCCCCATCCGATGCCGATACCGATCACGCCACCGAGCAGGCAGAGCGTGATGGCCTCGGCCAGGAACTGGGAGGTGATGTCCGCGGGGCGTGCGCCGATGGCCTTTCGGAGGCCGATCTCACGCGTCCGCTCGGTCACGGTGGTGAGCATCATGTTCATGATGCCGATGCCGCCGACCACGAGCGAGATGCCGGCGATGGCCGCGAGCAGCAGCGTGAACGTGCCCGTGATGGTGGACGCGGTACTCAGCACCGTCGCCTGGTTCGTCACGGAGAAGTCGGCCTCGGTGGAGTCCGTGATGCCGTGCGCCGCCATGAGCGTGTCAGTGATCTCGGTCTGCACCGTGTCCATCACGTCCGAGGACTGCGCCTCGACGTTGATGACGGAGATGGAGTCACTGCCGAGCAGGTAGCGCTGCATCGTCGACAGCGGGATGTAGACGATCTCGTCGGCGTTGTTGAACATCGTCGCGCCGGTGCTCGAGGCGGTCTTCACGCCGACGACGGTGAACAGGATGCCGTTGATGCGCACCTGCTGGCCGAGCGGGTCCGTTCCCGACGCGAACAGGTCGGAGACCGCGGTCGTGCCCAGCACGCAGACCTTCGCGTTGTTCGAGATGTCGTCGTTGCTGATGAACACGCCGACCGACGTCTCGATCGACTTCACCTGCTCGTAGTCCTCACCGACGCCGTTCACCGTCATGCTGACGCTCGCGCCGGGGGTGGAGACGTCATAGCGGCTCGAGTTGGAGGCCGCCACCACCGAGACGCCCGGCAGCGTCTTGATGAGATCGACGTCTGACTGCGACAGCCCGGTGGAGGAGCTGCCGCCACCGCCGCCGCCCGGAGGGCCTCCGAAAGCGCCCGAACTGCGCCCGCCTGACTGCACGAGCAGAAGGTTCGAGCCGGCGGCCTCGATGGACTTCGTGATGGACGCTTGGGAGCCCTGCCCTATCGAGACCATGAGGATGACCGAGGCGATGCCGACCACGATGCCGAGGATGGTGAGGAAGCTGCGGACCTTGTTGCCCGTGAGCGAGAGCAGCGTCTCGTTGAAGAGGTCGTAGAGACTCATGCGACCGCCTCCGCATGGCTGCCGTCGATGATGAGACCGTCGCGGATGTGGATGGTGCGCTCGGCGTGCCCGGCGACACTCGCCTCGTGCGTGATGAGTACGATCGTGCGGCCCTGGGCCTGCAGCTTCTTGAACGTCTCGAGGATGATCTCGCCCGTCTTGGTGTCGAGGTTGCCGGTCGGCTCGTCGGCCAGGATGATCGCAGGGTCGTTCACGAGCGCCCGCGCGATGGCGACTCTCTGCATCTGTCCGCCCGAGAGCTCGTTGCTCCGGTGGTACCACCGCGTCTCATCCAGGCCGACCGCCAACAGGGCTTCCTGAGCCCGGCGCTCGCGGTCCTTGACCGGCACCTTCGTGTAGATCATCGGCACGATCACGTTGCGGATGACCGTGGTCCGGGGCAGCAGGTTGAAGCTCTGGAACACGAAGCCGATCCGATGCGCGCGGATCTCCGCGAGCTGGTCGTCATCGAGGCCCGACACGTCCACACCGTCGAGCGTGTAGGTCCCGGTCGTCGGCGTGTCGAGGCACCCGAGGATGTTCATGAGCGTCGACTTGCCCGAGCCCGACGGGCCCATGATCGCCACGAACTCGCCCGGCTCGATCGCGAGCGACACGCCACCCAGCGCCGGCGTCTCGTCCGCCGCCGTCGAGTAGATCTTGATGAGGTCCTTCACTTCGAGGATCGGTGCCATGTCGGCTAGTCCCGTCCGATGAAGGCGCCCACGCCGCCCATGGCGCCCGGCCCCCGGCTGCTGCTCGAGGACGTCGTGGACGACGACGAGGTCGTGCCGCCGATGAGCACGGTCTGCCCCTCGGTGAGACCCGAGGTGATCTCGGTCTTGGTGCCGACCACGACGCCGGTCTCCACGGTCGTCTTCGTGATGGCGCCGGTGGAGGTGTCGCCGACGAGCACGTACTTCTTGCCGGTCGAAGAGTCGGTGCGTACCGCGGATGAGGGAACCGTGAGGGCGTCGGGGCGGGTATCTGTCGTGATCTCGGCGGTGCAGCTCATGCCGGGACGCAGACGCGCGTCGGGGTTCGTGAGCGTGATGACCACGTCGTAGGTGACCACGCCGGAACTCGAGCTGTTGCCCGTGGGCGCGATCGCGCTGATCGTTCCGGACGTGACGAGGTCCGGCAGGGCGTCGAAGGTGACCGCGGCCTCCATCCCGGCCTTCACGTCGACAAGATCGACTTCGTTGATCGACACGCTGGCCTGGAGTGTGGAGAGGTCCGAGATCTCGACCGCGCTGTTCGACGACGAGCCGGACGCCGCCGAGTAGCTCGAGCTTGAGGAGCTCGACCCGTTGAGCGACTGGCCGTTCTTGGCGTTGAGCACCGTGATGGCGCCGCTCACCGGCGCGCGCACCGTCCGCGAGTCGGCGTTGTCTTCGGCAGCCGCGAGGTCGCTCTTGGCGGACGCCACGTTCTTGGTGGCGACGGTGACGCCGATCTTGGCCGCGGCGAGCTTCGTCTTGGCCGCAGCCACGGCGGCTGCATCGACCACAGCGCCGCCAGCCGGGTGCTGGGCAGCGTAGAGCGCGCTCGTCGCATCGGTGACGGACTGCTTCGACTGCAGGAGCGACGACTTCGACTGGAGGTAGCTCGTCTCGGCGCGGTCGACGGCGGTGTCGAGGTCGTCGTTCACGATCTTGAAGAGCACGTCGCCCTTCTCGACCGTGTCGCCGAGCTTCACGGCAAGGCCCTTGACGGTGCCGGTGATGGACGGCTGCACCTGCGTGGCGTCGGCCACCACGCCGTTGCCGCTGCCGCTCACGGTCACGTTGAGCGTCGCCTTCTCCACCGTCGCGGTGGTGTAGGACGTGGTCGAACTCGTCTTGCCGAGCATCGGCCACACGATCGCGGCGACAGCGATCGCGACGACAGCGAGCACCGCCCACAGCACCCAGCGCCGCCGCTTCTTCGGCGTTCCCACTGCGCTCACTCGCACATCACCGTCTCATTCATCTCGGGCTCCTCCCTCGGGGATCGGGCATCGCAAGGGCCTGTCCCGCACGCGCGGGCCACCCCCGTGTTCCCTACGGGTTGGTCGTCGTGCCCTGGTTCGTGGTACCGCCGTCTGTTCCGCCGCGGAACGTGCCGTTGAACTGGCCGTTCTGGAAGTTCGGACGACCGCCGAGCCCCATGCGCAGGCTCGGGACGAACGTGGTCACGCCCACCGCGACGGTGAGTACGGCCACAACGATCACGCTGATCCAGAGCTTCTTCACGGAACGCTTGAGGCCGGCGACGGTCTCGCCGAGCTCCTTGACCGCGAGCGCCTGCGTTGCGTTCGCGATCGCGGGGTTGGCCGCCGCGGCCGGGGTCGGGATGGTTTCTGTTTCGGGGGTCTGGTCGCTCATGGTTCCTCACCTTTCGTGATCGTCAGAAGGTCGTGTTGTGCAGGTAGCCGTGCTTCGGGACATCCGTCCCGCTGGCTCCTGATGCCGGGAGGGATCAGCGCGGTCGGCGTGCCCTCCTGCAACCTCGGACCGGGGTGGTCACGTCAGTCATGCCGTACACCTCGCTGATCTCACGCATCTGGGCCATTTGGCAGGACGGCGAGCGCGTGCTTCCGCTCGCCGCCCTGTAGACCAGACTAGGGAGCGCGGAGAGACGTCGCGTCACCCCGGGGTGTGGACTTCCGCGTACGACTGGGGGAGTACGAGCGGGACTGCTACGCGCCGCGGGGCGCGACCAGACCCGTCTCGTAGGCGATGACGACGAGCTGCGCGCGGTCGCGGGCGTCGAGCTTCATCATCACGCGGCTGACGTGCGTCTTGGCGGTCGCGGGGCTGATGACCAGCTCCTCGGCGATCTCGCCGTTGGAAAGCCCGCGCGCGACAAGGGCCAGCACCTCGCGCTCGCGTTCGGTGAGCGAGGCGAGCGCCTCCGGCGGGGTGCGGTGAGGGTCGGGACGCGTCGCGAACTCCTCGATGAGCCGGCGGGTCACGCTCGGCGCGAGCAGCGCCTCGCCGCCCGCGACAACGCGCACGGCCTGGAGCAGGTCCGCGGGCTCGGTGTCCTTGAGCAGGAAGCCGCTCGCTCCACTGCGCAGGGCCTCGAAGACGTACTCGTCGATGTCGAAGGTGGTGAGGATGATGATGCGGGGCGAGCCTTCGCCCTTGGCCAGCTCGCGAGTCGCAGCGAGCCCGTCCATCTCGGGCATCCGCACATCCATCAGCACGACGTCGGCGCCGGTCTCGCGCGCGAGTCGCACGGCCTCGGCGCCGTCTGCGGCCTCCCCGACGACCTCGAGATCCGGGGCGGAGTCGATGAGCACGCGGAATCCCGCGCGCACGAGCGATTGGTCGTCGGCGATCAGCACCGTGGTCATCTACGCGCTCCTGCCGGTCAGGGGAAGGGTGGCCGCCACGCGCCAGCCACCGCCGGGAAGTGGTCCTGCCGAGAAGGTGCCGCCCAATGCGACTGCGCGCTCGCGCATGCCCGCGATGCCGTGACCCTCGGAGGTGGTGCCGGCGTCCTGTGCGCCGGTGTTGGTGACCTCGAGCGAGAGCGTCTCGGCGCTGCGCGAGATCATCACGCGCACGTCCGATGTGCCGGCGTGACGGAGCGCGTTGGTGAGCGCCTCCTGCACGATCCGGTAGGCGGAGGCATCGACCATCGCGGGCAGCACCTCGCCGCCCGCGGGAGCGACCAGGTCGACCGACACGCCTGCTTCGCGCAGAGGCCGGACGAGCTCCTCGATGCGCCCGAGACCGGGCGTCGGGGTGAGCGGCACGTCGTCGGTGCGCTCCCCGCTCGCACGGAGAACGCCGAGCATGCCGCGCAGCTCCTGCAGCGAGGCGCGCGACGTCTCGCGGATGGCGGTGAGCGCGGTCCGGGCGGCCTCGGGGTTCGTGTCGAGCACGTGGAGCGCGACGCCCGACTGCACCGCCACGATCGAGAGCGAGTGCGCGGTCACGTCGTGCAGCTCGCGGGCGATGCGGAGCCGCTCCTCGTCGACGCGGCGACGCGCCACCTCGTCGCGCGACTTCTCCGCGGCGGCTGCACGGCGCAGCGCCTCTTCGAGGTACGCGCGACGGTTGCGCGTCGTGTCGCCGAAGGCGCCGGCGACCGCGAGGAGGGCACCGTTGCGGATGAGCTCCGTCCAGAACGCAACGGTGCCCCACTGCGGCAGCGACAGCGCGAGGACGATCGCCGCGCACGGCAGCGCCCACAACAGGAACCGGCGGCGCGTCAGGTGCGCGGCTGCGGTGTAGAGCGCGACCATCATCGCAACCATCACGAGGCTCGGCGGGAAGCGCTCTCCCAAGACCACGGGAGCGACCTGGTATGCGGTGACCGCCGCCGTTGTTGCGACGAGCACCGCACGCGGCCAGCGGCGCCGGAATGCGAGCGGGAGGAAGCACAGCGCCGCGAACACGAACGCGAGCAGCGGCGTCACCCGTTCGTGCTCAAAGGGCCCGAAGCCCTGGGGCAGGCGGTGACCCGACATGAACAGAGCATCGGGGACCCACATGCCTGCCCAGACGACCACGAGCAGCCCCAGTGCCGCGAGCGCGTCGTAGACGTCGCTCACGCCCCACGGGGCTCGCGTGGACGGACTCTCGATGGCGGTGGTTTCGGTCATGGGGTGATGGTAGCCCCTCACGGCCACGTCGCGCATTCCGCAGGCGGCGTATCGCGCACGTACGACTGCAGGCGTACGGCAGCACCAGCACGCGAAGAGGGGCGGCCTCCGGAGAGACCGCCCCTCGATGGTGCGATGCGCAGGTTCGGCGAGGCTACGGGGCCGGAGTGTAGGGATCCGAGTTCGTGACCGGGGTGCCAGTCAGAGACAGGTACGGATCGTCGGTCAGCAGCCGGGCCGTCGTGTCGAGCGACGAGGAATTCGGGATGTAGTCCGTCATCACGTAGTAGTGAACGATGATCGTCTGCGGGTCCCAGATCTCCTGGTAGAAGTCGAAGTCCCCGGAGTAGAGGTTGTCCGTCGTGTTCTCGAGCGTCCCGGTGTAGCCGAGATACACCGGACCGTCGTTGTTGAACAGTGGGAATGCCTCCGTGTTCCAGTTCACCGCATAGGCGACACTGACGGCCGTCCACGTGGCGTCCACTTCGGACACGGAGTAGTCGACACGCTCGACCGTCTCGCCGATGGTGTCGACGCGCGTCGAGTATCCCGCGCACGGCTTCATCGTCGAGGAACCCGCATAGGCGAACTTGTACTTGCCACGCGTTCCGAGGGTCTGCTTCACGCTCGCCGTGGACGTCTTCGTGAAGAGCCACTGATACGTGTCGTGGTCGCTGTCGATCATGTAGACCTTGATCGTGCCCTTGAGCGACACCCATCCCGAGCTCGTCTTCTTCTGGAGCTTGGCGGTGACGACCGGCGCCGTCGGGATGACACCCGGCGTCGAGTAGTCGCACGTGTACTTCGTCTTCGTCACGACGATCCTCGTCGCGGTCTTGCCGTACGCCGCGGCCGGCGCGGCGATGGCGGCGGAAATGGCGACCGCCGCGAGAACGAGCGCGAGCTTCCCCCAACGAACCGAGACCCTCTTCACTTGATCACGCCTCCCCATCGTGTGTCGATGAACCCCGCCATCTTACCGCGAGACAGCCGTGACGCGAGCACCGTACTAGCGCTGCTACCGCCACGTCGCGTAACCTCCTTCGAGGGGCGCCCTTCTCACTATTCCTGGACTGGGAGCGGTCGCGCCTCGCGAATGGAGGCGTGATGAGAGAGTTCCTGGCCGACGTGCTCGACGCGGCTTCCCGGGCGGGTGCGACGTACGCGGACGTGCGCGTCACCGACACCACCACGCAGTCGCTCTCGGTGCGCAACGGCACGCTCGAGGGCATATCGACGGGCTCGTCGATCGGCTTCGGCGTGCGAGTGATCGCCGACGGAGCGTGGGGCTTCGCCGCCTCCTGCGACCTGTCGCGCGACAGTGCCGAGCGTACGGCACGCCAGGCCGTCGCGATCGCACGGGCATCGGCGCGCGTCGCCGCCCGTCCCGTCGAGCTCTCCCCGCTCCCGCCTCAGAGGGGACGCTGGTCCGGACCCTGCGCGATCGATCCGTTCAGCGTGAGCGCGAGCGACAAGGTCGCCGTGCTGCTCGCCGCCGACGGGGCCATGCGCGACATCGAGGGCGTGACGCTCACCACCGGCGAGCTGTCCTTCATGAAGTGCGCGAAGACCTTCGCGTCGACCGAGGGCGCCTACCTCGAGCAGGACTGGGTCGAGTCCAGCGGTGGGATCGTCGCCTACGCGATCGCCGAGGGCGAGGTGGAGCACCGCAGCTATCCGAATTCGCATGGCGGCGCGGCATTCCAAGGCGGCTGGGAGACGATCAAGGCTCTCGATCTTGTGGGCAACGCCACGCGCATCGCCGAGGAGGCCGTCGCCTTGCTGTCGGCCCCCTACTGCCCGGCCGGCATCACCACCGTGATCCTCGACGCCACGCAGCTCGCGCTGCAGGTGCACGAGTCCGTCGGCCACCCCACCGAGCTCGACCGCGTGCTCGGCGACGAAGCGGCGTTCGCCGGCACCTCGTGGGTGGCCGCTTCCGACCTCGGGACGCTGCGCTACGGCTCCGACGCGGTCACCATCAGCGCGGACGCGACCGTCACAGGCTCGCTCGGCTCGTTCGGCTGGGACGACGAGGGCGTGCCCGCCCGCCGCGAGAACATCGTCACAAACGGCATCCTCACGAGCTTCCTGTCAGGGCGGGAATCCGCAGCCGCGATCGGCCGCGAGAGCAGCGGGGCCATGCGCGCCGACGGCTGGAGCAAGATCCCGCTCGTGCGCATGACCACCGTCTCGCTCGAGCCGGGCAACGCCGGCGCGCTGGCCGACCTCATCGCGGACACCGACGACGGCATCTACATGTCCACGAACGACTCCTGGTCGATCGACGACAAGCGCCTCAACTTCCAGTTCGCCTGCGAGATCGCGTGGGAGATCAAGGACGGCAAGCTCGGGCGGATGCTGCGACATCCGGACTACACCGGCATCAGCCCCGCATTCTGGGCCGGCTGCGACGCTGTCTGCTCGGAAGGCGAATGGGTCGTGACGGGACTCGGCAACTGCGGGAAGGGCGAGCCGATGCAGATCGCGCACGTGGCACACGGAGCGGCCCCCGCGAGATTCCGCGACGTCCGGGTGGGGGTGGCAAGGTGATCGACGTCACCCGCGCTCGAGAGCTCGCTGCCGCGGCCGTCAAGGGCGCCCTCGCCGCCGGCGCCGAGCAGTCCGAAGCATTGCTGGTCGCCTCTGATTCTGCGCTGACGAGATTCGCGGGCAACCGCATCCATCAAAACGTCGCGAGCGAGGATACCGAGCTGCAGGTGCGCGCCGTCATCGGCACCAAGGTCGGTGTGGCCTCGACGAACCGCACCGACGAGGCCGGCATCGTCGCGTGCTGCGAGGCCGCTGTCGAGGCCGCGCACCACGCGCCGGCCGACCCCTCGTTCCCGGGCCTGCCGGGCCCGCGGCCGGTACTCGAAGCGGACCGCACGTCCCCCGCCACACTCGCTTTCGGAGCGGAAGCCCGTGCCGCGGCCGCGGCCGCGATGATCGAGGCCTCGTCCCGCGACGGCGGGATCGCCGCCGGCGGCGTCGCGTGCCACCGCGACGTCACTGCGATCGCGAACTCGCTCGGCGTCGATGTCGCCATGCCGCGTACGACGGTTCGCGCCACCGTGCTCTCGACGAGTGCGGCCGGCGGTACCGGATGGGCGTCGTTCGCGGGTCGCGATGCGAGCGCGCTCGACGCGGTCGCCCTCGGCGAGCGAGCTGCCGACACCGCCCGCCGTTCCTCGAACGCCATCGAGCTGCCGCCCGGCGACTACACCGTGCTGCTCGCACCGGAAGCCGTCGCCGAGATCGCGCTCTTCATCGGCTGGTACGGCTGCTCGGCGAAGTCGGTCGAAGAGGGCCGCTCGTTCATGAGCGGCCGCATCGGCGAGCGCGTCACCTCGCCTCGCGTGACGATCGTCGACGATGCACTCGCGGATGATGCTGTCGGGCTCAGCTTCGACTACGAGGGCCAGCCGAAGCAGCGAGTCGCACTCATCGAGAACGGCGTGGCCGTGGGCCCTGTCACCGACTCGTACTGGGCGGCTTTGACCGGGCGACAGAACACCGGGCACGCGCTCCCGGCACCGAACGCGCAGGGGCCACTGCCCCTGGACGTGAAGATGGCCGCCGGCGACGCAGAAGTCGCGGACATGATCGCGTCCGTGGAACGCGGCATCTACGTCACGCGCTTCCACTACGTGAACATCGAGGACCCGACGCGCGTCACGCTCACCGGCATGACCCGCGACGGCACATTCCTCATCGAGGACGGCAGGCTCACGACTCCCGTGAAGGACTTCCGCTTCACGCAGCCCGCGCTCGAGGCTCTCGACACCACGCTGGCGGTCTCGAAGCATCGCGAACTCGTCGGCGAGGAGGGCGGCGCCCTCGTCCCCTACCTGCTGCTCGAGAAGTTCGCCTTCACCGGCACCAAGGGCTAGCGACGAACCTCAGGCGTGCGCGAGGGCGAGCCTGCGCTCGAGCACGCGGCTGAGCATCGAGAAGACGAGCGTCATCGCGAGATACATGAGCGCGACGACCGCGAAGATCTCAAATGCCCTGAAGGTCCGGGAGTAGATCTGATTCGCGATGTTCATCATCTCGGTGATCGCGAGCAGCGACACGAGCGACGTGTCCTTGAGCATCGAGGAGATCGCGTTCACGAGTGGCGGCGTTGCGATGCGGAGCGCTTGCGGCATCACCACGTGCAGCAGCGTGCTGAGGCCGCTCATGCCCATGGCGTGCGCCGCGTCGTACTGGCCCTTGTCGATACCGGCGAGCGCGCCGCGGACGATCTCCGAGATGTAGGCGCCGCCGTTGAGACCGAGCCCGATGACCGCTGCCACCATTGCCGGCATCACGACACCCACCTGCGCGAGTCCGTAGTAGATGAAGAAGAGTTGCACGAGCAGCGGCGTGCCGCGGAAGAGCTCCACGTAGAGGGCGAACGGGCGCCCGAGCCAGCGCGTCCTGCTCCGGAGCGTTCCGACAGCGACGCCGATCGCGAGCGCCACAGCGAATGCCATCGCCGTGAGCTCCAGCGTCATCCCCGCAGCGCTCAGAAGCTCCGGCGACCAGTTGGCGATGACCTTCCACTGAAGCGCACTGCCCATGACGGCCTCCGATGTAGTGCGTACGCGGGGCGGCCTCCCGTGGAGGAGACCGCCCCGCGTCTGCCTGACGTGTGCGGCGATCCTACTGCTCGAACGAGAGCCACTTCTTCACGAGGGCATCGTAGGTGCCGTCGGCGCGGACCTCGCCGAGGGCCTTGTTGAAGGCCTCCACGAGCGTCGTGTCGCCCTTCGTGAAGACGCCGACGAGCTCGGCACTGGCCAGCGGCTCGTCGAGCACGACGTAGCTGGGGTCGGCCTTCTTCTGCTCGAGCGCGAACGTGTAGCCGGCCAGCACCGCATCGATGCGACCCGCCTTGAGGTCGTTCATCGCGTCCTGGGTGAGCTTGTACTTCTTGACGTCCTTGAAGCCGACCTCGCTCTTGAGCTGGTCGGCAAGCTGCTCGGAACCCGAGCCGAGCTGAACGCCGACGACCTTGTCCTTCAGGTCAGCCTTGCCGGTGATCCCCTTCGGGTTGCCCTTGGCGGTGATGATGACGTCGGCGAGCTCGTAGTAGGTGTCCGAGAACTCGACGTTGGCCTCAGCGGCCTCCTTCTTCGACATCGCGGAGAAGATGACGTCGTAGTCGCCCTTCTCCAGACCGCCCAGCAGCGCCTGCCACTCAGCGGACCTGAACGTCGCCTTGACGCCCATCTTGGCAACGACGGCGTTCATCAGATCGATGTCGAAGCCCTCGAGCTGCTTGGTCTTGTCGTTCGTGGACTCGAACGGCGCGTAGAAGGGCGCGAGACCCACCACGAGCGTTCCGGCGTCTTTGACCTTCTGCAACGAACCGTCCCCTGCGGCGACCGGCGTGGTCGTCGCCTCCTGGGTGGGCGCCGCCTTCGAGCTCGTGCAGCCGGTCAGCGCCAGCACCGCGATCATGCTGGCTGCGATCAGAAGTGCCCCGTACTTCTTCATTCCTGTGCCACCGGTCCTCTCGATCACTCTTCTTCGGAGCGCCCCTCGGCGACCCCCTGGAACTCCACGGAAAGCCCGACCTCATCGAGCATCGAGCCGAGTACCTCCATCAGAACGCCGCGCCCCGGCGCCTCGAAACACCCTGGAGGCCCCTTCTCGAGAAGCGTAGCGATCTCGCCTCCGCTGTATCCGAAGCACGTGCTGTTCACGCCGCAGGTGGGGCTGCCGTCGACGCCGAGAACCGACTCGATGCGGCAACCGTCCTCCGCAAGCGCCACGAGCGTGTCGACGACCGGCCCGAGAATGCTGCGGCAGTGGCGGCGATAGGCGGGGGTGTCGTACTGCTCCCGCGTCATCCCCCATCGCTTCATGCCGAGGAAGGAGGCCTCAGGGCAGGGCAGTTGGACGATGCCGTGGCCTGCGGCAATGAGCGGCTCCAGCACTTCGGCGCGCACGCCGCCGTACTCGGCGAGGCCGTGGACCTTGGTGTTCACGTTCAGGTGGCAATGGGCCAGGACCACGACCGTCCGGTTCCGAGCAGGCATGGCGACTCCACAAGAAGCTGGGACACAGCGCCATTACCATATCGGATACGTCGCATTATTCCAAGGCATGGCATCGGTGACATGCACAGTGTGCGCCGGGACAGGGGTGCGCCGGGCGCCGGCGACGAGGTCAGCAGTCGTCGGGACGGCCCGAGCGGCGGGCGCCGGCGACGAGGTCAAGCGAAAAGGGGTCCGAGACTACAGGCTCGGACCCCTTTTCGCGTCGAGGAGCGGCGCCCGCCGCTCGGCCCTAGATCCCGCCCGACTCCTGCGCCTTCTCGACCATCTCCTTGACCTTCATGAGCCGCGTCAGGTTCCCGCGTTCCGCCTCGTCGAGCTTCATGCGGATGTCACGGACCGTCGCCTCGATCTGCGGGATGAGGACGTACTCGAGCGCGTTCACACGCCGGCGCGTCAACTCGATCTCGGCTGCGAGCAGCTCGATGGCCTTCTCGCGCGCGGCGAGCTCGACCATCGCAGGCAGCACGGCACTGAGACGAGCGAGCCCGCCGTCGAGCACTGCCGGCGTCGTTGCGAATGAGTAGCCTTGGCGCGGCGGCAGCTCGTTCATCGTCACCTCGGGCACGCGAACGCTCATCACCGGGCGTTCCTCGACCGTGAGCAGGTCGGTCGGCTCGCCTGCCATGAGCGCGGACGAGAGTGAGGCGCTTCCGACCTCGGCCCGCGCGAGCGCGAGCATGCCGTAGGCCGTACCGAGGTCACGCTCGACAGTCGCGCGCAGGCGGCGCACCTCTCCGATGCGCGCGAGGAACTCCTTCATGAGCTCGTCGAGCTTGTCCTTCAGCAGCTTGTGGCCGCGCTTCGCAGTGATCAGGCGACCCCGGAGCTTCAGCAGCTCCATCCGGTTCGGGTTCACGCGCATCTGCGGCACTCAGATCACCGGCTCGTCAGTGCGTAGACGACCAGTACGAAAGCCCCGACGAGCAGGACGATGTTGAAGATCCGCAGGAACAGCACGGTGCCCGAGCGGCTGCCCGCGAGCTCCGAGCTGCGCGCGATCCACACCTGCATCGCGATGACGCCCACGACCAGCACGCCGAGCACTATGTAGAGCGCGATCTGCACGATGCCTACGCGCCCTTCCCATCCGCCGGGAGGTACCGGTCGACGTACTCGTCCTTGATGCGCTTGACCTCACTGCGCGGGAGCAGCTTCACAAGGTCCCAGCCGATCGCGAGCGTATCGGTGACGCTGCGCTCCTCGGTGTGGCCCTGTGCGATGAACCGATCCTCGAAGGCATCGGCGAACGCCACGAACGCCTTGTCTGAGTCCGAGAGGGCCGCCTCGCCGAGGATGACGGCGAGCTCCTTGGCCTGGATGCCGCGCGCGTACGCGCCGAAGAGCTGATTGGAGAGATCGGCGTGGTCCTCGCGCGTCTTGCCGGCTCCGATGCCCTTCTGCTTGAGGCGCGACAGCGACGGCAGCACGGCCACCGGCGGGTAGACGCTCCGGCGGTGCAGCGACCGGTCGAGGATGATCTGGCCCTCGGTGATGTAGCCGGTGAGGTCGGGGATCGGATGCGTCTTGTCGTCGTCGGGCATCGACAGGATCGGTACCTGCGTGATCGATCCCTTCTTCCCCTTGATGCGGCCGGCGCGCTCGTACAACGTCGCGAGGTCCGTGTAGAGGTAGCCGGGATAGCCGCGGCGGCCCGGGACTTCCTTGCGCGCCGCGGAGACCTCGCGCAGCGCCTCGCAGTAGTACGTCATGTCGGTGAGGATCACGAGCACGTGCATGTCGCATTCGTACGCGAGGTACTCGGCCGCCGTCAGCGCCATGCGCGGGGTCGCGATGCGCTCGACCGCCGGGTCGTCGGCGAGGTTGAGGAAGAGCACCGCGCGCTCGATCGCCGCAGTCGAACGGAACTCGCGCTCGAAGAAGTCGGCGTCCTCGAAGGTGATGCCCATGGCTGCGAAGACGACTGCGAACTCGCCCTCCAGCTTCTCGCCCACGTGCTGCGCGCTCTCGCTGCGCGCGAGCACGCCGGCCTGACGGGCGATCTGCGCCGCGAGTTCGTTATGCGGAAGGCCGGAGCCGGAGAAGATCGGCAGCTTCTGGCCGCGCACGAGCGGGTTCAGGCCGTCGATGGCCGACACGCCTGTCTGGATGAAGTCGTCGGGGAAGTCGCGCGCGGTCGGGTTGATCGGGTCGCCGTAGATCGACGTGCGGCGCTCCGGCACGATCTCGGGGCCGCCATCGCGCGGACGTCCCAAGCCGTCGAACACGCGACCGAGCATGTCGCGGCTGACGCCCAACTCGAGGGAGCGGCCAAGGAAGCGCACCTTGGTCTCGGAGGGATTCGACCCGCGGGTGCCGCCGAAAGCCTGTACGAGAGCCACGTCCCCCGAGACTTCGAGCACGTTGCCGAGCGAATGAGTGCCGTCGGGGAACTCGAGCTCGACGAGCTCGTTGTACTTGACGTCGAGGACCTTCTCGACCAGCAGGAGCGGGCCGACGATGTCGCGGGTGGAGGTGTACTCGCGGATCACGACGCCACCGCCCTTCCGGTCACGTCGGCAGGCACGGCGGAGCTCACGAGCTGCGTCCCGATGTCGTTCGCAATGGCGTCGAACTCGGCCGGGGCTGCGTCCTCGGACAGGTACTTCGCGCGGGCGATGCGCTCGCGGACCGGCGCGGCGAGCAGCGCCTTCAGGGCGGCGCCCTTCTCGAGCGCCTCGATCGCCGTGTGGTGGAAGAGCAGGATCGTCTGAAGCAGGCGATCCTGCTTCGCAAGCGACGTGAACTGATCGTCGTCACGGAAGGCGTTCTGCTGCATGAAGTCCTCGCGGATCGACTTGGCGGTCTCCATGAGCACCTGCTCGGCGGGTGTCAGCGCCTCGAGACCGACGAGGCGCACGATCTCGGCCAACTCACTCTCGCGCTGCAGGATCGCCATACCCTCGTCGCGGCGCGCGCGGTACTCGGGCCCGACGTTGGCGCACCAGAAGGGCTCCACGCGGTCGAGGTAGAGCGAGTAGCTCGTGAGCCAGTCGATCGCCGGGAAGTGGCGCTCATATGCGAGGCGGTCCTGGAGTGCCCAGAACACCTTCACGACGCGCAGCGTGTTCTGCACGACCGGCTCGGAGAGGTCGCCGCCCGGAGGCGAGACCGACCCGACGACGGTGACGGAACCTTCTCCGCCCGCGAGCGTGGTGACGCGTCCCGCGCGCTCGTAGAAGGAGGCGAGCTTGGTGCCGAGGTAGGCCGGGAAGCCTTCCTCGCCCGGCATCTCCTCGAGGCGGCCCGAGATCTCGCGCATCGCTTCCGCCCAGCGCGAGGTGGAGTCGGCTTGCAGTACGACGTCGTAGCCCATGTCGCGGAAGTATTCGGCCATCGTGATGCCCGTGTAGACGGACGCCTCGCGGGCCGCAACCGGCATGTTCGAGGTGTTCGCGACGAGCACCGTGCGCTTCATGAGCGGCTCACCGGAATACGGGTCGGTGAGCTCGGGGAACTCCATGAGCACGTCGGTCATCTCATTGCCGCGCTCGCCGCACCCGATGAAGACGACGACTTGCGCGTTGCTCCACTTGGCGACCTGGTGCTGCGTGACGGTCTTGCCGGCGCCGAAGGGTCCCGGGATGCAGGCGGTCCCGCCCTTCGCGAGCGGGAAGAAGGTGTCGATGACGCGGGTGCCGGTGACCAGCGGCTCCGTCGGCGTCATCTTGCGGGCGTGCGGCCGCGGAACGCGGACCGGCCACGTCTGCATGAGCTTCAGGTCGACGAGTGCGCCCGCATCGGTGCGGACCGCGCCGATGACGTCGGTCACGGTGTAGGTGCCGGACTCGAGCCGCTCGAGGGTGCCCGAGACGTTCGGCGGGACCATCACGCGGTGCTCGATGACGACGTTCTCGGCGACGGTGCCGACGATCTGCCCGCCGGTCACGCGCTCTCCGACCTTCGCGATGCCGACGAACTCCCAGCGCTTGGCGCGATCGAGGCCGGGGGCGGAGATGCCACGCGAGAGGAACGAGCCCGCGAGTCGCTCGAGCACGTCCAGCGGGCGCTGCACGCCGTCGTAGACCGACTCGAGCATGCCCGGCCCCAGCTCCACGGAGAGCGGCGCACCTGTCGCGACGACCGGGTCTCCCGGGCCGAGGCCGTCGGTCTCCTCGTAGACCTGGATCGAGGCGCGGTCCCTCCGCATCTCGATGATCTCCCCCATGAGGCCCTGCGCGCCGACCTTCACGAGGTCGAACATCTTCGCGGTGCCGAGGCCTTCGGCGACCACGAGCGGACCGGCTACTTTGACGATGACGCCCTGGTCCATCTAGACATCCTCACTTCCGAGAAATGCGGTGGTGCCCAGCGCGCGGACGATCGCGCGATCGAGCTTCTCTCGTCCCACCCCGCCGGGGCTGCCCGCCCCGGGGATCACGGTCAACGCGGGCACGGGCCGGTCGGCGAGTTGCGCCGCCAAGTCCGACACCGCCGCATAGACCGGCTCTGTCACGAAGACGACGCCGTACTCGCCGCCGGTGAGCTCGGCCCACAGCTCGCGAGCGGACGACGGGTCCTCGACCGCGAAGACCGCCACGCCGAGGGGGCCGAACCCTGCGACCGACGTACGGTCGCCGACGATGGCCACCCGGCCGCTCATGACGCCGCCCCCTGCATCCTCGGAACGAGCACGTCGCGCGGCAGACCGGCCAAGCGCCCCACGAGCAAGGCGCGCACGGTCACGGCCTCCGCAACCCGCTGCAGCACGTAGCCGAGCACCGGCTGCGGTCCGATGGGACCCCGCGCGGCCTCGCGCGCGATGGAGGCGGACGCGGCGTCCACGTACACATCGAGGCGCTCGAGGTCGAGCAGGTCCTCGGGCTTGTCCGGCGCGAGCACCTTCGCGGAGACGATCGCCTCGGCGAGCGCATCCGGGTCGCCGATGAGCGTGGCGGCGGCCGAGGCGTTCCAGGAGCCGCCCGGCACGAGCATCGACCGGGCGGAATCGGGCGTGCGGCTGGCGACGGCGCTGCGCAGCAGTACCTTCGCGTTCGCCGCGTCGACGCGCCTCGTCACGAGCCGCTGCAGGAGCGGGATCCGTGCGGCTCGCGCCAGGCGTGTCAGTTCGAAGAACATGGCGGCGTCGAGGGACGCATCGATCGCCTCGGCGGAGAGCGCGGGGCTGGCAACGGCGACGGCGCGAGCCGCAGCGCCCAGAGCGCCGGGAAGCGCCGCCGGATCGGCGAACGCGTCAGGCTCGACCGCGCCGAGCGCGTTGCTCACAGGCTCCGGCTCGAGTCCGAGAGCCCGGGCCCGCAGCACGCTCTTGAGCGCCGCGAAGTCGTATGGGGTCTGGAAGAACGCGGTGACGGGCACGGGCAAGGCCGCGCGCCGCAGGAACTCGTCGAACAGGTCCTCGAGCGAGGCGTCGATCGCACGCTCCACGTCGGTCGCGGTGCGCACGCCCTCGACGAACCGCCCGAGATGCGTGTCGGAGAGCACGCGGCGCGCGTCATCGAAGGTGGGCGCGTCGAGCAGCCGCTCGAAAGCGGCGTGCCCGAGCAGTCGCGAGCGCAGGACCATGACGCGGCCCGTCGCGAACCCGTATTCGATGGCGTCGCCTCTGGCCACGGCTCCCCTACTCCTCCGGCCCGAACAGGCCGCTGTCCGCGACCGATTCGAGCTCGTCTCGCCGCGCCGCGACCAGCGCGGCCGGCGAGATCTCCACGCGCATGCGGTCGCCCACGAGCACGACGCCTCGCTCGACGTCAGCGGACACCGCATCGACGGTGACGGTCACGCCTGCGGCAGAGAGCGCCGCGGGAAGCGTGGCGCGCAGGCGCTCGGCGTCCGCGCCCCCGAGCCGTGCGACGTCGCCGGGAGCGGCGGCCTTCGCGATCTCGCGGGCGAGCAGCGCAGCGTATGCCACGTCCGGTAGCGCCGCGAGCGCATCCTCGACGCGCGCGAGCGCCTCGAGGTCGAGCGCGCGACGGGCGGCGAGCGTCTCGTCACGCGCCGCGAGCCGAGCGGCGGACAGCATCGTCTCCGCCTCGCGCCCGGCGTCCGCGCGTGCCCGCGCGAGCGTGTGCGACGCGCCCTCCTGTGCCCTCTCGCGTGCGCCGGCGACGATGCGGTCCGCGTCGGCACGCGCGGCGTCGAGCAGTGCCGCGCCCTCCGCCTCTGCGTCGCTGGCTATCCGCGCGACGATGTCATCGATCGCCACAGTGCTACGCCCCGTACGCGGTGCGAAGACCCAGCAGCATGAGGATCGTCACGATGAGCGAGAGGACCGCGTAGGTCTCGACGAGCGCCGGGAAGATGAGCGCCGGCGCCTGCTTGTCCGCAGCCACGATGCCCGCTGCCGCAGCGCCGGTCTTGCCCTGGTAGTACGCGGAGATGAAGCACAGCCATCCGACCGGCTGGCAGGCGAGGAACACCTTGAAGCCGGCGATCCCGGGCAGGTCCACCTTCCCCCCGAGCAGCCCGAAGAAGATGATCACGAGCACGGCGGCGATGAAGCAGTAGATGCCCTGCGTGCCAGGCATCGCTGCCAACGGCAGCAACTTGCCGAACTTCGTGTCGTCCTCGGCGAGCACCCCCGACACCGTGGAGCTCGCGACCGTGATGCCCCACGCCGAACCGATGCCGCCGAGGATGGCTGCGAGCCCGGCGCCGAACAGCGCCCAGTCAGTCCCCGCCATGCCCCACCAAAGCTCCTTCACGATCCCGCTCCTTCCCGCCGGGGCTTCCCGGCGCTCAACACAACCGACTTCGTTGCGAACCGGAACGGCGCCAGCGGGCGCCCCCCGCCCTCGTAGAACTTCGAGAAGAACTCGACGAACTGCAGGCGCGCCGGGTGCACGAACGCGCCGAGCAGGTTGATCACGACGTTGAACACGTGTCCCACCACGAAGATCGCGACGGCGCACACGGTCACGAGCGCCGCCCACAACCACCCGAGTCCTCCGCCCGCCCACATCGTGCTGACGGGGCCCCAGACCATGCCGGCGAGCACGTTGAACACCATGCCGACGAGCGCGCCCGACAGGCCGAGCGCCGCAAGCCGCGTGTAGGACAGGATGTCTCCCAGGAACGCGGACATGCCGTAGACCGCGTACGCGCCTCCCAGGAATGAGACGACCGCCTTCCGAACCGTCTTGGTCATGAAGAGGCCGACCGCCGTGAGCCCGGCGAGGATCCACAGGAAGAAGCCCGGCCCGCCGAACGCGAGCGACGCGACCCACGCGAGCATCGCGGCGAGCCACGCCCAACCGAACGCGCGGTCCCAAACCGGCCGATCCGGTGCGCCGAGCGCGGCCTCAAGGGTGCGCCCCTGCATGAGCATCGTTCCGAGGAGCCCGATGACGAGCGCCGCACGGCCGAGCACCGCATTCCCCGACGAGTAGCCCCAAGCGCACACGCCGATCATCGCGAACAGGAAGATGGTCGACATCTGCTCGAAGACAGCTGCCCCGGGGTCACCTCTGCGGAACGCGTCGTAGGCTGCGACGCCGACTCCGAAGAAGACCTGCAGGACGCCGAGCCCGATCGTGATCACGAGGAATACCTGGAGCTGCCCGAGCGGGTCGAGCACCTGCAGCGCCCTCAGGAACGGCGGCAGTGCCGCAACATCGATGGCGAAGTAGCTGGCGAAGAGCACGCCGACCACCATCGCCGCCGCGCCGCCGACCATCAGAAGGTCCATGAAGCGCTTGACGCCCGGCGCGACGTCCAGCCTCGTCTTGATGAGCCACGCACCGGCGATGAGCATCGCGCCGTAGCCGACGTCACCGATGCAGATCGCGAAGAAGAGCAGGAAGAACGGCGCGAGCAGGGGCGTCGGGTCGATCTCCCGATAGCCCGGACGTCCGTACAGGTCGGTGAGCACCTCGAAGGGCTGCAGCAAGCGCGGGTTCTGGAGTTCGACCGGGGGGTTCTCGTCATCCGCGGGATCGCGGAGCGTGACGTCCAGGTCGCAAGCCCAGGGTGCCAGCGCCTCGTGCAACTCGCCGGTGCGGGTAGCCCGGGCCCAACCGCTCACGACGAACGTGCGCTCGGTGCGCCCGAAGCGGTCCAGTACCCTCGCGGCCGCTGCCGCGCTGTCGAGCGCTTCCACCAGCGCGACGGCCTCGCTGTAGCGCTCTCCCGCCAGGACGCGCACCTGCTCCTCGGCGTCGGCCATCTCGGCGTCGAGCAGCTCGATCCGGTCGCGAACGCGCGCGGCCTCCTCGGCCGGATAGTCGCCGAGTCCGGCGAAGGTGACTTCGGTGAACCGCGTGCCCGCAAGCGCCGAGCGCACCTCCGCCAGGACCTCGCGATGCGCGAGAACGATCCAAGCCTGGCCCCCATCGCCCCCGTACTCCGCCACCGACACGAGCGGCGTGATCCCTCGCAGCATCTCGCGGATGCGCGGGCCCTCACTCGTCGGAACCGTTCCGGTGAAGAGCGCAACGTGCCGCGTGCCGTGCCATCGCGAGATCTGCACGTGGACGTCCGCCCACGGCTCGAGGTCACGCAGAAGGCCCTCAAGGCGCGTCTTCTCGCGTTGCCCTGCGGCGATGCGGTCCGCCAGCGTGCTGCACAGCCGGTACAACGGGAGCAGGAGGTCGGAGACATCGAGCGAGGCGAAATCGTCGGCGTCGACGTGGAACTTCTCAGTCACGAACGCCGCGAAGGGCTGGGTCGGCTTGTGGTGCCGGGCGAGCATGTCGCGGCAGAATCGGGCGTCGGCGCTCTGCTCGTCGAGCTGCCGCAGACGGGCGTCGTCGGGATGCAACCCGGACGTCTCGAGCCCCTCCGGCGCGGCCTCGACCTGGAGCACGCCCGCCTTCTGCAGGGCTGCGACGACGTCGTCGAGCACGGGACCATACCCGACGACCTCGACCCGCTTCATGCGCGCGACTGACACTTCGCTACTCCTGCAGGAGTGATGAGACGCGGGAGACGGTGCTGTCGAGCCTCTGCGCCGCTGTCGCGAGCGCGGCCTCACGGGCGGCCGCCGCCTCGGCAGCGATGCGCTCTGACTCGGCGCGAGCGCTGGAGAGTGCGGCGTCCTTGAGCCGGGCGGCCTCTGTCGCAGTCCGGTCAGCGATCTCAGACTCGAGAAGACGGGCCTCGTCCGACGCGGCTGCGCGGATGGCCGTCGCTTCCTCCCGCGCGCGCGACACTGTCGCGCGCGCGCTGTCCTCGGCGGCGAGAACCCGCTCGAGCTTCTCCATTCGGACCCCCTCCGAAACGGTCGCCCCGCGTGCGCGACCGTGGTCACACCGCCCCTGATGGTACACGACCTCGGAGCACTTCGGGCATGCCGCACGGCTCTTTGCTCGCCGCGTCGTCCTTCGGTTTGCTAGGGTTCTACCCGTGAGAACAGACAACGCTTCGTCGCGCGCACGCGCGCGCTCAGATGAACGCCGACCGGGCCCGCTCGTCGAGTTCGAGTCTCCCCGCGACGACCGTTCTCCGACGCGCTCCCGGCGCTCGCGCCGCGGCCGCACTCCGGGGGTGCGCTGGACGCCGATCCTGCTCGTCATCCTCCTCATCGCGGGGGCAGGCGCCGCGATCGCGCTCATGGCGCCGAAGAACGCGCAGGACGCTCGCGCGAGCGTCGCGAGCGTGTGGAGCGCGAGCGCACCGGCGGTGAGCAGCAGTCCGACCGCTGAGCCGGCGGAGCCAGAGCCGACGCCGTACTTCGCTTCGCTGCGAGGCGTGAAGCTGCGCCTCCCGGTCGCAGCAGCGAGCGTCACGGTCCTCGCCTTCCACCAGTCCTCGTACGCCGACACGTACAGGCTGAGGCCCCTCGTGGGGTTCGGCGACGTCTCTGCGGCCAAAGCCGCAGCGGAGACGGCGCGCGCGAACGACACCAGGGTGCGCGCGACGCCAGCCGACGAGTCCGCGGCGGATGGCGACGGCGTGTGGACCGGCGAGGCGCTCGAGCTGTGGCGGACCGCCCGGAGCGGCAAGCGCTGCAGCGCGATCGACTGCGGAGCGAAGTGGGGCACGACGGTGTGCTCCCCCGTGGATGGCACGGTGATGCGCATCCGCTCCTACCACCTCTACGGCAAGTACCCGGACATCGAGGTCCAGATCAAGCCGGACGCGTGGGACGACGTCGATGTCTTCATCCTGCACATCACCGACCCCGCTGTGACCGAGGGACAGCACGTCACTGCGGGCGTGACGCCGGTGGCGAAGGTTCGGCACCTCTCCGCGGTGGTCTCCGGCCTCCAGCTGCGCACCTACACCACCGACGGCGGGAACCACACGCACGTGCAGTTCAACATCGTGCCGAAGCCTGAGCGGCAGTGGGTCGTGGGGCAAGACCCGCCCGGGCTCGAGCGGCGCGGCGACTAGGACACGCCGGGTCAGGTGCGCTCCCGAAGGCGGCGCGCATCACGGAGAGCCTACGAGCTGCTCTCATCCCCTCGGCGGACGAACCCGCGGAACCTGCGGTCGAACTCGGAGCGAACGAGGCGAACCTTGCGGTCGCAGCCCAGGCACGTGAGCCCGATATCCATGCCGAGCTTGGTGACTTCCCACTCGTTGACACCGCACGGGTGCGGCTTCTTGAGGCGCACGACGTCGCCGACTTTCACCGGTGTGATGGGAACGGGCATCGTGCCTCCTCTCCGCAGACCCTGGTGCGATAACCTGCACGCAAGCATTGTACGTTCCGCAGCGGCGAGCCCGACCCGCATGCCGCACACCAACCGGGAGCCCGCATGAGTCGCTACCACATCCGCCGCACCGATCGCGAGCTGACCGACCCCGCCGCCATCGCCTCGGTGCTCGAGCGCGGCAGGTTCGCGAGCATCGCGATGGTGCACGATGGCGAACCCTATGTCGTCACCCTCTCCTACGGATGGGACCGTGAGCGCAACGCGCTCTACTTCCACGTCGCGCCCGAGGGACGCAAGCTCGACGCGATCGCCGCGGACCCGAGGGTGTGCGCGACGATCATCATCGACGGCGGGTATCGGCAGACGAAGTGCGAGCACTGCTACGAGTCCGTGGTCTTCACCGGCCGCATGTCCCTCGTCGACGATCGCGATGAGTCCCGCCATGGGATGCGCATCCTGCTCGGTCATCTCGAGGACGATCCCGAGCCGGTGTGGGAGCGCAACAAGCTGGACGGGGACAAGGTCTTTGCGCGCATGCGCGTCGCGCGGCTCGACATCGATGAGATCACGGGCAAGGCCGGCAAATGAGAGCAAGGAGGCCGCAACGTGAAGACCAGAGCGATCCTTTCGGTGCTCGGTGAGGACCGCGTCGGCATCGTCGCCGCAGTGAGTCAGGCTCTCGCCAAGAGCCACGTCAACATCGAGGACATCCGTCAGACCATCATCTCGGGCGTGTTCTCGATGACGATGCTCGTCACGGTCGATGAGGACGCCGCTCCCTTCGATCAGGTTCAGACTGCGCTCGCGCGCGTCGCAGAAGAGATCGGCGTCCAGATCATGCTCCAACGCGAGGATGTCTTCCGCGCCATGCACCGGGTCTAGGGAGAGCAACTCATGCGCATCCAGCCGGAGGAGATCTCCGAGACCCTCGAGATGATCGGCCGCGAGCATCTCGACGTCCGCACCGTGACACTCGGCCTCTCGCTGCGCTCGTGCGCCGGCGGCGATATCTCCACGGTCGCCCAGCGCGTCTACGACCGGCTGACGAGCGCCGCCATCCGGCTCGTGCCCGTGGCCGACGCGATCTCGCGTGAGTACGGCATCCCGATCGTGAACAGACGGATCGCCGTGTCTCCCGTGGCCGAGCTCGTGGCGTCCTTCGGCGAGCGCGATGTCTCGCCCATCGCCGAAGCGCTCGACCGTGCCGCGCACGAGGTCGGCGTCGACTTCGTCGGCGGCTTCTCGGCGCTCGTGCACAAGGGCATCGGCGAGGCGGACCGGCGCCTGATCGACTCGATCCCCACGGCGCTCGCGATCACAGAGCGCGTCTGCGCCTCCGTCAACGTCGCGAGCACGCGCGCGGGGCTCAACTGGGACGCGGTCGTGCTCATGGCTCATACCGTGAAGGCCGCGGCCGCGGCGACCGCGGACCGCGACGCCATCGGCTGCGCGAAGCTCGTCGTGTTCTGCAACATGGTCGAGGACAACCCGTTCATGGCGGGCGCGGTGCACGGCTCGGGCGAACCCGACGAGGTCATCAACGTCGGGATCTCCGGTCCGGGAGCGGTGCGAGCGGTACTCGAGTCCCTGCCGGCGGACGCGGACCTGACCGCGGTGGCCGAGGCGATCAAGGCGACCGCGTTCAAGATCACGCGCATGGGCGAACTCGTCTCGCGCGAAGCCGCCAGCCGCCTCGGCATCGTGAGCGGCATCGTCGATCTCTCGCTCGCACCCACACCCGCGGAGGGCGACAGCGTCGCCGCCATCCTCGAGACGATCGGCGTCGAGCGCGCCGGCGGTCCCGGGACCACGATGGCGCTCGCGCTGCTCAACGATGCAGTGAAGAAGGGTGGAGCGATGGGCACGAGCAACGCGGGAGGCCTCTCCGGCGCGTTCATCCCCGTGTCGGAGGACGCGAACATGGTGCGCGCGGTGGAGGACGGTGCGCTCACCCTCGAGAAGCTCGAAGCGATGATGTCGGTCTGCTCCGTCGGCCTCGACATGATCGCGATCCCGGGTGACACCACGGCCGAGACGATCGCCGGCATCATCGGAGACGCCTGCGCCATCG
>Ga0079306_1000305_pt1 | contig 50950 bp, 45 predicted proteins | sample Methanotroph_Enr_FD_79181 | JGI IMG/M metagenome (GOLD analysis project Ga0079306, IMG submission 79181) | Enriched soil microbial communities from Old Woman Creek wetland in Ohio, USA - Methanotroph_Enrichment_5 | ecosystem: Environmental > Terrestrial > Soil > Wetlands | place: USA: Ohio... | reverse complement strand
TTCGGCGGGCAAAACATCAGGAGTTGTTCGAATAGTCGCCGCTACAGAAAAAAGCGACAGCAATACGAGCCTGCATTTGATCTTCACCGATGACGGCGCCGGTGCCGAAAAAGCAAGACTTGAGAAAGTATTCGAGAGGGGTTATACGACCAAGAATAAACGAAGCATCAAATTGTGCGGCCTGGGCCTGCATTGGTGCGCAAATACTATCAATGCACTTAATGGGCGAATCTGGCTTGAAAGTCCGGGTCCTGGACAGGGTGCATCGGTGCATATTTTGCTGCCGCTGACCATCGGCCAAAAAAAACAACCTAAGTTGAAAGCAGGTGCTCTATGAGCCAATGCAGGATCCTTGTTGTTGACGATGAGGTCGAAATACTTGATCAATTCCGCAGCGTGCTTGATCCAGATCAGCGTGATCAGTTGCTGTCGCAGAAAGACAGGCTCGAATCCGAGCTGTTCGGAGGCGAACAAAGCCAACCCGAAGGATTGAGCTACGATGTAACTTTCTGCCGTCAAGGTGACGAGGCTGTAAGGGCAGTATCCGAATCTATCGAGCAAAAGCGGCCTTTCGCTCTGGCCTTTGTGGATGTGAGAATGCCGCCCGGGCCTGACGGTGTAACTGCCGCTGAGCAGATGCGCGCAATAGACTGCGATATCAACATAGTTATGCTTACGGCTTTTTCGGATGTTGATCCCAGCGAGATCGCAAGAAGAGTTGGGCCGCTTGAAAAACTTCTGTATGTTCAAAAGCCATTTTTCCCGCAGGAAATAAGACATTTTGCCGCCGCACTATGCTCAAAATGGCAATCAGAGCAGGAGCTTAATTCCAAAAACGCTCAGCTTGCCAAGGTTATAAAAAATCTCATTGCTGCCAATAAGGCTCTAAATGAGGCCGACCAGCTAAAGACAGAATTTCTCAAGGCAATGTCCCATGAACTTAGAACTCCGCTTACGATATTTAAGAACGTGATCTCGAATGCCATTAGCGGCGTCTTTGGCGAGTTGAGCCAGAAACTCAAGGCAAACCTCCAAATGGCTGATGATGGCCTCAAAAGGCTTTCACGCATGTTCGCAGATTTTTTGGAGATCAGCATGCTTGAGACAGGTGAACTCAAGCCTATAAAGACAAATATCAGCATTCGACAACATCTGGATGAAGTATTAAAAAAATATATGCCCCAGTGCAGTGAAAAGAATATAGATATTCGTATATCATGCGATGATATCTGCATATTCTTTGACTCGAACATGTTCAAGCGTGTTGTAAATAATCTGCTTGAAAATGCGGTACGTTTTGCCGGCTCGGGAGGCAGTATTTCGCTGCGTACTTGCCAGGTTGATGACGCGGTAGAAATACGAATAGAGGATAGCGGCCCCGGCATAGAGCGTAATGATATAGAACGAATATTCTGTAAATTCGTGCAGATACAGCGAGATGTCGGCCCAGGCTGGCATGGCACTGGCCTTGGACTTTCTATCGCAAAACACATTGTGGAACTCCATGGCGGGAAAATATGGGTCGAAAGCGCTGGTGGCAGGAGTAGTAATTTTTGCTTCCTGGTCCCGGTAAAAACCGTCCCGGCATCGGCAACGCAGCCAAAAGAACAAATTCCCCAGCAAGCATCACAATTCGAACTTTATTGATCCCATAGGCGGCGGTACTCATTGAAGTTGCCCCGTTATAGGACGCATTTCGGCCTGATTTGCCGCAAATAGCCCCATTTTCGATTTAGCACGACGTAATTGCCGAAAATAATTGGTAAGGAGACCAAATGAAACTTGGCAGGCACTTATTTATTATACTTATTATGGTGGTGCTTCTTTATGTCGGCTTAAGCTGCATTATCCAGCAAATTGCTGTTTATTCACGTTTTGAGAAGCTTGAAACGGGCGAGGCACAGAAAAATCTCCAGCGATGCTCAGAAGCAATTGAAAGAGAAATCTTTCATTTGGTGAGCTTTACACGCGACTGGGCCTGGTGGGATGACACAGTTTCGTTCATGTCTACCGGATCTCATGAATTTATAAAGGCAAATCTTGCAGGCTCAACGATCGAAGACAGCGGCCTGAATGTTATATATCTTTGCCGAAATGACGGAGCCGTGGTATGGCAATACTGTGCCGATGCCGATGGAAAGCAAATAGCACTTCCCCAACTCCCATCTGAAAGGCTCTCCAGCAAACACATACTTCTTGCCATGCTTGACGGCAAGGATTGTGACAAATCGATCAAATCGGGGATTTTCATAACGGATTATAAACCGCTGCTTGTCGCAGCAGTTCCAATACTGCCCACAAATAAGCAGGGCATCCAGGCAGGCGTACTGATAATGGGCAAATTCCTAAACGACGATCTTGTCAATCATCTTTCGGCACAGGTTAATGTGCCATTTACGATAGCTCAACTTCCCAGCTTCACAACAAAACGCGAGGAAAATGCTGTCATAATGAAAAAAATTGATGACCACATTGAAACCTCGACTGTACTGGCGGATATTGCAAATAAAGGTGGTCTGCTTGTCAATGCCACAACAAAGCGGGATATAACTAAACAGGGGACAGCCGCTTTTAACTGGTCGGTAGTTTCACTGTGTTTGGTCTCGCTGCTGTCAATGCTGGTACTTTCAATAGGACTGCGCAAGATAGTTGTAAAGCCGATACGCTGCCTTACGGAGCACGTCATACGAGTCGCCCAAACCGATGACCTGACTACGCGTATCACAGTGTCGAGCAAAAACGAAATCGGTACGTTGGCTGAAAAATTCAATTACATGACAGACCAACTCCAGGGTGCCCGCATAAAGCTGCTCGAAGAATCGTATCACCATGGCAAAAGTGAACAGGCAGCTGGTATGCTTCACAATATTCGCAATGCCTTGACTCCGGTATTTACCAGGCTAAGCGCGCTTTCCGAGCAGTTAAACTCCTGCCCCGTCGGAAATATCAGGCTTGCCAGAGGGCAGATCAAAGATCAAAACGTAAATGAAGAACGCAGGGCCGACCTGCAGAAATATTATGATCTTGCTTCCGAACAGTTGCTTGAAATTTTTGAAAACTCGCGCCGGCAGCTTGATGATATCTGCGGGCGCATGCATAACATAGAAAGCTTCTTTAACGCAGCAGCAACGCACACGCGCACATATCACTGTAGTGAAGTGCTTACCCTCAGGCAGATCATTTTAAATGCTTCAAAGATGGTACCCGACGAACTTTCGGAACTATTCACACTGGATCAGTCGTGCCTGGAATGGTTGCCGTCCATAAAGGTTGACGGTGTCACGCTGTCGAACATATTCGCCAATATCATTATCAACTCGGCGGAATCAATAAAGGCCTCCAAATCCGAAAAAGGCATGATTTCGATAAGGGCCAACATCGAAATAAAGGATTCAGCTCAGGTGCTCCATCTTGTGTTTGCTGATGACGGCTCCGGCCTTGAACCCGATTCACTCGAGCATATATTCGACAGGGGTTTTACCACAAAGCACCATTCCGAATTGAGCGGACTTGGACTTCACTGGTGCGCAAACGCAATAAACGAACTAGGCGGACGTATTTGGCTTGAGAGTGAAGGCCTCGGTAAAGGCGCTCGAGCGCATGTCGTGCTGCCGGTCATAGTTTGCAGGCAAATGGAGGCTGTCAATGTCTAAAGATTTGAATCCAAGAATTCTTATCGTTGATGACGAAGCCGATATCAGAAATGAATACGGCAGTATTCTTTCCGCTTCCGATACGAAAAATAACGAACTTGGATCGCTCGGACAAAAGCTTTTCGGTACCGCGACTGTTCCGGCCTGTCAGTACACTTATAACGTTACCTTCTGCTCACAAGGCGAAGAGGCTGTCGAGGCTGTTAAAAAGTCAAGCGAGACCGACACTCCTTTTTCCGTCGCCTTTATAGATATGCGCATGCCGCCGGGCCAAGATGGCCTATGGACGGCAAAAAAAATAAGGCTCCTGGACCCGGCTGTCCTGATCGTGATTGTTACAGCCCACAGCGATTACGAACCTGAAGCTATCATTCAAGAGGCTGGCCCCAGTGAACGGCTGATGTATTTGCGCAAGCCGTTCACCACCCAGGAAATTCGCTGTATGGCCCAAAGCCTGTGCCAACGACGGATAAATGAACGCAAGCAGTTCCTGATCCAATCGCAGCTTCTTGAGGAAAACCAAATACAGGTAAAATCAGCTATCCAGCAGGTGGAAAAACTTAAGAGTGATTTTCTCGATACTGTTTCTCACGAACTTAGAACGCCTCTTACGATTTTTCGTAATGCAATCTCAAACACACTAAATCAGGATGGCAAAATCGAGCCAAGGACGCGAACAAATCTTGAAATGGCGGATGCGAGCATCGAAAGACTATCCAAAGTCATAAGTGATTTCCTCGATTTGTCACAGCTTGAAGCGGGAACATTAAAACTTAACTGCTCACGTTTTCAGGTGTGTCAGGCTGTCGAGCAGGTGGTTGGAAAATTCCAAAAAGCTATCCAGGACAAAATGCTAAATGTTATAACTGATATCGAGCCGGGCCTAAGCGGCTTTGGAGATATCATTCGCCTGCGACAGAGCTTCAAGTGTCTTATCGATAATGCCGTTAAATTCGCACCCTGTTATTCCGATGTGCGGATCATCGCCCGATGCAAAGATGATCTTTTGAAAATATCCGTTTCAGATAAAGGCCCTGGAATCCCGCAGGAGGATCTGCCATATATTTTCGAAAGGTTCGTTCAGATTCAAAAGGTTATCGGCCCCGGCGAACATGGAACTGGCCTTGGACTTACCCTGGCAAGGCGGTTTATCGAACTCCACGGCGGCAAACTTTCGGTGGAATCCGCTCCTCAGCAGGGCAGCACTTTTATCATTGCCCTGCCCATGGAACAATCACTCGCTGCTTCATCCTCTTGACAAACAGGGGGCAAATCAGTATTCTGACAGGCTGTATGTAACTCATACGGATATGTGCCTGAGACACACATAGCTGTGGTTACGACGATTTCGGTATGAGCCAATTAAGCGAGGCCGGGTGTCGTGTTTCTGTGGTGGAAGCATGGTGCCTACCTGGCAGGCCAAATGTAAGCCGAAACCGGACGGAATTACGAAACTCGTTATCAGGAAAGGAGCCTTTATGGCACCAGATGCCGCCCATCCCTCTGCGCCAACTAAAAACGGCGCCCAAATCACCGTAGACACTCTTATTGAACAAGGCGTTGATACTGTTTTCGGATATCCCGGCGGCGTTGTACTGCCGTTATTCGACAAACTGTACGATGCGCCGCTTAATTTTATAATCCCCCGCCATGAGCAGGGCGGAACTCACATGGCTGATGCTTATGCCCGCGCGACCGGCAAAGTCGGCGTCGTGATCGCCACATCCGGCCCGGGTGCATGCAACCTCACTACCGGCATAGCCACCGCCATGATGGATTCGATTCCGATGGTGGCTATCACCGGCCAAGTACGCACCGATTTGATCGGCAACGATGCATTCCAGGAAGCCGACACCACCGGCATCACCAGACCGATAACAAAACACAACGTCATAGTCAAGGATGTGAATGATCTTGCCAGGACTATCCGCGAGGCATTTCATATCGCTTCAACCGGCAGGCCAGGCCCGGTACTTGTAGATATCCCTGTTGATGTCTTTGTTGCGCAGTGCCAGCCCGAATCGCTCGCCAGCCAAATCGATCTGCCCGGCTACAAGGTCCGAGTTCACGGACATTCCAGGCAGATACAGCTTGCCGCGCAGGCTATAAACAAAGCACAAAGGCCTGTTCTTTATGTCGGCGGCGGCATTATAATCGCAAATGCAGCGCAGGAGCTTAGGCAATTCGCCAAAAAAGCCAACCTGCCTGTAACCATGACCTTCATGGGTCTTGGCAGTTATGATCAAACCGAGCCCAACTCACTGGATATGCTCGGCATGCACGGAAGTGCCTATGCTAATTTCGCCGTACAGGAGAGTGACTGCCTTATTTCGATCGGAGCTCGATTTGACGACCGCGTTACCGGCAAAGTCAAAACGTTTGCGTCAAATGCCAAGATCATTCATATAGATATAGATCCTGCCAGCATCTCGAAGAACATCCACGTCGACATCCCTGTCGTCGGTGACGCCAAGCTGATTTTGCAGGAACTTACTGCCGAAGTTGAATATCAGCCGCGCAAAGAATGGTTTGAAAAAATTGAAAACTGGAAAAAGAAGTACCCCATGGGCTTCGATAATAACAGCGAGATCATTAAACCTCAGTACGTTATTAAAATGATTTCGGATATGACGAAGGGCAACGCCATCATTTGCACCGGTGTCGGCCAGCACCAGATGTGGACCGCTCAGTTTTATAAATTTACCAAGCCCAGGACGTTTATTTCGTCAGGCGGCCTTGGCACAATGGGCTTTGGTCTGCCCTCTGCGATAGGCGCCCAGGTAGCTAAACCGGGTGAAACGGTAATCGATATCGACGGCGACAGTTCCTTCAGCATGACCCTCCAGGAGCTTGCCACCGCTGTGCAGTACAATTTACCCATCAAGGTCGTCATCCTCAATAATGGTCATATGGGAATGGTTCGCCAGTGGCAGGAACTGTTCTACGGAAAACGCTATTCCAAGAGCTCGCTGGTAAGCCCGAATTTTGCTAATGTCGCAAAGGCATTTGGCGCAGCGGGTTACCTGGTCGAAAAAAAATCCGACGTTAAGCCCACCCTGGAAAAGATGCTTGCCGAAAAAGGTCCGTGCGTAGTCGATTTCCACGTTGAGGCCGAGGAAAACGTCTGGCCGATGGTACCAGCCGGCAAGAGCCTCCACGAAATGTCAGGCCTGGATATTCTCGAAAGCATGGCGTAACCGAAAACCATAACCCATAGTCGAAAAGAGATCGATATGAAACATATACTAAGTGCATTGGTTCAAAATAAACCCGGCGTCCTAGCCCACGTCGCCGGAATGTTTGCCGCAAGGGCCTTTAATATTGATTCGCTCGTAGTCGGCCGCACCGAAGACCCGGAACTTAGCCGCATGACGATAGTCGTCCTCGGCGATGATCGTGTCGTCGAGCAGGTCCGAAAACAGCTTGCCAAGATCGTAACCGTCGTTAAGGTCCAGGATTTTGCCAATCAGGATGTTGTCCAGCGTGACATGATGCTCATCAGTGCTGCTTGTACCCCGGAAAAACGCCCCGAATTGCTGGCCCTCATAGAAATGTTCCACGGAAAAGTTGTGGACATTGGGCCAAAATTCGTTATGGTAGAGGTTTGCGGTCCTGAAAGCAAAGTTGAGGCTTTTATAGATGCATGCAGGCCTTATGGCATCAAAACACTCGCCCGGACGGGCTCGATAGCCATGCCGAGGTATAATAAAGCCGATGAGAAATAATTTGTAAGTCAATTAAGGAGATAGTTTTATGGCTAAGATCTATTACGAGCAGGATGCGCCCATTGACGCCCTTAAGGGCAAAACGGTCGCCGTCATCGGGTACGGCAGCCAGGGCCATGCTCATTCACAAAACCTTCGTGACAGCGGCATCACTGTCAAGATAGCGGAACTCGCCGGCACGGATAATTTCAAGCTGGCTCAGGAACACGGCTTTACGCCCACAGATGTCAAAGGGGCAATGGAAGGCGCTGCCCTGATCATTATAACCCTGCCCGACGAAGTTCAGGCAAAGGTTTATGAGGCACAAATAGCCCCGAATTTGAAAGCCGGCCAGACCATCGGTTTCTGCCACGGCTTCAACATCCATTTCAAGTATATTGTCCCGCCAAAGGACACGAACGTGGTCATGATCGCCCCCAAGGGCCCCGGCCACCTCGTTCGCAGCGAATATGAAAAAGGCGGCGGTGTACCCAATATCATTGCCGTTTACCAGGACGCCAGCGGCAATGCCAAGCAGATCGCTCTTGCCTGGGCAAACGGTATCGGTGGAGCACGCGCCGGCATCATCGAGACAACCTTCAAGGAAGAGACCGAAACAGACCTCTTCGGCGAACAGGTCGTCCTCTGCGGCGGTTTGGCCTCGCTCATCAAGGCGGGCTTTGAAACACTGGTCAACGCCGGCTATCAGCCCGAGATCGCATATTTTGAATGCATGCACGAAGTCAAGCTCATCGTCGACCTGATGTACCAGGGCGGTCTCAGCTATATGCGTTACAGCATATCGAATACAGCTGAATATGGCGACCTCACACGCGGCCCACGCATCGTAAACGATCAGACAAAGGCCGAGATGAAAAAGATACTCGACGAGATCACCAGCGGCCAGTTCGCAAAGGAATGGGTCGGCGAGTACAAAAACGGCTTGCCCAATTTCAAGGCCCTCTATGAGAAGGATTATAACTGCCAACTCGAAACGGTCGGCAGAAAACTTCGCAAAATGATGAAGTGGATCAAGGCCAAAGAAGTATAAGTTCAAATCGCGCGGGCGGCTCAAAAAGCCGCCCTTTGCTTATCCTGATAAATGTTTGAAAGGGGTTCGATCGTGAGGACGTTTTCAATTACCGCACTGTTAATTGCCGTATGCACATTGACCGGCTGCGTAAGACATATGAGAACCGATGTAAAATCGGCTTACAATCAGGTTAGACTGGGCATGACCGATTCAGCCCAGGTCCTTGCTCTTGTCCAGACCCCCGAGACAGAACTTCGCGGAGACCTCATCAGCCAGGATCAGACCGTGATTGCCGCATGGGGCCATAAGGATGAGGTCAAAATGTGGCTCAACCTCTTCGCATTTAACGAGGATACTACCTTCGTAGACCGCAAGTACTTCTTCTATGTCGATGAACACGCAAGATGGGGCTGGCTTATGCATCCCAAATGGGCTGCTATGGTGGATGTTAATGTAACCGCCGACCCGGCCGTCCTGGAAAAACCCTACGCCAATGAAAATGCACGCCAAATAGCCATGCTCCAGTTCGTTCTCGATAAATTCACATCGGATGAATTGAAAGTCCGGCCCGATAACAAAATGATCGGTATCTCGAAAGATGTCGCCAATGAAGCCATCGGCACGGTTCTTTTGATACTCAAGGAATCGCCCGCCCGCGCAGTAGAACTCTCAAGACCTCAGGGCCTCGAGTTCGAACTCAAAAGTTTCTACAAGGGCAGGATGTATTTGTCAGAGCAGGATGGCGTAATAAATATGGATCTCAAGACCGGCGCTTATGCCGAGAGAACCAAGGGGCAATTCCCGCCTCTTACTGTCATAACCCTGGTCAAATGATCAGATCGTAATTGATTTGTGCCGGTGCGCGTGGCATTCGATGTTCACCGCCGCAGGCAATGAAGCGATATGGCATGGAGCCGTTTCGATAAGCACCCCAATCGCGGTGGTGTCTCCGCCAAGCCCCTGCGGGCCTATGCCAAGCGAATTGATCTTCTTTAAAAGCTCCTCTTCCATCTTAGCGTAAAATGGTTCGGCGTTTGAAGCCCCCAATTCCCTAAGCAGTGCCTTTTTCGCCAGCAGGCACGCTCGTTCAAAATTGCCTCCCAGCCCGACCCCCACCACAAACGGCGGGCACGCGTCCGCGCCGGCATTTTTTACCACATCCGTGATCCAGCCCATAACCTCCGCCTTATCCGCGGTGGGTTTGAACATTTTGAACTGGCTTTTGTTCTCGCATCCGCCGCCTTTGGGCATGAGCGTTATTTTTATTTTCTCGCCCGCAACGAAATCATAATGTATTACTGCGGGCGTATTAGTCTGGGTATTTTGCCTCTTATCCAACGGCTCGTTTACGATACTCTTTCGCAGATAACCTTTTTCATACCCCAGCGTTATACCTGCGTTTATAGCGTCAGTTATCGTCGCGTCCGTAAAATTAGCCGGCGCAGCCATGGCCATATTTTGCCCAACTTCCACAAACGCTACCGCCACCCCTGTGTCCTGGCAAATCGGGATAAATTCGTCGCGCGCTATCGTCGCGTTCTCGATGAGTTTGGAAAGTATACCCCTGGCCCGTGGATTTGATTCTTGCTTTAGGGCTTTTGTCAGCGCACTAAGCACGTCCGTCGGCAATTCGTGAGCCGCTTGTATGCATAATTTTTCAACAGCCAAAACGATATCTTCAAAAGGTATTGTTCGCATAAGAACATAATAAGGTTCAAACGGGGCTTTAACAAGCCAAAACAACGACATTGGTTAACTGGCAATCATGTAAAAACGAAAAAAGGCTATGATTTTGATTCAAGGGTCGCAGGTTTTGGTGTAAATGCGCCGTCTAGAAAAATTGACATCGCGCTTGCTGTACTCGGAAAATCTGGAAATACCTAAAAATGCGTTCCCCAAAGCGGGTACATCATTCAAATTCGCAAAGCGTATCTGCCGATTGAACCATGCCGGCATCGTGATTCATGTTATAGTATGTCTTGACGACGTCGCACAAGGCCATCAGAGTCTCTCTACCCTCTGCAGTTGCCTCAAGGCCTACTATCTGCAGTCCAAGGCATATCATGGCACAGTCCGCCGTTGGCGCGATATGCCTTATTTGGCACTCCAGCAAAATCGGCTTTTCATACGGCATAGGCGTAAATTGCAGCCCCACGATCTGGCCCTGGCTGAAATTACTTCTTATCATCGGGTCGATGCCTATTTGCATGCCGCCGGCCGAAACGTCAATAAGCCTTCCCTGCCAATAATTTTCCTCGGGCATGCTGTTGGTATCATCTTTGTAACCGCGATGCCAGAACAGTGCTCGCACATTCAAATTCAGCGGCACGGATACTCGATAAAAATTTCTCCGCTGGACTCTATCAACCCGTTGGGGTGACGCTATCACTATTACTCCGCCCGAATCCATATTCGTCGAAGCCTCAAATCCCGTCACAACGCTATCGCAAATATATTTGCAGTAATCATGCTTAAACGAAAGCCCGATCGGCTGATCGACTCTGATGTTCACAGGGTGATGGTGGTCCTTTTGCGGTATCTCAAGGTGAATCCCCGCGGAATCCGCTTGGACGATGTTCACCTTTGTCATGTGCCATTTACCCCGTGATACATGCGTCATAACTGCCGGCGTATACTTGCCCGCGGCCATTACCATTAGATCGCTTGTTCCGCTTCCTGTTATCGCATCGTGTTCACGCATAAAATGCCTCAAAATTTGTACATAATATCTTAGCTGCCGTTTTTCTTTTCGGCACAAAAAGCATTGGCCGTTAGTATTGCCTCAAAACACTTCCACTTCCGAAAACCATTCTCAAAAAGATTGAGCATCTAAAGATTGCAAACCCGCCCCCGCGCCCTTATTATTAGTCCTGTTATGACACAAACAGACTTAAAAAAGTATTCGCTGGCCGAGGTAGTCCTCTTTTTCATACTGCTCCTCGGCGTCGGACTAGCCTGGCTCAGCGTCAGATCAAAGTCCGATATTGTTTTCACAAAGCCCATTGTCGTTAATGGCCTCGGATTTGGCGTATGCCTTCCCGACAGTGCCGGCTGGAAAGCGGACAGCGATTGGAAATTTAAGGACCGCGCCTTTTACATCTCAAGCCTGGTCGGAAAAGATCAAGAATCGCCCTCCTCGCAGGTACTGATCGAATTTTCTGTCGCCGAAAACAACGATATTGATCGGCGTCTCCTTGAACGTGCCGCCTCGCTTCGCGGCAGCCTCGGAAGCATTTTCACCATTTCAGCAGGGGGCGTAAAAACCCGCGCAGCAGAAATTTTCGTAAGATCACGCCAGGCAACCGTATTTTGCGGAATCGCCGATTTGGGCATGTCGCGAACCGTCCAGATCGAGATATTGGATACAGGCGGATCCGGCCAGTGGAGCCGCTCACTTATGCAGGATGTTGCCGCACGCCTGGTTTACAAGCAGCCCCAGGAACTCAAAACTGGCGCCGAAGTTATCGCGTCCGTTAAAAAAAACTCAGCCACCCGCTGGCTCAAAACCCAGCCGCGCGAAAGCTATTATTTTCTCACTTACAACAACAACCCCGATTCCGGCTTTCTTGCCGAACTATATGCCTTCAAAAAAGACCAGTCTCGATATAACCTCCACGCCGTCAATGCCTATTTTGTCCGTGACCTCGGCGGTGAGGAAAGTTTCTTCCAAGCCGACGAGGATTTAAGTCAGTGGGTCTGGGCAAGCAATCTTCTCGATGACCGCGGTACCCGCGCCGGCCGCGTCGAGCTGTATTTCGGTTCAGAAGGCTCTCTCAGTATCCGCCGCGACGGCCAGGCCGAACTGGCCTATCCATCACCCGCATCCTTTTCTCAAATGCTCTTTAATGCCGTCCTTGAAAACATGGCTGCCACCAAAATACCCTCAGTCATTATCGACCTCATCGATTCCGATGGCCGCATAATACCTACAAACGTCAAGCTTGTTCCCGAAAAAGCCGGATTTGTCGCCCAGATCAATAATCTTGACGGCTCAAACATAAAACAGACCCTTACCCTTGACGCAAATATCAAATTGCAGTCATCTACAATAACCGGTCCTCGCAATTTCAAGATAAAACCCGCATCGAAGGATGTTGTTCTCGCGGAATTTTCAATTTGGAGCGATTATATTCAAAGCCTCGACAGGCTTCTCGATTCGGATACCCAAACCCCTCAGCCAAATCGTAGCAGGAGAGTTGTACCAAATGGCTCAGTTATTTGATTGCGTTATCGTAGGCGCCGGCCCCAGTGGCCTCGCTGCCGCTCTGTACACAGGACGCGACCGTCTCAACACCATCGTCATTGAAAAATTCGCTCCCGGCGGACAGATCAATAACACCCAGCGAATCGAAAACTACCCTGCCATAAAAGATATCACCGGCCCCGACCTCGTCGAAAGATTATATGACCAGGCTCTCGCCTTCGGCGCACAATTCAAAATGGGCACTTCCGTCGAAACCCTTAAAAGGCTCCAAGACGGCACTATCTGTATAACTACAGATAGTGAAGAACTTCTCACACGCTCGGTTATCCTTACCCCTGGCTCAAGCTATCGCAAACTCGGCATTCCTGGCGAAGTCCAGTTTTCCGGCTCAGGCGTAAGCTACTGTGGCACTTGCGATGCCCCGTTCTTCAAAGGTAAAAATGTCATAGCAGTCGGCGGCGGCAATACTGCTGTTGAAGAAGCCCTCCACGTCGCGAAATATGCCGCTCACGTCACCCTTGTCCACCGCCGTTCAGAATTCCGAGCGACACAGGTACTCGTCGAAGAACTCCAGGCTGCTTCCAATGGCAAAGGAAACATCACCCTCAAGCTCAATTCGATCGTCACCTCAATCGAAGGTAAGAACAAGGTCGAATCAGTCACGCTCCATAATTCCCTAACCGGCGAAAAAGAAAACCTCCCATGCGAAGGCGTTTTTATTTTCGTAGGTACTGTCCCAAATACCGAATTCCTCAAAGGCTTTGTTGAACTCACCGAGCACGGCTTCATAAAGGTCGACTGCGCATTCCTTCGCGCCTCCGTTCCGGGCGTTTTTGCCGCCGGAGATTGCCGTGTAGCCGCCGCCATGCAGCTTGCCACTGCCATCGGCGACGGAGTCCTTGCCGCCATGAGCTTAAAACAATATTTCAGGGATCCGAAATGGTGGCAGGTCCCCGTAAGCGACTTGCTCATACCCAGTGGCTGGTAAGAGTTAATTTCCGTGCTTGATTATGCTAGGTCATCGCAGCTAGGCCGTGAAACTTATCTCTGTGTCCTCGGTGATCTCTGTGGCTAGACCTTTTTGATTTCCGTATTCGTGCTTCGGAATTGTTTTTAACAAAATTCCACTACTGCAAAACCCCCATCCAGCCCGATAATAATAGTAAGCGGGATATTACCAGCTTTGTTTTATGTGAATTTAGCTAAGGCTTGTTGTGTCAAAATAGACAAATTTGCCTTGACGGTTTCTGCAAATCTGGGTAGTCTCTGCCATCATGGCCACCAGCAAGGCCTTACGATTATTGCCGATTCTGCTGTCCCAAAGCTGTCCAGGACGCAGGCATTTGCGGCCCAGCGCCGTATGGGAGTTCAAGGATGAAAGTCAAATTCGCTACATTCGTATTGATCGCCGCAGTCTTACTAACATCCCTTTCAGGCTGTCATCGCCCCAAAAAGAAGGGTGGCCTCGACTACAACAAGCAGCTCCCCCCGGGCCAGCTCGCTCTTAGAAAGATTACCGACCCCAACGAATTACCCGATTTCACTGCCGCCTGCTCCGATCTCACCCGTCTCCGCGAGGCGGTCCAGCGCAGTGCAAGCTATATCGCCAAGCCCTCAAGCAAGGCCTTCTATCCTTATGGCGAAGTCACCCATGAACAGGTAAAACAGACCCTCGCCGCATTTGAGGAGCTTATTGATTCCGGTATGACTCCAGAGCAGATGAATCAGCACATCCGCACAAATTACGACTGCTATATCTCCGTAGGTTGCGACGACATGGGCACAGTCCTATATACCGGCTACTATACCCCGATCTTCAACGGCTCGCTCCAGCGCACGGAAAGATTTAAATATCCTCTTTATAGTGTCCCCGAAGACCTCGTTAAAGGTCCCGATGGCACCATTCTCGGCAAACGCAATGCCGATGGATCATTCACGCAATACGCCTCCCGCTCTGATATCGAAAAATCGGGTGCTCTTGCCGGCAAAGAACTTATTTGGCTCGAAGATAAATTCGAAGTCTATATCGCCCACGTCCAGGGCTCTGCCAAAATACGTCTGCCCGATGGCACACTTCAGGGCATAGGCTACGGTGCCAATAATGGCTGGGATTATTCAAGCGTCAGCCGCCAGCTCATCGCCGAAGGCAAACTCACCCAGGAACAACTCAGCCTCAAAGGCATGATTGAATATTTCAAGGCCCATCCCGAAGAAGTGGATACTTACGTCAATCAGAATCCGCGTTTCGTCTTCTTCCAGTTCGAAAAAGGTGATCCACGCGGCTCACTCAATGAGCCCGTTACTCCATTCAGGACCATCGCTACTGATAAGGCTATCTACCCCCGTGCTTCGATCGCTATGGTTCAGGCCGATCTCGAACCGACAGTTGGCTGGGCATGTGACCAGGACACAGGCGGAGCCATCCGTGCCGCAGGCCGCTGCGATATTTACATGGGCATCGGCGACCAAGCCGGTGAACTGGCCGGCCGCACCTACAAGGAAGGTAAGCTTTATTACATATTCCTAAAGCCCGGCGCAAATACAAGCTCGGCTGCAACCGAACAGGCTTCTGTAAACAAGTAATACCCTCGATTCACCTCAGGGGCGTGCCTAAAACACGCCCCTTTTCATTGCGCAAAAATCTGCTATAATTGTTTCCTGTGAAAAGCGGCAAACAACAATGTGAATGCTCGGCTTGGATTGATAGTGGATGATCAACTGATAATCGGTGCTGTGTGGTATGTGGTATTCTTGCTTTCGACAAGTTTCCATGAGGCTGCTCACGCCTTTACCGCAAAGAAATATGGTGACTTGACGGCGTACAATGCCGGCCAAACCACACTACTGCCTTGGCCCCACATAAGACGCGAGCCCATCGGAATGGTAGTTGCGCCGCTGATTTCATTTCTTATTGGCGGTTGGATGTTCGGCTGGGCCAGCTGCCCTCGTGACCCCGAATGGGCCCGGCGAAACCCCTCCAAAGAGACGCTCATGTCATTGGCAGGGCCGTTTGCAAATCTCCTGATTGTGGTAATTTCAGGTATCCTGATATGGATTGGTATCTTTGCCGGTTTTTTCTACGCTCCGGACGCGGTAAACTTTGATAGTGTTGTCGCTTCGCATCAATCCGGAATGGCAAAAAGTATTGCGCTGATGTTGAGCATCGCTTTTACGCTTAACTTGTTCTTATTCGCTTTCAATATGATACCGCTTCCGCCGCTGGACGGTAGCAGTCTGTTAAAACATATTATTCCAAAGGATTCAGCCCATTTTTTTTACCATGCAATGTCTAATCCTGCTTTCGCGATTACAGGGCTGATTATCTCATGGAAATGTTTTAATTTCATAGCCGATCCGTTACAATGTGCAGCGCTGAACCTGCTTTATCCGGGGTCTTACTACCATTGATGATGGGAGGGTAATATGAATAAACGAAAACTTGGAAAAACCGATCTTGAGTTGTCCGCCATAGGTTTTGGCGCCTGGGCAATTGGCGGCGGCCAATGGGAATATGCCTGGGGCCCGCAGGATGACACCGATTCACTCAATGCCATTCTCAGAGCCTATGAACTGGGCATCAACTGGGTCGATACCGCCGCATCATATGGCCTTGGCCATTCCGAAATTGTCGTCGGCAAAGCCTTAAAGGAGCTTGGCCGCGATAATCTCATCATCGCCACAAAGTGCGGCATAAAATGGGATAACACCGGAAAAATAAACCTGTGGGTCGATGCCGCCCAGGTCCGACGCGAGATAGACGACAGCCTCCGCCGCCTTAATATAGAAACCATAGACCTCTACCAGGTCCACTGGCCCTCTCCAGACGAGAACATCGAGGAAGTCTGGTCCGAAATGGCCAACTGCGTCCGCCAGGGTAAAGCCCGCCACATCGGCGTAAGCAATTTCAATGTCGACCAGGTCCGCCGTGCCATGAAGATCGCTCCCGTCGCCTCGGTTCAGAACCGATACAGCATTATCCATCGCGAGATCGAAAACGACCTTTTACCCTTCTGTGACGAAAACAAGATCGGTGTCGTTTGCTATAGCCCAATGGCCAAAGGTCTCCTCACTGGCAAGATGACTCCAGACAGCATCGCCTCATTTGCGCCCGATGATCACCGCAGAAATGACCCTGATTTCATCGGACAAAAACTCCAGACCAACCTTCAGCTGGTATCAGCTCTTGAGCCGATCGCGCGCCGTAGCGGCAAAACTCTTGCCCAGCTTGCCCTTGCCTGGACCTTGCGCCGAAATGAAGTCACAAGTGCCATCGCCGGCGCACGCAACGGGCGACAGATCGAAGATACCGCAAAAGCTGGTGATTGGAAGCTCGCCGTCGAAGATGTCGAAGAGATCGCCTGGCTTCTTGAAAAATATGAAAATGCCACGGTAGCAACTTTTTAATTCCGAGGTTTTAAATGGCTTTGAATTTTGATGTGTATTCCAGTCCTCTGGTGGAACGTAATGCCTCTAAAGAAATGGCCCAGCTTTGGGGACCGAAAACAAAATTTGTCCTCTGGCGAAAACTCTGGCTAGAACTCGCCCGCGCTGAAAAGCAGCTTGGCCTAAATATTAAGCAAACCCAGCTCACCGAAATGGCAGCCCACCTCGAAGATATCGATTTTGAAAAAGCTTCCCACTATGAACGCAAATTCCGCCACGACGTAATGGCCCACATTCACACTTTTGCTGATGTCGCCCCCAAAGCCGCACCCATCATCCACCTCGGTGCCACAAGCTGCGATATAGGCGACAACGCCGACCTCATAATAATGAAGCAGGCCATGGAACTTGTCGCTGCAAAGCTCGCCGCCGTCATAGACCTGCTCTGTGCCTTTGCCAAAAAGAATCGCTCCCTGCCCACGCTCGGCTTTACTCATTATCAGCCTGCGCAGCTCACCACCGTTGGCAAACGCGCCACGCTCTGGGCTTATGAATTCTGCCTCGATCTCAAAGACCTCCAATACCGAATCGACGAACTTCCTTTTCGCGGCATAAAAGGTACAACCGGCACCCAGGCCTCATTTCTCGAACTTTTCGCAGGCAATCACAAAAAAGTGAAAAAACTAGATACCCTCGTCGCAAAAGCCTTCGGCTTCAAAAACATCTGCGCCGTCACAGGCCAGACGTATCAGCGCAAGATCGACGCCCAGGCCGTTAATACTCTCGCCTGTATCGCCCAGTCCGCACATAAAATGTGTAACGACATCCGCCTCCTCGCCAATCTCAAGGAGCTTGAAGAGCCTTTTGAAAAAACCCAGGTCGGCTCCTCCGCCATGGCCTACAAGCGAAATCCCATGCGCTGCGAACGCGCCACCGGCCTCTCAAGGCTGGTGCTCTCCCTCGCCTCAAGCCCGCTTATGACCGCTTCCGAACAATGGCTCGAACGCACCCTCGACGATTCATCCAACCGCCGCGTCGCCATTGCCGAAGCGTTTCTCGCTGTCGATGGTATCCTTGAGATCATGACAAACGTTGTCGATGGTTTGGTCGTATATCCAAAAGTCATCGCCGCCCGCGTCCAGTCAGAGCTTCCCTTCATGGCAACAGAAAATATTTTAATGGCTGCAGTCAAAGCAGGGGGGTCGCGCCAGGAACTTCATGAAGTCATCCGTACCCACTCCATGGCCGCTGCCGCCCAGGTAAAACAGATGGGCAAACCCAACGACCTCATCACCCGTCTCAAAGCTGACAAAGCCTTCGCGGATGTAAATATTGATAAAGTCCTCAAGCCGGAATTCTATATCGGCCGCTCACCCCAGCAGGTCGACGAATTCATCGCGCAAACCGCTCGCCCACTAACAAGAAAATATCGCAAATACCCCATCCGCAAAGTAGAACTGAAAGTCTGATTTTCCCAGACCCCGAATATGAATTGTGGCACGGTCTAGCGCAGCTAGGCCGTGTAAATTCCGAAGTTGTCTTCCAGCCCCGGCAGGGGGCGCAAGGGAGTAGCCCTAGCGTAAGCTATGGGAATAAATGAGGTGTTTTTGAAAAGCCCCGGATGGGGCGAAAGGAAAAGCAGGAAAAACCCTGTGTCCAGTTGGTTAACAAGCTTATGTTTATTAAATTTAAAATCTGGCTCCAAGCCGCACGCGTTTTTTCACTCACCGCTGCCGTAATACCCGTCTGCCTCGGCGCAGCCCTGGCGTTTAAATCCGGCTTGAACTGCGCATGGTTCCTCTTCCCGCTTGTGCTTATCTGCTCGCTCCTGCTTCAGGCCGCCACAAACCTCGTCAGCGATTATTACGATTACATTAATAACGTCGATAAAGATTACACCTTCGGCTCAAGCAAAGTCATTGCCCAAAAACTCCTCACCCCTAAACAGGTTCTCTTCGCAGGTTTCATCTCATTCGCCCTTTGCGCAGCTCTTGCCCTCATCATGCTTTATTATCGCGGCCTGCCGCTGCTTATCATAGGCCTCATCGGAATCCTCGGCGGCCTCTTCTACAGTGCAAAACCTATAGGCTACAAATATTTCGCACTCGGCGATTTCGCCGTCTTCATCCTAATGGGCCCATTAATGGTACTCGGCTCATTCCTCGTCATCACCGGCAAACTCTCGCTCACCCCCATTCTTGCCTCCGCCCCCGTAGCATTCCTTGTAACCGCCATCCTCGCTGCCAACAACCTCCGTGATATTAAACACGATTCCGACGCCCATGTAAAAACGCTGGCCATCCTCCTTGGTCGCCCCCTCGCCGCTTACTACTACTGCTTTCTCCTTATCGCCGCGTATGCTTCAATATTGCTTTTGGTTTATTTGCAAATCTTGTCCCCATGGACCTCACTTGTATTTCTTACGGCACCTCTCGCCCTGCGAAATATCAAGCTCGCCCTTGCAAGCAGAGTAGATGATCCTCAAAAAATCGCGACCCTCGACATCCTCACCGCCCAGCTTCATCTGACCTTCGGTCTGATACTGATCATCGCAATGGTGTTCTCATGAGACCCCTCGTGCTTTTGATTTTCATCGCCGCCGCATTTTTCTTTACCCTCTTTTCGCCCTGGACCGCCCCGTACATAAATTTCTGGCTCATAATGTCCCTTGCTTCCGTTTTTCTTTCCGTTTCCGCGTTGTTTCTGCAAAAACATATTCTGAACCAGCTTTTCAATTTCAAACCAAGCCACATCATTATAGGCATCGCCTCCGCAGCCTTGCTCTACGGCATCTTTTACCTCGGCCGCGAGGTCTCCAGTCTCTTACCTTTCGCCCCGCACCAGATCGGGGCCATATATCTATCTCGCACCCAGGCCCCGTTGCCGCTCATCTCCGTCCTGCTCCTTTTTGTTATTGGCCCTGCTGAAGAGATCTTCTGGCGAGGCCTGGTTCAGCAAAGGCTCGCCGCCCGCTTTTCCCCCATTGTGGGCCTGATATTCGCCTCTCCCATCTACGCCCTTGTACATATCTGGTCATTCAATCTCATGCTCATCTTAGCCGCCCTCGTCGCCGGAACCTTCTGGGGCCTGCTCTTTTTAAAAACAAGATCCCTCTGGCCCGTCATAATCTCCCATTCGCTCTGGGATTTTCTTATTTTCGTCCTCTTGCCCCTCTGACACATATTAAGCTATAATGCCAAAACTGTGGCACGGTCTAGCGCAGCTAGGCCGTGTAAACTATCTCTGTGTACTCTGTGATCTCTGTGGCTAAAATAAAAGAAAGTTTTTATGAAAATAAACATCCTCTGCATCGGTGATATCGTCGGCAAACCCGGCCGCCGCATCCTTGCCGATAAACTCCATGAACTCGTAAAACAGCGAGATATCGATTGCGTGATCGCAAATGCCGAGAACGTCGCCGGCGGCTCAGGCCTAACAAAACAGATATATGACAAGCTCCTCAAATATGGCGTAAACCTCATCACCCTCGGCGACCACGCCTACCGCAAACGCGAAATAATTGAAGTGCTCGAGAAAGCTGATAACATTGTCCGCCCCGCAAATCTTTCACCCGGCGCTGCCGGCAAGGACTGGGCCATTTACAAAACCCAAAAAGGTCCCGCCGTCGCCGTCTCCGCCCTCATAGGCCGAATCTTCATGAAACCCGCCGATTGCCCCTACGCCGCCATTGATAAAGTCATGGGCCAATTGAGCCGGCAAGCCGCCGACATCGTCGTCGTCGATATGCACGCCGAAGCCACAAGCGAAAAGATCGCGATGGGCTATTACCTCGATTCAAAAGCCTCAATCGTGTTCGGAACCCATACCCACGTCACCACCGCCGATGAACGCATTCTTCCCGGCGGAACCGCTTATATAACCGACATTGGAATGACTGGCCCCCATGACGGCGTCCTCGGCCGAAAATCCGAAAACGTAATTAAATCCTTTCGCACCGCAATGCCTTTCCCCTTTGAAGTAGCAACCGGCGACATCCGCCTCAACGGATTCCTCGTCACTATCGACACCTTCACGAAACGCGCCGAAAAGATCGAACGTCTCTGCCTGAAAGCCGACTACACCGAAACCCCTTATGACGCTGACGATGGCAAACCCGAACCACTATCGTCTTTTTAATTTTTTGAATTTGATGATTTGAATTTGTTTCGGATTTCGAGCTTAGAATTTGGCTTCTACCAAACCCAACCCGTCATCACTGATTCACTCTTGCCTGTTGCCTTCTTAGCTGAACCCTCAACCCTCAACGCTATACCCTGTTTATATTGAGTGCAGTCCAAACCTTATATCGATACCCATATCTGTGAATTGCCCAATGAGTTTTGCCGGGAATATCGTCCCCATCACCGCCTGATCTTTGCCAGGCCTGACAACTATATTCAGATCCGCATGCGCTGTCTTGAGTATGCCCTTAAGCACCTCCGTGTGTGGCTTGATCATTGAAAGCAGCTTTTCTATTCGCTTTATAACTGACGCTCCGCTCCCCGCAGGCGGTATCAGGTTCCATTGTCCATATTGACGCATGATCTTTTTGCCCGTTGCAGCTGTTTCAACTCCCTGCAGCCAGGATGTCGAAGGTTTTAGCCCCAGTTTATCCGTGATTTCCTGCGGATCGAGATCCTTGGCGTAAACGCGAAAGATCACAAAAAAGCTGCCATCGCCGTTACCGGCACGGGTTTTAGATTTAGTTTTTTTTGCCATCGCACCATTATACACCCTCTACCCCGCAATAGCATCAATTAATCATTTTTCCTAGCCCCGCATGTTAATGCGGGGTTCCCACACCTCAACGAAACTCCACCGCCAATACACTTCGCAAGCCCCGCCTTTTCCCGTTTTGAATTTGTTTGAGATTTGTGAGTTGTATTTTGAAATTTGTTTCGGATTTCGAGCTTAGGATTTGTCTTTTTCGTTTCTATCCCTTAGTCCAAAACTATTGGATTCGCCCAAGCCCTGTTTCCATTTACATCCACAATTTCCGCCCGCACATACCTGTCCAGCGCAGAAACTTCGCACATTGCGCTCGTCAACGGCTTATCTTTTGATTCAGCGTAAAAACTCCGTCCAGTAGATCTCCGCGAAATAAAATGTATTTCCATAGCAGGCTGGCATTTGATCGTCGCGTTAAAGCCGTTGATCCCGAAATCCTCGATCACCCCGCCAGTCGACGCGTAATATGCTCCCGACGAAAGCGCCTCGATTATATCCTGGCTCGTAAGTGCCGCCGCCTTGATCATCGTATAACCCATAAACATATCCCGCCCGCGATGGCAGTCATCGCTCGCAACCGCCCCGACTATCCGCCCCGCGGCCAGCAGCGAATCCCAGTGCACCGAAGAATACGCCTTGCCGTTCTTTGTCGATGTCGAGTTGAACACCTCGATCGCGCAGTATCCGTCAATTGCCAGCATGTGATTGATATTGTACCCGCACCAGTACGGATGCGCCAGTATAACGAGCCCGCCGACATGCTTCACCAGGCTCACCCGTGTTTCCGCGTCCGCCTTCAAACTGAACGGCATCTTCTGCGGAATATTCAAACAGACAAGGTGATACAGATCCCCGCCAAAAGGGCAAGGCGGATGCGTCTCCATACCCTGCAGCACCAGGAAATCCTTATCCGAAAATCCCGTCAGATCATTGGTCGTATCATGATCCGTTATCGCCAGCACATCATACCCCTTATCCCGATACTGACGTATCCTCTCTGCTAGCACCGTATCCCCGTCGCTCGTGGTAGTATGCGCATGCAGATTAGCCTTAAACCATTTCCCGCCTATCGTAAACGGATTTACCATAAATTTTCCTGAATATTATGTCAATACTGTATAACCGATTCAGCCCAAAAGAGACACTGTCATACCCGCGCAGGCGGGTATCCAGTTTCTTACTTTCTTCTGTCTTCTTTGCATCAGCGTAATCAATGATTAAGCCTTTTTCTTCATTGGACGTTGAGCGTTCGACGTTGGACGTTCGATGTTCACTCATCAACCGCAACTACCCTCTAACCCTGATTTCAACTTTTATTTTTTTGGCAACTTTTCCCCACTCCATATCACCCAGCCCAAGCGCCTTCCCCGTAGCAGCCTTAAGCCCCGCGCTTAAACAAATAGAAAGGTCCTCACCCCGCGAATGTGCCCCCAAAAATCCCGCCAGCAGATAATCCCCGCACGCCAGCGTCGAAAACGCCGCAAAATCTATTACCGCACAGCCCGAAATAGCGATCCCTTTCTTCACAAGTATCGCCCCCTTGGCACCCCGGCTCACCAATACCATCGCTGTCTTATCAAGCAAACCTGCCACAGCTTTGATAATCGCTGCCTCGGTATTTGCGATATTCTTGCCAACCAACTCCGAAAGCTCCTCCACGTTCGGCTTTATCAGCAAAAGCCCTCCCGCCTTTACCATCCCCTTTAGCCCCGCCCCGGAACTGTCTACAACTATCCGTCCGCCCACCTTCCGGCACGCTTCCACTAGCCCCAAAGTTTCCTTTATATATTCCCCCGGCAGCGATCCCGAAAACACCACAATATCTCCGCGGCTCACAAATTTTACAACATCCTTCTTAACCGTCGCTATCGTTTTTGCGTTGGCCAGCTCATTCGCGAATCGCAGATGCAATTCCTTGCCCGAAACAGGATCGATCAAATTTATATTCCGCCTCGTCCGTCCGTCAACAGCGGTAAAGGCAGCCTTGATGTTTTTAAGTTTTCTTATAGCCGCCATCGCAGCCGCAATATCCTCTTTGCCCCAAACCCCACCCGCGACTGATTCGATCCCCATCCAGTTCAGCGCCCGCGAAACATTCATGCTTTTGCCCGCTGGCTCTTGGGATACCGTCTCCACCGTCCTGTGTTGCCCCCACTCCAGTCCCTCGGTACTGCAAACCACATCCCAAGCCGGCGATAACCCAACAGTAATTATTCCACATTTGCCCATATTCTTCTCACTTATCACTCATTTTAGTGCCCAGAGATTACCGGCAAGTCCCTGTTTTTAAAAGCCCAAATTTAATATTAGAGCTTTCATTCTCACTCTTGCCATCAACTTGCCTTTTTACTATACTTTGTTCCAAAAGGGGGGTTTATGAAAAAGATATTGTTTTTTGCAGTTGCCGTCTCTTCTCTGCTGTTTTGTTTTCCGATCTATGCTCAGGAGAGTACATCGCCTCTTTCTCCCACCGAGGACCTTATGCGCGAGCACGGCCTCCTCGAACGCATTTTGCTGATATATTCGCATGCTTTGAATGAAGATCGCCTCAACCGTCCCATGCCATTTGCGGAACTAAACGAATCTGCCGGAGTAATTAAATCTTTCGTAGAGGATTACCACGAAAAGCTCGAAGAAGAGTATGTCTTTCCGGAACTCACCAGTAAATCCATCCATGTACACGAAATCAATATCCTCAAGCTTCAGCATGACCGCGGCCGAAGTATAACCGCCGAAATCCTCAAACTCACCTCCTCACCTGCCGCCGACCCCAATAAGATCAATATGCTCCGCAGTGATCTTAGAGATTTTATAACGATGTATCGTCCGCACTACGCCCGCGAGGATACGGCCATTTTCCCTGCTTTCCGCCAAACCCTTTCCAAATCGCAAATCGAAAAATTCGCCGATGTATTTGAAAAAAGAGAAACAACTCTCTTTGGCGAAGAAGGCTTTGAAAAAATCCTGGATCGTGTCAACCAAATCGAAAAGCGCCTCGCTATTAACGATCTCGCCCAATTCACCCCCCAAAAGCGATGATACGCTCTGCGTGTTTTTTACAGGGACTTATAAACAAAGCACGCAGCCAAAATATTTTTGCTTTCAACCTTCTTGCAGGAAAACCTCTAGCCCAAATCCCTCACGCACGCTAAAATATCCGCGACAAAGCTGGAACTTTTCTACGGTGAAATCTTATGACCATATTGACATTATTATTTTTGGCCGCCATCGGCTCCTCACCAACTCCCGATACCAACACAGCCCCTCTTGACCCCAATGGCCCAACCGTCGTCATTAACTACGACCCCAACCAATTCAACGGCAATAACGTCCAGTCCTTCATGTATTTTATCCCTCTGATCTCGATTTCGCGTGTCTCCAGCCAAGCTAGCCCAAACAACGACCAGCTCATCGGCATCACCTCTTATGAAAAACAGCTCGATGATGATTCCTTCACTGTCATTTGCCGTTTCAAGATCACAGGCCAAGGCTATAACAAATACATCTTCGAACCAAACCACATGGTCGCCACCCACCTCAATACCGTCAAAAAAGGCCAGCCCCTCACCGAAATGCTCGACTGGATCAAATTTCAGGGTCAGGGCCTCGGCCGCCTCGAAGTCCATGGCCTGGTAGTAAAAGGCACCCTGGTGGCCACAAAAGTAGATCTCTTCTTTACAACCGAAAACACCAAAAGCCCGGTCACGGTCGGCATTTACAGTATCAGCCCCTCCGAAGACGGCAAATACGATTACAATAAAAAATTTGACGTTCTTACCGCCTCCGTCCAAAGCTTATCCTTTAAACGCACCGCCTCAACCCCCAAAATGGCTATGAAAATAGAATCCCTCGGCGACGAGCCCGAAGATGACGCTTTCTGGAGCCAGGTAAAAGCCATGGTCGTCAACATTTTCATCCCGCCAACTAGGATCGCCCCCGTCGGCAATGACACAATGCTCCTCTTCGGCCAGGCACTCGCAAACCAGCAGCCAACCTTCACCTTTCCCCGCGCAGAAATGCTAAACCAGAAATGAATTACCCTGAATACGCAAGCCGCAGTACGGGTAAAAAAGTTTTGCAACCCGCACTGCAGTTTATTTAAAATAGATTTTGTGGCTCAAGGAAGTGGGCCTTTATTTCTTGCAAAATAAACAAAATTTCTCATTATACAAAAGCATTGTCTTTAAAAGCACTTCTTCGTATTGCCTTCACATGCATCATTCATTTTCCCGCCAGGCCGCCTGCCACAGCCAGGATTGTGTGAAGCGGGCGAAGTCTTTGAAATTAACTTGACCGTCCTGGTCAAAATCCATTTCACCAGAGCCGCTTTCATACGCTCCCATATCGATCCTGCCCAGCCGCAAACGAGCGTTGCCGTCTAGATCAATTTCATCCACGCCAACCATTTCGTTGGGATCCCCGGCATTAATACAAGCCGACTCGGGCCTCAAATGGTAATCGCCTTCGATGTATGAATTATTTTCCCACTCACCGGGTTTTACGAACAAAGGGTCAACAGTGATGATGTTGCTCCCATTCAATAGAGGCTGTTGTGCATCACAATAGTAACTTGCTGGCTGGGCGCAAAAGTTCAATGTTCCAGGATAATTACCCCAAATAATAGAATTTCTCATTGAGGTGCTGCCTCTTTTAACATATGCCCATGCTCCGGCACTGTCGTCTGAACGGTTATCCGTAATTGTGCATTGTTCAACAACAAAATTTTGAGTTTGGATTTCTAAGGCCGCTCCTCCCTTACTCGACCAGTTGCCGGCAAAAACGGATGAGTTAATATCTACCTGCCCCCTAGCCCAAACTCCTCCGCCATTGAACTGCGATATGTTCCCTATAATAAAACATCGCGACATTGAAAGATTCTCAGCCAAAATTCCGCCACCAGAGTTCTGTACGAAATTATACTTGATCCTTGAATTGGTTATAAGCACACGGCTGGTAGGGAGAGAGTCACTGTTATATGGGAGATAGCCTAAACTATAAATACCGCCGCCACAACCTCCTCGCAGTGTGGCATTTCCAATAATGTTGCAATCTGTGATAGATAATTCACAGTCGTGTGCGCAAATAGCACCTCCGTCCCAACTGGTTGAATTGTCATTGAGTAGGCATTTATTTAAAGTCAGTTTTGAATTACTTTCGGCATATATAGCGCCGCCGGAGTCTCTGGCGAAACTTTCGGTTATTGCGCAATCCTGCAATTCTATCTCACTGTTACGGCTATAAATTGCACCGCCGAATGTATCGCTTGAACTGTCGTATATTGTACAATTCAAAAACTTCAAAAAGCTGTTTTCAGCGTAGACAGCACCTCCCTGGTCAAATGCCATGCAATCCTCAAAAACACAATTGCGTATGATCGCGGTGCTATTACGACAATAGATGCCGCCGCCGGAATTATAGGCATAGCCATCGAGTATAGTAATGCCATCGAGGATCAGTGTGCTGTTGGAATCCAAATAAAACGCAGGATTGTCTCCGTAAAACACATCAAAACAGTCAATGATTGTTCCTGCAACGACATCGGGATTTGTTGGGTCCGTACTGCGTATTTTAACGTTTTTGCCGGACAAATGCAGATTCGAATTATCCTGCCCTGCGTACATACCCGGCGAGATCACAACCGTATCCCCAGGCGTCGCCGCATTTATAGCAGCTAATATTGTGGGATATTGTGACGGCACAAGCAGATCAGCCCCAAATGCGGAAACACTAAGACTTGCCAATATCAAAAAAACTCTGGTGTCCATACCAATCCTCCTCCTCATTTTCATGGTAAATGAAACCCTAAAAGTTCAGCATTTTAGTGCTCCCCGCTTCCGCAGGGCTTGTTATTTAATTATTAAATAAGGTTATCTACTTTAACCCGTAAAATCAAATAAAATTATATTTTAATATCCAAATTATTGCCGCGATCTTCTTTACACTTTGTTTTATTGTAGTTTTTACCTGCGCTATGGTATAATCCTATTTGTATCTGTAAACTTTTCACTAATACGGGCGTAATGATTTTACCATGGTAGAGAAAAACACGACCACAAAGGGCTTAAGCCCAAAAAATTTCACCGAAATAGCAGGCGTATTCAAAAAGCATTTCCGCCTTGCGTTGGAAAGTTGCAATGCCGGCGGCAAGATTCTTCCTAAAATGTGTTCAGCAGACTGCGACCCGCAGTTTTGCAAACTCGTCAAATCAAGCCCCGAAGGCACAAAACGCTGCTCAGAGGAAAGATTACGGAGCATGAAAATCGCCTTTGAGACTGGCCAATGTTATATCTCAATATGTCACGCTGGCCTCGTACTCGTATGCGTCCCCATGATGGATGAGGATAATCCAATTGGAGCTATGTTCCTGGGCAAATGCCTCTGGGAGCAGGTTACTCCGATACTCATTGAAGATGTAAATCGTAGACTTCAGGAGTTGGATATACCCGCCGAACAAGTTACCGGTGAATTAAAAAAATTGCCCATTCTCACCGGCAGAAAGATACATGAAGCCGCCGAATTCCTCTTTGACCTCATGTACGAAGTCAGCGGCCTTGATCCCCGCGGCATACGCTGGAGGCGCGAGCGAACTAACCAGCAGTCTCAGATCGGCGAATTCATCCAGGAACAAAAGAAACTTGGAACCGCTTGGCGATACCCCCTCGAAAGCGAACGCGAACTTATCGGCAAAGTCAAAATTGGTGACCAGACCGGTGCAAAAGAGATCCTCAACTCGATTCTGGGCACAATTTTGTTCCATAATCCCGGCGAAATGCACCTCCTAAAAGCAAGAATGGTCGAACTCCTCAGCATTCTCGGCCGTGCAGCCGTCGAAGGTGGCGTCGACATAAATCTCATACTCGAAAAAAATCTCGATTACATCACAAAGATCACTGTCATAGATAACCAGGAAGACCTCTGCGCCTGGATAAGCAATGCCCTCAACGAGTTTATAGATCTTGTCTACACTTCGCAGGATGCTCGCAAAGTTACGCAAATAAGGCCTGCGATAAATTATATTGATGCGAATTTCGATAAGCAGATTTCGCTCAGCGATATCGCAAAGGCCTCACACCTTAGCATTTCCCGTCTTGCGCATGTATTCAAAGAACAGATGAACATTACCATAATCGATTATCTCACCTCTGTGCGCATCGAACGGGCAAAACAACTCCTCCTCGCCACTAACCAGAGTTGCACAGAAATATGCTTCCAGGTGGGATATAATAACCAGAGTTATTTTACACGCACATTCAAGGAACTCGTCGGAATGTCGCCTAGGCTCTTTAGGGAAAAGAACCGACGAGACGGCAAACTCTTCGAACCCGCTGAGACATAGCCTGATCGTAATTTAATGTCGTGTCATTCCCGCGAAGGTGGGAATCCAGTATGAATTAGCGTCGCGCAGCGACTCAACATTTTTTAATTTTGATTTTTAATTTTTAATGGCTGATTTCTTACCAATAACTCTCGAAGATATGCACGCGCGCGGCTGGGACCAGGCTGATGTCATTCTCATCACCGGTGATGCCTATGTCGATCACCCTTCCTTCGGTGTCGCGATTATAGGCCGATGGCTCGAAAGCCTCGGCTACCGCGTAGCCATCCTCGCTCAGCCGGATTGGAAAAGTGTTGACCAGTTCCGTTCATTAGGCCCGCCTAGGCTTTTTTGGGGCATAACTTCCGGTGCCGTCGATTCCCGCTTAAACGCTTATGCCTCGATGGGTCATAAGCGCAGGGAAGATCTTTACAGCCCCGGCGCTGCACTTGGACTTCGTCCAGATAGACCCCTGCTGACATATTCCGCCCGGGCCAGGGAAGCTTACAAACACATTCCCATAGTTCTTGGCGGACTTGAAGCAAGCCTTCGCCGCCTCGCCCATTATGATTATATTGAAGATAAAATCAAACGCTCTGTACTCGTAGACGCAAAAGCCGACCTCCTCGTCCACGGCATGGGCGAACTGGCCGTAGCCGAAATAGCCTCCCGCCTTGCTGCCGGAGAAGCTCTCGAAACTCTGACCAATATACCAGGCACAGCCTATCGCGTTATCCGCGGGGCAAAGGCCCCGGCAAATTGTGTCGAGCTTCCCTCGGTTTCCAAGCTTATCCAGGACAACAATTCCTTCATGGCTGCCCAGCTAGCATACCAACTCCAGGCACACCCCTTAGGTACCCCTGTGATACAGGATCAGGACCCCGAACAACTGGTGGTCCACCCTCCGTCTACCCCCCTAAGCACAAAAAATATGGACCGACTCTACGCCCTTCCGTTCACAAGAAAATGGCACAAAAAGTACGACAAACTCGGGGGCATACCAGCCCTTGTACCCGTCCAGTTTTCGATTACTACGCATAGGGGCTGTTTCGGCGGCTGTTCATTTTGTTCGATCTATTTCCATCAGGGAAAACAGATCTGCACCCGATCACAGGACTCGATCCTAAACGAAGCCCAGTCAATGACTTACGACAAAGCCTTTCGCGGAACAATCAGCGATATCGGCGGCCCCACCGCTAATATGTATGGCATGAAATGCTCCCAAACCCAGCCCTGCGCAAGACTTAGTTGCCTCTTCCCCTCAAAATGCAAACACCTCGACACCAATTACGGCCCCATGCTCTCCCTTATGGACCGTATCCTATGCTGGCAAAATGACTTAAAGCGAAAAGTTAAAACTTTCATCTCCAGCGGCGTCCGGCACGATCTAGCCCTCTTCAGCAGCGACTACATAAACCTTCTATCCCGCCATTTCGTCTCCGGCCATCTCAAAGTCGCACCTGAACATTATTGCCCGCGCGTGCTACAACTCATGGGCAAGCCAGGGTTTGCGGCTTTCGAGGAATTCGAATCTCGATTCACCAATGCCTCAAAAAAAGCAGGCAAAGAGCAATACCTGGTACCCTATTTCATCAGTGCCCACCCCGGATGCTCAACCTCCGATGCCCTTAAACTCACAGAATACCTTGTCGGAAGGTCCTGGCGAGTAAGGCAGGTACAGGATTTTGTACCCATACCACTTGCGCTTTCCACCGCCATGTTTGTTTCAGGTTCCGACACAAAGGGCAGCGAAATTCACGTCCCGCGGGGCCGAACTGAAAAATCACTCCAAAGCGCAATGCTGCAATATCATGACAAAAAGAACTACCGCGTCCTAGCGGATCATTTATCCGCCAAAGGCAAAATTGATCTGTTAAAGAAGATATGCCACGCCCAGAGCCAAACAGCCCGCAGGTGATCTAAACCCGGATTGTGAACTCCGAATATTGCTCGTCAGGTTCAATATCTTTGATTTCGATATTGCGAATGTATTGCCCGAAACTCTGCTTCAAGTCCTCAACACACTCTGTGATGTCGTCCGGATGCCCCTGTGCGAGCATTTCAACGCCCCCGTCGAACAGATTTCGGACATAGCCGGTAAGTTCATAATGCGTCGCGATGCGGTGGGCTGTGTATCTGAATCCCACACCCTGAACCGTTCCAACAAACGTTATAAGTTTTGCCTGCTTTTCCATAATCTTTAGGCAAATCATACAGGCTCAGTCCCCGTTTATCAAGGGTCCAAACACCCAATCTGGGTTAGAATCCTAACCTATACTGGTTAGAACACATATGTCTGCGTCAAAATTAATTGCGCTCTTTTCACTTTGACCGCGTGTGGGTATAATTTGATGTTTTGTATTTAAATTGAGATCTGAGTTTTATCGAAGTGAAGAGCAGTAGCGGAATTTTGAGCAAAAACGAACTATATTATCAGCTTACAACGCTTGTCGCCGGCCAACTTTCGTTACAGGAAGTCCTGGATAAGCTTGCCGAAGCAGCCGTCAAGATAACCGGCGTCAAGGCCTGTTCCCTGCGACTCATGGACGAAAACACCGGCGACATGAAGATGAGCAGTACATATGGCCTGAGCCAGGCCTACCGAAACAAGGGCCCCGTCACCAAGGATGACCCCGTGATCAAGGCCGCATTTACAGGTGAGCCGGTCATCGTCGATGATATGCGTATCGATCCCCGCGTGGGATACACGCAAGCAACCATTGCCGAAGGCATCGTGAGCCAGCTTACAGTCGCCATGCAGTTTAAAGGCAACAATATCGGCGTAGTGCGCCTTTACAGCCCAGAACCTCACCATTTTACCGTTGAGGATATCGCCCTTGCCCGCGCGGTGGCAACCCAGTGCGCCATTGCCATCACAAATGCCAAGCTTTACGCAGAAGCCCTCGAAGGCGAACGCATGGCAGAGCAGATGCGTTTGGCCGGCATGATCCAGAGGCGAATGATCCCAGAAAAGGCCCCATTGGTACCCGGCCTGGATGTAGCCGCTGTCTACATTCCCTGCTTTGATGTCGGTGGAGATTTTTATGATTTCCTGCCCGTCAGCGAAGGCGATCTCGCGATAGCCATCGCCGACGTAATTGGCAAAGGTATCCCCGCAGCTATAATGATGAGCCTCTTCCGCGGCACGCTCCGCGCTTATTCACATGGCGGCCACATGAGGCACAGCACAATAGAAATTATCAACAGTCTCAATGAAACCGCCTGCCGTGAATGCCGCGACGGCGAATTTATCACCCTGCTTTATTCGCGTATAAACATCGACAAAATGACGCTATCCTACTGCAACTGCGGCCACGAGCCGGGCCTGCTGTTTCGAGGAAATGAAATTATAGAACTCGATAAAGGCGGCCTTGTCCTTGGCGTCACGACTAATGCGCCTTACGAAACCGACACCGTGCAGCTGCGGGATGGCGATTGCGTTCTTTTTTATACTGATGGTCTCATCGATGCGGGCAATTTTGACGGCGATCTCTGGGGAAGGGAACGTCTCATTGAAGTAGCAAAACAGTTTACCGCAGGCTCAGCCCAGTTGATGTGCAAAAATATCCTCCAGCACAGGCGGCGATTCGTCGGCCTTGCCCGGCAAATCGACGATACCAGCATCGTCGTTGTAAAAATAGATCGACGTGCCGAACCGGAATTCATGAGAAAGTAATTGTGGCAAGACTTGTAATAACGATCGACGGACCGGCTGCAAGCGGTAAAAGTACGCTGGCAAAGCTTCTTGCGCAAAAACTCGGTGCCTATTTCCTAGATACCGGTGCCATGTACCGCGCTGTTACACTTGCTGCTATAAAAAAGGACATTCCGCTGGCCGACAGTGCCGCTATTAGCAAAATGATGGACCACACGGATTTTCAATTCTCCGTTGAAAACGGCCGCACGAAAGCAATGGTCGACGGGTTAGATGTCAGTGAAAAAATCCGTGAGCCGCAAATAACAGATAATGTTCATTTCGTCGCTTCCGCGCCGCTGCTCCGCTCCAGGCTTGTCGAAATGCAGCGTGCGTTTGCAACCGTTCACCAGAGAATAGTTACCGAAGGCCGTGACCAGGGCACTGTGGCTTTTCCAAATGCCGATATAAAATTCTTCCTCACAGCAGATTCCGCCGAGCGTGCACGACGAAGGCAGGCTGAACTTGACGCCAAAGGCACCGCCGCCCACATCGAAACCACCGCCGAGGCCATGGCCAAACGGGACAGTTCAGACCAGAACCGTACAGTCGGGGCGCTTGTCCCCGCAGCTGACGCCATAATGATAGATTCTACCGGGCTTAGCATTGAGCAGGTGCTCGAAACCATGCTGGGGCATATAGGACCAAGATGAAAAGGATTTTCAAGAGACCATGGTATTCGCTTTTGCGATGGGCCGTTCGCATAATGGGTTTATTGTTCTGGCGGATACGATTTTTTGGAACCCAGAATGTACCCTCAAGCGGGCCGGTACTGATTTTGGGTAACCACCAGAGTTACCTTGACCCGCCGATCATCGGCGCCGGCCTTGGTCGCCAGTTGTGCTATGTCGCAAGAGATAGCCTTTTTGATAATCGTTTTTTTGCATGGCTCATTGATTCCATTAATGTTATGCCGATCAAGCGAGGTACCGCCGATATCGGCGCAATGAAAATGATCATAGAAAAGCTAAATTCAGGCGAAGCAATCGTGCTCTTTCCCGAAGCCACTCGCAGCCGCGATGGCAATATAGCTGAGATCAAGCCCGGTTTTGGCCTGCTGGCAAAGCGAGCCCGTGCAACGGTAGTCCCCGCCGTCATTGATGGTGCATTTGAGGCATGGCCAAGGCATAAACATCTGCCCGGCCTGGGAAAAATAACAGTTGAGTACGGTAAACCTATTCCACCCGATCATATCAGGGCTTTAAGCAATGAAGAATTCGCAGCGGAAATCACCACCATACTGCGACAGATGCAATCCCAACTGCGTACCAGCCTGGGCAAACCACCATTTCCGCCCGCACAAATAGAAGCCATTTCGTAACCTGCTTTGGAGCTAAAATAACCATTTGTAGCCCAATCTGAGGTTATGAAATGGCTTCTAAACAAAGCTATTGCGAATACCCATCCCGCCATTTAATATTACATTCTTGTTATCCCTGATTCGTACTAGGTTTTTTTGTTTTAAATTTTCTGCTTTGCTTGTATTTTGAATTTGTTTCGAGTTTCGGATTTCGTGCTTAGGATTTGCTTATCTATGGGCTACATCGAATCTATAATAATTTTATTTGCCGTTGTCGACCCAATCGGCAACTTGCCTATATTCCTGGATGTCACAGAGCATCTGGGGCCTACTGGCAGCAAGAAAGCATTCAATGCGGCTGTCCTCGTCGGCATGATCGTGCTGCTGCTGTTCGCCTTTGCGGGTAAGCAGATACTTTCGTCCGTTTTCGGCATAGGACTGGAAGACGTAAGCATCGCCGGAGGCGTTTTGCTTATCATAATCGCTGTCGATAACCTCTTTGGGGGCAAACTCGCCAGGATATCTTCCATGAAGGAACCAATTGGCCCATACGAGATCGGCTCTGTGCCGCTTGGAGTGCCGCTTTTGGCTGGGCCGGGTGCCATGGTTACCTGCCTTACTATCATTCAAAAGGCCGGCCCGTTGGCAGTGCTTCTTGCGATCTTTACAGTTTTCATCCTCACCTGGATAATGGTACTTTTTATAGACCCTATCCACAGGTTCATTGGCAGGCTCGTATCACAGGTCTTCTCAAAAGTGATGTCCCTTTTTATAGCGGCTATCGGCATCCACATGACGCTATCGGGCTTAACCACGTTTATTCACAAGCTCTAGCAGACACTTGCATTTAATTCTCAATCCGAATAAAATACCTATATCTTTGGTCATGCGCCCGTAGCTCAATTGGATAGAGTCGCGGACTTCGAATCCGAAGGTTACAGGTTCGAGTCCTGTCGGGCGCGTTTAAATTTTAAAATATTGAATTTGTAATCAAGACTAAAACAAATCAAAATCTCCAATAGTATTCACATTCTTTAAAGCCAATTGCACAATCTTCCTCTATCTGTATAAGACATTTCCGATTTTCATTCCTGCGCACCACAGCCGATGAATATTTTGGTTGCGTCCCCAGCGATTCTATTACAAAAGTAAAATGCTCATTGAGGCGCGGAGCGGCGGAGGGATTTTGTCTGGCTGTGTTTCTTTTTGGATTCGAGGCGGCGGGTTTTTGAGCCGAGGGTGGGTTTTGTTTTGCGGCGTTTCTTTTGGGGGGTGAGGGCGGCGCGGAGGAGTTCGAGGAGTCTATCGATGGCCTGGAGTTTGTTTTCGTGCTGAGAACGGGAGGACTGGGCGGTTATCTGGAGGAGTCCGGCGGTGTCGATGCGAGAGGCGAGTTTTGAATAGATGAGCTGCTTTTGGACGGAGGAGAGCGTGGCGGAGGTGGCGGGGTTGAAGGTAAGGGTGATGCGGGTGGAAGTCTTGTTGACGTGCTGGCCGCCGGGGCCGGAGGAGCGGGAGGCGGTGAAGGTTAGTTCGGCTTCGTCGAGAAATATATTTGGTAAGATTTCCAGCATTATTGGATTGTAATATAGAAAGTTTTAGGTTCAAAGTTCAAAGTTCTAAGTTCTAAGTGTGAGGCAAGAGGCAACAGGCAAAAGGTTTAGGGGTCGGCTAGTTGGGTTAGTGAGGCTATGTTGGGGGATTTGGCGGCCAGGGTTTCGTCGAGGCGGCTTACGGGCGTTGATATCGGGGCGGTGTGGAGAACTTCTGGGTTTGTGGTTGCAAGCTGGGCGATTTCTATCATGGCGTCGATAAATGAGTCTATGGTTTCTTTGCTTTCGGTTTCGGTGGGTTCGATCATCATGGCTTCTTTGACGGTGAGGGGGAAGTAGACTGTCGGGGGGTGGAAGGCGCGGTCAATTAGGGCTTTTGCGATATCGATGGCGCGGATACCGGTTTTCATCTGGCGCCCGGCGGAGAAGGTGCATTCGTGTTTGCAGACCAGGTCGAAGGGGAGGTCGTAGTACGGTTTTAATTTTTCTTTAATGTAATTGGCATTCAGAACGGCGTTTTCGCAGGCGGCGGGCATTCCTTCACGGCCGAGCATGCGCATGTAGGCATAGGCGCGGACGATTATGCCGAAGTTGCCGTAGAATGGGGCGATGTAGCCGATGGATTTTGGGCGGTCGTATTCGAGGGCGTAGGTGCCGTCATCGCGTTTTACCACCAGTGAGATGGGGAGGTATTGGGCGAGGTGCGATTTTACGCCGACCGGGCCTGCGCCGGGTCCGCCTGAGCCGTGGGGAGTGGCGAAGGTTTTGTGGAGGTTTACATGGACGATGTCGAAACCGAAATCGCCAGGACGGGCTTTGCCAAGGATGCCGTTCAAGTTTGCGCCGTCGTAATACATGAGGCCATCGACGGAGTGGATCATGTCTGTGATGTCTTTAATGTGCGGGTTGAAAAGACCAAGGGTGTTGGGGCATGTGAGCATGAGGCCCGCGACTTCATCGTTTATGAATGGCTTTAGAGTTTCGGGGGTGATGTCGCCGGTGGTTTTGTCGGAGGGAACGGGGACGACTTTATAGCCGGCGATGGCGGCGCTTGCGGGATTTGTGCCGTGGGCGGAATCGGGGATCAGGATCGTGGTTTTTTTATTGCCTTTATCATAGTGGTAGGCGGCAATGATCATTATGCCGGTGAGTTCGCCGTGGGCGCCTGCGAGCGGCTGGAGGGTGAAGGCGTCCATGGCGGTGATCTCGCGAAGGAGAAGGTCTGTTTCGTACAGGAGCTGCAAGGCGCCCTGGGTGAGGGAGCCGCCGAGGCGGAGCTGGGGCAGAAGCGGGTGGAGCTGAGCGAAACCGTCGAACGCGGCGACTTTCTCGGTGACCTTGGGGTTGTATTTCATGGTGCACGAGCCGAGCGGGTAGAAATTAGTATCGACGCCGAAATTGCGGCGGGACAGGGCCGTGTAGTGGCGGACTACATCAAGCTCGCTTAATTCGGGCATCGCGGCTGGCGCTGGCCTTAGCAGTTCTGGTTTAATATTGATGGATGTCGGCACGTCACGTTCCGGCATTGTTACTCCTTGACGGCCGGGAATGGAACGTTCAAATATTAATTTCATTTCGGGGAGCATCATTTTAGTATTCCTGCTAAAGCTTCGGCGAGCATTCCTATTTGCTCGCGGGTTCGTTTTTCGGTTACGGCGATGAGAATGCAGTTGTCCATGTCTTTATAATAGCGGCTTAGGGGGAAGCCGGCGGCAAAGCCTTTTTCGATGAGGGCTGCGACGACATCGGCAGCGGGGGCGGGGAGGCGAAGTACAAATTCGTTAAAGAACCAATTGTTTTTGAAATGGCTGGTTACGCCAGGAATAGCGGTGAGACGCTGCCAGGCGTATGAGGCTTTATCAGCACAGAGATGGGCGGTCTGGGCGAGGCCTGATTTGCCCAGCAACGAGAGGTACATGATCGCGCGGAGTGCGCAGAGGGATTCGTTTGAGCATATATTGGAGGTGGCTTTTTCGCGGCGGATGTGCTGCTCGCGGGCCTGGAGGGTTAGGACGAAGCCGCGGCGGTTCTGTGTGTCTTTTGTGATGCCGACGATGCGGCCTGGCATTTTGCGGACATATTCCATGCGGGTGGCCATAAAGCCAAGATAGGGGCCGCCGAATGAGAGGGGCAATCCCAGGCTCTGGCCTTCTCCGGTGACGATGTCTGCGCCCATTGAGCCGGGGGTTTTGAGGATTCCCAGTGAGATGGGGTAACATGAAACTATGAGCAGTGCGCCTTTTGCGTGGACGGCTGCGGCGAGGTCGGTGAAATCATCGATGCAGCCGAAAAAATTTGGATTCTGCACGATCACGGCTGCGGTGTTATTGTCGAGGAGGTCGAAAATCGCATTGCGGTTGGCCATGCCCTGGTCTGGGCCGGTTTCATCGAGGTGTATGTGTAGATTGCGGGTGTAAGATTTTATCATCACGCGGTAGATGGGGTTTACGGAGTCGTCGATGATTATCTTTTCACGGTCGGTAATGCGGATGGCCATAGTCATGGCTTCGTAGAGTGCGGTACCGCCATCGTAGAGGCTGGCGTTTGCGGCTTCCATATCTGTGAGGCGACAGATCGCGGACTGATATTCGTAGATGGCCTGGAGGGTGCCTTGGGAGACTTCGGGCTGATAGGGTGTGTAGGAGGTGTAAAACTCACTGCGGCCGGCGAGTGCGGAGACGGCTGCGGGAATGAAATGGTCATAAAAGCCGCCGCCGAGGAAATTGGTCAAGTGTGTGGAGTTTTTGGATGCAAGATCGGCAAGGAGTTCATCGGTCTGTAGTTCGCCGATACCTTTTGGAATATTGAGCGGTTTTGCTGCGAGCTCCTGCGGAATATCGGCGAAAAGATCATCAAGGGTGAGGCCGATTTCTTTTAGCATCTCGTTGCGCTGGTCTGTTGTGTTCGCGATAAATGGCATAGTTTGTAATTAGTAATTAGTGTTTAGTGGTTAGTTTTTGGTTATGCGTTACTTTCCAGGAACTGCTGGTACTGGGCGGGACTCAGTAAATTTTTTGATGGGTCGGGGTCGGTGAGCTTGACCCGGCAGAGCCAACCGGCGCCGTAGCAATCTTTATTTATCAGGTCGGGCTGAACGGTCAGCACTTTGTTGATTTCTGTTACGGAGCCTGCGACGGGGGAGTAGATATCGGAAGCGGCTTTTGAGCTTTCGACGGAGCCGAGGAACCCATGGACGGCGAGGGACTGGCTGATTTTTGGGAGTTCTATAAATGTTATGTCGCCCAGGGCTTCCTGGGCGTGGTCCGTGATGCCGACAGTGGCGGTGTCGCCATCGATGCGTGCCCATTCATGATCACGAGTGTAGAGCAGGTTTTCGGGAACCATAAGTTTTCTCCAAGTTATGAATTCGAATTTCAAACATCACAGTTCAAAAATCACAGTCAAAATTCAAAGTTCTCAATTATATTTTTCAAAATTTAGCGAATCTTGGGAGTACAAGGCCTTTCAGATCGGGCTCTAGTTTCATGTTTTGCTCGGGTCGGGGTAGGCGGCCGAGCTGAGTCTGGGCGGCGTTTCGTGAAGCATAATAAAGTGCAATTGGTTGATCAACTTCAATTTTGCCGCTGAGGACAAGGGCCAAGGCAATCTGTGTATCATGTATTCCGGCAGAGCTCGTGACGTGGCCGATGCAGGTATTAAACTTATCTAGTACCGCATCGCCGGGACGGATGGGTCTGATGCCTTTTTCGCCGGGAAATGAGAGGCGTACGATCTGCGAACGAAATGAAGCGGCATGTGCCGCGATGGCGGTTTTGCCGATGAATTCTGGTTTATTGAGTTTGACGGCCCATGGATAACCGGCCTGGTAGGGGGAGATGAGGTCTGGGCCATCGAGTTCATGGCCATAGAGCGGCAGGCCTGCCTCGATGCGGAGGGAGTCCCGGGCGCCGAGGCCACAGGGGATTACATTGAGGTCGCGGCAAAGGTCCAACAAGGTGTCCCAGAGCCATGGAGCTTTTGAGGGATCTACAAAGAGTTCGAAGGCGATTTTTTCGCCGGTGTAACCCGTGCGGGCGATAATCAGGTCGATTTGGGGCGAATCGACGTGGAGGAGTTCAAATGTTTTTAAGGATTCCAGTCGAAGGTGATATTCACTTGGGATGAGGCGGAAAAGAGCAAAAAGCGAGGCGGGGCCCTGGAGGGCGAGATCGACTCTGCCTGGCGATTCGTGGCGAATATCGAGTACCGTTACGGAGCCTGGCGAGAAGAGATCGGTTTGGGTATTTAGTACCTGGGCGGACCAGGCCTTGATCTTTTGGGTATTGGCCGCATTGACGACAACCATGTAGCGGCTGGGGGCGAGGCAATATACTATGATATCATCGAGAACATGGCCGTGATCATCTAGTATATAACTGTATTGGGCACGGCCTGGTGTGAGGGCGGCGACGGAGTTGGTGGTGAGGTAGTCGAGAAAAGGCAGGGCTGCGGGGCCGGCGATGCCGAGGACGCACATGTGAGTTACATCGAAGAGGCCTGCGGCGGTGCGAACTGCTTTGTGTTCGGCGGGGATTCCAGAATACCAGAGCGGCAGGAGGTAGCCAGCAAATGGTGCGAGCCGACTTTGGCCGGCGAGAGCGAGATGACGATCATATAACACAGTTTTTTTAGGCTGTGAAACGAAATCTTGATCTGTCTGCGTCATCAGATGTCCCCAATCAAAATTCCAAGTTCGCTTGTGATTATAGTAAATATACTGTATGTTATCCAGAAATGAACACAAAATTTGTAAAAGTTAATCCGGCTAAGCCCGATCTTGATGTGGTTCGTGAGGCGGCGAGGCTTGTGGATCAGGGGGGGCTGGTTGTATTTCCCACCGAAACAGTATATGGCATAGCATGCAAGGCGAGCGTCGAGACGATAAACCGGTTAAGTGAGGCTAAGGGAAGGACGCCGGAGAAATACTATACATTGCATATCGGTCAAAAAAGTGATCTGGTGAAATATGTGCCCAATCCGGGCCTGGTGGCACGGCAGCTTGTCAAAAAGGCATGGCCAGGACCTCTGACGATAGTATTTGAATTAAGCGAAGAGGATATAGAAATCGCAAGGGGCAAGGTTGGTAATGAGCTGTTTGGGCTGTTGTACCACGACAACACGATAGGGATACGCTGTCCGGACAATGTAATAGCTTCATTGCTGCTGACGCACAGCAACAGCGCGGTTGTTGCGCCAAGCGCGAACCTTACGGGTCAATCGCCGAGCACCAGCGGGGAGCAGGCATATGAGGCTCTTAAGGGCAGGGTGGATATGGTGCTCGACGGAGGGCAGTGCCAGTATCAGAAGAGTTCGACGGTTGTGAAAGTGGACTCGGCGGGCATGCAATTCCTGCGGGCGGGCGTTTATGAGCAGCGGGATGTGGAGGCGATGGCACAGGTTCACATTCTTTTCGTGTGCACGGGAAATACTTGCAGAAGTCCAATGGCGGTAGGGATTTGCCGCAAATATTTGGCTCAAAAACTGGATTGCAGCGTTGACCAGTTGGAGAAGATGGGTTATAAAATAAGTTCCGCAGGAACAATGACGATAGCCGGCTGGCCAGGCAGTACGGAAGCTGTTGAGGTGTGCCGCGTAAAGGGCGCAGATATCAGTGGGCACCGAAGTACGCCCTTAAGTGCAAGGCTGATAGAACAAAGCGATATTATTTTCGCGATGGCTCAGCAGCACCGCAAGACGGTTCTTGACATGGTTCCGACAGCGGCTGACAAATGCTTCCTGCTTGACAGCCGCGATATTCCCGACCCGATAGGAGGAACGGAAAGGGATTATTATTATTGTGCTGAATTGATCGAAAAGGCACTTTTGCAGAAGATTAGTGAGTTATTAAAATGAAAATTGCAATAGCAAGCGATCACCGCGGGTACAACGCAAAAGAACAGGTCAAGGCTCAAATAACGCAGCTTGGTCACGAGTGCGTGGATTTCGGGACAAACAGCAGCAATCCTGTTGATTATCCGGATCTTGCATATATCGCAGCAAAGGCAGTGAGCCAGGGCGAGGCTGATAGGGCGATATTGATCTGCGGCACGGGTATCGGTATGTGCATAGCGGCAAATAAGGTTCGCGGAGTCCGGGCGGCACTTTGCTATGATGAACTTAATGCCCAGATATCACGGCAGCATAATGACGCTAACGTGCTTTGCGTTTCGGGCGATCTGATAGGCGAGATCATGCTGCGTAAGATAGTGGAGATCTGGCTTACGACCGAATTTACGGGCGGAAGGCATCATAGACGCGTGAGGAAGATCACGGCGATCGAAGAGGGGCAGGATCCGCGGGAGATCAAGAATAATAATCACTAAGAAAACAGAATACGGAAATCAAAAGTCAGAATAAAATACACAAAGGCGCTTGCAGCGCCTTTTTTGTTGGAATTTTCAGGCCTTTGCGGGGATCAGGGTTGAGGCTGCGGAAGCTGGGGCGATGGCCTTTATGTTAGATCTTTGGGGCTGAGGACAGGGCGGAGTTTTTTTTTCCATATCAGAGCCGATAGCGCGTATCTTTTGATAACGTTTTTCGACAAGAGCGTCTATTGAGAAACGGCCGAGTTCGCGGAGACTCTTTTTAACGTACTGTTCGACGTTGAAGACGGTGTCGTGTATATTTCGGTGTGCTCCGCCGAGTGGTTCGCGGATGATATCGTCAATAAGGCCAAGCCTGAAGAGATCTTTGCTTGTGAGTTTGAGGGCTTCGGCGGCGGCGGGTGCCTGTGTGCCGTCGCGCCAGAGAATCGCGGCGCAGCCTTCGGGGGAAATAACGGAATAGTATGCGAATTCAAGCATTGAGAGCTTATCGCCGACGCCGATGCCGAGTGCTCCGCCTGAGCCTCCTTCACCGATGACGATGCAAATGACGGGCACGCGAAGACGCGACATTTCCATGAGATTAACAGCAATGGCCTGGGCCTGGCCACGTTCTTCGGCTCCGATGCCTGGATAGGCACCAGGGGTATCAATAAACGTTACAACCGGGATATTGAATTTCTCGGCGAGTTTCATCTTGGCCAATGCTTTGCGGTAGCCTTCGGGATTTGCACAGCCGAAATTGCAGGTGATCTTTTCCTTGGTGTCGCGGCCTTTGTTGTGGCCGATGACCATGACCTTTTCACGTCCGATCTGGCCGAAGCCGCATATCATTGCGCGGTCGTCGCCGAAGGTGCGGTCGCCGTGGAGTTCTTTAAAATCCTTTACCATGTTGGTGAGGTAATCGCCAAGGAGCGGTCTTTTTGGGTGGCGTGCGACCTGGACGGTTTGCCAGGGGGAAAGGTTTGCGTATATCTGCTTTAGATGGGCGACCTGCTCCTGCTGGAGCTTTCGTATTTCGGTGGAATAGTCGATGCCCTTCGATTTTGCCAGAGACTCGAGTTCGAGTATTTGGGTATCAATCTGTGCTATATTCTGCTCGAAATTCAGGTAATCTGAGCCTGGAATTCTGGCCATTTGTATTAATCCTGTCAAAAACCGCAAAAAAACCCGCCCGCTTGTGGCTGGGTAAGCGAAATATTCAAATTATAGGCCGCCTCTGTTGGGCCAAAATAATTTAAGAGCTAAGAATATATCATTTTGATGGGATAAATTAAAGAAAAAAATTGACACTGGGGCGGTTGGGCTATACTTTTTAACGAATTATCGTATCGGAACAAAAAGTTGTAAGGCTTTGATCTTGAAAGAATTACGTCAAATTACCATTATTGGCCTCGGGCTTTTAGGGGCATCTTTAGCCCTTGCGGTGAGGCGTTCGATGGGTGGGGTGAGGGTAGTTGGATGGGGTCACAGAGGTCAGACGAGGGTAAAGGCAAGGGAGCAGGGGCTTTGCGACGAGGTTTTTGAGGATATTGGCCAGAGCGTAGAGGGTGCTGATCTTGTAATTATTGCAAGCCCGATAGGGACTTTTGAGGAAATATTTGAAAAAATAGGGGGGTATCTGGGGAATGGGACGGTAGTAACAGATGTAGGTTCGACCAAGGTTTTGCCTCATAAATGGGCCCAAAAGTTACCCAAAACTGCGCATTATATAGGTTCGCATCCGATAGCGGGATCCGAGCAGCGAGGTCTGGAATTTGCCAGAGATGATCTGTTTGAAAAGGCAAATTGTATTTTGACTTACGGAAGAAAAGTAGATGCTGGGTCGCTTGAATTGTTGCGATATTTCTGGCGGGAGCTGGGATGCGATGTTTACGAAATGGGGCCGGCAAGGCATGACAGACTGCTGGCGAATGTGAGTCATTTGCCGCATGTGGCGGCGGCGGCGCTTGTAAATGCAAGTGCGGATGAAGATTTGAAAATGGCCGGCAAGGGTTTTATGGATACTTCGCGGATAGCATCGGGGCCGGCGAATATCTGGACAGATATTGTGACGACGAATCCCGAAAATATTTGCAAGGGGATCGACAGGCTTGTGGGAGAGCTAAATAAAATGAAAGCGGCCATACTGAAGAAGGATGCCAAACGTATAGGTAGTCTGCTCGAAAAGGCCAGGGCTAAGCGTTCTAAGATGATCGAGTTTAAGCTCAATAAGAAGGAAATTTTGTCGTGAATACATGGCGTTTTGAGGTTGTCAATAAGGCGGGATTTGCAGATGTGCACGGTCGCGCGGTGCTGGAAGATATACGGGAGCTTGGTATCGGAGCAGCCGAGGCGGTGGTTTCGGCAAGGGTGTTCCTGATCGAAGGGGACTTTGACGAGGCTTTTGCGCATCGGATAGGTGCGGAATTGCTGGCTGACCCGGTATGCGAGGATTTTATAATCGGCAGGAGCGAGGCTCCGGCTGGGGCGAGCGTGGTAGAGGTGCACCTTAAAAGCGGCGTGACTGATCCGGTCGCGGAATCGGTGATGACGGCGATAGGGGATATGGGAATGCCCGCCGAGCATGTGCGCACGGCGAAAAAATATTTTCTGCTTGGCTCAATGAGTAACGAGCAGGTTGAGATGATAGCGAAGAAGCTGCTGGCCAATGACTGTATCGAGGATGTGGTGTACGGCAGCGAGGGAGAACCGCCGAGTCCGCATACACAGCCTTATGAATTACAGCTTAAGATGCTGGAAATACGCGAGCTTAGTGATGAGCAGCTCGTTGAGCTCAGCAAGAGCAGGGATCTGTTTCTGGATGTTACGGAGATGCGGCAGATACAGCAGTATTATCGCAATATCGGCAGAGAGCCCAGTGATATAGAACTAGAGTGCATCGCACAGACGTGGAGCGAGCACTGCGTACATAAGACATTGAAAAGCAGCGTGGATATGGATCACGACGGCAAGATGATCCATTTCGATAACCTGCTCAAAGATACGATATTCAAAGCCACCAAGGACCTTAACAAGGACTGGTGCATTTCGGTTTTTGCTGATAACGCGGGCGTGGTGAAATTCGACGATGAGGACGCGGTGTGTTTTAAAGTTGAGACGCACAATCATCCATCGGCGCTGGATCCATACGGCGGGGCGGCAACGGGTATAGGCGGTGTCATACGCGACCCGATGGGTACTGGGCTTGGCGCTAAGCCGGTGGCGAATACGGATATATTCTGCTTCGGGCTGCCTGATAAGAAAATGGATGAGGTGCCAAAGGGCGTGCTGCATCCGCGAAGGATAATGAAGGGCGTTGTGGCGGGTGTGCGAGATTACGGCAACAGGATGGGAATACCCACTGTTAACGGTGCGATCTATTTCGATGATCGGTATATCGCGAATCCGCTGGTGTTCTGCGGGAACGTGGGACTGATACCGAATGATAAGTGCTTTAAAGAGACGCATCCGGGTAATTATATCGTGGTCGTGGGCGGCAGGACGGGACGCGACGGCATACACGGTGCGACGTTCTCAAGCGGCGAGATGACGCATGAGCATGAGACGATATTCTCGCACGCGGTGCAGATAGGCAACGCGATAACGGAAAAAAAGACGCTCGACACGCTTTTGCAGGCGCGTGACAAGGGGCTTTATGACGCGATAACGGATTGCGGAGCGGGCGGGCTTTCAAGTGCTGTAGGCGAAATGGGCGAGAAGACCGGGGCGGCAGTTGACCTGGATAAGATACCGCTGAAGTACGCTGGTTTGAGCTATACGGAGATATGGATCAGCGAGGCGCAGGAGCGGATGGTTATATCGGTTCGGCCGGATAATCTTGAAGCAGTGATGAAGATATTCGCTTCTGAGAACGTCGAGGCGACTGTAATAGGGACATTTACAAATGACCATAAGCTCACGCTAAAATATAAAGGCGTGCAGGTTGGACAGCTTGATATGGAATTCCTGCATGACGGGCTGCCGAAGTATTCGCGCAAGGCAATTTATAAAACGCCGACCCTGAGCGAGCCTGTGATAAAGGAAAAAGACAATTACAATGACGAACTGCTTGGGATATTTTCATCCTATAACGTAGCGTCGAAGGAATGGGTTATAAGGCAGTACGACCACGAAGTGCAGGGCGGGTCGGTTATCAAGCCGTTGTGTGGAGTGACCAACGACGGGCCTTCGGATGCGGCAGTGATCAAGCCCAAGTACAATTCCAATCGCGGTGTCGCGATAAGCTGCGGGATGAATCCGCTGTATGGCGATATCGATCCGTACTGGATGGCGCTGGCGGGGATCGATGAGGCGATACGAAATATTATCAGTGTCGGCGGCCGCGCGGACAGGATATCTGTACTGGACAACTTCTGCTGGGGCAAGTGCACAAGGCCGGAGACGCTCGGTTCGCTCGTGCGTGCGGCACAGGCTTGTCAGGACGGGGCAATGGGATATGATGCTCCGTTTATTTCGGGCAAGGATTCGCTTAACAACGAATTCGTGTGCGAGGACGGAACGGTTATCGCGATACCGGCGACGCTGCTGATAAGCGCGATGGCGATAGTGGATGATATTTCAAAGTGCGTCACGATGGATGCCAAGCAGAAGGGCAATTACCTTTTTGTTATAGGCAGGACTGCCAACGAGCTGGGCGGGTCGCATTATTACAAGCTGCATGGAAAGATCGGGGCGAATGTGCCCAAGGTTGATATTGCGATGGCTGCAAAGACAGCAAGGAAGGTGGCTAAGGCTATCGAGGCAGGGCTTGTGAGCAGCTGCCATGACTGTTCCGAAGGCGGGCTTGCGGTGGCGCTGGCGGAGATGGCGTTTGCGGGCGGGCTTGGTATCGATGCCGATCTCGGCGGGCTGGCGGTAACGGCTGATTGCGGCAGGAGTGATGCGCAATTGTTCAGCGAGTCACAGTCGCGGTATATTGTGGAAGTGTCGCCGGATAAGTTCGGGGCCTTTGCGAGTATGATGGTGGATGTGCCTTTCGGACAAGTTGGTGTCGTGACCGAGAGCGGCAAAGTGAATATAAAGGACAAGGCCGGGAAGATGGTTGTAAGTGCGGCTATCGAGGATCTTAAGGCCGCGTGGCAAAAACCATTAAAGTGGTAATAAGAGTAGTTACAATTTAGTGATTAGTGGCCGGTGGCTGGTCCGGCGTAATATAGAGAGATAATATGGCAGACGTAAAAGCGATAGTATTGAGGGCGGCTGGGATTAATTGCGATCTTGAGACGGAGCATGCGCTTGAACTTGCGGGGGCAAGTGCCCAGCGGATACATATCAATCGCGTTATCGAATCGCCGGGCGTGCTCGACGAATACCAGATAATGGTCGTGCCAGGCGGGTTCAGCTATGGAGACGATGTGGCGGCGGGTAAAATATTGGCTAACCAGATCAAACACCATCTTTATGATGCCGCAAGAAAGTTCATAGACTCCGGCAAACTTGTGCTGGGGATATGCAATGGCTTCCAGGTGCTTGTAAAGGCGGGCTTGCTGCCGGGCAGGATCGATGGTGAAGCAGTAACGGAACAGAGCGTTACGATAACAAACAACGACAGCGGCAAATTTGAAGACAGATGGGTTTATCTTGAGGCGTCCAGTTCGCGGTGCATATTCCTGCAGCAGGGCCAGCGGATTTGCCTGCCTATCGCGCATGGCGAGGGCAAGGTTGTATTCAAGGATGAAGCCACGCGGGCAAAGATCAACTCCGAGGGGTTTGCGGCGCTGAGATATGTTGACAAGGACGGCAACGCGGGGACTTTCCCGGTGAATCCTAACGGCTCGACCGATGCGATAGCGGGATTGACGGACGCGACGGGCAGGGTTCTTGGGCTTATGCCGCACCCGGAGCGGTTTGTGCGTGTAACCCAGCATCCGCACTGGACGAGAATAAAAGACAGTTGCACGGCCGACGGGATGGGGATTTTTCAGAACGCGGTCAAATATGTCAAAGGGAATTTATAGGGGGCAGCGTTCGGGGTTCTCGAAAAATTCAGGACAAAGAAATGAAAAAGGGCGGATCGATGTTCCGCCCTTTTGTGTTTATGATCGGGGGTGAATATTAATAGTACTTTTCTTCTTCGGCTTCATCCTCGTCGGGTTCGAGAGCATCGAGGCTTTCATGTTTGGGGCCTTCAAATTCTTCTTCTTCCTCGTCTTCTTCAGCAGCTTCTTCGTCCTCGTGTTCTTCTTCTGCCTCTTCTACCTCTTCCTCTTCGCTCTCGAGTTCATCCTCTTCTTCGACGCGGCGTTTTTTGCGTTTCTTTTTCTTTTTGGAGGTATCTTCGTCTTCATCAAACTGGGGTTCTTCCACAAGACCCTTTTCGATGAGCGTCTGATAGGCTACGGAGTAGCGTGCCCATGGATTGGCCTCAAGACGTGCTTTCGGAATCGGCTCGCCAGTGCCTTCGCATATACCATAAGTTTCATCGTCAATACGCATCAGGGCGTCGTTTATGTCGCGTAATATCTTCCTTTCGCCATCAAGGAGACCAAGGGCGAATTCCTGCTCGTAATTGTCGGTTCCGATGTCGGCCATGTGGATCGGCATTGAGGAGAGGTCTCCGGCGGCATCAAGACGTGATTTCTTTAGAGCTTCGGATTCCATTGAGCTTACATTGCCGATAATTTCAGCACGTTTTTCAAGGAGCAACTGCCTAAAATACGCCAATTCAGCAGCGGTAAGCTGAGTCTGCTGATGTTTCTTTTCAGGTTCGGATCTCTTCGGTTGTTTCTTTGGTTCTCTGGCCATTACTATTCTTCCTTTTCGGAACTACTTTGGTGCCCCATTCAAAGTTGTAAGCTGGGTCTAAGAGCCGAAAGTATATTAAGGGCTGGGTCAATATGCAAGTCAAAATGAATTATAATTGTAAGTTGTTTCATTATCGTACTTTAAAACCATATTTAACAAATTTTGTCGCAGTTGTATTTAAGCATTAAACAATATATTTCGGCCACAAAGCCCATTTCCTTTAAAAGAGCAGCTCGCTTTCGGGGCATGATCGTATATAGTCCCTGACCTGGTTGATATCGGCAATTGCCACGGCAACGGTGTTATCTGCGGCACCATAATACAGATAAAGCTGGTTTGTATCCTCGTGGACGACTGCCCCTGTTGGGAAAACGACATCCCCTACATCTCCGACGCGTTCGTAATAGGCCTGTGGGCCTAATACCCATTCGGCACTTCTTCTGAGGACTCGCCAGGGTTCTTCCAAGTCCAAAAGTGCCAGGCCGGCGCGGTAGATGGCGCCGGCGGTTGTGCTCCTGACGCCATGATAGACGATCAGCCAGCCTTCAGGGATCTCTATAGGCTGGCAGGCGAGGCCTACACGGTGGGTATCCCACCATGCGCTGCGAGTTCTAATAAGCGGGCGGTGGTCGCCCCAGTGCTTGAGGTCGGGCGATAAACTCATCCAGATGTGGGCTTCGCCGCCGACAATGGGACGGTGGATAAGGGCGAAACGGCCGTTGAAACGGCGGGGCAGGAGGCAGGCATCTTTATCTTCCGGCGGGATCATCGCGCCGAGGCGGGCGAAGGTCTGGAAATTTTTTGTGATCGCAAGCGACACGACCGGGCCGCCTTCGCTATAGGAGACATAGGTTATGGCATAGGTTTTTTGCTCTTCAAGCCAGACGATGCGGGCATCTTCGAGGCCCCAGCGTTCTTCGACGGTGGAGTGGTTGGCTTCGAGGGTGGGCTTTTTGTCGATTTTCCAATCTGTTAATCCATCCGCGCTGCGGGCGGCTGTGAGGTGTGAAAAGCCTCGCATATCCTCGACGCGGCAAAGCAGGAGGGTAGAGCCGTTGAGGGAACAGGATGCCGGGTTAAAAACAGCATTTACGGGATATGGCCAGTCCTCGGCGGTGAGGATAGGGTTTCCTTCATATCGCCTGAATAGGCGCATAGCTGTTTCACTGGTTGCTTCTTTTGACATAACCCCCCCGGAGCATACCTATTTACAAGAGCCTTATTACAATCGCTTATTATAAATTAAAAAACCTAAAGCAAACATCAAAAATAAAAAAAGAAGGCAAGAGCAGCGTTGAGCGTTCAGGGTTCAGCGGTTCAGGGAAAGGCAAGAGGCAACAGACAAGAGACGGAATTCTGTATTCTGTCTCCTGTCTCCTGTATTCTGTTCAAGATGCTTTGAGGAGCTGGGTCTGGTAGAGGCTTTGGTAGAGAGGGCAGGACTTGATTAATTCGTCATGTTTGCCCTTTGCGATTATCCTGCCATCCTGGACGACTACGATCATGTCGGCATTGACAACGGTGCTGAAACGATGAGCTATCACGAATGCGGTTCGGTTCTGCATGAACTCGTCTAATGCGCGATTGATCTTTGCTTCGCTATCGGCGTCGATCTGGCTCATTGCTTCGTCAAAGATCATTATTGGCGGGTTCTTGAGGATCGCGCGAGCGATGACGATTCGCTGGAGCTGGCCGCCGGATAGGCCTGCACCCTGTTCGCCGATCATTGTGTTATAGCCTAGTGGCAGCGGCTCTATAAATTCGTGGGCGTAGGAACGTTTTGCCGCCTGGATGATCTCGTCCATTGTGGCATCGGGTTTGCCGTAGGCAATGTTTGCGGCGATTGTGTCGTTGAATGTGAGAACGTTCTGGGTGACCATGCCCATCTGCTCGCGGAGGCTTTTGAGAGAGACTTCGGCGATGTTCTTGCTATCGAGGAAGATAGCTCCTTTATCGGCATCATAGAAACGGGGGAGGAGGTTTATAAGGGTCGTTTTACCTGAGCCATTGGGGCCTACTACGGCAACTCTCTGGCCGGCGGTGACGGAAAGGTTTATACCCCTGAGCACCGGGCGTTCGGTGCCGGGATAGCTGAAATGGATATCGCGGAACTCTATCGACCTTTTAAATGGTGCAAGGGACGAAGGGGAGGCGAGTTCTGGCTCGCAAGGCTGATCGGTGATTGCGAATATTCTTTCGGCGGCGGCGTTGGACTGGTTGAGCTTGTTCCAAACGTCACTGGTGCGGCGGATGGCGTTTGCGGCCGAGCCAAGGAGGATGAGGACCCCGAAGAATGTGGTGAAGTCGCCATTA
>Ga0079306_1000303_pt1 | contig 51635 bp, 43 predicted proteins | sample Methanotroph_Enr_FD_79181 | JGI IMG/M metagenome (GOLD analysis project Ga0079306, IMG submission 79181) | Enriched soil microbial communities from Old Woman Creek wetland in Ohio, USA - Methanotroph_Enrichment_5 | ecosystem: Environmental > Terrestrial > Soil > Wetlands | place: USA: Ohio... | reverse complement strand
GAAACACTTTAAATAATTGCTTATTATAATTATTTTCCTCAATATAGTAAGTATAACTAAAACAACTATCATTAATAACAGGATAAGTATTAAAATGTGCGGTTATAGAATCATTTTGAAAACAAAGCATTGGTTTTTCCAAAAAATAGTTAAAATCATAATGATCAATCATACCGGTAATAAACAGACCAAGAGTAGAACCAATACCTGCAAACCACATTGTAGGTGTACCCCAGATATCATCATGAAGTTCAATATATTTAGTTGTCAAAACACCTCCTACACTGTAATAATTAACATTATCTACTGAATATTTATTGCTACTGAAATTAATAGGTGCGTTTGGAATATAATCAAAAGGAAAAATCCATGTTTGAACAGTGTCAAAAGTGTTTACATTAAAATCATACAACAACCTTTCAGTAGTGTCGAGCCTGTGCCAGGCATAAATTTTAAAGCTATCTTCCCTGACACCCGCATAATATTTAGCTTTGGCAAAATCAAAATTGAAATTAACTGTATCCCATTGCACATAATATTTTTTGTATGTTTTACCGCTAAGTATTGTGTCACCTTTAACCGAAAACTTTGCTCTTCTCATGGACCAAACAGCATTTGAATCCGGAAAAGGATTATAAAACTGCGCAGGCAATAATGTAGAAAAAACCATTAAAATAAAACCAAAAAATATTTTTTTCATTTTGTCAAATTTTTAATTTTTATACCCTTGGGATGCTTGGTATATAGACTGGTTCTTTTTAGCTCTTCACCATAAAAAAACTAATTATTAATCTTTACAATTTTTTCAAAACACTTTCGATTTTTATCATTAATGATTTCCATTACATAAATGCCATTGTCAAGTAATTCAAGAGAAAGATGTATTTCAGTTTCCTTTTGGAAATCATCCGAATTTGTATAAACAAGTTTCCCATCTGTAGAATAAATGTTAATATTGGTCAAAATATTTTTCGAGTTGTTTATTACCAATTTATCCGTAAATGGATTTGGTGATAAATAGTATTCTTTAATAATTCCAGTATTTTCGTCAACCCCATTAAGACAGCAATACCCAAAATTATTCATTGAAATAAATAATGGGAATTGCTCCTGACTTCCCCAATTAAATGTTGGTGCAATTACTGAATCATTGGAAAACATATCAAAAGTATTACATATTGAAAACCCTACAAAAAAGAAATAATCATTACTCATTTCTGCACAATTTACCGGTGAAATTAATGCAAGGCTGTGAAATAATGAAGTATCCCAACTTATTTGAATAGGGTATGCATAGTTTAAAGCCCATATTTCCTGTTCAATGGGATATGATTGAGGAATTGCCCAAACTTTGGATGAATATCCTTGATCAATTTTTACAAACACATTAAATTTATTTGAATCTATAGCAATTGGGAGTTCTCCCCAAATAGTGTCAAGTCCATACATTGTCGCAGAAGAATCCCAAATAAAAAATACAGTATCTCTAGCTCCGCTGGCATCTTCAAAAGCAATAGGGAATTTCCATTGAGGCGTTTGACAAAAACAGGGGCGTAATAATGTGAGAAAAAATAAAAAAAATAATGTCTTTTTCATTTTGTCAAATTAATATTGTTTTAGCCTCACAAAGCAATGATGCGGGATCTGGTGAATTATTGTAATACAACTTTAAATGTTTTCTGATACTTTTTTGAACTCACAATAATTAAATAAAGGCCCTGCGCATTTCCTGATAAATCAATAGTTGCAGCTTTAAAATTATCCGCCTTTGATAAAATATTATTACCATAGACATCATAAACATCAAGAGTAATCAATTTCTCTTTACTGTAAATATTAAATATCCCATTACTAATTGTTGGTGTTAATTTAATCTCATTCAAGTTATCTGAAACATCATCTATCCCGGAAAAGTAAATGTTGCTTTCAGGAATAAAGGCAAAAAAAAGTAGTTGAACGGTATCGTTTGCAGAATTAATAAAACAATGCGGAATAACATCAAATTTTGCAGAATCAATAATCCTTAAAAATGCAGGAAATTCTTCGTAGATGCTTGATTTAGCATCAGGCCAGCCAACAGGGTTCCAATTTGTTATTAATGTATTGTACTTACCGTCTGTGTCAAAAAGTTGTGGGTTATCCCATTTTATTTTAATCGGGAAATGCTTACAAAATATGTTTATTGCAAAAATTGAAATTGAATTTCCATTGGTGCTATCGTAATTGTAAATTTGCATTTTTGTTTGATAAGCGGTAGAATCCGGATAAAAATGCGCACTATCACTGCCGAATGGGTTTGGAAAAGAATTATTTGATATTCGTACATCGAAATCAGCAAACGGGATTCCTTTAATATTTTGTTCACCAAAGGACAAATCGATTCCGGTGGTTGCCTGGCTGTCATAGCCAAAAACAATTGTATCCTTATTGCCTTGAGCATCTTCAAAATACAATGGAAGATTAAATTCCTGGCAAAACGAAAAACATGTATTTAAAATAATAAATAAAGTAAAAATTAATTTTTTCATTTATTTAAATTTAGTTGTTAAAATTAATCAAAATATATGAAATATACGCTTCCGTAAATGTAAAACATAAAAGCTGGCCAACAATGGAAATGTAGAAAATTCTTTTCTACTATGAATGAAACACTAAACTATTTCTGAATGGCGGCATGCTAGTCGCAGACTAACTTTTTTTTGGTTCAGTTTGGCAAATCTTCGCCTCGTTCCTAAAGGATGCCCTAATACTTGTGTTTCAAACATATTTGGGGAAGATTTGCCAAACTGCAACTGTAATTGTATGTGGCAACGTCTTTTCTCAGTACATAATTGTTATAATCGGGTTCCCTTTTCCATCCTTTAGGATAAGAGGCAAAGAAAAGGGAAACCACCATCTTTACTAGTGTTGTTTCTGCATGCATCAAATGCAAATGCCTATTTCTGAATGACGCATGTTAGTCGCAGACTAACTTTTATTTGGTGCAGGTCACAGATTTCGCACCACTGCTATCATATGGAATAAATATTTTAATACTTTCTTTAAATATGTTACTAAAATGTTATTTTTGTAATTAATTTAATATTGATATCGGTTAAATTAATTTGATTTGCCAGTTATTATAATTGAAAACAAATTAAAATGAACTAATAAAATACACCTTATTAATTGAAATAAAAGCGATTATGAAAACAAAAAAAATTATTTATGCAACGATTTTACTGATGATTGTTGTTGCATCGTGTAAAAAAGCTGACCTTACAGATAATAATATTACTGTTCCCGTTATAGGAATAGTAGGAATATGGGAATGCATCTATGATACTCCTACAATTGAACAAGGGACAGTCACGTGGACATATACATTTAATGAAGATGGCACATATACTAATCACACGATTACTGTTTGGGCTTCAGACGGCAGCATAGATGATAAAACCGTAACAGGTACATATTCATATAATAGTTCTGCGGAGGAGCTAACCGTTAACCAAGTAGGACAAAGTCCATTTACTTATGATGTTGAGAGTTTAACCAGCACCACATTGGTGTTGAATACTGGATATTACTATGATTTCTATTTTCACAAAAAGTAAAGCCTACAAGCTCAGATTGCACCTGCCTGCGCCGTGCAGGAATCGTGTGAGTTAGGATGCAAAAGATGAAATAATAATAAAGACTTATTTCCCCATAATAATATCCAGCATATCCTTTTCAAGCGTGGTTTTGGGTGTTTCGATGATCCTGCCAATTTCGATGTCGTCCCTGTAAAAAATAAATGTCGGGACTTTCTCAATATTATAGGTAGTTTTGATTTCCATGCCGGGCACTTCTTTTTGCCTGTCGACACAGTATAGTTGCAGCTTGTTAAAACTCACACCGGTCTGGTCGATAATTTTGAAAAAGCGGGGAACCTGTTCTTTGCTGTCGCCGCACCATGTGCCAAGCACGATCACACAATTCAGACTTCCGATGAGATTTTTTAGTTGTTTCACTATGGAATCAACAGGCTGATATGCCGGGTATTCAATATTATAATCTTCAACAAATGCACACCCAAGTATGCCTTCCCTGGTGCAAGTGCCGACAAGAATATCGGTCTGGCTTTTTTCGTCATAAACCCGCTGGCACATTTCCTGTGCAAAAAGGTTTGCCAATGCCGCAACAGAAATTACTACCGACAAAATAATTTTTTTCATAATAGTGTTTTTAAATAAAAAACCTCTGTAAAGTTACAGAGGTTTTTTAAAGAATGTACTGAATGGAGTGAATTAAAGTTCGTCCATGAGTTCGTCGGTAAGTTCAAGATTGTGAAACACATTCTGAACGTCATCGTCATCTTCAAAAACTTCCACAAGCTTCAGCACTTTCTGTGCTGATTCTTTATCAAGGGCAGTGGTGGTTTTCGGCAGGCGTTGCAACTCGGCGCTTTCAATATCGAGCTTCATTTCCTCAAGTTTTTTTATCATGGAACCAAAGTTCTCAAACGAGGTGGTAATAATAATGGTATCGTCTTCGTAATCAATATCTTCTGCTCCCGCATCGATCACTTCCATTTCAAATTCATCGATATTGATGTTTCCTTTTGGGAGACGGAAAATTCCTTTACGGTCAAAAATAAAACTCAGGGAACCATTAGTACCTAAGCTTCCGCCATGTTTGTTAAAATATGAACGGATATTCGCAACGGTACGCTGAATATTATCAGTAGCACATTCGATAAATATAGCAATTCCGTGAGGTGCATAGCCTTCGTAGGTAACTTCAGCATAACTCGAACCGTCTTTTTCTGATGCTTTGTTGATCGCTCTTTGCACATTATCTTTCGGCATGTTGGCACCCTTGGCATTGGCAATAGCCAGGCGCAGTTTCGGATTTCCGTCGGGATCGGGGCCGCCGCCGTCTTTTACAGCAATATTAATTTCTTTGATGATCCTCGAGAAAATCTTCGACCTTTTTGAGTCGAGGGCTCCTTTTTTACGTTTGATGGTCGACCACTTATTATGTCCTGACATATACTATTAATTTATTGATTTTACTTTTATTGCTGCAAAATTATTAATTCTGAATGATATATAAAAATTATTTGTCACCCTAGTTTCAATACGGCTAGAAATGCCGATTGCGGCACTTCAATGTTTCCGATCTGCCTCATGCGTTTTTTCCCTTTTTTCTGTTTTTCCAGCAGCTTACGTTTACGCGTGATATCGCCGCCGTAACACTTTGCCGTAACATCTTTCCGCAAAGGCCTGATCGTTTCACGCGCAATGATCTTAGCGCCGATAGCCGCCTGGATGGCCACTTCATATTGCTGCCTCGGGATCAGTTCCTGGAGTTTCTCGCACATCTTTCGTCCGAAATCATAGGCATAATCCCGGTGAATCAATGTTGACAACGCATCGACCATTTCGCCGTTCAGCAAAATATCCAGCCGCACCAGGGTCGCCGGTTTATTTCCGATGATATGATAATCGAAAGAGGCATAGCCGCGCGAAATACTTTTCAACTTATCGTAAAAATCAAAGACGATGTCGCTCAGCGGCATTTCAAAGGTAAGTTCCACCCTGTCGCTGGTAAGGTACACCTGGTTTTTTATAATGCCGCGCTTTTCAATACACAAAGTCATGATTTGTCCCGTGTATTCCGATTTTGAAATGACCTGCGCGAGGATGTAAGGTTCTTCGATATGCTCAATTGTAGTAAGCGGAGGCAATCCCGATGGGTTATGCACATCTACTTCTTCACCTTTGGTGGTAAACACTTTATAGGAAACGTTGGGAACGGTGGTGATCACATCCATGTCAAATTCCCTGTAAAGACGTTCCTGAACTATTTCCATGTGTAATAATCCCAAAAAGCCGCACCGGAAACCAAAGCCCAGCGCTGCGGAAGATTCCGGTTCAAAATGCAGGGACGCATCATTCAGTTGAAGTTTTTCCAACGAGCTGCGCAATTCTTCATATTCATCAGCATCCACGGGATACACGCCGGCAAAAACCATAGGTTTTACTTCCATAAATCCTGAAATGGTTTTTTCGCAGGGATTTTCAACATGCGTAATCGTATCGCCTACTTTAACCTCTTTCGCGCTTTTTATTCCCGAAATGATATAGCCGACCTCGCCGGCCTGCATCACTTCCTTAGGTTGAAAATCCAACTTGAGGACACCAATCTCATCGGCATGGTATTCATGGTCGGTGGCAAAAAACTTCACAAAATCATTACGCTTCAGCACGCCGTTAAAAATTCTGAAGTAGGCAATTATTCCCCGGTAGGAATTAAAAACGGAATCAAAGATCAGTGCTTGTAATGGCTGAGTTGGATCACCTTTAGGGCAAGGCACCCGTTTGACAATGGCTTCAAGAATTTCAGGGATTCCCATTCCCGTCCGGGCGCTGGCTTCAATGATTTCTTCGCGGCGGCAACCGATAAGATCGACGATCTGGTCTTTAACATCTTCGGGCATGGCGCTTTCCATGTCCATTTTATTTAATACGGGAATGATCTCCAGCTCGTGTTCGAGCGCCTGGTACAAATTTGATATTGTCTGGGCCTGTATTCCCTGTGTGGCATCAATTATCAATAAAGCGCCTTCGCAGGCAGCTATCGAACGTGAAACTTCATATGAAAAATCCACATGGCCGGGAGTATCAATCAGGTTCATAAAATAATGCTGGCCCTCAAAATCGTACTCCATCTGAATGGCATGGCTCTTAATAGTAATGCCCCGTTCGCGCTCCAGATCCATATCATCAAGCACCTGGTTCTGAAAATCACGTTGTGAGATGGTTCCGGTTAATTCAAGCAAACGGTCGGCTAAAGTGCTTTTGCCATGGTCTATATGAGCAATAATACAAAAATTTCTGATATTTTTCATCAGTGCAAAAGTAGTAAAAATTTGTTTTTTTTGCTAATTTCGCGCCCTGAGTTTTTAGAGAACACACTAAAATCAGTTATTTTTTAAACAAAAAAGCAATTTCCTATTAGCACATCATGGCAAAATTAGCACAGTTCATTTTAGGGCTTTTCGGGTGGAAGGCTGTTTTTCAGGCAGAGCGGCCCTTGGGAAATTGCGTAATGATCGTCGCCCCTCATACCAGCTATTGGGATTTTGTCATTGGCCGGCTTTCGTTATTTGTGGGAAAATTCAACGGGAAATTTCTTATCAAAAAAGAATATTTTCACTTCCCGTTCAGGCACTTGCTCAAGTGGTTCGGATGTATTCCTGTTGACCGTGAACGCGGAAGTAACGCCGTTAAGCACGTCGTTGATATTTTCAAAAACTCCGACGACCTGAGCCTGATCATCACCCCTGAAGGCACCCGCAGCTATACCGCCCACTGGAAAAAAGGATATTATTTTATTGCTTCGGCTGCCAATATCCCTATTGTGCTTGCCTATGTTGATTACAAGGAAAAAGTCTGTTGCGTGTCGAACGTGAAAATTTATCCAAGCGGTAATTATGAAGAAGATTTAAAAAAGATCGAACAATTCTACCGGGGAAAAGTCGCAAAATTCCCAAAAGATTTCAATCTTTCTTAAGCACCATACGGAAATAATTACAATAATTTTACGCCGGCGGCACGGTAACAGAAATGTCTTTTTTGTTGTTCGGCCCGTTAAGAGGATACTTTTTATAAGATCTCAATGAAATTATAACGGAGATTAACAACAGAACGATACCTGTTACAAATGTTGCCGTAAAACCGATAAGCCAGTAAATACCAAGCCCCATGATAGGAGCGAAAAAAGAGCGAAAACCTGTAAAAGTAAGGTGTATGGCCTGGTATTCCGAAACCTCCTCTTCCCTGCAAAAATAAGCGGAACCGATGCTCCACAACAAACTCATTGTTGCGGCAAACACCCCGTTGAACAACATGGCCAGCAGTAAGGTATAATAGATTTTTATTCCTTTGATCCAGACAAACCACGGTGCATAAGTAGTGAGCGCAATGAACAACAGGTAAAAAAGCAATGATGCAAAAGTTATAGCGGCAAAACGGCGGGGATCAATCTTGCCCATCATTTTTCCGAACATGGGCAATAAAAATATGGCCAGCACATTGTACGAATTTTTATAGAAGGCAACACTCGAGTAATTCATATCAAGTTCCTTCTGGAAAAATATGGCGATCACCGAAACAGTGCCCATAAAGGCGAAACCATAAAACATGAATCCTGCCTGAAAATCACGGAAAGGCTTGTTGGATTTCATTTTCTGCCGCATGTTTTTTATGGTCAGTTTTATTGATTTCATCAAAGGTATTTCTGACCGTTCCACCAGCACATTATTACTGCTGAGCTGCGCCAGAAGAAACACAGAAATAATCCCAAGACACGAAACAACCGGGAACACAAAACGATACGCTTCCTGGTTAAGGTCGAGCAACAGCCCAAAAATAAAGGTAACGATCAGCATCACAATTTTGTTTGCCATGGCAGACCAGCTGTATAAAACACTGAAATTTTTATGGAAATAATTGGTTTTCAAAAACTGGTTTATGACCGGGTAAATAATGGGATTAGCAAAATAATAAACCAGAAAAATGCCCAGAAATATGAAATGGTAAACATAGCTGTTCGGCAAATGCCCGACATCATTGGGAAAAAAGAGCAGCAGAAACAATGGAAAACGTGTAAGAATGCCCAAAAGAATTAAAAACCTTTTTGCTTTTTTTATTCTTCGAGCCCATTCGTTAAGCAATACGGAAAATGTAAGTACAAAAACACTGAACTGGAACAACATGCTTACTCCGACATTGCTGCCACCAAGGCTTTTCAGAAAGACAAACTCATTTATGGCCAGCACACCCAGGATAACACCCTCGATAACCGAATAGATAAAATGAATACGGAAGGTGCGTTTTTCAACAGGGTCAAGCTGGAGTTTTAAAATCCGGAACATCAGTTGTTTTTTGTACTGCAAAAGTACATGAATAAAACATTTTTACTGCACATTAATAATTGCTTCCCGGGATTTTTGGGTATTCAATTTATTTTTACAGTAATTGAAAATGGCAGGCAGTTAATTTCTATTAAATAAATAAAATTAACTTTGAAAAATCTTTTATAAAAAATCATTGAATGAAAAGAAGTAAAAAATCAGTTGTATATTTCATACTCCTTTTGGCACTGATCACGGCTTTTCTATTTGGATTTTATGGAAAAATAATCATAAGTCCCAATTCCTATTTATTCAACAGCAAAGGTGATGGGATAAAAAGTTATTATACTTACGCATATTATATTCAGGACAATAAAAGTTTCATCAACTTTGAAGGGATGAACTATCCCTACGGCGATAATTTTACGTATACCGACTGCCATCCTTTTTTATCTTTTCTCCTCAAATTGCTTCACCCTGTTTTCCCGGGATTATCAACTTACAGTATTGGCATTCTGAATTTATGGATGATATTATCTCTGGGGCTGACCGTAATCGTTCTGTATTTTTTATTCAGGGAATTGAAGGTAAACCACTTATTGTCTGCATTAGGCGCTATGGGAGTTATGGCATTGAGCCCTCAAATATTCAGAATTACCGGGCATTATGCGTTGTCATACAGTTTTTTTATTCCCCTCACCATTTACTTATTAGTATTGTTTGAAAAAGGCATTAAAAGAAAAAGGATATTCTTTTTTATTCTCTTCAGCATCTTTTTCTATTTCACTATTCATGCATATCTTGGAATGGTGGCCGCCACGCTGGTGCTGGCATATTTGGCGATAAATATATTAGCAGAACTGATACGTCAAAGAAAAATTTCCGTCAAAAAACAACTTTTACTTTTTCTGTCCGCGGTTACGCCGGTTCTGGCCTACTATTTATTCGTCAAGATCACCGATACTCATATCGGCAGAACGACAAATCCCTGGGGGATCTCGGAATATCATGCCGAACTGGGCAGCGTTTTTCTCCCTGTGATCTCACCTTTGGATAAAATAAAAAATGCTTTGTTCCCAGGGGTTCTCCAACCATGGGAAGGTTGGTCCTACATAGGGCTTGCTACCACTCTGATTCTTTTTCTTTTTATTGTTTTTTCGATCGCCAATTCTGTAAAAACAAAAAGCCTCACACTGAATAAAAACCTGGTGGAGAACATGACGCTGAGACAATTGTTTATTGCATCCATTTTCATACTTGTCTTCTCGCTGTATGTCCCTTTCAGGTGGCATGGCTTTGAGCGAATGATCAATAATTTTGATTTTATCAAGCAATTCAGGTCGATAGGCAGGTTTGCCTGGGTGTTTTATTTTGTGTCCACAATAATGATAATATGCATTACCGAAAAATGGGTTCAGTGGCTATTGCGAAAAAAAATGAGAATCCCCGCCTACATTCTGATTATGGTCATCCCTTTGACCTTATTTGGCGAAGGTTTTTATCATCACAGTTATGTTTCCAAAGAAGTCATACAATCGCCCAATATGTTTGATAACAAACAGCTTCCGGAAACGTTACGAAAGGACATTGAGTCGGTCAACATCTTTCATTATCAGGCAATTCTTCCGTTCCCGTTTTTCTGCATAGGTTCAGAAAATTATGGAAAAACAGCCGATGAAAAAATATACAAGCTCACATTTCTGTTTTCATACTATACAAAACTGCCTGTTATCGGCGGAAGCATGTCCCGTTCTTCTATCAATGAGACAAAAAATATTATGCAACTGATGGCAAGTAATTTTTATTCAAAAAATATACGTAATGATTTGCCTAATGACAAACCGTTTTTGATCATATGTCTTAACGGTTATATAGATAAAACAGAAACAGATTATTTAGAAAAAGCGGCCCTGCTGGTTCACAGGGATGAATACAACATTTACGAAATTAATCCTGAAGCATTTTTTGAAAATACAGCTGCAAAAGAAATTGAAAAATTTAATTCCGTAAAAAATAATTTACTCGAAAAAGACGGATTCCTTGTTTCCGATACTTCCTTGTATTTTAAGTTTATTGACTTTGGAAATGAAAGCTCTGGTATTTCATTTGAAGGCACAAATGGCTGTTACAGCGGTTTGCAAAAAGATTACAACACGTTATTTTCTATTGAAACAGGCAAACTGTCGTTAAACAAAAAATATACGGCGAGGTTCTGGATGTATAACGAAGGTGAAAACTACGGGCAGGACTGCCTTGGCGGTATGATTTTCTTTCAGCGAAAAATCGGGGATCAGTTAGAATGGCTCCAGCCATACGCAAATGCCACAAACAGCCACGAAATAAACGGCAACTGGTCCATGGTTGAAATTTCGTTTGAAAATACAGACATAAATGCTTCCTACGATTTGGTACTTAAGGGCAGCGATATTGCAGAAAAAACAATTTATATTGACGACCTTCTATTTTATGACAACGATCTGACAATATATAAGGTATACGATTTCAGGAACAAAACTACATTGTTTCATAATAATCATTGGATAGATTTTCCTGCCAGAAACAGATAATAATAATATCATCCCCGGATACCAGGTTCTACAAAAACGCAGCAACCTCAGCATTTTACAAAATAATAAAAACGGAGGCTCAGGATTATAAAATATAGTTTTATATTTGCGGTTTCCGAAATCAAAGCAATACATCTGAAAAATTTAACAGGCAAACTAAAATAACGTGGGTACAGAAATTCATACATGTATCGTCATTCCTTGCTACAATGAAGAAAAAAGATTTCTTTCAGATGAGTATTGTTCATTTATTGAAGAAACTCCGTCTGTTTTACTCTGCTTTGTTAATGACGGCTCAACGGATAACACCTTAGAAACAATAAAAGCTTTAAAAAACAAGTACCCGGAACAAATTGATATAGTCTCCTACCCAAAGAATGCCGGCAAAGCTGAAGCCGTAAGACAGGGGTTTCTTTATTGCAACAGCAGATACAATCATTTACATATTGCCTACCTGGATTCCGACCTGTCCATTTCATTACAGGAATGTTATGGAATGAAAAGATATTTCAGTGATAAGGTGAATTTTTGTTTTGGTTCAAAAGTAAAAAGAATCGGTGCTGTTATTGAGATGACGGCATTCAGATATCTGGCCGGACGAGTGATTGCCTCGCTGATTTCCCGTATGCTGGGCATACAGGTTCATGATACACAGTGCGGGTGTAAACTATTTACAAAAGACTTGTCGAATAAATTATTTAAGGATAAATTTATTTCAAAGTGGTTATTCGACGTTGAAATTTTCTTCAGGATGTTGATTCTCTATGGCAAAGAAGAAGCCCTGGAAAGAATGATAGAAATTCCTCTTCTAAGATGCGCCTATAAAGGCGGTTCAAAGGTAAAAATTACTTATTTCTTCAGGTTGTGGTTTGATCTGACGAGGATCAACAAAAAATACAAAAAACTTATTCAGGCTAAATAGCCTTTCATTTAAAGCGCGTCGGTAACCACCTGTGTCAGGTCCCCTGCTTGCTTTTCGAGAACAACCGTGCAATGTGTGAAGTTTGCAACCGGCCATCCATTCCATAGCACATAATTACCCTGGCTATCTTTTGTGTTATACAGCGCGCTGGTTTGATCGTCAAAGGTCCATGTCATGGATTTGTAATCCTCTGAGAAATTTACGCCAACATTGACGAATTTATGATAAACAACAACATCTAACCACTGTGCAGGAATCTGTAAAAGTTCCAGCAAATAATCCAGCGTGTGTTGTCCGGGTAATCCCTGTAATTTCATCTCTAATGTAAAACGGTCAACAACCCCGTCTTCAACAAAAAACTCACCGCCATTAAAATCAAGGCCTGCGTAATTAAATACCTGGTCAACATCCGACGCTATCTGTGTGTATTTGTTATCGCCATAAACTATAAACATGGTTAACGGAGCTGAGGTTGAAATCACCGTATTATCACTGCTAAGGGAAAAAGCCGTTATCGGAAAATTCAGCGTGCTGGCATGGTCCACACTAGCTTCGTCGTATACATGGGTTACGGTCCATACACCTTCCATACTGCTTTTGGTCGGTGTTACATATTCTTCACATGATGTAATAAATATGGCAAAGAAAACAAAACATGCGATAAGCACTTTTACAGGGATAAAATTTGATTTTTTCATACGAGCCGTTTTAATTAATTTTAGTGGTTGATAATTATTTTTTTATTGATGACGGATGCCCTACTCAAAAATGTTGCCATATAAAATCCGGAAGGCAGGTTTTTCACTTCAACACCCTGGTCTGAATAAATTTCTTCAAGTACAAGTTTCCCATTCAGATCAAATATTCTTACCCTATAATTTTCATTACCAGGCAAATTTATAAAAAATCTGTCACTCACAGGATTTGGCTTTAAAATTATTTCTTCGCTATTTGTCTCCTCAGCGACTCCGGTAATAATAGAAGTTTTTATCCATATGGGATTTGTAATACTGAAAAACCTGTCGTACGGCCTTTTGTAAATATTACTCAGCGCCCCATAATTTTTAAGTGAATGCAATGATGCTCTGATCATAAAATATTGTCCGTCGGGGATTGTTCCGAATAAATTATTCAAAATATCCTGAAGGACATAAACCTGATGGTTTGCAATCGGAAGGTCGTAATAATAAATGCTGTCGGCGGTAATTCCGGTTAGCGTAATCTGGTTTATATTTCCGAATTCAGGCGTAATAACCGCATCAATAATCAATTTGGCATCAGCCAGTTGCTGAGTTGTAAGAACAGTATCCTGGCCGATATATATTTCATTTGTGGTATCGTTACCATCGGTACTTATTCCAATATTCACAATAGGACCATCGGATAAAATGGTATTTCCGTTTTTCAGGGCATTAAGCACATTTATACCGTTGTGCCCCATACCATCCGGGCAAAATGCCAGTGTAGTCAGTTTGCCTATAGCATTATCATTGATCATTCCTGTAACTCCAAACGTTATTTCGGTGTTTGAGTAGTTAAATGATCCATGAGCATCACTGCCCGCTCCAATGAAAAATTTCCAGTTCTTAATGTTTGGTTTTGCATTCCTGACCTTCAGCGATTTTTTTTGCAGAAAATCAGTAACATCAAGCCCCTGTATGAATCTGTAGTAATGATGGATCGAATTGTTTGAATCAATCGGCGCATAGGGCGTGATAGAACCGGAATTACTGACATTCCAGGGATTATGCTCATCGTCGGTGGTGGATAAGGAATTCCGGTCGTTCCAGATTTCCCCGCCTTTCAGCCCTTTTTTAAAAAGGTAATTGGTATCATCACTGTAAATATCACTGGGCTGTGATAAATCATTGCAAATTACAGTACCTATAGTGGGAAAGGGCATGTCGTCTTCGGCAAACAAAGAATCTCGCAGGTTCCAAATGCCACCGCCGATCAAAAAACTCAGATCATCCTTTTCAGCAAAGGGATGCGAGGCATAACAAAATCCGTTGTATGTTGAAAGATTTGTAAGAGTTTGAACAATGGTGTTCGAAGTTGAAGATATATCACCACCTCCGTCGAGGAAAAAATTATAACTGAAAGGATCGCTCACAGAAGGATATAATAACGCATGAACCACATCACCTTCTGAGTTATTTATGCTTGCCTCCATTGCCCTGAATAACATAAAGGAAGAATCGGCGTTGTTCAGGTTCTGAACAATAGTACCTAATCTGTCCCAGTTGGCCTGCATGCCTGTCCCATAATTATCGTAATCACAACTATGGTCGGTAACAGTTATCCAGTCCAACCCGATTAACGCGGCGGCTTCTTTTGCCGCTTCAATGGGTAGGCCAAATTCAACATCATTCTGTGTGAAATAAGTATGATAATGCATATCACCACGATACCATCCGTTGATTTTTGGAAGATCTTCATTGTACCTGAAAACCCGGAAATACTGCTGTTGATCGCTTTCAAAGTTCAACGAAAAATCTACCTCGATATCGATTATGTCAGCGAATAAAGACAATTTTTCTTTTGGAATATTCAATGTAAAATACCAGTAATCCTGCGTTATATCAACATACTGTGTTCCCCAGATGTCTTCATCCGAAGTGAATTTAATGGTTGACTGGTTATCCTTTAAATAACCGCTGGTATTGAAATTCTGAACTCCCCATGAAGCATCGGCTTGTGACCTGCATGTTAGCAGGGAATCAAAGGACTGGCTGGTGTATGTATCAAAAGTTAAAACACTGCCAAAATTCTGATCTGCTGCGTTTTTAAGCTTTACCTTAATATCGGTAAGTTCATTATTGCATCCAAAACAGCTGGAATAAAAGACGTAAAAATGCAGAGGTATACTGTTGATCTGGTTATCGGCATTTAATTTTTTCAGTCGAAAAGGAACATCTGCAGCAAGATCCGAACCATTAGTATTGGTTTGTCTTATCTGACAAAAAAGTATAGACCCCTGGACTTCAGCTAATAGTAAAAAAAGTAGTACAATTCTTTTCACGAAAAATAGTTTCAACAAATTTAGAAAATAAAATAGTTGAATAGCATAAATTCATTAAAAAAAAACAAACAAATCCGGTATTTTACGAACGGTCTTTTTCGCTGAGTTTACCGCTATGTTTTAAGGTCCGTAAAACTAATACCAAAATTATGGCAGCCACCAGCACATAAGTTGATATCCGCAGCGGTTCTATCGTCTGATTGATAACAAAATACCTGAGATGATCAATATAAAAATAACCCACAGCCATAGCCAGCACACCAGAATATTCGCGGCGCAGCACACTTTTTACTGAAAACGGGATGTTGCTTTTTCTGAACTTGCTGAATGCAGGAATAAATGCCGGGACCTGTTTCGACCATGTCAGGTATTCGTCACCATATTTACCTTCAAGGAAACGTTCTTCGGCAAACATGATCCGTTCATAATAAATCCAGAAAAACAAAGAAATGATAATAATATAATACACGTTGAACGTGAACATGAGCAAGCCGAGCCACATCAGGTAATTACCCAGATAAAGCGGATGCCTTACTATCGAATAAATCCCGCTGGTATTTAATGATTCGGCAACCTGTTCTTTGGTATTCCGGCCCGAGGTTCCTTTAGGTGTGGTACCAATAGTATATGCCCTGATAAAAAAGCCAAGAGCAGCAACAACGATGGAAACCACTGTGATGATGACGTATACCGGATTAATGAAAATTGAAAAATCAGTAAGAAAAATAACAGGAATTGCCGTGATGAAAATAAATAAAGGGATTTGCCCCCTGTAGCGGAATAATTTATTGCCGGCGCTTTCAAAAGAGTGGATTAAAGCCATGTTAAAAATTTTAGAAACTTAAAAAGTATGTAAAATTAAGCTTTTTTTCAACCCGACTGAATCCTGCGAGCTATTATCAAAAAATAAAATTCCTGAAATTTAAATTCAGAGGATCCTGAGGGACTCTTTATTTTCTGCTTTGGATAAAAACGCACGGTAAATGCTGTTCAGATAATCATTTTCATGGGCTTTTTTTACCATGGAAAGTTCGTCAAGGCTGTATAATATGGAAGCCCTGGCTTTTATCAGTTCAAAAGAAACCGGTATTGGCTGGCCGCCCCCCCCGATACATCCACCGTGACATACCATCACTTCTACAAAATGATAAGGATTTTCATGGTCGTTTATGTTGTTAAAAAACGCCGCCGCATTGCCTGAACCGTTTATAACAGCAAACCTGATTTCTTTGTCTTTTAAAAATTCCCAGCCATATTTGACTTCGGAAAATTTCACCACGGTTTCTTTTATGCCGTTCTCACCGCGCAAAGGCATATTTTTCAGCATTTCCGGGCTAAGCTCGTTTCCAGTCACCAACTCCGTCAGGGTTCTGATGACAGCTTCTGTGGTTCCGCCCGTTACTTCAGTTATCACCGAAGCTCCTGAATGTGTTGACATCAATGGTTCATAATCGGCAGCCTCCAGCCTTTCAATATCAATACCGGATTGTCTTATCATCCGGACAAGCTCCCGGGTGGTGATCGAAAAATCAACATCCGTCAAACCTTCCGGTGTTCTGGTTGTTTCATTTTTTGCTGCAGTACAGGGAGTAACAGAAACTGTTATAATATTCTTTGGATCCAGTGCTTTTTTATCGGCATAATACGTTTTGATCAGTGTTCCGAAAATCTGCCGCGGAGATTTACTTGACGACAGCAGGCGTTCCACATCCGGCAATTTGGTTCTGACAAATTTTAACCAGCCCGGAGAACAGGACGTTACAAATGGAAGCACTTGATTCCCGGCCTCTTCATTCGCCTGTTTCATTTTCAGCATAAATTCAGTGCATAATTCCACGATATAAATATCGGTGAAAAAGCCCGAGTCAACCACAGCATCAAAGCCCAGCAGCTTCAATGCGGCTATAATTTTTGAGTCGGAATGTTTGTTGTACTCAAAACCGAGTTCTTCACCGATAGCCACACGCACCGACGGTGTGGTCGAAATCACCACATGTTTTTCAGGCTCGGAAATAGCATCCCAGACTTCTTCAAATATAGGTTTTTCAATAAGCGCCGCTGTGGGACACCGGCTGGTACACTGTCCGCAATCGATACAAAAAACATCTTTAATTGGTTTTCCAAAAAAGGTGGACACTTTTTGTTTCTTGCCTTTTTTGATGACTGCAAAAGTTCCAACATCCTGAAGATCGCTGCAAGTGCGCACACAACGCTGGCAACGCACGCACCTGCTGTCATCCTTGATGATGCTAAACGATGAGCTGTCGGTAAGTTTATCCTCTGCTTTAACCAGGTCTTGATAAACATGATCGCCGATACGGTATTCGCTTGCCAGCCATTGTAGCTCACAGTTTCCGTTACGATAACATTTGGTGCAGTCGGCATTATGTTCTGAAAGAAGCAGTTCCACAATGGTTTTTCTGGCCGTACGCACTTTTGAACTGTTGGTAAAGATGACCATTCCTTCTGTAACCGCCGTAGAACAAGCAGTTACAAGCTCCTTGTTACCCTTCAGTTCCACGACACATACACGGCAATTTCCGGCCACCCTCAGGTCGGGATGATAACAAAGCGAAGGAATGTGCATGTTTATTTTGTGTGCGGCATCCAGAATTGTTGACCCTTCTTCAACCGATACGGGAATATCATTTATAGTTAAGCTGATCTGAGATTTTTCCATGAAACAAAAAATTAATACAATATTTCTTCTTTAAAATTATCTAAAATTGAAATGAACGGATTGGCTACCGACTGTCCAAGACCGCATTTCGAGGAAATTTTCATGCTTAATGCAAGTTTTTTTAATACTTCGATATAGCTCACAGGCATTTCACCTTTTTTTACAGCTTCGATACCAAGAAGCAGTTGTTGTGTTCCTACACGGCACGGCGTGCAAAGTCCGCATGATTCTTCAGCAAAAAACCGCAGGTACTCATGCAACACTTTATACATCGAGCGCGAATTATTGAAGAAAATCATAGAACCACCGGTCGTCAGGCCTTCATATCCAATAACGGTCTCAGCAAAAAGTTTCTGTGGGATGCAATAACCTGAGGCGCCACCCACCTGCACTGATTTTATGTTTTTATCACCAAACTCCTTAACGACATCTTCAATGGTAGTGCCTAACTCTAATTCGTGTATGCCCGGGTTTTTAGTATCACCGGATATGGAAAATAGTTTGGACCCTGATGAATAAGATGTTCCTAGCTTCAGAAATTCTTCAGCGCCTATTCTGAAAATCACCTGTGCGGTGGCAAAAGTTTCCACATTGTTGACAACAGTTGGGCAACCGTACAAACCTTTGGTTACCGGAAAAGGAGGTTTGTTGCGCGGTTCAGCGCGGAAACCTTCCATGGATTCGATCAGGGAGCTTTCTTCACCGCTGACATAAGAACCGCTGCCGGAAAAAATTTCAATGGTAAAATCATGGTTGAATTGTTTCACAAACTCATGAAAAATTGCAAGTTCGTTTTGAAGGTGTTCTTTCAGGTAAGAATATTCGTGACGCAGATAAATGATGCCTTTTTTCGCACCGATACAATAGCCGCATATGGCCATACCCGATAAAACTTTGCGGGGAACGCGCTCCAGAATTTCACGGTCTTTGAATGTCCCTGTCTCACTTTCGTTCGCATTGCATATAACATATTTTGTTTCGGAATCTTCCCTGCGGGCAAACTTCCATTTCATGCCTGTCGGGAAGCCCACATTGCCTCGCCCTTTCAGCCCTGAATCCATCAGTTCCGAAATAAGTTCATCAGGATGCCGTTGCAGCGTGCGTTCAAGCACTTTATATTTTGAGGAAGTATAATTGCTGAAAATTAGGTCGATACGTTTCTGACTTGGTGATTCCATAACAGTTTATTTTTCCTTGTATTCTTTAATAATTTGTATGACTTTCTGAGGTGTAAGCTCGGTAAAAACTTCATTATTGATCATCATAGCCGGCGCTTTATAGCACCACCCAAGGCAATTGACCTGCAGTAGTGTAAAGTTTTTATCAGAGGTTGTTTCCCCTACTTTGATTTTGAGCAAGGAACTCACCGTACTCAATATTTCAGCCTGCGACTGCATCATGCAGGAAATATTGCGGCAAAGGCGGATAACATATTTACCGCGTGGCACCGTTTCCAGGTAATTATAAAAAGATGCTGTCCCGTATACATCGGCCAGAGAAAGATTTAATGTTTTTGCAACCTCCAGCAGGGATTCTTCGCTCAGGTAATTTTCCAGCTGAACAATTTCCTGAAGCAAGGGCAGCAGATTATTGCGTGCAGTTCCATGCTGAGCGGCATATTCATGAATTAACGATTTTATTTCAGGCATAAAGAAAGATATTTTATGTGTTCAAAAATGAATCTCCAAAATTATGAAATGTGTTGAAATATAAGACAGTGATTAACTTTATTTATAAACAATAAATCCGCACTTCCTTACTGCCCTAGTTTTTCAATGGTATAACCAAGCGCCGATCCTAAAACTGCGGTAATAATAAATATCGGTATCAGGCTGAAAGGTTCTTTCCAGCCTATAATTACAGCACACGGCAGTAATAATGCGAATGACAACACCAGGCCTTTCAGAACCGGATGGATTTTGATTTCGGTAATGGCGATAAGCAACCCGCAAACCACCCACAACGAAAAAGCCGAAATATTGGCATCCCAGGTTAGTTTCTGAATGATCATGGGCACTACATCAATGATCCCGGCCAGCACCCCGAAAACGATTCCAAGAATGATACGTTTTTTCATTTTTTTTATATTTGTCCCGTGAATATTTATAAACTAAAGGATGTAAAAATATATTTCGTCTTTAGCCTCTAATCCTAAAGGAAGAATTGATTTTCAGTAATTTACATCCTTTAGGACCGAGGCAAAATAAATTGATGAAAAGCAATTCTTCATATAAAAAAGTGAAGGCCAATTTTTTAATTAATACATGTAAGTAACTGATGGTAGTGCTTTTCATAAATTTGAAAAATCTTATTCGAACAGTAATGTTTTTCAATTTCTATTTCAAAAGTATAAAACTTACCGGTAATAATCAAATTTATCAGGATTAAGTCATTAAATTAGCAACCAATTTTGTATCTTTAATGTCGTTTTACAGGTAACCTAAAACTAATCATCATGAAAAAATTCTACACCTTTATTTTTTTGTTTGTTTTCGTATCCTTATCATCAAAGGCGCAGTTCTATGTAGTACCCGATACAGGCGCTGTTCAGCTGGTAAATGATTTCATCCTGACAGGCGTCACAGCTACAAACGTTCAGTATACCGGGGATACAAATACCCTGGGTAGTTTTGCTTTAGGAAACCTCACCAACCTCGGCATGGATGACGGCATCGCAATGACCACCGGGACTTTCGATACGACGATAAATGTTTCGATTGGAGATCCTGTCAACGATTTTGCAAATTATTCTAATAATTTTCCCGGCGATCCCTTGCTCAATTCGCTCATCGCACCATGGACGACCTACGATGCCAGCGTGCTGGAATTTGACCTGAATCCCGTTGGCAATATCTTGGAATTTCAATATGTCTTTGCCTCTGAAGAATATCCTGAATATGTAGGTTCTTCGTTCAACGATGTTTTCGGGTTTTTTATTACCGGCCCCAATCCTGCAGGAGGAAATTACCAGGATTACAATATTGCAATTTTGCCTGATGATTCGCTGCCTGTGGCAATTAACAATGTAAATGCAGACACTAACAACCTATACTTTGTGGACAATCTGACCACAGGAGGGCAAACCATAGTTTTCGACGGGTTCACCACCGTATTAGTTGCGACAGCTTATGTTGTTCCTGCAGCTACCTATCATCTTAAAATGGCTATCGCGGATGCCGGTGACGGGGTTTTTGATTCAGGCATTTTTTTAAAGGCCCAGAGCATGAAAAGCTATCTGATTACGTCCATTGATGAGCAATCTGCATATGTTGCCGATGTGTATCCGAATCCGTTGAATTCAAACTCAACACTAAATCTCAACCTCAGCCAGTCTGGGAAGGTGCTGCTGAATATCAGCGACCGTTTGGGAAAATTGATTTACAGCGAAACATACAATTTCAGTAATACCGGCAATAACGACATTGCTATCGGGCAAATACTCAATAATTATCCTCAGGGAATTTATTTTATCAATATTCAGACTCCCGATGGGAATTCTTTCAGTAAAGTGGTTAAATAAATCTGCTTGAAGTAATACTGTCGGGGTGACTGCTCCGCAGGAGCGCCTTTCGGCGCGCGCAATGCATACTGCTGTCAGTCACCCCGACAGTACCACGCTTTTATTTATTCTTTTTAAATTTATTTTGTTGATTTATCTTTGCCAATATAATTATTTCAAAACAATGTTAATAATACATAAGAAATTATTCCATTTTAATGGCCTTATGAAAAAAATTGTTTTGATTTCACTCTTGTCGTTATCCGTTACATCTTATGCTCAATTGGTAAATATTGAAGGAGATTTGGTAAAATCAAATGATGATTTTGTTTTTGCAGAAGGAGGCATTGTAATATCAGAGCCATCACAATGCTGGAATTTGACATCTTCTCATTTTACCATAAAATGTTTTTCAACAGACACCGCACTTCATTTCTTTTACGAAGGAAAACAATTCAGGTATAAAATATCAACTGCAAAAAACTTTTATAAAATTTATTATGAGTCTTCAATAGATCCGAATCTTTCATTTATAAATCAAAAAAGTAATGAGTTTTTTTTACGAATTATGGGAGCAGGATTATGTGCTTCTTTCAATGAATATTTCATAACCAATAATAAAATAATTCAATTGCGGGAAGATGAAAATACAAAGGGAGGCAGACGATATTTAATATACGAAATTGACACCGCCTTTGAAAAAGTAATAAGTCAAAATATTATAAATATTATAAATAACCTCCCTGCGGAAGATTATAATAGTGGAGACTATATAGGAAATTTAGGGTATAGCGTCGATGATGGTTATGAAATAATTTTAAGAATCACATACGAAAACAAGTATTATAAATACTCGTTTCAGGAATATTATGACGAAGGAGTTGATAAATTAATAGAAAATATTAATACAATTGTAAAGGATAATCATCTTAAGGGATACCATGGTATACCAGAATCTTATAAATCAATGAAGGAATCTTTTGAAAATCATAATAGTGGCAAACAATGAGAGTGCAAATATTAATAATATTAAATTTCTTTTTTGCTTCTTGTTTGTTCGGGCAACAACTTTCATATAAAGGTTTACTTGTTGATAGTTTATTAATAACTACTTATAGTCAAAAATATACTTATCATCCACCTATTGATAAACAGCCCAAGTTAAAAAGACGAAGCGATTATTATTCAATTGAATTCAATAAGGAAAAAAAGAACTATCAAGTTGCTAATAACAAAAGAATCTTTAATGAAATTATCCTTGATTTTAGGAAAGGAGATGTTAATTTGGTAGAATCGAAGAAAAAAGAAAGAAAAAATAAAAACAATATCGGAAAAGTGATTTGTCACGAAGACATAGATAGCCTTATTAACGCTTTTACTCTCAAATATAAACAACCGAGCAATACAAATCTTGGGATTGATAGCGTTATGTTACTGAACTATATAACGGAAAATAAATTTGACGAAAATTATCATTGGTGCGATGCCCAATGTTATAGGGCTAAATTCTATACTAACGACGAAGAAAAAAAAGCCATTATAAATGATTGCCGGAATCTTGATACATTTAACGTTTATTTGAAGATTATGTTTGACACAACTGGTTTTATTGTGTCTGATGGTGATGAGGATGAAATTTGCTTTAACATTTTTGCATCTGGGGAGGTATTTTTTTATGTAGGCAAATACCCCAATGCCTTTAAACAACCTTGGTATAATTATTCAGATATGTCGGATGGCCTTCCTGCTCCGATTTTTAATCTTGATATCAATAAATATCTTGCCAGGATACTTCCGGAAGAATTTCCAATTAAAAAGAAGCTGGAAATTTCAGGCCTCTTTGACGATTATATCAAATGGTATCTTATGTATTTCAAGTGGAATGATGAATGGTGAAATTTTCATTCAATTTTTCCTTTAAAAACAATATATTATGCTAGCTTGGAAAAGATTAATTTTGTGCGATTTTTAATTTATTATTATGAATAAGATCAAAAAAATTGGTGTGCTCTCCTCCGGCGGTGATGCTCCAGGCATGAACGCAGCTATCCGTGCGGTTGTCCGCACCGCTGCGTATCACAAAATAGAAGTATGCGGGTTTATCCGCGGCTACGAAGGGCTTATAAACAACGATTTTATTCCTTTGTATAATTACTCCGTTGCAAATATTTTACAGCGCGGAGGAACTATTTTAAAAACTGCCCGAAGCGAACGTTTTCGTACGAACGAAGGAATTGAAACAGCATATAATAACCTGAAAAAAAATGAAATCGACGCACTGGTGGTCATCGGTGGAGACGGAACCTTCAGAGGCGCCATGGCGCTGGGCGGCAAATTCGATTTTCCAATCGTAGGTGTACCGGGAACTATTGATAATGACCTCTTTGGAACCGATTTTACGATCGGTTACGATACAGCCATAAATACCGTGGTGGAAGTCGTTGATAAACTTCGCGACACGGCTGCCTCTCACAACCGTCTGTTTTTTGTCGAAGTAATGGGCCGTGATGCCGGATTTATCGCCTTGCGCAGTGGAATAGCCTGTGGCGCTGAAGACATTCTGGTGCCAGAAACCCAGACACATATTGAAGATCTTATCCACAAACTCGAACATGACCGCCGGAAAAATAAAACTTCGGGCATCATTATAGTGGCGGAAGGCGATGATCAGGGAGGCGCTTTTGAAGTGGCACGAAAAGTAAAAGAAAAATTTGATTTTTATGAAACCCGCGTTTCTATCATTGGCCATATTCAGCGTGGCGGCACACCAACCTGCATGGACCGTGTGCTGGCAAGTACACTGGGCTACGAAGCCGTGCTGGCGCTAATTAAATGTGAAAAAGGTGTGATGATCGGGCAAATAAACAACGCTGTCGCTTACACGCCTTTCGAAAAAGCCACTAAACACCATCATGAAATCAACCGAAGTATGCTTAAAATTGCAAGGATATTATCCCTGTAAGCATGGAACGTATCACGCTGTTTGCCGACGTCATTCTTCCCCTGCCCTTGCCCGGGTTCTTTACCTATAGGGTGCCTTATGAGTTGAATGATTCCGTAAAAAAAGGTGCACGTGTGGTCGTTCAGTTTGGAAAAAAAAAGATTTATACTGCCCTGGTTTACCACATCCATCAAAATGTCCCCAAAGATTATCAGCCCAAATATATTTTATCCGTGCTGGATGAGTTTCCTGTAGTAAATGAAACCCAGTATAAATTCTGGGACTGGATCTCTAAATACTATATGTGCCGCCCCGGCGAAATAATGAATGCTGCATTGCCTTCTTCATTAAAACTTGAAAGTGAGAGCTGCGTGGTATTACATCCTGATTTCGACAGAAATTTTCAGCAGCTGAATGAAAAAGAATACCTGATAGCCGAAGCGCTCGACATCAGGCAGAAACTCACCCTGGCTGAAATTTCGGACATTGTTGAGCAACAGAAGATCATCCCCTTGCTGAAAAACATGATGGAAAAGAAGGTGGTGCTGCTCGAGGAAGAACTTCATGACAAGTTCAAACCCAAAACAGAAACCTGTGTGAGGCTTGCGGAAAAGTATAATGATGACAAACAACTCCACAAGGTATTTGATGAATTGAACCGCAAAGCATACAAACAACTGGAAATCCTGATGGCTTTCATCCAGCTGACACGGGATTCAGTACCGCCTGTTCTTCATGTGAGCCGTCCCAAACTTCTTGAAAAATCCCAAGCTTCAGCCGCCCAACTGCAGTCGCTGATAAAAAAAGGGATCCTTGAAATCTTTACTGTGAAACAGACCAGGCTCAAAGATTTCGAGAGTACAGACCCGGTTGACTCCATCATACTTACCGATGAACAGGAAGGTGCCCTCAAGGAAATTAAAATTCATTTTGAAAATAAAGATGTGGTGTTGCTGCACGGTATCACTTCGAGCGGTAAGACCGAAATTTATATCAAACTTATAAACGAAACCATTTCACAAGGGAAACAGGTGTTGTTTCTCTTGCCTGAAATAGCCTTGACTACACAGATAATCAATCGTTTGCGAAAATATTTCGGTAAGGAAGTTGGTGTATACCATTCCAAATACAGCAACGACGAACGTGTTGAAGTATGGAATAAAGTGCTGGCGGGCAACTCAGAAAATAGTTCGATTGACAAACCGTACCAAATTATTTTAGGCGCCCGTTCATCCTTGTTTTTGCCTTTCAGTAACCTTGGGTTGGTGATTGTCGATGAAGAACACGACACATCTTACAAGCAGGTGGATCCTCCACCGCGTTATAATGCCCGTGATGCGGCAATTATTCTCGCCCAGCTGCATAATGCGAAAACCATCCTCGGCTCCGCAACGCCTGCTGTAGAAACATATTATAATGCACTCAGCGGAAAATACGGTATGGCGGAACTCAACAAACGTTATGGCGACATGCTGTTGCCGGAAATTATCATCGCCAACATCAAAGAGCAGACAAAGCAGAAAAAAATGAAATCGCATTTTTCAGAAACATTATTCAACCTGACGAATGAAGCGCTGAAAAATAAGGAACAGGTGATACTTTTCCAGAACCGCCGTGGTTACTCGACACGCATCGAATGTGGCGATTGCAACTGGGTGCCTGAATGCAAAAATTGCGACGTAACGCTGATTTACCATAAGCAAATCAACCTGCTCAAATGCCATTATTGCGGATACACGATGAAAGTTCCTGAAGCTTGTCCTGCCTGCCACAGTACAAACCTTCACACCAAAGGACTAGGAACCGAACGTATTGAAGAAGAAACTGAACTTATATTTGGCGGAGCCAAAATTGCACGCATGGATCTGGATTCCACAAGAGCTAAAAATGCCTATCTACAGATTCTTAACGATTTTGAGGATCGCAAAACCGACATCCTCATTGGTACCCAGATGATTACTAAAGGATTGGATTTCGACAACGTGAATGTTGTTGGCATATTGAATGCCGATAATATGCTTAATTTCCCGGATTTCAGGGCACACGAACGAAGCTTTCAGCTCATGGCACAGGTCAGCGGGCGTGCCGGACGCCGCAATAAAAGAGGGAAAGTGGTCATACAAACCTATAACCCGGAACATCCGATAATAAAATTAGTAATTGACCACAATTACATGGAGATGTGCAACAAGCAGCTTCAGCAGCGCCGCCAATTTAATTATCCCCCATACAGCCGGCTTGTTCAGATTACATTGAAACACCAGGATGCAGGAAAACTAAACGAAGCAGCGAAACTGATGGCTCACGATCTGCGTCTAAAATTCCCGAAAAAAATATTTGGTCCCGAATATCCCGTGGTATCGCGCATCAGAAACTTTTATCTTAAAAATATTCTCATCAAGCTTGATCGCGATAATCATGTGCAGGAAAACAAAGACGAGATAATGAAGATCATCGCTGAGTTTTCAAAAAATTTTCCTTCGTTCCGGGTATTGATAGATGTCGATCCGATATAACGATATTGCAGGGTTCCATTCATAAGTTCCGACGCCAAAAGTCCCACTATCAGTTGTTTATTATTCCAACCCTTTATTTGAACAAGTCCAAAAGTTAATTTCATTATAAGGCAGTGTTTGCCTTAGTTTCAGAACAGAAGGCCGATTTCGCGCAGGCGCCAAAGATTCCCCTTGGGGAGCACTACCTGATATTGCTAATTTTCTTAGTAAGGCTCTTTATTTCTATGAAATATTTCAGTTTTTTGTGGGATATGTTAGACGGAATCAGGAGCGCAGGCTATTCCTGTCGTGCGGCGCGGGTGGGTGTGAATAAAAAAAACATTAGAAAATTGTAAAAGGCCCCATCGGGGTTTCCCGACTCCGCTATGTGGAGTCGGGACTACTTTTACTAATTTTCTTGTTTTTTTTAGAGCGGGATGAAGCGTTCGACAGGATGTCTTTTTTTGCTTACTTTTTTGGACAAACAAAAAAGTAAGGGAATCATATACTCTATTATAAATTGCTAACTAATGGCTATCATTATAATTCCTGAATCTTACTTCAACATTCTGAATTTCTGACTATATTTGCCGCGTGAAAAAACTCATTAAAATATTACGTTTTGCCAAACCATACTGGAAAGATGCATTATTGACGATATTCTTCAATATCCTGTCTGTAATATTTTCCGTGGTTTCGTTCATTCTCTTCATTCCGATGCTGAACATACTTTTCAAGCAAATTGAGCCTGTGATGACAGCCCCTGCATTTGCTATGAATCCTGAATCCATAAAGCTTAACTTCTATTACTGGATTAGCCACACAATAGAGCAAAACGGTGAGTTTGCAGCGCTCATGTATATCTGTATCGCGATTGTCCTTTTGTTCTTCCTTAAAAACTTTTTCCGGTATATGGCCATGTTTTTTCTGGCGCCCATACGTAATGGTGTTGTAAAAGACATACGCAATGAGCTTTACCTTAAGATCATGATACTTCCGTTGGCATATTATTCCGAACAGCGCAAAGGCGACATCATGTCGAGGATGACGAACGATGTTCAGGAAGTTCAGTGGACTATCATGACCTCCCTGGAAATGATCTTCCGTGAACCTATAGCCATTATTACCTATCTGGTCTCTATGTTTTATATTAGTCCGCAGCTTACCTTATTTGTATTCGTCCTGTTTCCTGTAAGCGGATTTATTATTGCAAAAATCGGCAGTAGCTTAAAACGCACGTCGGCAAAAGGACAGGCAAAAATGGGCGAACTGCTTTCCAATATTGAAGAAACTATCGGCGGGCTGCGCATCATCAAAGCCTTTAATGCCATTCGCCCGGTTAACGAACGCTTCATAAAAATCAATAACGACTATACAAGACTTATGGTTCGTTTGTTCCGCAAGAGGGACATGGCCTCACCGCTGAGTGAGTTTATGGCAATAATAGTTGTGGGCGCCGTGTTGCTTTATGGTGGTACCTTAATTCTTTCTTCCGGATCGGCGGAACTTTCAGCTTCTGTTTTCATTACCTACCTCGTGATGTTCTCCCAGCTTATCAACCCTGTAAAATCCTTTACAGATGCTTATTCCAATATACAAAAAGGCGCTGCCTCTGTAGAACGTATTGAGCAAGTGCTTAATGCCGAAGAAGTCATCACCGAAAAACCGGATGCAAAACCGATAAAAGATTTTAAAAAATCTATACAATATAATAATGTAAGTTTCACTTACGAAAAAGAAGAAGTACTTCACGGAGTCAATCTGGAAATCGGCAAAGGAAAAACCATCGCTATTGTAGGTCCTTCGGGGGCCGGGAAGTCAACGATCGTGGATCTGCTGCCACGCTTTTATGATTGCACCGAAGGTGAGTTACTGGTTGACGGGGTAAATGTTAAAGATTATATTATCTCGGATTTGCGTCAGCTGATGGGGATTGTGACACAAGAAACCATTCTTTTTAATGATACGGTGTTCAATAACATCGCATTCGGGATGGAAAAAGTGATTGAGGAAGATGTTATAAAGGCGGCAAAAATCGCAAATGCCCATGAATTTATCATGCAGATGGAAAAAGGCTACCAGACAAATATCGGTGACCGCGGCATGAAACTTTCGGGCGGGCAGAAACAACGCCTTAGCATCGCCCGTGCTGTACTGTTAAATCCTCCGGTAATGATACTCGACGAAGCTACGTCATCGCTTGATACAGAGTCGGAACGCCTGGTACAGGATGCGTTGGTTAAACTCATGCAAAACAGGACTTCGGTGGTTATTGCCCACCGCCTTTCCACGGTTCAGTTTGCCGATGAGATCATCGTGCTTCAGAACGGTAAGATCGTGGAAAGAGGTACTCATAATGAGCTTTCAGCCTTGAAAGGCGTCTACCATAGGTTGTGCGAACTACAAACTTTCACCTGATGAATCCCGTTGACGCGCGTATTCTGAAAACCATCAGAAAACACCATATTTTCACCCTGGCAACTTCAGAAGACAATAAACCTTATTGTTGTACCTGCTTTTACACCTATATCAAAGAAAAAAATCTTTTTATTTTTACATCAGAATATAATACAAGGCATATCGGGCAATTTCTCAAACAGCCCATTGTGGCAGGATCCATCGCCTTGGAAACACGGATCATCGGTAAAATAAGGGGTTTGCAGTTTACCGGAAAGATGGCAGAGCTGAAAGATCAGGAATTAAAGGAGGCCCGTAAGGCATACCTTCTGAAATTCCCGTATACCTTGCCTTTCCTGAAAGACACTCCTTTCTGGAGTATCGCTCCTGACTTCATAAAACTCACAGACAACCGTCTTGGTTTTGGTACAAAACTCATATGGAGCAATTTAGGTAATTTATGAATTTTTATCAACAAAAACTGTTTGGCATAAGCGGCGTAAAAAAGGGTCTCTGTCGTTAATAAAAACAGCAATTTGTTAATAAAATTGGTTTGTAATGAGTGGTTACTTTGTATAATTTAGCCATCCTTTTTCGCCCGCTGAAAAAAGTAAACGTAAAATAAAATTAACAATTATTTAAATTTTCAAAATATCATATATTTATGGAAGAAAAATTTTCGACCCTAAACCAGGAAAAATCAAAAGAAAATTCTCCGGAACAAAATAAAAAACAAGAATCATTATATAATAATGTTATTGAAAACCGTATTGCGCCAGAAATTCCTGAAAGCGAACTATTTACAGAAGATACAAAAGAAACAGAAATGGCAACATCCTCAAATCCCAAAATTTTTTCACACGAACTTGCATTAAAAAAGACAACAGAGTATTTCAAAGGAGACACCTTGGCAGCTGACGTCTGGATCAACAAATACGCTTTAAAAAACAGCAAAGGAGAACTATTCGAATGCACTCCTGATGATATGCACCGCCGCATCGCCAAGGAGATAGCACGCATTGAACTTCGCTATGAAAATCCCATGACAGAAGATCAGGTTTACGACCTTCTCAAAGATTTCAGGTATATTATCCCCCAAGGCAGCCCAATGGCCGGTATAGGTAATGATTTTCAGATATCATCGCTTTCCAATTGTTTTGTGATCGGGAACGACACCCCGTCCGACTCTTATGGCGGAATCATGAAAATAGACCAGGAACAGGTTCAGCTGATGAAAAGACGTGGCGGTGTTGGCCACGATTTATCACACATCAGGCCTCAGGGCAGCAAGGTCATGAACAGCGCACTTACCTCCACAGGAATAGTTCCTTTTATGGAACGTTACTCAAACTCCACGCGTGAAGTTGCTCAGGACGGACGCAGAGGCGCTCTCATGCTCAGTATTTCAGTCAAACATCCCAATGTTGAAAATTTTATTGATGCAAAACTGGAACAGGGCAAAGTCACCGGAGCTAATGTTTCTGTAAAAATTGACGACGATTTTATGCGAGCTGTAAAAAATGGCACTTCCTACGTGCAACAATATCCTATAAAATCTGATAACCCTTTATGCACCAACGAAGTTGACGCAAGCCATTTATGGAATAAAATCATCCATAACGCATGGAAATCTGCTGAGCCGGGAATATTATTCTGGGACACCATTTTAAGAGAATCAGTACCTGATTGCTACGCAGACGTTGGTTTTACCACGGTTTCAACAAATCCCTGCGGAGAAATTCCACTCTGCCCATACGACAGCTGCAGGTTGTTAGCCTTAAATTTGTACAGTTATGTTGAAAATCCATTTACCGACGAGGCATTTTTCAACTCAGACCTTTTTACCAAACATGTTTATTACGCTCAGCGCATCATGGATGACATCATCGATCTGGAAGCTGAAAAAATAGATAATATTCTTGCAAAAATCACTTCCGACCCTGAAGACGATGAAACTAAACGAATAGAACGCAGGCTCTGGGAAAAAATAAAAGCAAAAACAATGCAGGGACGCCGTACCGGAATTGGTATTACTGCCGAAGGCGACATGCTGGCTGCTCTTGGCTGCCGCTATGGCTCGGATGAAGCTATTAATTTCTCTGTAGAAGTTCATAAACAAATGGCTATTGTAGCTTATCGTTCATCCATGTTTTTAGCTAAAGAACGCGGGCCGTTCCCAATATATGACGCCGAAAAGGAAAAAAACAATCCTTTTATTCAACGTATTAAAGAAGCTGCCCCTATGGTCTATGAAGAAATGGCGAAATACGGACGTCGCAATATTGCATTGCTTACCATTGCCCCTACAGGAACTGTAAGTATTTGTTCCCAGACAACTTCCGGAATTGAACCCGCTTTTAAGGTTAATTATAAGCGTCGCAGAAAAGTAAATCCCAACGATCAGAATGCTGTCGTCAGTTTTATTGATGAAACAGGTGATTCATGGGAAGAGTATAATGTTTTCCACCCGAAATTCCTGAAGTGGCTGAAGATAAAAGGTTATAATGTTGACGAAGTAAAACTTTATACCGATGAGTTGTTAGACCCCATTATCAAAATCTCACCTTATTATAAAGCTACTGCTAATGATATTGACTGGCTTGCCAAAGTTAAGATGCAGGGTGCCATACAAAAATGGGTTGACCACTCAATAAGTGTTACCGTTAATGTACCGGCCGAGACTACTGAAGAAATGGTAAGTAATATTTATTATACTGCCTGGGAATCAGGATGCAAAGGAGTAACTATCTACCGTGATGGTTCGCGGGCAGGTGTTTTGATTTCGGATACTCCCAAAAAAGAAGAGGCCCTGGAATTCAGGGAAACTCGTGCACCTCAGCGCCCAAAACGCCTTGAAACTGAAGTGGTGCGTTTTCAGAATGATTACGAATCATGGATCGCTTTTGTAGGACTCATTAACGGTAAACCCTATGAAATATTCACAGGAAAAGCAGATGATTTTTATCTGCCTCCGTTTGTAAAAAAAGGCTGGGTTATTAAAAACAAAGAAAACGAAGATGACACCCGCTACGATTTCCAGTACGAAGACAAACAAGGTTACAAAACAACCATCGAAGGCCTTTCGCGTTCTTTTGACGAAGAATACTGGAATTATGCCAAGCTTATTTCAGGGATTTTACGTCACGGAATGCCGCTGCCCTATGCTGTTGACCTGATCTCAAACCTGCGCCTCGACAGCGACTCTATTAACACCTGGAAAAACGGCGTTGTAAGAGCGCTGAAGAAATTCATCCCTGAAGGCACATTGGCACCTGAAGTAAAATGTACCAAATGCGGCGCTGCCTCTGTAATATACACCGAAGGATGTCTGAAATGCACCAACTGCGGAGAATCAAAATGCGGATAAATAACTGCATATCCTAAAATAAAAAATGCTGCCCGTTTCCGGACAGCATTTTTTTTGATACTTTTTTTTATTAAAATGCAAGAATACTAATCGTACCCTGCTTTTTCAATTACAATAATTATGGTTTTGGAATAGGAACAGGGGAAACTAGATCAGAATCTATTTTTACAAACTCACCCTTAAGGTTGTATAACAATGATTTTACATCTTTCTTCTTCTTTGACTGAATAACGTAATAATCGCCGTCAGTACGATATTCTACTGAAGATTTCACCACCTTATAACCGGCGTAATTTGCCGCTACATTATCTTTAATCTTTTGTGGGACATATTTATAAGGCATGGTCCAAACCGTCTTGATCCATTCACCGCTTTGCTTGATATCAACAGTTGCCAATAACTCTCCTTTTGTAAAAGAAGCTGTATACATTTCGCCTGCTTTTTCCCAGGTCGGCCCCGTGGTATCTTGAACTTTGGTATAAAGCATCGACTTTACAGCAGGTGGAACCTGGCTTTTGTCAATTTTCTGGGCAAAGGAAACAGATCCTAAAAGGATAATTGCAATAAACAAACTTAATTTTTTCATGTTATATTTTTTACGAAATTAATAATTCTTTCAACGAAAATAAAAAGATTTATTAATTATTTGACCAATGAGGTAAAAGGGTTTTTCAGCCCGGCATATTCAATAAGCTCCATCTTGACTTTTCCGACAATAACTTCGGATTCACCTACGATCGGCACCCTGTTTTTGTCATCAGTAACCCATATCACAACAGGGTATGGATCTTTAAACACCGTTCCTGTAAGCACCTGTGGTTTTATTTTCAGGCAACGGACTTTCCCGAAACTTGTTTTTATAGTCTCTTTTCCCAGATAAACTACCTTGGTTGAATAAATGGTGTCATCAAGCATAAACTTGACTTTAAATTCCCCATTCACATCCAACTGGGAAATATCCATAGTCCGCGCATAATATATAGCGGAAAGAATGTCGTGAACATATTCCGGCGTTGGAACATTTGCAGTTCTGGGCCTTTTGTTATCAACAAAATAGGCAACATTTTTATTCTGGTTGAACGTTATATCCTGGTTAATGATATAACCACCTTCGTCAACACGGCGCATGAACAACCACGGGGAAAGTGTTTCTTCATCAACAAAAGTTTCGTACCGGTCGTATACTTTGAAAAACCAGTTAAAGGCGCCCTTTGTTTTACCAATAACTTCCATATGGTATGTGTCGCGGTCCTTTATTTTCTTGTTCTCATCTTTAACTTCAAAAGTGCAAGTCCCGGCAACAAGTTCGCCCGTGAGAAATGAATCATAAAAGGCTTTGTATTTTAGAAATTCGCCCCTTTTATAGGCATCATTTTTTGCAACTCTTAACTGCGCGAAGCTTGTCGTGATAATAAAGCTGAACAGCATCGCAAACAAGATTTTTGTTTTCATTTTTTTAAAATTTGGAAACAGCTTGGCAAATTCCATTCCAAATAAAGGGCATCTTTGGTAAACAATTGTCTCTCAAACGACTATGTTTACAATTTTCCGCGGGATGACAATCACTTTTTTGGGGGCCGTGCCACCGAGCCATTTTTCGGCATCTTTATGTGCAAGGGCATTTTTTTCCACTTCGGATACCGGCATGTCAACCGGTAATTCCAGTGTAAACCGCATTTTACCGTTGAATGAAACGGCATAAGTACATGTATCCTCAGCAAGAAATTTTTCGTTGAATGCAGGGTAATTTGTTTGGCTTATGCTTTCATGGTTGCCGAGCAAACTCCATAATTCTTCAGCTATATGCGGTGCGTAGGGCGATAGAATTACTGCTAGTTCGCTTAATATCGCCCGTTTGTTGCATTTCAATTCCGAAAGTTCATTCACACAGATCATGAACGTACTTACAGCCGTGTTAAAAGAGAAGCGTTCAATATCTTCCTGAACTTTTTTTATGGTCTTATGCAAAACTTTTAGTTCGGCACTTGTAGGAGCTTCATCCGATACAATAAAATTATTTTCGTGATCATGATACAATTTCCAGAGTTTGCGGATAAACCTGAAAACGCCTTCTATGCCTTTGGTGTCCCATGGTTTGTGCTGTTCCAGAGGGCCGAGAAACATTTCATAAAGACGTAAGGTATCGGCTCCGTATTTTTCCACAAGGTCATCAGGAGTTACCACATTGAATTTTGATTTGGACATTTTCTCCACTTCTGATCCACACCAATATTTTCCATCCTCAAGGATAAACTCCGCTTCGGCCAGATCGCCACGCCAGGACCTGAATTCAGAGATATTCAAAACATCATTGCTCACCATACTGATATCAACAAGCATGGGATCCGTGTCATAGTCACCTTTGAGATTGAATGAAACAAATTTGTTAGTTCCTTTGATGCGGTAAACATAACTCGACCGTCCCTGTATCATTCCCTGGTTGATCAGTTTTTTAAAAGGTTCGTCTTTAACAACAAGGCCAAGGTCAAATAAAAACTTGTTCCAGAACCGTGAATACATCAAATGCCCGGTGGCGTGCTCTGCTCCGCCAATGTACAGATCAACATTTTCCCAATAAGCATTTGCATCTTTTGAAAAATATTCGTTGTCGTTTTGCGGGTCCATGTACCGTAAATAATACGCGCTGCTGCCAGCAAAGCCGGGCATCGTATTGGTTTCGAGCGGATAACCATCTTTGGTTTTCCAGTTTTTTGCGCGTGCCAATGGCGGTTCGCCGGTTTCCGTAGGCAAATAGGCATCTACAGGTGGTAATTCCAAAGGTAATTCTGATTCATCAAGTGTATAAGGAATGCCATCGCGGTAATATACCGGAAATGGTTCGCCCCAATAACGCTGACGGCTGAAAATCGCATCACGCAGGCGGAAATTTATTTTGCCATACCCCACGCCTGTTTCTTCAGCTTTTTTTATTACGGCTTTTGCTCCCTCTGTAGCTTTTAACCCTGTGATGAATCCGGAATTCACACAAATCCCTTCTTTGGAATCATAGGCTTCTTTTGTGATATCACCGCCCGAAATAACTTCTTTTAATGGTAACCCGAAATGATTTGCAAAAGCCCAGTCGCGGCCGTCATGTGCGGGAACAGCCATAACAGCGCCGGTTCCATAACCAGCCAACACATAATCGCCGACCCATATGGGAACTTCTTCGTTCGTAAAAGGATTAACAGCATATGCGCCTGTAAACTCACCGGTAATTCTTTTTACATCCGCTATACGTTCACGTTCGCTGCGGTTCTTTGTCTCGTTAAGATATTTTTCAACAACTGCTTTTCTGTCAGCGGTTGTAATTTTGTTCACATATTCATGCTCGGGGGCAAAGGTCATATAAGTAACACCAAAAATAGTGTCGGGGCGTGTGGTGAAAATTTCCATGTACAAACCTTCATGGCCTTTTATCGGAAATTTTATCATGGCGCCTTCGGACCTGCCTATCCAGTTGCGCTGTATCTCTTTGATGGATTCATGCCAGTCAATCGTATCAAGCCCGTTCAGGAGCCTGTCGGCATAAGCGGAGATACGCAGCAGCCATTGTTTCATTGTTTTCCGGATTACCGGATGGCCTCCGCGAACGGAAAATCCTTCACTGACTTCATCATTAGCCAACACGGTTCCCAGCTCAGGACACCAGTTTACCATGGTATCGGCAAGGTATGCAAGGCGGTAATTCATCAATAATTCACGCTGGTCTTTTTCAGTCATCGACTGCCATTGTGAGGCAGAAAATTCAATAGTTTCAGTACAGGCTGCATGAACATTGGTGTTCCCGTTTTCATTAAATTCCCTTATTAGGCTGGCTATCGATTCCGATTTATCCGTTTTTTTATTGTACCACGAATTGAAAAGCTGAATAAAGGTCCACTGTGTCCATTTGTAATAGTTGGGGTCGCAGGTGCGTACTTCGCGGTCCCAGTCGAATGAAAAACCTATCTTATCAAGTTGTTCGCGGTAACGCGCAATATTTTTTTCGGTAGTGATGGCAGGATGCTGGCCGGTTTGTATAGCATATTGCTCGGCGGGAAGCCCGTATGCATCATAGCCCATAGGGTGCAGCACATTAAATCCTCTGAGCCGTTTGTAACGCGCAAAAATATCCGAAGCGATGTAACCGAGCGGATGTCCTACATGCAAACCTGCTCCCGAAGGATACGGGAACATATCCAGCACATAATATTTCGGTTTATCACGATCAATTTCCGCCTTGAAGGTTTTGTGTTCGCTCCAGTGCTGCTGCCATTTTTGCTCTATTTCCCTGAAATTGTAATCCATAAATTCTTTGTGTTATCATAAAACAAGTTGCGAAGTTATAAAATAATACTGAGTGGATGATGAGGCAATTTGAAAATGAAACAATTTGTTACCTATGTCATTCATGAGGCTGTCTCAAAAGCCCTTTGTGTGCCTTTGTGCAAACCATTGTGCTTCTTTGTGGTAAAACAAGTAATTGAACCACAAAGGACCTCCAAGTACACACTAAGGCTCACGAAGGCTAAATACACACAAATTACAACTTTTGAGACACCCTCTTGAATGCAATAAATATTTTGAATCTGTATAAGTCTGGACCTTGGAAAACTCACAATTTTTACAAAAACTTAGACTTCACCTAACTGACAGACAACCAAACCGTTTTAACAAATCACTCATACGGAGTAACATAGGATAATTATGAATTTTTATCAACAAAAACTCCTTGGCACAAGGGGCGTTTAAAAGGGTTACTGTCGTTAAAAAAAACAGCAATTTGTTAATAAAATTGGTTTGTATAGAGTAGGTACTTTGTCTAATTTTGTAGGGCAATAAAAAAAGGGCCGCACAAGCCCTTTAATAAATTTGCAAACCGAAAGGATTCGGAAAAACTAAGAATTGATTTACAAATAATCTCATTAGTTATCACTGTAAATCTTACCTTTCAAAGAGAGGGCGGCCATACCGCCCTTTTTTCATTTACAAAAATAAAATTTATTTTTTCAAATAATAATAATTTATTAAAAAAAAACTAACATCCTAAATTATTGTTTTATAGACTAATAAACGATTCGTAATAATATCTTATTAGAATATCCTTAAAATTATCCAATTATTTTAGCATGAAATATTGGTAAAAAAATAATAAAATCTATTGTTGACTCTTCTTCTAAACCTACATTTTTGAATTTTCATATTTTTCCTACTCAACACACCATATTATTAATTTTATTAATTTAGCAGCCAAATAAAACCACATGGCTCAGAAGGAAGAACGATTTACCAGGCGAAGGCTTAACAGTTCCAGAATTACCACGATAGTGAGTATCGCGCTGGTGTTGTTTGCGATCGGGCTGGTGGGGCTGTTGGTGCTGCATACAAAAAAACTCTCGGATTATGTGAAAGAGAACGTCGGGTTTACAGTTTATATGAACAAAAATGTGAAAGAAGCCGACATGATTCAATTGCAGAAAGAGTTGGATGCCATGGAATATGTGCGTTCTACTGAATATATCAGCGAAGAAAAAGCCGCGGAAACCTTTCAGAAAGAATTGGGAGATGATTTTGTGAGTTTTATCGGATACAATCCGTTGCACACTTCGATAGAAGTTCATCTGAAAGCACAATACGCGGATGACATCCATTTTAGCCAGATGGAACAAATGCTGGCAAAAAATCCTGTGGTAAAAGAAATTGCCTACGAGAAATCACTGATACAAACGATAAATGATAATGTGAAAAAAATTTCAGCGGTGTTGCTGGTTTTCAGCCTGCTACTGTTCATTATTGCTGTTACCCTGATCAATAATACCATACGGCTTGCTGTTTATTCCAAGCGTTTTCTGATAAAAAGCATGCAACTGGTCGGCGCCACGGAAGGATTTATCAGGAAACCATTCCTGAATGTCAGCATTATTCACGGGCTGATATCCTCGTTTATAGCCATCGGAATGTTGATCCTGGTCATTTATATTTCCCGGAAAGAAATACCTGAAATCATCAGTTTACAAAGCCTCGACCTGTTCCTTATGTTGTTCGCTTTCGTAATATTAATCGGTTTTTTTATTTCGCTGTTTTCAACATTTATAGCGGTCAGAAAATACTTAAAACACAAGGTTGATTACCTGTATCACATTTAAAGAAATACTTAAAGTGTACATAAGTCGTAAAATGCCTAAAGTTGTAAACTAAAAGAATAATTAAAGACAAGAAATTTAATCTCACATATTATGGCACAAAAAAGAAAACCAAACATAGTAAAGAAACAGAGCCCTGTTGAAACAACAAAAGTTGAAAATGCAGTTCCGGCAAAAACTGTGGTTCCAAAGGCTCCTGTCAAGTTAAAACAGCCCGAAACAAAAAGCAACCGATTTTTATTTGATAAAAGAAATTACCTCCTGATGCTCATCGGAATCTTATTTATTATCGTTGGGCTTATCGTTATGGCAGGTGGCGGATCACAGGACCCCAAGGTTTTCAATCCTGATATTTTCGACTCTCAAAGGCTGACTGTTGCTCCAATCCTGATGCTCATAGGTTTTGTGGTTGAAGTTTTTGCAATAATGCTTAAACCAAAGCAGAAAGCTGAAGCATGACCTATATTGAGGCTATTATCATTGCCATTGTTGAAGGGATAACCGAATTTTTGCCCATCTCTTCTACAGGTCACATGATCATTACGGAAAAACTGCTTGGCATTGAGAGTTCAGAATTTTTAAAAGCTTTTACCGTAAACATCCAGTTCGGTGCTATTTTGTCTGTGTTTGTAATGTATTTCAAGCGCTTTTTTCAGTCCTTCAATTTTTATTTAAAATTGGCTATTGCATGTATTCCGCTGGTGATTGCTTTTATACTTGAAAAGTTTATAGACCAGATGCTCGAAAGTGTACTTATTGTTGCTATAGCATTATTTGTTGGTGGTATCATTCTCATTTTTGTTGACAAATGGTTTAAAAAGGATAGGGCTGACAAAGTTTTGTCAAACAAAAACGCCTTTATTATCGGTCTGATTCAGATTATCTCAGTAATACCGGGTGTCAGTCGTTCGGCGGCAACCATTATTGGCGGGATGACACAGGGGCTCAACCGGAAGCAGGCAGCAGAATTCAGCTTTTTCCTGGCCGTACCAACCATGCTTGCAGCTTCCGGGTATAAACTGCTTTCGAATTACAAGGTACTCTTTTTTAATTCCGACCAGAGTTTAAACACTCATAATATTTCGCTCTTGTTAGTTGGAAATATTGTAGCATTTTTAGTGGCCATGGTTGCCATTAAATTCCTGATTGCATTTCTGACAAAACACGGATTCAAATTATTCGGATATTACCGGATTGGGCTTGGATTATTGCTAATCATTTTATTGTGGGCCGGTGTTGATCTTAAAATAATCTAAGCATGTTTTTTAATTTTCCTGAAGGTGAAATTCTTTACGTAAATAAACCTTACCAATGGACATCTTTTGATGTGGTTGGCAAAATAAGGTTCATGCTGAAGCATATCCTTGGCATTAAAAAAATCAAAGTGGGCCATAGTGGCACGCTTGATCCTCTGGCCACAGGGCTGATGATCATCTGCACCGGAAAGGCCACAAAAAAAATTGAAGGATTTCTGAACCTCGACAAAGTATATTCGGGCAGTATGATACTTGGCGCCATTACGCCTTCATATGATCTGGAAACTGAAGTCAACCAAACGTTTGACATATCCAGCTTAAACCCTGAAGATATTGTGGAGAATGCCAAAAAATTCCTCGGTATTCAAAACCAGGTTCCTCCGATATATTCAGCTATAAAAATAAACGGTAAAAGGGCTTATGAGATGGCACGCAACAACCAGGAATGTATCATGGAGCCAAAAAGAATTAACATTAAGCGTTTTGAGATTACCAGTGTGCAGCTGCCTGTGGTTGAATTTATTGTTGAATGCAGTAAGGGCACTTATATCAGATCACTGGTACGTGATTTTGGCGAATCGCTCGACAATGGCGCCTATCTGGCATCGCTGCGCCGTGATGCTATCGGGAATATTTCTTTATCGGAAGCGCTGAGCATTGAGCAGCTAGAACTTCTGATTTCGCAGGAAATACAATAAGAATCAAATTAGGAAGCACACCAAAAAATTTCGTCTCAAAAAAAAAAAGCTCCCTTCCGGAAGCTTTTTTCTTTTGATATACAAATAAGGTTTAATACTCATCTTCATGAAAGAAAAAGTCATCTTTAGTCGGATAATCGGGCCAGATGTCCTCAATAGTTTCATATATTTCGCCTTCATCTTCAATTTCCCTGAGATTTTCAACAACTTCAGAAGGCAGTCCAGTGCGTAATGCATAGTCAATCAACTCGTCTTTAGTTGCTGGCCAGGGTGCATCTTCTAATTTTGAAGCTAACTCTAATGTCCAATACATAGTTCCCGTTTTTAATTTTTTGCAAAAATATAATAATTATTTTACAAAAGTCAAGCAAAATCTGTAAACATTTAATTTTTTTTATTTATAAGTGTAATATATGGTTTTATTTATTAATAAAAATGCCATTTACCTAGCATAACGAATGTAAGGCACCAATTATTGAATAAATTAAAAAAAATTATTTTTGAGGGTCCCAGATATTTTCTTCAATTCCGAGTTCTTTGGCAACAAAACGGGCGAGAATAAAAAAATAATCGGACAATCGGTTGATATATTTCAGTGTCAGCAATTGTTTTGGATCATTCAGCTTTAATTTCGCCATTGCTCGTTCTGCACGCCGGCAAATGGTGCGTGCAACATGACAATACGAAATAACAGGATGTCCACCGGGCATTATGAAATATTGCTGTTCAGGTAAATGTTGGCTCATGCGGTCGATTTCATGTTCCAGCATTTCTACATCATGTTCTTTTAATCCCGGTAATGTTGCAAGTGTTTGAGCAGTGTCAGCAGCAAGAATTGATTCAATAACAAAAATATGTGTCTGAATGGCAAACAAGGTGTTTTTTACATCCGGTTCAATAGCAAAATCCCTTACCAGGCCCACAAACGAATTTAATTCATCAAGAGTGCCAAAAGCCTCAAGCCTCATGTCGGATTTTTCAATGCGAGTGCCTCCGATAAGTGAGGTTTGTCCGGCATCTCCGCTTTTAGTATATATGTTATTCTTGTGAGGCTTCATTCTTCTTCTTCGGAGATATTGTCATTTTTATAAAATTCCATTTTACGGATATTTTCATTGGCGGAGTCTGTATCGATAAGGCCGTCTTTAAGCCTGATGATTCGGTGCGCATGACGGGCAATGTCTTCTTCGTGTGTTACAAGGATGATCGTATTTCCCAACTCGTGAATCTCTTCGAACAAACCCATAATTTCTATCGAAGTTTTCGAATCAAGGTTCCCGGTAGGTTCGTCGGCAAGAATAATCGAAGGTTTGTTGACCAATGCACGCGCAATTGCCACACGCTGGCGCTGTCCGCCTGAAAGTTCATTGGGTTTGTGGGTAATACGGTCGCCTAGTTGTACCTGTTCCAAGACTTCACCGGCACGTTCAATCCGTTTTTGCTTGCTAAACCCCGCGTATGCCAGTGGCAGGGTTACATTATCAAGTGCTGTTGAACGGGGCAATAAATTGAAAGTCTGAAACACAAATCCTATTTCTTTATTACGGATTTCGGCGAGATCGTTATCATCCATTTTACTGACATCCCTGCTGTTCAGAATGTATTCACCGCTGGTTGCAGTATCAAGGCATCCAAGAATATTCATCAGCGTCGATTTACCGGAACCCGAAGGCCCCATAAGGGCCACATATTCGTTTTTATATATCGTCAGGGAAATCTCCTGTAATGCTTTTACAATGTGAGTTCCTACTTTGTAGTGTTTCGTAATGCCTTTCAGACGGATGATCTCTTGGTTCATATATCAGGATTCTTAAAACAAAGGTAATTCAATACTTTAAAACAAAATGTTGTTTGGCAATTTTTTTATCAAAAAACACCATTCCCAGATGATATAAATCTATGCTGGTTCTTACTTCCGGATGAGAAACTATGATTTCCCAGGCCTCTTTCATGCCCGGCGACCAGTAAATATCATCAAAAACAAAAACAGATCTTTCCCCTATACATTGAAGGCATGCTTCAAAATACCTTAAGGTCGCTTCTTTGGTGTGGTTTCCATCAAAGAAAACAAGTTCAGAAACACCTGTTTTTTTTAACGTTGGTATTAAAACATGATCAAAATCGCCAACAACAAGGTTGATATTTAATGAAAGTTTCTCAAAATTTCCGCAGGCAGCTTCGGCAGTTTGCGGACAAGCTTCAATGGTGGTTACAGGGATGTTTTTGTCTGCCAATGACATATACATCGTACTTATTCCCAAAGATGTTCCCAATTCAAGGATTTGAGCAGGTTTCAGGTAACTTACAATACGGTATAGTAAAAATGCATCCTTTTTCGAATTGGAGTACTGCCTCATAATATCCTTGATTTTTCTTTCCTGAGGCTTTGTTCCTGCTCCGGTACCCAGATCAGTTACTGAAATCTCTTCAGATGATCTCAAACATTCCTTACGGATTTTTTCCACCTCCAGAAGGCACTCCGGAAATTTCTGCTTCGAAATAACTACCTTGGTATAAAAATCATAGGCAAAAGGAGAATGAATTTTATATTCTGATTGAGCATTTATTTTATATCTGATGAATTCCCTGATGCGGAAGGCATTATTCATAATAATCATCCATTTATTCAGATGTAAAAGTAATTTTTTTCTGAAAAACACAGTTATATAATGTCATTTTACTAATTTCGTGAGCTAATTCATAAAAAAATAAAAACAATGAATATCCTGAAAAATTTTAAAATAATGAATACCATCCTTGGATGGATGGTTTTTATCGTTGCATCTACCGTATATCTGCTGACGATAGAACCAACAGCCAGCTGGTGGGATTGCGGTGAATATATTTCTACTGCTTTTAAACTTGAAGTCGGCCATCCTCCGGGAGCTCCATTATTTCAGCTCATGGGACGGTTTTTCTCCTTGTTTGCGGGTGGTGATGTGACCAAAGTGGCGATGATGGTAAACGGTATGTCAGCCATATTAAGCGGGTTCACTATTTTATTTCTTTTCTGGTCAATCACAGCAATCTCAAAAAAATTATTTGTAAAAAGCAACAGTTACGAACTTAGCACTCCGCAAATATTCATCATCCTGGGAGCTGGTCTGGTTGGCGCTTTGGCTTATACTTTTACCGATTCTTTCTGGTTCTCTGCTGTAGAAGGCGAAGTTTATGCCACATCGGCATTCTTCACCGCGGTGGTTTTCTGGGCAATCTTAAAATGGGATGTAGTAGCCGATGAACCTCATGCCAACAGGTGGATCGTTTTTATTGCATTCATGATGGGGCTGTCTATTGGAGTTCACTTGCTGAATTTACTTTGCATCCCGGCAATGACCGTACTTTATTATTTCAGGAAAGGAAAACAATCCAAAAAGAATTTCATCCTTATTCTATTCCTTTCAGTAATTATACTGGGTGTGGTACAATCTGGTATTATTCCCTGGACCGTAAAAATGGCCGGATACTTCGAACTATTCTTTGTTAACACTGCCGGTATGCCTTTTAATTCAGGTACCATCATCTATTTTGTACTGCTTGTTGGTTTAATCGTTTTTGGGTTATGGTTTTCAAAGAAGCGCGGAAAAACCATACTGAACACGGTTATTTTATGTTTTACTTTTATCATCATCGGATATTCTTCATTTTTAATGCTGGTTGTCCGTGCCAATGCAAATCCTCCAATAAATGAAAACGCCCCCAAGGATGCTTTGACACTGCTTACTTATCTAAACCGCGACCAGTATGGTGACTGGCCCGTATTATACGGACAGTTTTACAATGCAAAAGTAATCGACGCTAAAGAAGGTGCCTATAATTACATTAAAGGAAAAGATAAATATATTCCGACTACACGAAAAACATCCTATAAATACGACCCCAAAGGTTGCGGACTGTTTCCCCGTATGTGGAGCGATCAGGATAGACATATCAGAGCCTATAAAGCATGGACCGGAACCAAAGCAAACCGTAAACCTACCTTTGGGGAGAACCTTGCGTTCTTCTTCAAAAATCAGGTCGGCAATCAATATCTACGTTATTTCATGTGGAATTTTGTTGGAAGGCAAAATGATATACAGGGTTTTGGAATCGATGAAGCCGGCAATAAAGATGTTCTCAATGGCAACTGGATCAGCGGAATAAATTTTATTGATGCTGCACGATTAGGTAACCAGGAAAAACTGACAGATAAAATGTTGTCCAACAAAGGCAGAAACACCTACTATTTTCTGCCGTTTTTGCTCGGGCTTGCAGGCCTGATCTTTCATTTCTGGAAAAATAAGAAAGATGCTTTCGTGGTTAGTTTGCTCTTTGTGCTTACTGGCTTTGCAATTATTATTTACCTGAATCCTACACCATATCAACCGCGTGAACGTGATTATGCTTATGCCGGTTCATTTTATGCATTTGCGATATGGATAGGTATTGGTGTTGTGGCATTGTATCATTTGTTGTCAAAGAAGATTCCACACTTGGCAAGCGCACTTATTGCAACAGTGGCGTGTTTACTGCTGGTTCCTACCATTATGGCTAAACAAAACTGGAACGACCACGACCGTTCGGACAAATATGCCTGTCGTGACTTTGCCAAAAATTATCTTGCCTCCTGCGCACCGAATGCAATTCTGATCACCAACGGCGATAATGATACATTTCCTTTATGGTATGTCCAGGAAGTAGAGGGTTTCAGAACTGATGTCAGGGTTGTAAACTTCACTCTCGCTTCAGGTGACTGGTATATACACCAGTTGTTTAATAAGATTTACGATTCAGATCCATTACCTTTTACCATTCCGGCCGATAAATATACAGCCGGCACCAACGACTTTGTTCCTTACTATGAAAAAGATGCAAACAATGTGTGGGATCTGAAAAAACTCATCAATTTCATCAACAGCGGCAATGAAGATGCCAAGGTTCAGCTTCAGGATAAACGTAAAGTGGCTTATTTCCCGACAAAAAACTTATCGTTGAGAGTGGATTCTGCCAAGGTATGCAACAACGGAACAGTTCCGCGATACCTTGCTGACAAGGTGGTGAATGCTATAACCTGGAAGGTAAATAAAAGCACTTTATATAAAAACGACCTAATGCTGCTTGACCTTATTGCAACAAACAACTGGGAACGGCCGATATATTTTGCAAGTCCATCCAGTGTCGATGACTTTATCAATGTTTCTGATTATTGTTTTCTGGAAGGTTGTGTTTACAGGTTTCTTCCGGTAAGAGGTGATAACAGAAGTGGCGGAGTATTGACTGATGAAACATACAATAGCTATATGACCAAATTTGCGTACGGCAATCTTAACGACCCTACGGTATATGTTGATAAGGAAAGTTACGGAATGGGCATGTACCTCAGAAACAATTTTGCACGCCTGGCACAGGCACTAATCGGTGAAGGCAAAAAAGACAAAGCCATCAAAATTCTTGATAAAGGGATTGAATTACTTCCCGACAAGGCTGTGCCTTACGATTTATACATGATCGGCTATGCCGAACTATATTTTATTGCAGGTGTTCCTCAGAAAGCTAAAGAAATTTTCAGCATTGTGGGTGGTATTTACGACCAGAATCTTGAATTTTATCAGAGTGTGGACCCAAAAGCATTTGAAAAGAATGTATTCTTCTCTCTTAACGGAATGCAGCAATCTGCAGGATTTTTAGGTGAAGATGTCCAACAGGGGCTTCAGGTGCTTCAGGCCTTGATGTCGTATTCAGAAAAGTACGGACAGAAGGAAGAGAGCAAAAAATTCAGGGAAATGCTGATGAAATATGTTCCCCTTCAACAGCCAGGCCCGGATGGTCCTGCAGAAAACACAGGTGAAGAACAGGAAGTTCCTGTAAAATAATATTTTTTAATACATTGAAAAAAGTCATCTGTTCTGTTCAGATGACTTTTTTTCATTTAAAATTCGTCGATTATGAAACTCCAAATCATGTTAATTGTTTTCAGTATACTGCACCTGAATTTGTACGCTCAAAAATATGGGTGTATCGATGGAAATTGTAAGGACGGAACCGGAACTTTTGCCTACCCCAACGGAGATAAATATGTGGGTGAGTTTAAGAATTACAAACTCAACGGGGCCGGCACATTTACTTTTGCTTCAGGAACATGGAAAGGCAGCGAATATACTGGGCAATGGAAAGATAATGTTATGAACGGAACAGGAGTTTTTAATTACGCCAGCGGTGACAAATATGAGGGACAATTTGAAAAAAATAAACTTAACGGTAGCGGAACATATACTTATGCCAACGGTGATATATACACCGGTGAATGGCAGGACAATAAATGCGAAGGTCAAGGAACCTTTATTTATGCCTCGGGTGAATACAAGCAGTGCACCTATGTGGGTGACTGGAAAAATAGCAAAATGAATGGGCAAGGGACTTTCACATGCGAAAACGGGAAAAAATATACAGGCCAATTGAAGGACAATATGAAGGATGGCGAGGGTGTGCTGATATTACCTGATGGTTCAAAATATGAAGGACAGTTCAAACAAAATAAATTTGAGGGAGAAGGTTGTTTTACATATACCACCGGGAAAAAAGTCTGCGGGAATTGGAAAAACAACGAGTATAAAGAATAAAAAAAGCTGCCACTTTCGGGACAGCTTTAAATCTGGTTTTGAAATAATAATATTATTTTTTCATTTTCGCTGTTTCCGACATACCTACTGATTCAGAAACAAACTCCAAAGATGGTCTTCCAACCCACATACCTGAGCTTACTGCACATCTCAGGTAATAGGTCTTCCCTGGTTCAAGGTTCATAGATGCAGTAACCTTTGGAGGTTCAGTCTGGGCTGAAAAAGTGACCAGGCCTGGATTGACTTTTGTTGAAAAATACGTGTTATTCTGTATTTTGGTGATATATTTAGAATCCGCATAAACATCATATACCACCGCAAAACCCGAAGGAGAGTTCTTTCTGTAAATTATGACAGTCGCCTGGTCCAGCACCGCAGGTTCGGCAACTACCTCATTAGTAACAGGTATGTTGTTGTTACTTTCGGCATTAAAAACCTCTTTGGTTCCGTTTGCAAATTTTATCATAAAAATTTCGGATTTCAAAAGTGTGTACAATGGACCATCCTGATTATCAAATTTTTTGTACTTCACTTCATTAACACCAACCTCTTCCACTTTTGCATTTATTTCATCACCATTTTTCTTAAAAATAACATCCTGAGCATTTACAGCTGTGAATAAAAACACACTGATAAGAATTAAAATAAACTTTTTCATTTTATTTAGTTTTTAATTTTGCTCCGTTGCAGGTGGTTGCAAAATACCTTCTCGATTTATCATTCTTAATTATACTGCAAATTTATAAAAAACATACATGCGATTTATCATTTCTGGGTTTTTAAAAGAAACAGAAAATTTTTCGCGAAATTAACAAAAATCAAACCAAACTAAAAAATAATGTGTTTACTTAAAAAGTAAACTCCACCAAAAATGATGGAGTTTAACTTCTAATAATAAAGCCGAATTAAAAGCTCCACCTCCTATCGTATCAATGCGACTGTACCCTTAAGTGTGTGTTGTAACCCTGTTTTGTCCCTGAGGCTGATGAGCCAGACATAGACTCCAAGTTCACAATCTTTTCCGTTTCTTTCATCGGTACCATCCCATTTTGCATATAAATCATATGTCTTGAACATCAATTTTCCCCAGCGGTCGTAAATATACATCACAAAATCATCCTCATCAATACCCACTCCTTTTCCGCAAAATCCTTCATTATTTCCATCACCTTCCGGTGTAAAGGCATTAGGAGTGTAGAATACAAATGATTCTATGATTTGTACCATTTTAACAGCTGTATCTTTGCAATTATGATCATTTGCAACGATCAGCCGAACAGTAAAGTAACCACTATCCGAATAATTATGTGTTGGGTACTGTAGAACAGAGTAATTATTGCCCCCTGATGCAACGTCTCCAAAATTCCAATTCCAGCTATCAGCACCAATGGATTGATCATAAAATTCAACCTTAGGATTATCTGTTTCTGCTGGTTCCGGATGTGTGGTAAAATCAGCAAACGGGGTCGGCCATACATGTATGGTGTCAAAACTAATAACGTTGCATCCATTGTAAGAAACACCACTGAGGGAGACTACAAAAGCACCGTCATCTGTATAAGTATAGCTCGGTGAAAGCAAATCAGATACATCAGAAGTTGTTACAGGGTTACCGAAATTCCAGTGCAGTGAATTGGTATCAATCGTCCCATTATCAATAAAGTCGAAATCCACATGTAAGGGAACGCAGCCCTCTTTAGGTATTGCGGTAAAATATATTGGAGTGTATGGAAATACATTAATCGATAAAGTCTGAGGATTTGCACACTGTCCCGGATTTGGGGTGAAAGTATATGTTCCATTCATGGTATTGCTCACGAAAGAGGGACTCCATGTGCCTGTAATACCATTGGGAGAAACCGTGCTTAGTGTAGGTGCCACTGTACCATAACAGATAGGAGGAACTACAGCAAAGTTCGGTGTTACAGCTGGTAAAAGAGTTATCGTTCCCGAAGAAATAGTAGAACATCCATTATTATCGGCAACTGTAACTGAATAAGTTCCTGCTGTCAAACCGTTAATCACAGTTAAATGTGAGCCATTTGACCAGTTGTAAGAATACGGCGCAGCACCCCCGGATGCAACAACCGATACTATTCCATTAGAGTCATAAATGCATAACGCAGTTGGCAATGCCGTAACAGTTGCGGTTAATAAATTGGGTTGTGTAATTACAACCAAGTTTGTTAATGAGCATCCATTGTTATCTGTTACAGTAACTGTATAATTGCCTGCTGGCAGACCTGAGGCCATTATGGTTGCCTGCAAAGGTGTTGTATTCCATGAATAAGTATAGCCTGGTGTGCCACCACTCGCTGTTATTGTTGCAGAACCTGTCGAGTTTCCAAAGCACAGCACATTGGTTTGAGCGGTTATGGACGCGGCCAGAGGCGCGAGCGGCTGTGTGATTGTTGTGCCTGTTGTAACAGTGCACCCATTGTTATCTGTAACAGTAACAATATAAGAACCCGCTGGCAGACCGATCGCTGTTGGGGTTACCTGCGAAGGGTTGGTGCTCCATGAATAGGTATAAACTGGTGTGCCGTTAATAGCAGTTACGGTTGCTGAACCTGTCGAATTCCCATAACATAGCACATTCGTTTGGGCAGTAATGGAAGCTGCTAATAATGATGGCTGTGTGATAGTTACTGGTACTAAAAGGGTGCATCCGTTGGCATCTGTTACCGTAAAGGTATAGGATCCTGCTGCCAGCCCTGTTTGTGCCGGGGTAATCGTGTATGGACCAACGCCGCCTGACGGGGTAATTACAACCGATCCTGTGGCAAAGCCGTTGCACAAAACATTGGTAATGGCGGTCGTGGCTGTGATGGCAGATGGTTGAGTGATGGTGACAGGAACTAAAAGGATGCAGTTGTTAGCATCTGTTACCGTGAAGGTATATGAGCCTGCGGTCAGGCCGGTTTGTGCCGGGGTGATCGTATAGGGGCCAACGCCGCCTGAGGGGGTTATCACAACCGAACCTGTGGCAAAGCCGTTGCACAAAACATTCGTGATGGCGGTCGTGGCTGTGATGGCAGATGGTTGAGTGATGGTGACAGGAACTAAAAGGGTGCAGTTGTTGGCATCCGTTACCGTGAAGGTATATAATCCTGCGGTCAGGCCTGTTTGTACCGGGGTGATTGTATATGGGCCAACACCGCCTGACGGGGTAATTACAACCGATCCTGTGGCAAAGCCGTTGCACAAAACATTCGTGATGGCTGTCGTGGCTGTGATGGCGGTTGGCTGGGTGATGGTTACAGGAACTAAAAGGGTGCAGTTGTTAGCATCTGTTACCGTGAAGGTATATGAGCCTGCGGTCAGGCCGGTTTGTACAGGAGTGATCGTATAGGGGCCAACACCGCCGGATGGGGTTATTACAACCGATCCTGTGGCAAAACCGTTACACAAAACATTGGTGATGGCGGTCGTAGCTGTGATGGCGGTTGGCTGGGTGATGGTTACAGGAACTAAAAGGGTGCAGTTGTTAGCATCTGTTACCGTGAAGGTATATGAGCCTGCGGTCAGGCCTGTTTGTACCGGGGTGATTGTATATGGGCCAACACCGCCGGATGGGGTTATTACTACCGACCCTGTTGCAAAGCCGTTGCACAAAACATTCGTGATGGCGGTCGTGGCTGTGATGGCGGTTGGCTGGGTGATGGTTACAGGAACTAAAAGGGTGCAGCTGTTGGCATCTGTTACCGTGAAGGTATATGATCCAGCTGCAAGACCTGTTTGTGCAGGAGTGATGGCGTATGGGCCAACACCGCCGGATGGGGTTATTACTACCGACCCTGTTGCAAAGCCGTTGCACAAAACATTGGTAATGGCGGTCGTGGCTGTGATGGCGGTTGGCTGGGTGATGGTTACAGGAACTAAAAGGGTGCAGTTGTTGGCATCCGTTACCGTGAAGGTATATGATCCAGCTGCAAGACCTGTTTGTGCAGGAGTGATGGTGTATGGACCAACACCGCCGGATGGAGTTATTACAACTGATCCTGTCGAAAAGCCGTTGCACAAAACATTCGTGATGGCTGTCGTGGCTGTGATGGCGGTTGGCTGGGTGATGGTTACAGGAACTAAAAGGGTGCAGTTGTTGGCATCTGTTACCGTGAAGGTATAGGATCCTGCTGCGAGGCCTGTTTGTGCCGGGGTAATCGTATAGGGGCCAACACCGCCT
>Ga0079306_1000302_pt1 | contig 51771 bp, 44 predicted proteins | sample Methanotroph_Enr_FD_79181 | JGI IMG/M metagenome (GOLD analysis project Ga0079306, IMG submission 79181) | Enriched soil microbial communities from Old Woman Creek wetland in Ohio, USA - Methanotroph_Enrichment_5 | ecosystem: Environmental > Terrestrial > Soil > Wetlands | place: USA: Ohio... | reverse complement strand
ATCTCCTGGTTGTTTCTGGAGTTGATACTCAACAAAGGCAGAAGCTGCATCGAGATTAGTGGTCCAGGAGATTTCGGCCGTACTGGTGGTGGTGGTGACAGAGCCTGGGGTGATGTTGAAACCTTGAGTTATAAGCTCTGGAAGGCCAGAATCTACCACCGTTTCATTGGCAAAAGGATAGTTTTTGGAAACAACCCGGTACTCGTACTTAGTATTAGGTCTAAGCCCAAATATGTAAACTGAGTGCTGTGAAGACCGTTCACGATGCCCAACTGCCGTAAATTCGTTTGACGCATCTACAATCCAAGTCCCCGACTCCTCCCTCATCGGTCGATACTCGACCAAAGAATCGGTATCTTGATCGGTATTCCAAGAGACTGTAGCACTAGCAACATTTACATTCTCCAGCCCCATACCGCTTATAACTGCGTGTGATTTGGTAGGTGTGATAGAGTCACTAGAGTATAACTTATCGGTTTTATTGTACACATCTGGGTTAACGCGAGCGCCACTAGCATATTTATGATTAAGACCCGCATCATCATAGATTATAATAAAATATTTAAATTGAAAATCCTGTAGAATTCTATCAGCCTCATCTACATACATATTGGTATTTATATCAGTTATGTCGGCCAGTTTTGTCTCTGTTGTAACACCAGCAAGGTCCTTTATCTCTCTCCAAACTTCATATCTTCCAAAATCGCTTACACCGTTGCGCGTTGGGGTAGTAGGAACCAGCCAAGTGATAACATTTCTTACTTTATCAACCTTTGGATAGGTGTCTTTTACCTTAATTGCTAGGTCTAGCGCAGTTGCAGATGGGGCCTCGTCGTCCGGTGTTATATCCCAGCCCTGATTTAGACCACCAGCTATACCCGAAGCCGTGATACCACCTTCGGCTATATCAGGATTGTTACCGACTGCTCGCACTTGATAATAATACATAGTTGCGTCATCACGATTAATATCAGTAAATGTGTATTCGTTATCCCTATCGTTATCAACCCTGGTAGGAAGTTGCTCGCCTGCTTTTTCCCAGGTACTGTTGTCCTTTGAACGATAAATGTCATACCGAACTAGACAAGGTGCCGTAACCCCACCAGTACAGTCTTTCTCATAACTACCCGAGAAATATACTTTTATTTCATGGCCTACAGCCGTATTCGCTGTATCTCCTTTAGTCGAATTAACATATGGATAAGGCTCTACAGCTCTGGTTTCAGGGTCTATACGTCCTCTTGGCGGTGTAGGAACAGCGCTTGAGAGGGTCTTTACTACCCCGTTTGCTGAGAAGTTCGACACGTTGTTATATGGATCATTATCAATAGCCTTTACTCGATAGTAGTAATATCTAAAGTCCTCAAGACCCTGCTCATAGCAAACTCTGGCTGTAAGGTCACAAGAAACATTAGGATTTGATGTAATCTCGGTAAAATCACCATCAACAAGAGAGGCGCCCTGGTCGGTAGCGTCAGGCACTGCCTGAATGGCGCGATACAGTCGGTAGGTCTTTACACCCACTCCAGCATCGACAGAAGCCGTCCATGTAATGACAGTTTTTTGATGCTCATTACTATCATCCAGACCCCCAGGGTTCGCAGTTACTACAGGGGCCGAAGGAGCCGTCACGTCTGGTGTTTGTATAGACACATAATTTTCATCGTTTGTTGGAATAAAGCTAGATTTATTTGGAGGTGTAGAAGTATCTTGTGCGATAACACGATAAAAATAGTGAGTATAGTCTACTACACTAGAACTGTCAGTAAATGTAAGATTATAACCGCCAGGCAAAGGATTTGGTACGTTCACCGTACCTACCAAGGTATAATCTGTCTCCAATATGGAGTATGCATTTGCCCGATAGACTAGATAACGATCGATACCGGTACCGTCGTCGGTCCCTTTGGTCCAGGTAAGCGTAATCTCATGACCCTTTAGACTGTTATTATTTTGATCTGAACAATTTGCCGGGGTCTGGTAACTACAAGCCACAGCCGCTACCGCACTTGGTGTGGTAGGGTTAATCCCGTCACGCGTAAGGCCATACACAGGAGCTACCTGATAGGGGCCTGTCTTACCGCTCTCATCTGTTGCTTTTATACGGTAAACAAATTTGAGACCCTGGTTTTCTTGGGCGATGTTGTCTACATAAGGAGTGCCCGAAAGACCCGTATATTGGGCATATCCATAGGCAGATTGATTGGACCATACCTTATCTGGAGAGATATCATTGACCGTAAAGCCCTCCAGGTATTTCGAATATTTAATGCGCTCAATTGTATACGTAATCGGTGAGCCATTTGGATCTGATATATTGGACCAAGATAGATTTATCAGAGTTTCCTGATTTTGGCTGGCAGAGAGACCTGTCACTGCTCCTGGTGTCGTACGATCAAGCTTATAAGTATATTGAATCGGAGTAACCGATACATTCCCTGCCCCATCATAAGCTACTACCCTAAAATAATATGTTCCGTCAGGATAAGTCGATTGACTAGACAAATCTAGCGTTTTTGAGACCACGTTTAGATTATCTGTCGCAGGCGTACAGCTTGAGGCCCCAAAACAGTATTTGTAACCAGTTGTATCAGATACATTAGCGTCCCAGATAAAGTAAGGGTTACTGGCCGATTGCCAAGTACCACTTGGCATCTCTGTGCCACCCTGTGTGGTGTAAGCCTTTAGGTTTAATACATTTGCAGGAGGCTGTGTATCAAGAGTTATGGTGTCTTCGGGATTCGTAGCAGGAGTCGCAACAACAACTGAGACGTTATTTACAGAAGGGGTGACTAAAGTATTGGTGGTTGATAGGGTAATTTTATACTGAAAATATTGCTTATTGGCACCGTTAAGATCTGTGTTAACAGTGCTTCCCGGCGTAACATCGTACCAACTTCCCCAGCTTCCGTCTATGGTAGTAGCATTATTTCCCGATCTCATCTGATATGTAATGGTCTGACCATTATTGTTTTGACTTGTATTAAAAGTACCATAAACCGGAGTTATAGAGTTAGAATCTATAATTCTAGAGGTAAATACGCCCGGGGTTTGATAAACAGTATGGGGACTGGTTGAAGTGATCGAGAGTTGGGGGCGATAAGTAGGGGTTGGTTCTTCCATAGAATATATAGCAACACCACTATCACTGATATAGATATCTGTAGTGGAGTCATTGGCTGCTATATCAGCTTGAACAAAAGCAAGCACATCAATTGTGGTGGGTGTATTGGCAGTCAAATTTACATTGACGGAGTTACCTCTCTCATTTGTTATCACCACCGCCCCGGTTATATTTGATGTGATACGAAGGCTTGCGGCAGATACACCTGAAGTTAAACCATTATTGAAAAATATATATACATCTTGTCCCCAGTTACCACAAAATTCATCAAAACCCGAACCAGTGGCCATAGGGTTTACGTCATTTGTCCCAGAGTCACCACAGTCGTCCCACCAGGCTTCAAAGTCAGATGTGGGGGCTAAATTATTTGTTACTTCCCCGTTATCAACGGTTGAGTAAAGCTTAACTGCACCACTATCTAATACTGTTACTGAATGTGAACCTGCGGGAGTAGTCGTAAAAGTGGAATCTGTGATGGTACTAGAGGTAGCTTGTGAACTATCGTTCCCTGCGTTATCAATAACTCTTATGTATACATGCTTTAAGTTATCTCCTTCTGATACTTTCCAAGCGTTTACAATATCTGATTGTGGACTTGCAGAGGGAGTAATCTTCTTGTAGCTTTTACTGTTTGCTAGTGAGTTATCCAAAACATTACTGCCAGTATCGGTGTCATAGTATCCCCAGTTACTCCCGTCTTCCGAAAGTTGGATATTTATACTGCCCGTTCCATTTGGAGAAGAGCCACCGGTGTCAGAAATAGTAGTCTTACCCGCCCCACCCATGATTGTAATCATTCTGCTGGCGTCTACATACGTCTCTGATCCTGTAGAGGCGGCCTTAACCGAAAAATTTGAAATTGCGGGAGTTACACTATCTACATTTACATCTGGTTCACTCTCCGCGTTTGTACCATAATTGGTCCAAGCCGAAGCTCGACCCTCTGCATCCCTCGTTCTTAAACGAAAATGATAACTTGAGCCGGGTGTTAAGCCTGTGATGTTGGCGGAGGATTTATAAATATCATCGGGTGTACCCGCTGTATTGTCTGCCCCGTTTGATGTCCTGGTAAAATCACCAGTAAATGTTGTTGGTGAAGAAAAGGTACTATCACTAACCAGTGATGATTGAACCTCTATATAACGATTTGTGGAATTACCAGTACAATATGCCGATCCCGATGGATTACCGTCTGCAGTATAACCACAAGTAAGACCCGTTGTCTCCAGCTTTACAGATGCTTGATTGGTCCAGGCACCACCAGCAGGACTCTCTCCAGCTCCCACCTCAGCCCCCGTTACCGCTCTAAGCTTGGTTGTGCTTCCAGCTCTATATAATGTTGTATTTTCGCTCCTAGGGTTTTCAAGAGAGTCATATGAAACGGTAAAATCATCAAGGGTAGGAGTATACGCACCGTCAGAAGTGCTAAGAGTAAGTTCTACCTCCAACCAGCGCGTTGGCTCTGTAACTATCCCTGAACCAGAACTAGAATAATAGGCCACCCCGGACACGTCATTATTCCAATATGTCCAACCAGTTTCTGCATTACCAGTCATACTACCCGGACTATCTACATTTGAACCTCGCGAACGAAACTTGATGGCAGTATTAGCAGGGGTTGTACCATTCCAAGAAACAGTAGACCATTTGTTCTTTTGCCCAGTCCCTGTATCTATTTTAAACCCAGATATTGTGGCCGGTGTAGGATAAGTGACCCCAGCACCTCTCCACGTAGTAAGACTGCCCACTTGTGTAGGTACTGAGCGTATAACAGTGTCTCCCAACCCTAGCGAATAGTTGCTATTAAGCCCCCAGGTAAATAACTTTCCGGTTGTATCAACTGCATTTGCTGAACCACCAAAAGTAACTATCATCCAGTTGTTACTGTTTCCGATTTGAGTTGGTACGGTTCGAGTAGTGGTATCGCCTAGACCCAAATTTGAAAACCCATTATAGCCCCAGCCCCAAAGTGTGCCGTCAGTCTTTAATGCCGATCCTGAGGCTGCACCGACAGAAGCATACCTCCAATTTGATTCAGTGCCTATTTGCGTAGGGAAAAGCTTGTTAATCTGATCACCTCTACCCAGTTGATACTGATCATTCGTACCCCAGCCCCAAAGTGTACCATCTGTTTTCACCGCAACAGTAAATCCATATTGGGGTCTACCATGGGGGGTATCAACCATTTTCCAATTCGTCTCGATACCTACTTGTACTGGTGCGGTTCTGGTCGTTGTGTCACCTTTACCTAATTGGCCGTGGCCATTAAAACCCCAGCTCCAAAGAGTACCATCAGTTTTGATTGCAAGGGCATACCCATTAATAGAATTTAGGGTGGTTCCCGTCACATACTTCCAATGTGTATCGGTGCCAACCTGAGTGAATGTATTTTGCGCTACCGTATTTCCTAGGCCCAACTGATATGTATTATTATAACCAGTCGACCAAAGAGTGCCGTTACTTTTGATAGCAAAACTAAAATATCCCGCTCCATATACATACACCCAGTCTGAAGCTGTTCCAACACGTGTTGGTGTAAGCCGCCTTGTGCTATCACCCAGTCCCAAACTGCCGAGGTCATTGGTACCCCAGGCCCAGAGAGTCCCGTTGGTTTTTATCGCAAAAGTATTGCCCTGCAAAGTAGTCATAACATACTTCCAGTTTGTATCTGTTCCTACTTTGGTTGGTACCGTTCTATCTACTTGATCACCAAGTCCCAGCTGACCATTTACGTTATAACCCCAGCCCCAAAGAGTTCCGTCAGTTTGTATCGCAAGCCCATGGTTATCACCGTGAGATACAGAGATAGTATTCATATTTATATCTGGTGACGCAAGCTGAACATTTGAGTCATCAGTGTCTACTGTACCCGCAATAGTTGGGTTTCCTGTTTTAGTAGTATTATTGTTAAAATCCCCCCTTGAAGTCCAGGTTACACTATTTGCTCCCGCCTGAGCCTTCTGGGGAGTTAGCAGATTAAAACTTGGGAAAATGTATTGAACAAAAGTAAAGAGCATGAATGAAAGTACGAAAGCCGTAACCGTAGCCCTACTCACGGGTCTGGCATATTTACTTTCTGTCGCTCGCTTATAAACCACGTTTTTCACGACTAAGTTGTCATGAACTGAACGAACCTTCAGGTGCAACTTATAGGTAGTTTCATAGCGCCACAGGCGCATGCTGTCTATAGCAAACGAAAGAACTTTTACCAAAGCTAAACCGAGCACAGATGAACAAATACCGAGTGCATTTTTACAAATTCGATTCACTTTTCGGAGTCTAGGCTTCTTTGCCAACATCCCCCCTATTTTCTATATAAATATTATGACTTTTTACGAACGCAAAAGCAACACTTTTGTACTAAAAAAATAAACCCCGAGTGGGGTTTATTTAGTTTCTATTTTGACTATTTCTATCTTTGTCAGTTTCTGTCTGTGACCGGTTTTTACGCGGTAATTCTTTTTGGCTTTATATTTGAAAATAATTTGTTTATCTGCCTTGGTCTGCTCTAGTACTTTAGCGATTACTTTAGCACCCGACACAAGCGGTTGACCTATGGTTGCTTTGTCACCATTTATAACAAGCAATACATCTGTGATGTCGAAGCTTTTACCATCTTCTACCTCTAACTTTTCTACTTCCAGATATTGACCCTCGGTAACTAAGTATTGTTTACCACCAGTTCGGATAACTGCGCATAATTCGTTTTTCTTCTCTGCCATGTGTTTTTCCTGCTTTATAACTATGATATTTTAACAGCTTTTTTACTAGAAATCAATCTTTTTATATCGGATAAAGATACTTTCTAGTATTCCAATACAAAGTAATGTGATAACAACCGAGGTTCCACCTGAGCTAACTAGCGGAAGTGGGATACCCGTCACGGGCATAATGCCTAGGTTCATACCGATGTTTATGAAAATATGAAAGAACAGTACCGCGAAGATACCGGTAGCTATAAACATACCGAAATAGTCGCGAGAAAGGCTAGCAATCTTCAGTATTCGATAAAGCATCACTGCAAATAAAACAATGATAGAAAATGCCCCTACGAAGCCCATTTCTTCGGCTAGAGCAGCAAATATAAAGTCTGTATGTTTGAAAGGGACAAAGTTTAGCTGTGACTGTGGTCCATGGCCTAGTCCCCTGCCCCAAAACTGTCCAGAACCGATAGCGATCTTGGCCTGGGCAACATTCCAGCCGGTCCCTGTGGGGTCGGCTGCTGGGTTTAGAAATGTCAGGATGCGGTGTTGCTGATAATCCTTTAGGAAATATTTGTAGACTATCGGCATCGCCACCAGACCAAGGCCAGCTACACCTGCGACATAACGCTTTTTGATACCACTAACAAGTAGCATAGCGCCCCAGATAATCACAAAGGTAAGAGCAGTACCCAGGTCGGGCTGCAAGGCGACCAGAACCGTCGGTATACCTATATACACCACCGACCTGATAAATACTTTGGGTCGATGCATCTGTTCTACATTTTCTGCAAAGAATTTGGCCATCACGATAACCATAAAGACTTTGGCAAGCTCTGATGGTTGGAACTGGAAAAAGCCTAGATCTATCCATCTCGTAGCACCAAGTTTTGTAGAACCCAAAAACCTGGTTGCAAGTAGCATAATGATTGTAAGTAAATACAGTATGCCCGAGAACTTTTTCAGCATGCGATAGTCCATACGGGCCAGCAATACCATGCCTACTAGCCCTATTCCCGCAAAGGTCATCTGTTGCAATGCTTCAGAGCCGCCAGAGATATTGAAGGTAGTACTGTAGATAACCGCAAATCCAAAACCGAGGAGCAGCATGGTTGAAACCAGGAGTACCCAATCGAAGTTTTTTAGTAATCGAGAGTAGTGATTCATACTATTTGCGAGAGATTCCAAACCAGACAGTTTGGCCGGCGAGTTTTACCTCGTCAGTATATTCATATTCACCTTTTTCATGCGATATCTTGGTAGCCAGTGTTTCTTTGGCGATAAAAGTCTCAAAATTAATTAACGCAGCCTCGACAACTTTATCTTCGGTATGCCAGGCCAAGGTAACTCGATTTTCTACCTCAAAACCAGCTTTTTTACGTGCATCTTGGACAGATCGCACAAAATCACGAGCTACACCCTCAGCCGCAAGCTCGGGTGTAATGTTCGTGTCTAGCTTAACATTGGTATCATCCTGAACTTGCTTCAGTATCTCACAACTCTTTACATTCACCTCTTCACAGATTATCTGTTCAAAATCGTCCCCTATTCTTTCGCCCGCATAGAAAATGCTTGCCAAAGGTTGTCGTACCTTAATGCCGGCAGCGGCACGTAAAGAAAGACCAACATTAACAATCTCGCGAGTTCTAGCCATTTCTTCATCAAGCTTTTTATCAATTAGCTTCTTGTCAGCCACCGGCCAATCAGCAAGATGGACGCTTTCTGGAGCATGTTTATCGACTTGTTTAACCAAACCGTCATAGATTTCATCCGCCACAAAAGGCATAAATGGTGCTAGAAGTTTTGTGTACGTCGTCAAAGCAAAATATAGTGTTTCATAGGCAGAAACCTTGTCAGTATCGTTTTCACTCTTCCAAAATCTCTTGCGAGAACGACGAATATACCAGTTTGAAAGTTCGTCCACATAATCACTAAGTAGTCTAACTGCGAGTGAAATATCATATTTATCTAGAGAAACAGTAACTTTACTGATTAAATCATTTGTTATTGATAGCAGCCATTTATCCAAGAGATTACTAGGTTTTAGCTGCCCGGTTGGCTCAAAACCATCGAGTGACGCATACATTGCAAAGAAGCTATAGCTGTTCCAGAGAGTCATCTCAACTTTCTTCACGACTTCATCGACGCCCTTTTCAGAAAAACGTAGATCTTCTGCTTTTACGGCTGGTGATCCCATGAGGTAATATCGCAAAGCATCTGCACCATGTTTTTTCATCAGAACTACTGGATCTTCATAGTTTCCTAGATGTTTGGACATTTTTTGACCATTTTCAGCAAGAACGATGCCGTTTACAATGACATTTTTGTAGCTCGGTTTGTCAAAAAGGCCAACCGAAAGTACTAAAAGTGAATGAAACCAGCCACGAGTTTGATCAATCCCCTCTGCTATAAAATCAGCTGGAAATGTAAGGTCAAGCTTCTCTTTATTCTCGAATGGGTAATGGATTTGCCCGTATGGCATCGATCCGCTTTCAAACCAACAATCTAGTACCTCTCCAGTAATCTTTGCTATGGAACCACAGTCACAAAGAACATCTATCTTTTGCAAGTTATGTAGATGAAGATCGGTGAAATCAAGTTTTTTGCCACTTGTCTTATGTGCTTTACTCTCCAGTTCGTCCCGACTACCGAAAACGTGATACTTCGCACAACTGTCACAATACCAAACTGGTAGCGGTGTACCCCAGAATCGATTTCTACTAATATTCCAGTCAGGAGCTGTTTCTAGTAGGTTTGTAAAACGTCCAGTGCCTACTTTCTTCGGAAGCCAATGAATATCGTGGTTTTCCTTTAATAATTTTTCTTTGATCTTTGTCTCAGCCACAAACCAACTGTCCAAAGCTTTATATATAAGTGGAGTATCGCATCGCCAACAATGCGGGTAGCTATGAGTTATGTCCTCAACCCTTAGTACCTTGGCACCCAAATCTTTTATGATCTGTTTATTTGTTTCAAATTCGATAACACTTTTCCCGGCATAGTCTGGTACATCGATGTCAAATTGCCCGAGGTCATTGACGGGCATAAAAAAGTCTATTCCATTTTCTTTACAAACTTTGTAGTCTTCTTCTCCAAATGCAGGTGCTGTATGAACAATACCAGTACCATCCTCGGTAGTCACGAAATCTCCAGCTATAATCTCAAAAGCCTTGGAGGCACCTTTATAATAGTCAAAAATAGGTTCATATTTCTTGCCTACAAGGGTACTTCCCTTCATACTTTTTATTACTTTGGCCCCTCCTAGTACATCTTGATATGATTCCAGCCTATCCTTCGCCAAAATATAAAAAGTACCGTCTTTTTCAACTTGTATGTATTCAATGTTTTTACCAACTGTTAGTGCGAGATTTCCAGGTAAAGTCCAGGGAGTTGTGGTCCAAGCTAAAAAGTAGGTATTTTTTTCATCTACGCTTTTAAATTTTACAGTAATGGCCTTATCGTGCTTATCTTGATATGCTCCTGGCTGACCTACTTCAAAAGCCGATAGTCCTGTAGAACAACGAGGGCAGTACGGCATAACCTTATGCCCTTTATATATCAGATCTTTCTCCCACAGAGTCTTAAATACCCACCATACTGACTCCATGTAGTTGAAGTCCATCGTCAGATAGGCATTGTTCATATCCACCCATCGACCAGTTTGTTCTACTATTTTTTGCCATTCGTCAGCATAAGCCAGAACTTTTGATTTGCATTTCTCATTAAACTTATCTATGCCATATTCCTCGACCTGAAGGCGTGATTTAAAGTTAAGCTCTTGCTCAACAATATTTTCAATAGGCAGACCATGCGTGTCCCAACCCCAAACTCGTTCAACGCGGTATCCCTGCATTGTTTTATAACGAGGGATAACATCCTTTATGATTCCAGCCAACAGATTACCATAGTGAGGTGTACCTGTAGCAAACGGGGGACCATCATAAAAAGAAAAGGTTTTAGACTTGTCTTTACTCTCAATTGACTTCTCAAATATTTTGTTTTTATTCCAAAACTCGAGCACCTTTTGCTCTAGTTCTGGGAAATTAACTCTAGGATTTACTTTTTGGAACGGCATAACTTTCCTTTTTATGTGTATATTTTACACTCAAACCATGGTTATTTCCACCCTTTCGTGCTAATATGTCTCAGTTATGCAAGTAAAAATAGAAAAAATCGTTCCTGAGGGCAAGTCTCTCGCTCATCTCGAGGATGGCCGAGTCGTTTTTATCTTTGGGGGTCTACCTGGCGAGCTGGTCGAAATAGAAATTACAAAAAGTAAGAAGAATTTTGCAGAAGCAGCTATCGTAAATATCATCGAACCATCCCCGGATCGTATACAACCCGTCGAGGATCATTATCTTATTTGTTCTCCTTGGCAGATATTGTCGTATGATAAGCAGGTTGAAACAAAAAAGCAACTCTTGGGTGAGGCTTACACCGAAATGGCTGGTGAGAAGGTTAAAATAGACAAATTTTATCAGTCAGAAGAGAAGTATGGCTATCGCACCAAGATGGAATATAGCTTTACTACAAATACAAAGGGAGACATCGCGCTCGCCTTTCATAAACGCGGTGCAAATAACGAATATGAGGTTATAGACGGCTGCAAACTGGGTTCCGAAAAGACAAATGCAGCGGCGGCCAAGATTACACAGCTTCTAAACAAACTACCCGATATAAACGCAAAAGGACTAAAAAGCTTAACACTCCGTGAGAGTAAGACAAATGGCAGGATCATTGCCATCTTGCTTCACAAATTTCGCGAGTATGAAATAAACATCCAGCTGGCAGATTTAGATGGACTCGTAGATGGTATAGTAATTGGTTATTCTACAATCAAGTCCCCTATATCAGTGATTACTGAGCTTCGTTATCAGGAGGGTATACAAGAACTCGAGGAGAAAGTTTTGGGCCTAACCATCAGGTACCCTTACGACGGATTCTTCCAAAATAACTTACCGGTTTTCGAGAAAGCGCTTGCTGAAATACAAGATGCTACACCAAGTTGTCATAAACTGGTTGAGCTCTATAGCGGCGTCGGTACTATAGGTCTCGCTCTTGTAAATAAAGCTGAAGAGGTGAGTGGGCTCGAAATCGTAGAATCTGCTGTTGAGTATGCCAAAATAAATAAACAAATTAATAATATAAATAATTATGATGCAGTTACCCTGCCAGATCATAAAATTACTGCAGAAATACTTGAGGATACAGACGTTCTTGTGCTGGACCCTCCCAGGTCTGGTCTGCATCCCAAAACTACAACCAAAATACTAGAAGCGATGCCAAAAACTATTATTTATTTGTCATGCAACCCAATCACCCAAGCCAGGGATTATGCTCTTCTAAAAGATAAATATAAGTACACTCGCCTAGTAGGCTTTGACTTTTACCCCAATACCCTGCACATGGAATCACTCCTGGTTCTTGAGAGTTTAAATAAATAACAGCGCAATAAATAAGCGACCGCATATTTATTGCGCCGATGGGGTTTAACTTTGGATCTCGAAAAGCTTGTGAGTTGCCTTGGAACCAGTTTTTAAAGAGATTTGTGACCTTGGCACGTCTAAATGCTTAGCCAACAAACGAATAATTTGTTTATTAGCCTCCCCTTCTACGGGTCGGGCTTTTGTAGAAACTAGATAAATATCTTCGGTTTGATTATAAACAACTCTGTCTTCACGAGCGCCAGTTTTTACCTTTACTGTGATAATCATCGAAGATAATTACTGATAATCTCTATGATCAGCTCTAGTGCTAAATAGAAAATAATTGGCGAGAGATCGAGCACCCCACCCAGTGGTGGAACAAGTTTGCGAATCGGTGCTAGTACCGGCTCAGTGGTGTTATAAACAAATAGCCGGAGTCTAGGCAAGCCTAGAGGGATAAAACTAAGCAAGATTCGTACAAATATAAGCACGAAATAGACATTTGAAAAGATATAAAGAAAGTTGATAAAAAGCTCTCTAGTCATATTACATCAAATGTTTTATTTCGCTAGCAAGAGGTTCATTATCACCCTGCCAAAGCTCTATCTGGCTGCCATCGTCACGGACCACTATATAGGCAGGCGGACTGTACACATCATGAAGTTTAGCTAGAGAAGCCGCTTCGTCTGTCTCCCAATCCAGCGTCTCGACCTCAAAGCCCTCTGAAGTTAGATTTTCGGCCATTTCCAAAGCCGCTCTAGTATCTGGTCCATCTCCATTTGTAATTACTATTAGTTTCATATTTACTCCACGGTTACGCTTTTAGCGAGGTTTCTAGGTTTATCCACGTCCAGTTTCTTTGATACAGCTACATAATATGCAAATAGTTGTAGCGGCCCAACCGCAAGTAGTGGTGTAAGCATCTCTAGGGTCTTCGGTATATAGAGAATATCACCAGAGACGTCCTTCACTTCATCGGCACCTTCGGTGGTAAGGGCGATTATCTTGCCAGACCTGGCTTTTATTTCCATCAGGTTGGAAATCCCCTTCTCGAACACACTATCTTTGGGAATAACCGCAAAAGTTGGAAAATCTGGGTCAATGAGGGCAATTGGCCCGTGCTTCATCTCACCGCTAGCATAACCTTCTGCATGAATGTAGCTAATTTCCTTTAGTTTTAGCGCGCCCTCTTCTGCAAGAGGAAAACAGTATTTTCGCCCAAGATACATAAAGTGATCATAATCTTTATATTTCTCGGCTAGTTTCTTGATATTGTCTTTGTTTTTTAATACTTTCTCAACTTTATCGGGTAGAGCCTCTAGCTCTTCCAAAATCCTACGCCCAGTCACTTCACTCATATCTCTCTGCCTGCCTAGTAAAACTGTGATGAGCGCCAGCACGGTAAGTTGCGACGTAAATGCCTTAGTACTAGCTACAGCAATCTCTGGACCAGCGTGATTGTATACGCCAGCATCGGTTTCGCGGGCGATAGTAGATCCGACGGCATTTACAATTCCTAGTGTTAGGGCACCCTTTTTCTTGGCTTCACGGATGGCTGCCAATGTGTCGGCTGTTTCACCAGACTGACTTACGGCAATAACAGCGGTTTTACTATCGATAAGTGGTTTACGATAGCGAAACTCACTAGCGTACTCTACTTCAACCGGAATGCCAGCATATTCCTCGAGCATATATTCACCCACCATCCCAGCATACCTAGCCGTACCACAGGCAATAATGATAATTCTCTCTATCTCTCGTAAACGATCTTTTACCTCTTCTAAACCGCCTAGCCTGACGTCTCCTTCTTCGAGTAGGATTCTACCACGCATAGAGTTGCGAATAACTTCTGGTTGTTCCAAGATTTCCTTCAGCATATAGTGGTCGTGTCCGCCTTTTTCCGACTCTTCTAGTGTCCACTCTATCTCACTTACCTTGCAGGCTAGTTTATTATTTTCACCGTCTATTACCTCAAAACTATTCATGTGGACGTCAGCGATTTCTCCGTCGTTTAGATATACTACCTGCTTGGTGTGTCCTAGTATGGCTGATACGTCTGAAGCGACAAAGTTTTCGCCTTCGCCGACACCTAAGATGAGCGGGCTGCCCTTACGCGCAGCTATTATACGTCCTGGCTCGTCTGCGTGAATTACGGCAATCCCATATGTCCCCGTAACCTTGGCAAGCGCGTTTTGAACAGCACAAAGTAAATCACCACAGTATAGTTCTTCCACTAAATGCGTTAGAACCTCTGTGTCAGTGTCAGAAACAAACTTATGTTTTTTCTGTAAAAGTTCTTTCTTTAGTTCCTGGTAATTCTCAATAATTCCGTTATGAACCAAGGCAATCTTGCCATCACATGAAACATGGGGATGGGCATTTAGCTCAGTCGGTTCACCATGGGTAGCCCATCTGGTATGGCAAATCCCGGTAGTTAACTGATTATTTCCCGCCTTGCCAGCTTTCAGCTTTTCCTCAAGATTTACGATTCTACCAACAGATTTAGCTATTTTTAGCTTGCTACCATCTATTTCTGCGATCCCGGAGGAATCATAGCCCCTATATTCTAGCCGTTTAAGTCCCTCCAAAAGTACTGACTCAACATTTTTCTTACCAACATAACCGACTATTCCACACATACAGTTACTTTACCTCAAATTTAATATTAGAAACTCCGGCGCTACCCCCTATCGTTACTTGAGTTGGTTTTGAGTCAAAACCACTCGACGCATAGGTATTACCACTTTTTGCGAGGCTTAGCGCACTATCCGAGTTTATATTGCTTAAACCACTATCGAGTGCAGCCTTGATACCCAAGTTCTCAGGTACGTGGAAAGTAATATTGGAGGCCCCTGCGCTAAGTTTCATATTCTGTCTCGCGGCAAGTGTGCCCAGTGTTATATCGGCTGTACTGGCACCGATATTTAGGTCCGTATTCTCTATATTTAGGCTTGTGAAATCTAGAACTAGCTTACTGGCTCCGCTATCTGCCTTTAGATTTACAAGTAGGTTTGGTGATAAAAGTAGTTCTACCTCTCTATTTACCATCATTCTAGTACCCATGCGTATACCCACGCTTTCCTCTTCGATAGACAGGGTAATCTTGTCACCAACAATCGTTTTCTTGATCCCAAGCTTCCCCATGTTACTGGTACTGATTTTATATAATGAATCCGAGTCAGCACCCACAGGCAAAGCTGCAATCTTTACTTTTGCGGCTCCAGTAAATAGTTTTACGTCAAGGTTCCTCATATTTGTTTTGTCATACTTATCATCGAGGTTCTCACTAACCACATTACCCGTGACCCTAGAACCCATAAAAGTATTACCCCAGACGAAGTCAGAATTATTACGATTATAGGTCATCGCTACTACACAAGTGGAAGCCAGCATGATAAGCAGCACAACAACCGATAACACCTTTTGATTTTTTATGATAAGACTAAGCCCAATTACTATTAGCAAGATTGGCCAAAGCATAAATATAGAAGCCCATATAGAACTACTTATCCAACCCTGATTTGTTCCGATCAGGACAAGTCCAAATGACAAGACCACTAGTCCCCAGAATAATTTCATGCTATCCACGGTTACTCCTAACGCTTAAAGCTACTTGTAATAAGATAAACCCCGAAGGCAACGGCTAAGATGGGTAATAGATTGTCTGTAAGCTTAGTTCCCCAGTAAGTGTCAGCCAAGATAGCCAGACCCCAGAATAGGAAAATCGTACCCCAAAATAGTCCCGCGCCGCCACGTTTACGGCCGAAGGAATATTCACTTGTCTCGGATTTTACTTCAGTCACCTCTTCAACAACCTCACCCTCTACAGGGGCTTCTTTTTTCTTTGTTGGCATATATACTCCTTACTTTTTATCCAAACTACCGGTAATCAGGATTACACCCAGGGCAACCAGTATGATAGGCCAGAAATTGTGCCAAAGGCCAAATCCAAATATATTTTGCATAAGTAGCGATACGGCGAAGAAAACAATCACTAGTCCAAACCAAAATCTAAAGTCGTTGCTCATGGATTTAGTTGAGCTGTTAGTGTCCTTTGTGGCTCGTTTTATCTCATCAGCAACCCTCTCGGCGTGTTCCTTGATCTCGTCGGCTCCGGTTTTCTTGCTTTTACACCTAGGGTCTAGTGGAATAATAACCCACGCTAGTAAATACGCCACGAAACCAACTCCAGAAAGAAAACATAGAGCAATCACAAGCCGAACAAGGGTAGGATCTACCTCGAAGTATTCAGCAATGCCTGCTCCTACACCGCCGAGAATTTGATCGTCACAAGAACGATAAAGTTTTTTTGCTACTGCCATACAAACTCCTTTATTAAACCTTATATATTATAACACTAGAGATTGGGATGTATCACTACTTTCTCTACGTACGGCGATATTGTAGCGGCTATCTCTTGAAGTTGCAACTCTGTAAATGATTTGGCGGTTGCAAGCTCGGGATCAAGAGTTATCTGGGGCCTAAAACCCTGTATTGTATATAGTTTGGCACCACGTATCATTTCACCAACCTCGTGAAAGTCTTGTTGTTCGTGAAACATGGGCAAAACGGTTGTTCTAAACTCGTACGGAAGACCACAATTTTTGATTATATCTATACTTCTCTGAATAACATTTTTGTTCGGATAAGCACAAATATCTTCATATTTACCATAAGTACCCTTTATATCCATGGCTATGTAATCGACCATTTTTTTCTTAATCAGAGTTTCTAAAATCAGTGGATTTGAACCATTTGTGTCAATCTTTACACTGAAACCAAGCTTCTTTATCTTGCCGATAAAGCCCTCTATGTCTTTTTGAATTAGTGGTTCCCCCCCTGTTATGACCACCCCATCTAGTTTGCCGACTCGGGTTTTCAGAAAATCTATAACTTCTTGCTCTGGTATATTTAGTTGCTTGTTTTCCAGAGGTATAAGGTCAGGATTATGACAAAAAGCACAGCGAAAATTGCAGCCTTGTGTAAACACAATCGCTGCAATTTTGCCTGGATAGTCTATCAGGCTAGAGCGTACTAGGCCTGCTATCTTCATCTTTAGTTACAGCCACAAGCGCCGACGTTAAACTCTACTCTGTCTGCGTATTCGGACTGCTTGCCTTCATTCCACTGGTTCACAGGACGGATATAACCTACTACGCGTGAGTAAACCTCACATTTGGTCCTCTGGTCCTGTAGATTTTTTACCTCAGTCATGTTTGCCTCCTTTAAGCTTACTTATTAATTTATTGCTAACTGTTCTTTAAATCCAATTTCCTCATCACAAACTGGACAGTATTGATGTTCACCCTTCAGATACCCATGTTTTGGACAGATAGAAAACGTTGGTGAAAGGGTAAAATATGGTAGGTGGTAATTCTCGGCGATTTTTTTGACGATTGTCTTCACTTGTTCTGGCGTATCTAGACGCTCCCCCATAAATACGTGAAGCACGGTACCACCGGTATATTTGGTCTGGAGACTGTCTTGCAGGTCAAGTGCCTCAAATACGTCATCAGTATGTCCCACTGGCAGCTGAGTTGAATTGGTATAATACGGCTTGGCACCATCGCTCTTGTACACTTCTGTATTGGCAACCTCGATGTCGTGGTATTGTTCTGTATCTCTCTTGGCAAATCTGTAGGTTGTCCCTTCACCGGGTGTAGCTTCGAGGTTGTAGATATGGCCCGTTTCTTCCTGATAGCCAGCAATACGATCTCTCATAAAGTCCATTACCTTTACCGCAAAAGCATGCCCTTTTTTCGTGGTGATGTCCTCGTCTTTACCCATAAAGTTTTTGATCGATTCATTCATTCCCAATAGTCCAATGGTAGAAAAATGATTTTCCCAATAGTTGCCAAAACGCTTTTTAATTTCAGACAGATAATTTCTCGCAAATGGGTAAAGACCTGTTTCCATGTATCTCTCAAGTACTTTTCGTTTGATTTCCAGACTATCGCGGGAAAGATCCATCAAGTGAGCCAGTTTATCAAAATATTCCTTCTCCGTTTTCGCATTGTAGCCAAGCCTAGGCATATTTATCGTTACTACGCCGATGCTGCCCGTCAGCGGATTAGCCCCAAAGAGACCACCGCCGCGTTTGCGAAGCTCGCGATTGTCTAGGCGCAATCGACAACACATACTACGAGCATCATCAGGACTCATATCAGAGTTTATAAAGTTGGAGAAATAAGGAATACCATATTTGCCAGCCATCTCCCAAACAGGGTCCAAACTCTTGTCATCCCAATTGAAGTCTTTTGTAATGTTGTAGGTAGGGATAGGAAAAGAGAAAATACGACCATTCGCATCACCCTCTAGCATTACCTCGGCAAAGGCTTTGTTCACCATATCGATCTCTTCTTGGAAATCGGCATATTTCTCTTTTTGAATCTTGCCACCTATAACTACATTCTCTTTGGCCAGCTCGCCTGTTGCTGCAAGGTCCATAGTAATGTTGGTAAATGGAGTCTGAAAGCCAACTCTTGTAGGTATATTCATACCAAAGACAAATTCTTGCATGGATTGTTTGACTTGTTTATAGGTTAGACCATCATAGCGTACAAATGGCGCTACCAAGACGTCAAAACTAGAAATAGCTTGGGCGCCAGCACTCTCGCCCTGCATAGTATACATAAAGTTCACAACCTGATTTAGAAGAGCCTTGAAGTGTTTGGCAGGCTTGGAGTTTATCTTGCCCGGCACTCCCCCAAAACCGCGTACGATAAGGTCTTTTAGGTCCCAACCGCAGCAATATGTCGACAAAAAGCCAAGGTCATGGATATGTAGGTCAGCGTTTTTATGAGCATCACGAATCTCAGTAGGATACAGTTTATTTAACCAGTATTTCTCGGTAATCTGCGCCGCAATGAAGTTGTTCAGTCCCTGTAAACTGTAGGTCATATTGGAGTTTTCTTTGACATACCAGGTATCCTCACCTAGATACTCCTCAATCATTTTATTACTATCTGTAAGTCTAGTTTTGCGGAGCTCCTCGTGTTGTCGACGATATACGATGTATGCCTTTGCCGTCTCTTCAAACACGGAGTCCATCAGTACGTGCTCTACAACGTCTTGGATCTTTTCAACGGTAGGAAGGTGGTCAGCATCAAATTGTCGGTTAAGAATATCGACGGCTTTTGTAACCAGTTTCTCAGCTACATTACGCTTAAATTCTCCAGTCGCTGCCCCTGCTTTTTCTAAGGCCACTGCTATGCGCTCTGGGTCAAACTTCTCTAGAGAGCCGTCACGCTTCTCAACTTTTGTAAATTTCTTCTTTACCAGATGCTTCTTTGCCAAGCCTAACTGCTCTTGCTGAATTTCGTCTTTTACCACCGAAAAATCCTCCGTTTAATTTATTTGTTTATTTTTAATAATTCTTTCTTAAATGCTTCTAGGGTTTCAAATTTCTTATAGACGCTCGCAAATCGTAGATAAGCCACCTCATCTATAGCAAGCAACCCTTCCATCGTTAGATCACCTACGGTCTCGCTCTTCACCTCATTGGCGCCCGTAGCGTGCAGCTCTTTCTCAATTCGGTCAATCATGGCTTCTATCACTGGTTCTGCCACTGGACGCTTCTCTACAGCCCTATATATGCCACTAGACAGCTTTTCTCTGCTGTATACCTCTGTATGACCGTCCCTCTTGCGAATAGTGAGTGTAGGCACTTCTAGACGCTCATAGGTAGTAAAGCGGAAGGCACAATCGGCACATTCTCTTCGACGACGAATAGCAGGCTCGTTCTCTATATCACGCTTCTCTACTACTCTCAGATTTACAGATTTACATTTTGGGCAGATCATTCTTCTCCTATCAAAACGCTAGATATAGCGCTGCTATACAATATTAGTACGCCATATATATGGTGTCAAGGATTTTCTTATCCACAAAATATAGACTGTTTTTAGGCACAAAAATATGTTTTCCACAAACATTTATCAACAAATAAAGTTGTAAACAGGCATAAAAAAGGGGCCTTTCGGCCCCTTTACATTATTCCATTCTTTTTCGTATGAAGGTTGGGATTTCCCAGTCGTCGTCGTTATCAGCTTCGAAGCTCTCTTTTTCTGGCTCCAAGCTAACGGCTCTAGTAGGAGTATCTAGCGGCTGGTGACTCATACGAGGACTTAGCGGATTGTGCATCCCCTCAAAGCCTGTCGCAATGACAGTCACGCGCACTTCACCTGAAAGTGAAGGATCAACTACAGCGCCAAAGATGATGTTTGCTTCTGGGTCAACTGCGTTGGTAATAACCTTGGCAGCCTCATCTATCTCATACATTCCGAGGTCGGTACCACCTGTAACGTTGAACAATACGCCCTTGGCACCGTTTATAGAAAGTTCCAAAAGTGGAGAATTGATAGCTTGCTTCGCAGCCTCCATAGCTCGGCTTTCACCGCTACCACGTCCTATACCCATAAGGGCAGAACCGGCGTTACTCATAATAGTCTTTACGTCGGCAAAGTCCACGTTGATAAGACCGCTATCGGTAATAAGGTCGGAAATACCCTGAACACCTTGGCGTAGAACGTCATCAACTACCTGGAAGGCATCCAGTAAAGTAGTTTTCTTATCTACTACTTGTAACAGTCTGTCATTAGGGATAGTGATAAGCGCGTCAACTTGCTCTTTCAGGGCTTCGATACCCTCTTCAGCAACACGTTTACGTTTTTCACCTTCAAAACCAAAAGGCTTGGTGATAACACCTACGGTAAGTGCGCCCACTTCACGGGCAATATTGGCAACTATAGGACCAGCACCAGTACCTGTACCGCCACCAGAACCATAAGTTACAAAAACCATATCAGCACCTTTTAGAGTCTCATAAATTTCTTCAGAGGTTTCTTCGGCGGCTTTTTTACCGATTTCAGGATCAGAACCAGCTCCAAGACCCTTGGTAAGTGCTTTACCAATATGAAGCTTTTTATCTGCCTTTGAATTGTGTAGTGCTTGTGCGTCTGTATTTATCGCCAGGAACTCGACACCTTTTAGTCCAGCCTCGATCATGCGATCAACACCGTTGTTACCAGAGCCACCGACTCCGACAACTTTTATGCGTGCAAATGTTTCCATGCTTGGTTTTACTTCGCCCATTTGACCTCCCAGTCACTTATAAAAATAAACAAAGCAATTGTACATAATATTTGTTCAAAAGTAAAGTATATTCTTTTTTTGTATAAATAGTTTGTACAATTTAAGGCAAAAATACCTTAAAAACGTCTTTTACTTTGTTATAGAAAGTAGTAACTGTTTTGCTGCCACTTTTGTTTTCACCGGCTTCAAAAGAGTAAAGCATCAGTCCAACGGCTGTAGAGTAGATAGGGTCATAAACCTTCTGGGTCATACCCGCAAGTGAGTGTGGACGACCTATATTTACTGGCAAACGGAAGTAAGCCTTGGCTAAATCATCTATACCCGCCAGCTTTGCGCCACCACCAGTAAGTATGATACCGGCTGGTAACAAGGTGTCGCAGTTGATTCTTCTGAGCTCGTCCTTTACTAGTCCAAAGATCTCCTCAAGTCGATCTTGGATAATTTCTGAGACATTCTTTCTGGTAACTATCGCTTCTTCCGCTATATCTATGGCAGACAGGTCTATTCTATCTTTGTCATCCACGTCAGCGCTTACAGCATATCCGTACTTTAGCTTTACCTTCTCTGCAACATCTACTGAAGTGCGAAGGCCGATAGCGATATCATTAGTAATAGCAGCAGCTCCAACTGGGAAAACCTTGGTGTAAAGCACACTGTCGTCTATAAATACTGTTATTCCAGTAGTTGCAGCCCCCATATCTACGAGTACACAGCCTAGCTCTCTCTGACGCTTCGTTACGGCTGCTTTAGCAGCGGCTAGTGGTGAAACTACGATATCTTCGATCGCTACACCGGCCTGCGTCACTGTCTTGCTAAGATTTTTTGTAGCTTGAGACGAACCAGCAATGAGATGAGTCTCTACCTCGAGACGAACACCGCTCATCCCAAGAGGATCTTTGACAGCTTCACTACTATCTACGTTATAAAAACGAGGGATAACATGTAAAATCTCTTTATTTGTGGGTATTTGTACGGCTTGAGCAGCATCTTCGGCTCGTACAATATCGTTTCTTGATATTTCGCCATCAGCTCGGGCAATAGCTACTACACCTTTGGAGTTTATGGAGCTAAGGTGACCACCATTGATATTTACTGTCGCCGACACTATTTGAGAACCCGATAGGCCTTCAGCCATCTCTATTGCCTCAGATATACCGCTAACAGTCTCCTCTATCTCTGTGACAACACCTTTACGAACGCCTGTTGCACGAGAAGAACCTAGACCAATAATAGAAAGCACACCCTCTTCATCAGGCTCACCTACCACTACTGTTATTCGACTTGATCCAACGTCTAAACCGACGTAATATTCTTCTTTTTTGGCCATTCTTACTCTCTAACCTTGATATTATAGAAACTATTTAGACACCAGTCAATATTTCTGGCCCATCTGGGTGAATCCAAACCGTATGTTCGAAATGTGCCGACAGCTTGCCATCTCTTGTACTATACGTCCAGCCATCCTCTGCTAAATCTACATCATAAGAGCCTACGGTGACCATAGGTTCTATGGCCAGGGCTGTGTCTGCCTGTATCTTAGGTCCGTCTGATTTGTGACCAAAATTGGGTATATAGGGCTCTTCGTGGACATTTTTACCTATAGCATGTCCTACCAAGGTCCGAACCACAGAAAAACCATGCGATTCTGCGTATTTCTGCACTGTTTCACCGATCGCTCCAACATGATTACCCGGTCTCGCTTGCTCTATGCCACGTGCTAGCGACTGTTCTGTTACTGTCAGCAGTCTGTGGGCTTCGGCTGATATGTTTCCCACACCAAACGAAATCGCTGCATCTGTGTGATAACCAGCCAGATAAACACCAAAATCAAGTGAAACGATGTCTCCATTCTTTATTTCATAGCCACCAGGAATGCCGTGCACCACCTCATCGTTGATAGAAACACAAATAGAGGCGGGATAGCCTCCATAACCCAGAAAGGAGGGTTTAACCCCATATTTTAGACATAATCTGTTGGCAATATCATTAATCTCTGAGGTAGTGGTACCTACAACCACCTTCTTCTTTATATCTTGAAGAATAGTAGCAAGTATTTTGCCCCCTTGCCTCATCGCGGTGAGTTTTTTGTCAGCCTCACTCACCCAGCTTCTCCTTGATATCATTTGCAACGGCTTCCACCGGTTGATCACCGTTGATTTCTAGCAATATGCCCTTGTTACGATAATAGTTAACTAGCGGCAAAGTATTCTCAAGAAAGGTTTGAACTCGTTTTATGATGACCGCTGGCTCATCGTCATGCCTGCGTATTGGTTCGCCGCTACAAAGCTCACAGCTAGTAGCGCCTGGCACGATATTGTGACCACAGCTGGAGCATACCATACGACCAGATAGACGCTTCACTACTTCTGACTCATCAAGCTCGAGATAAATCACAACATCTATATTTCTACCGTGGTGTAGCATCAGCTCGTTGAGAACTTCCGCCTGATGGAGAGTCCTAGGAAAACCATCAAAAATCACCCCTTCACCAGTATCTATGGTGCCCAGTTTCTTATCTATTTCACCAAACAATACTGTGTCATCTATCAAGCCACCATCATCCATAATCTTGCGAATTTTCTCGTTTTTCTCTGATAGGTGACGAACTATATCCCCGCTAGAAATAAGTTGAAAGGGCAGGTATTTCGCCATTTCGTCTATTTGAGTATCTTTTCCCGAACCTGGAGCTCCAAAAATGATTATATTTCTCATCTTTCAATCCCTAATTTATGCAAAATTTCACTTTCTGCCTTCTCCATGACCTTCGCTTCCTCAGCGTTTTCATGGTCAAAGCCAGCAATATGCAAAATCCCGTGAGTAAGCAGAAGTGCCGTTTCTGCTTCTATAGACTTACCCAGAGCTTTTGCCTGTGCCTTGGTAAAATTATAGCAGATAAAAACCTGCCCCAGAAGTGGCTTTTCATCTAGAACAAAGCTTAGGACATCAGTAGGTTGTTTCTTGCCACGATAAACGGTATTCAGCCTCGTTATTTCCGGTACAGAAACAAACTTTAGCTCTACTTCAGCTCTACCTGGACTCAAAAAAGAAAAAGCAGCACTAGCTACTTTTTCGAGGTATTCACGAGAAACAGTATAAGTTTTCCCTACTATTTGGAACATTAAACGAGTTTTCCTCGTACAATTTCTGATACTTTTTTAGCGTCAGCTGCACCAGCAGCACGCTCCATAACCAGTTTCATTACTTTACCCATATCCGAGACCGTGCTGGCCCCGGTTTCGACGATTGCTGCCTCGACTAGCTTGGAGAGCGCCTCATCATCCATTTTCTCTGGTAAATATGACTCTATAATCGTGAGTTCCGCGGCCTCTGTACTAGCCAGGTCTTCGCGTCCACCTGCCTTGTACTGCTCGATAGAGTCACGACGCTGTTTGGCTTGTTTTTCAAGCGTTGCAAGCACTTCTGTATCGTTTGGCTCGTGTCCGAGAGCAATGCTCTGGTTTTGCAAAGCGTTTTTAAGCATACGAAGAGTTGCGAGCACGCTTACATTTTGCGACTTCATCGCACTCTTCATATCTTCATTTAGACGTTCATTTAGATTCATTAGAAGCCCTTTAACATTAGGTTTTTGGCCTTATTGTCTTTACGTGCTTTCTTGCGAATAGCGATAGTGCGAGCCTCAGTCTTGGAAAGCTCTTTCTCAAAGTGTTGTTTGCGACGAGCAAGCGTAAGAGTACCGCTTTGTTGAACCTTGCGGTTAAAGCGGCGAAGTAGACTATCAAAATTTTCGTGATCTTTACGTGTTACTGCTTGTATGGTAATTCACCTCATTTCAAATGGAATGGGTATATTTTAACACAAAATATCCCTTGACACAACCCACGATTCGAGGTAAAATAACACCTTGTAACACAATAAAACACTTGACAAATAATAATAGTTGTGTTACAATTACATGTTCTTGAAAAAGGACAGTAGTCTAGTTGGGCTAGACTCTTGAGGGTAGAAAGAGAGGTTCGTTCATACCTAATGGACAAAAAGACTATTACTGCCATGCTGATTGCCTTCATGGTAGTAAAAACCCCAGTTTCACTGGGTGAGGTACAGGCTTATGCCAGTGCCCAAGTTCCAGAGGCAAACGCCGTCAGCGAGGTGAATATTGCTGAAAACATCAACAAAACATTAGACAAACCTGAAATATTGACAACTGAAGAAAAAGCTCAGTCTCAAATGGTCGAGTACAAGAAGCAACTAGAAATAGAAGCTGCTCGTATCAAGGCCGAGAATGACGCTCGTATCGCTCGTGAAAACGCTTCACGTATTGCCAAGCTCCAAGCTGCCGGTCTTTCTGGTCAGTTTATTGCTCAGTACGTAGGCGCCAGTGAGAAGTATGGTGTTCCGTGGGAAGTAATTGCTGCGGTCCACTACACTGAGACTGGTCAACGTGGTGATACCGCTATCTCGTCTTATGCTGGTGCCCAGGGTCCTATGCAGTTTATGCCTTCGACCTTTCGCTCTTACGCTGTAGACGGTGACGGCAATGGTTCGGCTCTTATCGGTGACGTCGATGACGCCATCTTTACAGCAGCTAACTATATGGCCGCTAATGGTGCTGCCTCAGGACAAGTAGTAAACGCTCTGTATCGTTACAATCACGACTATGGTTACGTTTACCACGTTCTAGGTATCGCTCGTTCGCTTGGTTACACCAAGTAAACCAAAAGGACCCCCGCAAGGGGGTCCTTTTGTATACAATTTTTAGGTTTTCGGCAAACTACTACCGACTATGTTCCACAAATACAAGATAAATGAGTACAGCTCACCAAAGAAGTTTTTGAGTACTGGATAAATCGCTGGGAAGAGCACTATCGCTAGGATCAAAAAAAGCCAATTACCCATAATCAATGTAACAAGGGCAAAGACAACGGCAGCTAGTATTAATAGAGAGACTAGCCAGTGTGTAGAGGCCGGAAATAAATTTAGAAAGTTATTATAGAGATCTATAAAGATATTTGCATTAAGTAGTTTTACAAACGCGCTTGGATCTAAGTTCATGATTCCCTCCCACCAGTAAACTAGTTATTTTTGCTTTAATTTTCGCTTTACTTCAGAAATTATTTTATCAAGAGTAAATACTTCCTGGGTGCCAGATGACATCTCTTTTAGTATTACAGTCTCGTCGTAAGCTTCTTTTTGACCCATGAGAAGGGTATATTTGGCACCGATTTTGTTGGCCGCAGCCAGCTGATCCGAAATACCATTTTTATCCAAACAGCCCTCGGCATCTACACCGTTATTCCAAAGATCGTTCATAAGCCTAAAGCATTTCTTACGCGCTTCCTCACCTATTTGGGCGACAAAAACGTCACGTTTGCCATCCATATCTACATCTTCTCTTATCACTTTGATTAGATCAACCGTGCGATCAACACCACCAGCAAAACCAAGTGCAGGAGTGGCTTGCCCACCCAGAATTTCAACCAGTTTGTCGTATCTGCCACCGCCACCGAGTGAGTTTTGGGCACCGTCTTTTTGGCTCCAAATTTCAAAAACGGTCCTAGTATAGTAGTCCAAACCACGCACAAGACGGGCATTTATCTCATAAACAATGCCGATTTCGTCGAGATATTCTAGAACTTCTTTGAAATGAGCGTGGCAAGCGTCACAAAGTGAGTTTACAATTTGTGGAGCTTCCTCAGCAAGCGCCTGACATTTCTTCTCCTTACAATCTAGGAGTCGAAGCGGATTTGACACTAGACGTTTCTTGCAGTCTGGGCAAAGGTCCTTCTCATTTTCTTTATAATACTTAGTTAGTTCTTTGAGATATTTCGGACGACAATCAGGGCAACCAATACTATTTACCTGCATTGAAAGCTTGTCAGAAAGCCCCAGGTTGTCATATATACGGTAAGCCGTGGTGATAACTACGGCATCTGCAAGAGCAGATTTGTCACCAATCATCTCGAAGCCAAACTGCCAAAATTCGCGATAACGGCCAGCTTGTGGTCTATCGTATCGATACATTGGCTCAAAATAATACAGTTTTACTGGTTGAGGCAAGGATTGCATTCCGTTCTCTAGATACGCACGTACGATAGAGGCAGTGCCTTCAGGACGAAGTGTGAGAGAATTGTCAGATTTGTCCTTGAAGGTATACATTTCCTTCTCTACAATATCGGTCCCCTCACCTACGCCACGAACAAAAAGGTTGGTATCCTCAAAAACTGGCGTTGTAACCTTGGCAAAGCCGGCGGATTTAACTACAGACTCAAAAACGCGCTCAACATAATCAAAATATCCCTGTTGCTCAGGTAAAATGTCTCTAGTCCCTCTGGGTGTTTGTAAAATCTTCTTAGCCATAACTCATCTAGTTTTATCACATAAGAAAAGCCCCGTAAAGAGGCTTCTGTGTTTCGAGTTCTGAGTTTCGAATTCTGAGTAAGTTTCGAGTGTTCGAATGTCTCCCCCACTTTACGCGACTTGCAAATTACAGCGAGAGACAGCCCGAGTAACTATCATAAAAACAGCTGTTTGAGCATAGCGAGTTCTGCTTTTTATGAAGGAATGAGGGTTGTATCGACACTGGCGATTTTGTACGGAGCGACAGTTTTGCGCAACTTTTGCTGTCAAAAGTGGCAGAAAGATGGCTACTGCTGGATAACCTTGGAAACTCCTGATATTTTAGTTAGTTTTGTTAGTAAATCCGCTACTCTAGCCGGATTGTCAACCCGTATCACTAGAGTAATTATACTTTCGCCATCGGTAACGTGTTCATTATTTATCTTCACTATATTCATATGTTCAGACGACACCACAGCAGAAATATCACGAATAAAACCTACTCGGTCCTTGCCACTGATGCTAATCCCAATCTCCAGTTCGTTCTGAATGTCGAGATTTATGTCAATTACGCGGTCCTGCGAGCTAGTCAGCAAGCTTCGGCAATCAGCCCGATGAATGGTGATCCCCATCCCCTGCGTGATATAGCCTTTCACCGCATCACCCTTTCTGGGTTTACAACACTCTCCATAACGAATCAAGATACCGTCCAGGTTATTGACGGGTTTTCCCTCCTCGGAAGAAGTTTCTTTTTTGTTATTCAGTTTTGTCTCATCAAGCGCCCGATACAGCTTCTGGCCAACTATTTTCTTTACAATCTGACGAGAGGTAACCGTGCCGTCGCCTATAGCCGCCAGGACATCTTCCCATGTTTTCCAGCCAGCAACGCCCACTATTTCCTTTACATTATCCAGGGAGATCTCCTCTTCAGTCATGGCAAATAGTGCTAGCTCCTCAGAGAGAAGCTTATGACCAGCTTCTATATTCACATCACGATTTAGCTTTTTGAACCAGCTACGTATATTCTGTTTTGCCTTCGCGGTAACTACAAAGTCGAGCCAACCACGAGGTGGGCCACTTTTATCATTTTTAGGTGCAAGTAGTATCTCCACCACGTCCCTATTTGCTAGTCTATAATCCAGGTTTTTTATAATCCCGTTCACTTTGGCACCGCGGCATCTGTTACCCACTTGAGTATGTACTTCATAGGCAAAGTCTACCGGTGTTGCTCCCTCGGGCAGGTCAAATATGTCACCATTTGGCGATGAAACAAAAATCCGTCCTGCAAAAAAATCTATGTTTAGAGATTCTGCCAGCTCATCTGTTTCTAGATTTTTTTGCCAGTCCATTAGCCCATTTACCCAGGAAAGTTTCTCTGTAGACGCAAATGAGGCCTTACCCTTGTAGGCTGACTTTGCTTTGGTTGCGTTATAGTGCCAGTGTGCCGCTATACCATACTCGGCTTCCTCGTGCATCTCATGAGTGCGTATCTGGATTTCTGTAATTCTACCGTCGAGGCCGAACACGGTGGTATGGAGCGACTGATATCCATTCGGCTTTGGTAGGGCGATATAGTCCTTGATTCTATATATAAGCGGCTTAAAGTGTTTATGGATGATACCCAGAGTTTTATAACAATCTTCGATGTCGTCTACTATTATACGAATCGCCATAATGTCATATATTTCTGCAATATTGCCATCCACTTTCTGCAGTTTCTTGTAGATTGAGTACAGGTGCTTGATTCTACCATCTATTTCAGCTGGTATCTTTTCATTCTTTAGTTCGGTTTCAATAAATTTCTTTATTTTGCCCAGATAATGTTTACGCTCCTTGGCCCCACTTTCTAGTAAGTCTTGCATCTTGCGATATTCACTAGGACTGGCGTATTTGAAGGCCAAATCCTCTAGCTCGGCCTTGATACTACCCATACCGAGACGATCGGCAAGGGGTGCGAATATCTCGAGTGTTTCCCTAGATATGCGCCTCTGATCCGCCGGTTTGAGAGCGTCTAGAGTGCGCATATTATGCAATCTATCGGCAAGCTTGATGATAACCACACGAATGTCTTTTGCCATAGCCAAGAAAAACTTGCGCAAATCCTCGATCATCGACTTAAATTTGGCTTCTTGTATATCTTCAGATGGAAGATTAGAAAAATCTATCGACCCAAGCTTAGTCACGCCGTCTACAAGCTCGGCGACTTTTTTACCAAATTTCTTCTCTATATCAGCCTTGGTAGTATCAGTATCCTCTACGACATCGTGCAGCAGCGCTGCGGCTATAGTGTCTGGGTCTAGCTCTAGATCAGCAAGTATCATCGCTACCGCGAATGGATGAGCGATATACGGTTCGCCCGTAAGCCTTTTTTGTCCCGCGTGTTTGGCTTTTGCATATTCAAAAGCTTCATACACAACGTCAGTGTCGGCACCTGGATATGAGGTATTTATCTTCTGAATGAGGCTTTCTATCTGCATCTAGGCCCCTGCTTTCTGCAAGTCTATCATTCGAAACTCAGGCATCTTGCGATTATTCCATTCATTTATCTCTAGAGTAACCACAAAATCATAGGTGTCACCCGCGTTTATATCCAGCTTTTCACCATAACCAAAAGCTATACCCGCTAGTGAGTAACCATCTTGTTCGATGGTAAGTTTCAGATGGACCGCCGGGGTCCCGACCAGTCTGGCCTCCACTATCTTGGCACCTTTGATGAGGAAAAGAGGCTTGTTATTTTCCCTTCCAAAGGGCTCCAACAGAGATAATTCTTCTATAAATTTTTGATCAATATTTTTATTCAATATGTCCAAATCTATGCTTATTTCGGGTAACAAATCGTCCTCGGTTATCTGGCCATCTGTTATCGAAATTAGCTTTTCGTTGAGCAATATGAACTTGTCTTTTTCTAGGCTAAATCCAGCAGCAAAAGCGTGACCGCCAAACTTGGTAAGTAGTTCCCCGCACTCTGAAAGTGCTTCAATAATATTAAAATTCTTGATTGATCTAGCCGAACCCTTGAGCTCGTCTCCCATATCTTCCATCACCAGCATCGGTTTACCATATTCCTCGGCGAGTCTGGAGGCAACTATACCGACCACGCCACTTGGCCAATCTTTGCCTGAAAGTAGGTATATTTTCTGTTTCTTATCACTTTTTTCGATAATCGCTTTGGCCGCTTCTACTATATTCTCTGTAATCTCCTGTCTCTCCAGGTTTAGCTCGTTCAACTTACCGGCCAGCTGTTCGGCTTCACTGGCATCCACTGTCAAAAGCAGGTTAAGAGCCGACTGAGCATGCTCAATCCTACCGGCTGCGTTGAGTCTAGGACCCAGCAAGAACCCTACTTTGTAGCTATCAACAAACTCCAGATTTACCTCTGCTACCCGGGCTAGTGCCGCAAGTCCACACCTACGGCTCTTAGCAAGAACCCGCAGTCCATATTTAGCCAAGATTCTGTTCTCACCCACGAGAGGCACAATATCACAAATAGTACCTAGGGCAACTAGGTCAAGAAGCCATTTTTCTTGCCCTGAGGCATATATTTCGGTCATCCGCGTCTGTAAGGCGCGTACCAAATAAAAAGCCACTGCGGCCCCTGCTAGCTCGTACAGAGGGCTTTCTACCCCCAATCTTTTGGGGTTTACCACGGCAGCTGCTGCCGGTAAGACCATTTTTCCGTTTTCTCTACTTAAAACATGGTGGTCAGTCACCACAATCTGAATATCGAGATCCCCAGCCTTCTCCAAAACTTCTATACTTGTAGAGCCACAATCTACGGTAATGACTAGTTTTACGCCCTGCTTTGCAAGCTCGGCAAGGGCTTCCGTATTTAGGCCATAACCCTCGTCCACCCGTGAGGGAATATAGCAGATAGCACTGATATCAATGTTTTTGAAAAAATCAGCCAGTATAGCGGTTGCGGTGACACCATCTACATCATAATCACCATATACGGCTATCTTTTGCTTCTTGTTTATAGCCTCAAGGATAGTTTTTACTGCTTTGTCCATATCTGGTAGATCAAAAGGATCGGAAAGGTGTTCATACTGGGGGTTTATAAATGCTTCAGCTGCAGCTTCGCTGCCTATACCCTTACCTGCTAGAAGTCGCGTAAAATCAGCACTAAAAAGCTTCGTTTCAAACGGCTTGGGCATTTCCTTTATATTCCACCTCTTCGGCATTTGATAATTTCTGTTTCTTGCCATATAGTTGATTATAACGTAAATAAAGTATCGAGGTAAGTATGTTAGAAAGAGACGAAGAAAGAGAAGACGCTGACAATATAGATGCTTGGACAAAAGCAACTAGTAAGGATAAAGAAGCAGCAAGAGAAGAGCTCCTATCAATTATGCATGAGGCAGATGAAAGAAGAACTGAAGTAGATCGACCAAAAGAGACTGAGTTCCATCTCCCTATTGAACAATTGCTACTTGATGTCAAAGGTTACGAAGAAAGATACTTTATACTCATTGACCATATAGGGCACCTGCTTGAGGATGTAAAAGCCCAAAACTTAACAGCAGCAGAGAAAAGTAATTATCGGCCACTGATAAAGGCAAAAAACGAGGCAACAAAAATCCGTATGGCTTTCCGCGGAGCAACAGTAGATCTAAATAGATCCGTAGACACAAGAAATGCACTCGAAAAAGTATTAAACACCCCTATACCAGAGTAATCTTATCTTTTCTTGCGACTAGCTTTGAAATTTTCCCAGCTTACTAGTAGTGGGCTGGCATTTAATATAGATGAGTAAGTGCCCGAGAAAACACCGATTAGAAGTGCGAGTACAAAGTATTTGATAGTTGAGCCACCAAAGAAATAAAGTACTAGTAGAATTACCCAAACCAGGAACGAAGTATTCAAAGTTCTTGGTAACATCTCATTTACACTTACGGTTACTGCGGTCTCGAAGTCTGGGTACGAGCCACGAACTAGGTTTTCACGAATGCGGTCAAATATAACGATAGTGTCGTGAACGGAAAAGCCGATGACTGTCAGTATGGCTGTTATAAATAATGGGTCCACCTCTACGTTGAAGAAGTGTCCGAGGATTGAAAATATTCCCAGTACAACAAGTGCGTCGTGCAAAAGAGCAATTATAGCCGCTGCACCAAACTCCCAACTATTGGCGGGTTTGGGAACCTTACGAAACATAATCGCGATATAAACTACGATTACTAGGCTCGCAGCTATAGTCATAAGGATTGCGTTACGGGTAATTTCCTTGGAAATAGATGGTCCGACCGTATCGATACGGGTTTCCTTGGCACCAGATATCTGTGCCTCTACGTCAGATTTTAGTTTCTTCTCCTTCTCTACATCGGCTACTTTTGTCCGGAATATAAGACCCGTACCACTGGTGGTGACAGTAAAGTTCTCTATGTTATCAGCTTTAGCAAGTTCCTCCACTTTTGATTTGTCATTGGTGCCGGAAAACTCAATCTGTGTACCACCAGTAAAGTCGATGGATGGTCGCAGACCCCAAAGAGCCAGGGATAGGGTGCCCGGTACTATGATAACTAGCGAGATAATATACCACCATTTTCGATATTGGATCAGATTCATTATTTACTCCCCTGTTCACGCTCTACGTTGAAAAGACGGTTATCTGAGACAAACTTACGTTTTGAAATAAGCGTAATCAGTGCTCTAGTTCCCAGGAAGGTAGTGGTAAGACCTACTACTATACCTAGAGCCAGGACAATGGCGAAACCACGGATAGTCCCGCCAGCCCAGATAAGCAATCCACATATTATCAAGCTCACGGCATTTGAGTCTCGAATGCTGGTCCAAGCTCTGTTGAAACCGAGAGTCGCCGCATGCGCAAAAGTACGACCGTTACGCAACTCCTCACGAATTCGCTCGAATACGAGCACGTCAGTCTCCATAGACATACCGATGGAAAGTATCAAAGCGGCTACACCACCCATCGTCAGAGTAACTGAAAATAGCTTGAAAAGTGCGATTGTAAATAAAAGGTAGAGGCCCAAACCAACCGTTGAAAAGAGTCCCAAGATGCGATAGTAAATAATCATAAAGACAGAAACAACTAGTATTCCTAGTATCCCGGCGATAATACTGCGGTGGATAGAGTCTTGGCCTAGAGTCGCTTCTACGGTTCGTTGCTCTGCAACGGATATAGGCATAGGTAAGCGACCTGCATCTAGCTGAATTGCCAGATTTCTGGCCTCTGTATAAGTAAATTTACCGGTTATCTGTGCCTTACCGCCCGTAATTTCTTGATTTACATTTGGATAAGAGATAAGCTGATCGTCAAGATAAATACCGACTGGTTTACCAATGTTCCTGGCAGTAATAGCGGCGAATTTGCTAGCACCTGCAGAGTTAAACTCGATAGCTATTTCTGGCTCATTGGTAGTTTGACTAAACTGAACATTCGCTCTTACTAGATCGCTTCCCGTGAGGTCTGTTTTTTGAAAATTCTGTCCCGTGCTGTCCAGTTCACGAAAATCTAGCTTTGCGGTCTTACCTATCAGATTCATGGCCTGCTCGGTATCCTTCACCCCCGCTAGCTCTACTGTGAGACGATATTCATTACCACTTTTGCCCGTATATATCACCGGCTCAGAGACACCAAAAGCATTTACCCTATTCTCTATAACTTTTTGGAGTGAAGCCAGGGCGTCGGTACGTTCTTTCTCGGTTACGCCAGACATATCAACCGTATATACGAGATGGCTTCCACCCTGCAAGTCCAAACCCTGCCTGATGTTGATATTCTTTGAATAATCTATAAGATAGCCATTTTTGTGAATTTGAACAAAAGGAACCTTCTTTTCAAAAGTCACTTTGGGCTTTGGTACTTTGATATTTACACCACTAGGCCAATCTATGGCCCCAGCGATAATAATAAAGATTACGAGGATGGTGACGAGTATCCAGTTTTTGCGTTTGTTTTTCATCCTTGCCATATTACATGATTTTAGCTTTAATGTACATATGAAATACTATGAGGTGGCGCCGTTTTCTTATGTCGGCAGAGATACAAATGTACTTACATATAGCAGTGAACTAGATATTGCTATAGGAGTGCTAGTTACTATACCTATACGCGGTAAAAAGGTAACCGGTGTCATAATGTCAGAAGTAACGAAACCTACCTTTGCAACCAAGGAAATTACTAGTATAGACTCTGATGTACCAATCTTGGATAAGAATATGGTAGATCTAGCACACTGGATAAGCGAATATTATGCCGCTTCACTCCCATCGGTAGTTAATACTATGATACCAAGTGGCATAACAAAGAAACGACGCAAAACGGTCATAGACACTACGCCCGCAACCAAAGACGAACACAAACAGTTAACCGCGGATCAAGAAAAAGTCCTCAGAGACATAAGTTCACATCTTGGGAAAAAGCCGCAACTACTTTTTGGTGTTACCGGCTCTGGAAAAACTGAAATATATCTTCAGCTAATAGAGGAACAACTACAAAGTGGTAAAGGCGTCATCGTACTAGTACCAGAGGTTTCCCTGACTCCCCAAGCGCTGGAGAGATACTCGGCCCGATTTGGCAACCGAGTAGTCCTGATGCACAGCTATCTGCTAGAAACAGAACGATTTGCTGCTTGGAAGCAGGTTCAATCAGGTGAAAAAGACATCGTCATTGGCTCGAGAAGTGCCCTATTTGCACCAGTACAAAATCTGGGGCTTATAATAATCGATGAAGCTCACGAAAGTAGCTACAAACAAGATCAAAACCCACGATATGAGGCGACAAAAGTAGCAGAAAAGTTATCTGCACTTACGGGCTGCGGCCTCGTACTGGGTACAGCCACCCCCAATATAGATATGTTTTATCGAGCTAAATCTGGCGAGCTAGACCTAAGAACTTTGAATAAAAGAATTGTTCAAGATGAGATGCCAACGATAGAGCTTGTAGACATGCGTCACGAATTTCAATACGGCAATAAGAGTATTTTTTCAGAGAAACTCCAGGCTGAGATTCGCGCCACTCTTGCTGAAAAGGGACAAATAATGCTCTTTATCAATCGCCGTGGTATGTCTACCTTTGTCTCATGTCGTGATTGCGGCTATGTCGTAAAGTGTCCAAATTGTGACATTCCACTTACATTCCACTATACCGACATGAAACTAACTTGCCATCACTGCGGGCATCACGAATCACCTGCCATGACTTGCCCCAAATGCAACAGTATGGCTATCAAATACTTTGGTTCCGGAACACAAAAGGTTGAGCAAGAAATATATAAGTTATTTGGAGACGTCCGAGTTGCTCGTATGGACCACGATACTACCAAACAAACCGGTTCGCACGAGCGTTTGTACAAAAGTTTTGCTCAAAATGACGTAGATATCATTATTGGAACACAGATGATTACTAAGGGTTGGGACTTGCCAAATGTTCGCTTAGTTGGAGTCGTGTCCGCCGATGCAATGCTAAATTACCCTGACTACAGGGCTAATGAGCGCGCCTACCAGCTAATCACCCAAATAGCAGGTCGTACGGGCAGAGGTACTCATAGTGGTAAAGTTGTCCTACAAACATATTCACCTGATAATCCAATCTTTAAATCAATTGTGAAACACGACTACGAACTCTTTTATAATCAAGAAATTGTTTCCCGCAAAGAGTTAAATTACCCACCGTTTGCGCATTTGGTAAAATTGTTATATAATAATGTTAGTATAAACGAGGCCGAGACCGAACCCATAAAAGTAGCCGAGATGTTATCTGAATATGATATTATCGGTCCATCACCCGCTTTTATACCCAAACTATCTGGTAAGTATAGATTTCAGATAACAGTCAAATCAAAATCTAGCGAAGACGACTTCAAGAAAGAAGTAAAACATATTTCAACATTATTAAACGATAATTGGTCGATGGATGTAGACCCAGTGAGCATGATTTAATGACAAACCTAAAGATATTAGTAGATCCAAATCCAAAATTACGCAGGAAATCAGAGGTTGTGAGCACTATAGACAAAAGTGTAAAACAGCAAATCGATGATATGCTGGCTCTTTTGCGTACTCTGCCTGGATATGGACTCGCCGCGCCACAAGTAGGAATAAATAGTCGCATTGTAATCATTGAAAATCCACCGATTCACAACGAAGAAGGCAAACAAATAAATAAGCCCTTACCGCTGACAGTCCTGATAAATCCAGAAATTATCAAATATTCCAAGGATAAATGTAGCTTCGAAGAAGGGTGCTTTAGTGTACCTCTGTATAGGGGGGATGTGATTCGTCCGGCAAAGGTGCGTGTAGTTGCTCTGGACACACAAGGTAAAAAAATTCAAATAAATGCAAGTGGCCTCTTTGCACGGGTTTTGCAACACGAAATAGACCATTTGGATGGGGTACTTTTCACTGATCTAATTACCGACAAGTCTAAGCTTATAAAAAACGAAGTTGGACCTGAATGGCAAGAAGCGATAGAGGGCTAATGAAAACCAGCTCACCATCTATTCTCTTTATGGGAACACCTGCTTTTGCTGCCACGGCCCTCTTGGGTCTCGTAGAGGCTGGGTTTAACGTGATTGGCGTAATCACACAACCCGATAAACAAAGCGGTCGTGGGGGGAAAATAAGCCCATCTGAAGTCAAGATAGTGGCGGATAAACACAAAATACCGGTTTTCCAACCCGAGACAAAAGATTCTCTGGTGATGGTAGTGGGTAAGCAAAAACCAGAGTTAATAGTGGTTGCTGCTTATGGAATGATCGTTCCACAAGCCGTGCTCGATATACCAAAACATGGCGCTCTAAATATACATGGCTCACTACTTCCACAGTATCGTGGCGCTTCCCCTATTACTGAAGCAATCCTGAATGGAGAAACAGAAACCGGTATTACGATTATGAAGATGTCGGCAGGGATGGATGAGGGGCCGATAATTTCCAATTATCAATTACCAATTTCCAAGGATGATACGACTGAAAGCTTAACAAAGAAAATGGCAACGCTCGGTGCACTAGCTATCGTCGAGACGATTCCTGGATGGATCTCGGGAGCGCTGGAAGCCACCCCTCAAAACGAGAGTCTAGCCACCTATTGCAAGAAGGTTACCAAGGAAGATGGGCATATTGATTGGAACGAAAGTGCCAAAAAAATTGAACGAATGGTGCGTGCCTACACTCCATGGCCAACAGCATATAGTTTCGTGGGTGGTCTTAGGATAAAACTATTAAAGACTGTCTGGATTCCAGCCTCCGCTGGAATGACAAATAAAATCGGTAAATTAACCTTTGAAAACGGCCACATATACGTTGGTACAGGTGACGGAATCCTTGAGATTATCGAGCTACAGCCAGAAGGCAAGAAACCAATGTCGGCAAAAGACTTTATAAATGGCAATGGTAAACTGGATAAATTAAAACTAAACTAAAAAAACTCCCTTTCGGGAGTTTTTATTATTCTTGTGTAAATTTACCTGCCAGTATTTCTTTGATTTTATCGACTACCTTTGACGGAGTATACTGACTCTTTACGATATATCCCAGGGCTCCGAGCTCGAGACCTTTTTGGATATGGTCTTCCTCGCCCAGGTTACTCATGATTAGTATTGGGATAGTCTTGGTAGCTTCATCAGCCTTGACCATCTTGATGACTTCAAAGCCGTCTAGCTCAGGCATCAATATATCTGTAAGGATGATGTCTGGATTAAACTCTTTGACTTTCTCGACACCGATACGACCATTATCTGCAAGCTGGACATCGAAACCATCTAGGCTCAGCTTTAGCTGATACATTTTGGAAATATATCGATCATCTTCAATTATTAGAATCTTAGCTGCCATGGGCAAGCTCCCCTCTCTTATACAATTACAATATGATTATTTACACCCTCTGTCAACGTTTTTAGAGAGCCCGGGAAGGAAAAACCAGCTGCTTTGACATGCCCACCACCACCAAAGTTTTTTGCGAGTTCGGCTACATTGACATGTTCATCTCTTGTCCTTAGGCTTACCTTGATGACACCCTCTTCCTCCTCAGTAATAAGCATAACTATCTTTGCTCCTTTGATAGAGTTGAGATAATTTATAATCCCTTTGACCGCCTCAGAGGAGAGCCCGAAACCCTTGATGTCCCCTAAAGTAAGATAGGTGGTTACAATCCCATATTTTTTATCAAACCACAGGCGATCCATCGCAATGCCCCAAATCTTTAGAACATCAACATCCTTGCCACCAAAAGTATTGGAAACTATGTTATTGAGTCTTGCGCCCTTTCGCATTAGCTCTGAAGCAACTGCGAAGCTGGCTTCTGTGGTATTTTGATTCTGAAAGCTACTTGTGTCCCCAATGATTCCAGCAAGTAAACAAGTGGCCATGTTTTTATCGATATTTACCTTTAATTCAGACAAAAGTTGATACGCAAGCTCACTAGTAGAGCTAACCGCCGTGTCTACATGAGCGTAGTCTACTATTTCCTGGAGACCGCCGTGTACATGGTGATCGAGAAGGGCGAGTCCTACACCCTCGTCTTTGTACTTTGTAAATATTTCAGGAGCTTCCAGGCGATTCACTTCTGAAGTATCCACTAGCATAAGCAAGTCACGGTTCGGTACGTATTTGGTGTCTACAGATCCAGGAAAGTAATAAAATAGATAGCTCAAGCTCTCCGGGAAGTCTTCGGGCGAGATGATCTCAACCTGTTTTCCTAGTGATTCTAAGCCAAGCTTCAGACCAAACATAGCCCCAAAACAATCAGAATCACCACCATGATGTCCCATCAAGGCGACGCGCTGCGCACTACCTAGAGCTGTTGCTATCTCTGTCAGTGACATCGTTTACCTGTGCCTTTTCTATAGCTTTTGAGATTTCCACGGCATATTCGCCGGAGTTGTCATACTTGAAAACAAGTCGCGGGACACTTTTCATCGTGAGACGCTTATTGATATATGTTTGGATAAATCGTCTTTCTTTGCTGATAGATTTTATGACAGAGCCAAGATCATTGCCCACATAGCCAAACCAAATCGTAGCGAGCTTAAGATCTGAAGTCGTTTCTACAGCCGTAATAGTAAGAAAACCACGATGATCCTCGAGGTGTTCCTGAAGGTACTCACCCACCTCTTTCTTTAGCAAATGATTTACTTGTTCAGTTCTTCCGCTCATTTTATATCTTTACGTCTAAGGTTTGTTTCTGGGTTTGAACTGAAAAACTGACTATCAAATCTCCGGGTAACACATCTACTTTTCCATCTATACCAAGTCCACATTCACCACCTATCTGGCAGCTGTCGACTTCATCCTTACCTTTATGGATAGAAGCTATTTTGATACGGCCAATCTCTTCATCATTTCTGATGACTTTCGCCGTTACACCCTTTTCCATCTTGCCTTCGGTTACTTTACCACCAGCGACTGTCAGTTTCTTGGTAGTGGAAAATACTTGTAAGACCTCTAGCTTTCCGGTAGTCATCTCTGTCACTATAGGCGGCAAAAGCTCCTCTACGGCCGCCTTGATGTCGTCTAATAGCTCGTAGATAACCCTGTATGTAGATATCTTTACGCCCTCGTTTTTGGCATAGCTCACCACATTGGTCGATGGTTGGACATTGAAGGCGACAATCAGCTTGGTTGCTGTCGCGGCCATAGCCACATCACTCTCGTTTACGTCTCCAACACCACCACCAATTACGCGAACTTTGATATCGTTTGTATTATATTTCTCAAGCGCTGTCGTGATAGCGTCTAGTGAACCCTGTACGTCAGCCTTTACCACTATGGCAAACTCTTTGATATCGCTATTGGCAATAGAGTTGGTGATAGATTCTAGATTGATTTTTTTTACAGCAGAGTAACGCTTGGCACTGCGAGATTGTTTGTAATCAAGAGACGCTTCTCTGGCCTCTTTTTCATCACAGAAGACTGTAAATGGTTCCGAGACTTGGGCTACTTCTTTGATACCTGCAATCTTGATAGGCATACCGGGAGTAGCTTCCTTGACACGACGCCCACGATAGTCATCCATCGAGCGTATCTTACCGAATGTCTCGCCTATCTGGACACAATCTCCTACGCGGATAGTACCGTTGAGTACTAGGATTGTCGCTACCGGGCCCTTACCTTGATCCATATGTGATTCAACAACGACGCCACTAGCAAGTGCGGAGAAATCTGCCTTCAAGTCCAGCATTTCAGAAACCAGTAATATCATATCTATCAGCTCATCTATACCTTCGCCGCTTTTGGCGGAGACGGATACACAGATAGTCTTGCCACCCCAAGATTCTGGGGTATAGCCAAGCTCTGCTAGCTGTTGATATATACGATCAGCATTGGCGCCGGGTTTATCGATCTTATTTATGACCATAATCATAGGCGTCTCGGCTCTTTTGGCGTGGTTGATAGCCTCTATCGTCTGGGTCTTGATACCGTCATCTGCAGCGATGATAATAAGTGCGATATCTGTAATTTTGGCTCCATGTGCACGCATTTCCTCAAAGGCAGCATGTCCAGGAGTGTCAAGAAAAGTAATCTTTTCACCCTTTTTCTCTATCTGATAGGCACCTATATGTTGAGTAATACCACCGGCTTCGCCCGAAACAACGTCAGTCTTTCTGATAGCGTCCAGTAGCTTGGTCTTACCATGATCTACGTGACCCATGACAGCGATAATCGGAGATCTTTTCTCTGTTTTCTTCGACTTATCAGCTTTTGTAATGTCCACCTCACATGAAGCAGACTGAGCGCCTTTGGCGGCCTCTTCCTCTACCGATACGCCTAGATACTCAGCGATGATGGCAGCTGTTTCATAATCAACGTTTTCATTGATGGTTGCCATAACGCCATTTTTCATGAGCTCACTGACTACTGCCGCCGCAGAAACTTCAAGTCTCTTGGCTAGCTCGCCTACTGATATAATTTTGGGAATTTGGATTACTTTTTCACTCATTGTTCACCTTTCAAATACAAAACCCCTTAAACATTCTGACAAAGGGGTTTTGCAAACGCTCTAAAAAGTAACTAGAATAACGGGTTACATTCTAGATTACGCCTTTGTCTCTTCGGTCTCTGTCTTTTTGACAGATTTTTTTGCCGCTGGCTTTTTCTTCGGTTCTTCTACTTCTACTGTTTCTACCACTTCGGCCTTTTTTGTGGCTTTTTTCTCTGTATTTGCTTTCTTCAGCGACAGTGCAATCTTGTGAGTAGCTTTGTCGATGCTTAGAATAACAAATTTGTATCGTTTCGCTACTTCTACTACTTCGCTAGGGTTTGCAACATGATTTTCTGAAAGTTCAGAGATATGTACGAGTGCCTCAATGTTGTCATGAATACGAACAAATGCACCAAACTGAGTCACTCTAGTCACTTCGCCTTCTACTATATCGCCAACCTTAAACGCTTTGGCTGCCTCTGCCCAAGGATCATCAGTAAGACGCTTCACAGAAAGCGAAAATCTATCGTTTTCTATACCGATAATCTCTGCATTTACTGCATCGCCGACTTTGTAAATCTTGCTTGGGTCATCGATACGGTCCCATGAAATCTCTGATATATGGACAAGTCCCTCTACTCCGTCTACGTTTACAAAGATACCGAAGTCTACAACACCAGTGACTCGGCCACTGACCTTGTCACCAATCGCAAACTTATCAAGAACCTTATTTATTTCGTTCTTATGGGCTGCTTTCTCGGAGAAGATAAGCTTATTTTCACGCTCATCAGCATCCAAAACCACTACATTCATAGGTTTACCAACAAGCTCAGTGAGTCTGGCCTGGATTTCGTCTTTATCGCTAACGCGAGGATACTTCTCTGTAGATAGCTGGGAAACAGGCAAAAAGCCTCTTACACCCTCTAGCTCCATCAGCAGTCCGCCCTTGTTTGCATCTATAGGACTGATAGCAACCACTTCACGGTCTTTGGCCATACGAGACAACAGTCCCCAAGCCTTTTCCTTGGAAGCACGTTTCATCGAGAGTATAGCGTAGCCGCCTTCGAACTCAGGATCAAGTACGTTTGCCGTAATAGTGGAGCCGACTTGTAGCTCTTCACCGAGAAGTTTACGATCAGCGGCCTCGGTACCGACAATAAGCCCAGAACCAAAGTGTCCTAGATCTACCCAGATGCCATTTTTGGCAAAAGAAACGATAGTTCCCTCAGCAGCATCATCCTTTTCGAGCGTTTTAAAAGCCGCTTCGTTTTCAGCAAGCAACTCTTCCATTGTCATTTTTTTGTCTTTTGTAGCCATTATTCCCCTTTATCGCGCAAAAATTTGTCCATCCGTACGGATGGGCAGGCGCTTGAGGGCTCTTACCCCTCAAAAGAATATACCTATTATAGTAAATTTTTTGCTTTTTGTAAAGAGTTCCCGCGAAGAGAGCGTCTATATACAAAGAGGGATAATATAATGGCTGTGAGCCCAAATGAGCCCATCACCGTTTCTACAGGCCCACTGGTTGCAAGATCTGCCGTACCCGTACTTGTGGTACTAGTAGCCGCAACAGATTTTTGAACTTCTTCTCTAGTGATTTTGATGTTACTTTTGGCTTGTTTTGTACTACCGGCAGCTATCTCTACATTGTTTTCACCGAGTGTCACGGGGACTGTGGTACTAAAGCTACCGTCCTTAGATACAACGATCTGTTTACCGGCCACAGTTAGCTTGGAAGTATTGTGAACTACACCTGTTATCGGGACCTCTGCCTGGTCGGTCACAATTTCACTGCCAGATATGATGTCCAGGGTCGGTTCTTTGACAAAGCTTTTATTTATTTTTGACACACTAAAAAAAGCTATGACAAACAAAATTAGTAGCATAAATGGTACCGAAAAAGCTTTCCAGAAATCTGAACCGTTCATATATACACCTCTATATTCCCTTTATTATACCATAATATAGGGAATAATTACTAAGTAAAAATAACTAATTACTAATTAATGTACAAGATAAGACCGCGGCCTCTCTCTCCCCGAAAATTTATCACAGCCCGAGGGCCGACGATCGTCGAATGCTAGAAATATAGGCGAAGGCCGATTTCGTACAGAGACGACGAGTCTGAATTTTCTTGAACCTGGCGCCACCTACTTTCAAGAGGAGGTGGCAAAAATAACGTAAAGAGATTACTTCGTTCCTCGCAATGACGAAAAAAATAAGTGGCGATGCCACCAATAAAAAAAGACGCTAGCTCCGAGTTGGGGTACGAAACCCACAACCGAGAAATCTTGCGCCCTTTTTACTGACCAGTAGGGGTCAATCCTGCCCGCTTATCAAAAAGAGGGCTAACCGTGCTTGGCTCATGTATCCCGGAAGAAGCATGGGATCAAAGTTAATTGATGTATCCCGCTTTTTGTGACGCGGTACGCGTCCTTCCTGTGACCTTATGGCACAAGTTCAGTCGAACCCTCCAACCAAAATCATTTTTTAAGGTGTAAGCTACTTTCGTAACTTACATGCTAATTATAGTATATAGTTTTACATTTGTCAAGTGTTTTCTGTCTAACCTGTGGATAACTATATAAATAGTATTATTACCTTACAAAAGATATAATATGTATGTTAAAAACTGAAGGATCATATATGTACATGCCATGGCATCCGGAATATGAAATGGGTGTGATAGAGATAGACGATCAGCACAAACACTTTGTCTGTATCATAAACGACCTTAACGATGCGATAGAGATAGGCACTGAAGATGTGATACTTGGTGACATACTTCGTGAGTTGTTTGCTTATGCCGAATTTCATTTCGCCACTGAGGAAAAATACTTTGACCAGTTTAATTACGAATTTACTGAAGAGCATAAGAAGCAACACCAAGACTTACGGGACGGAATAAATAGATTTCTAGTGACTTATGATGAGAATGTAAAAGATAATTCACTCAAACTTATGGCCTTTCTCAAAAAATGGTTCAAGGAACACACACAGGGACACGACCGTAAATATGTAGAGTGTTTTCACGAACACGGCCTAAAATAATCAATCTTACCTTTACAGAAAAGCAAAGCGCCCACCTCCCGTGGGTCGCTTCGCGACGTTGGAAAGTGGGCACTACTTGTAGGGGTCGAGGCCAAACGCGGTCATGAGCATGTTGGCAACGACTGGGTTCAGTGTCCAGGCGATGCCGTACCTGATGTCGAGCCACGCCAGCAGCCGGTCATCGTAGTAGACGGGAAGGCGGTTTGGCTTCTCCCAAGTAGACACAACCTCTATGAGGGCGTCGTACTGGTTGTAGTAGCTCGGCAGTGTCTTGTCCTCGTACTCACGCATGAAGATAGACTTGAAGAGCGACGGCTCTACCCCGCGGCAACCCTCAGCAAGCCAGAGTGGCAAGAGCTTCTGAGCGGCGTCCGCGATCTCGCGTGATGCTAGCAGGTAGACGGTTCTGGTGACCCCCTCGTGTTCGACTTCGAACGACTTGGGTACGAGCTTACAGCTGCGCATTTGGCGATAAGCCGCGCCATAAGCACCCCACTCAAAGTCGGAGTTACCCATGTAATCAGCCTCAAAGAGGCGATCGAGCGGATGTGAGCTGTACTCTTTCTGACCTTCCTTCCAGATACGGGTATGAAGCCGCTGGACATAGTGGAACGGTGTGCTCTCGAAGCCAAGCCTGTGACATTCCCGATAGAAGTCCATGACTCCCCCTGTATTGGTACCGGTATGACTGAACAAGTGATAATATCATTTTTTATTATTTTTGTCAATATATTATACTAGATTTATCCCCTTTTTTCTGCTATAATCTACCAGTTATGAAACCAGAGCTTATACTCCCCGGTGGAGACCTGGAAAGAGTCAAAATAGCTTTTGCATACGGCGCGGATGCGGTATATGTAGGCATGAACAAGCACTCCCTGCGCAAGGCAGAGGTGCGTTTTGATGTACCAGAAATTGGCGAAGCTATCAAATACGCTCATAGCATCGGCAAGCGGCTGTTTGTGACATTTAACATATTTGCTCACAATGAGCATCTCGCAGATATCGAAAAAGACATGAAGGCTATAGCCAAGTACTCTCCTGACGCCTTTATCATGGCTGATCTCGGGGTCATAAACCTGGCAAAAAAAGTGGCACCTAATGTGCCAATTCATGTCTCAACACAGGCAAATACGGTAAATATAGAAGATGTAAAATTTTGGAAAGAATATGGCGCCAAACGTGTAGTACTAGCCCGTGAGCTTACACTTACAGAAATTGCTGAGCTTCACAGTGCAGTACCAGACATAGAGCTCGAGGTCTTTGTCCATGGTTCGATGTGTATCAGTTACTCTGGTCGTTGCCTACTCTCTAGCTATATGACAGGGCGAAATAGCAATCTGGGTGATTGTTCCCAGCCTTGCCGTTGGAATTACAACATTTATCTCGAAGAAAAAATGCGCCCTGGTGAGCTTTTCCCGGCTGAAGAGTCAGAAAATGGCACCAATATCATGAGCTCCAAGGACATTGCGCTCGTGACCGAGCTCGACAAGGTACTTGAAACAGGCGTCTTGGGCCTCAAGGTAGAGGGTCGCAATAAGAGTGAATATTACCTTGCCAGCATCGGCTATATATATAGGTGTGCGCTAGATGCGATAGCTAACGGTAAATTTGATGACAAATTGAAGAAAGAACTTGCAGTTGAACTACAAAAGATCAATCATCGTGGCTATACAACAGGCTTTATCTATGGAGACGCTAAGCACGGCGAAACCTATGATGGTCGCTCACCCATCCGCGATTGGGAATATGTGGGGCAGTTTATCGATGATAAAGGTCAAATAATAGTAAAAAACAAGATATCTGTCGGCGATAAAGTAGAAGTACTTACACCAACAGAGATATTCCACGACGAAATCACGGCCATATTGGACGTAGATGACATCGTGAACGAGATAAACCCTGGCCGCAAAGATCAAAAAGCGACCATAAAACTAAAACATAATTACCCGGTAAATACTTTTATACGTAAAAAGGTTTAACACCCGGGTAGAGAAAGGGCGGCCTAAGCGGCCGCCCTTTCGGCTTGCAGTGCCCTATCCCTGCTGGCTTTCGTGAGTAACAGATACGTTACCACAGCTATAGTGGTAATGAACAACCCACTGATTAGCCAACTTGTAGAGATACCATACCTCGTAGCTACAGACCCGAATGAGTATTCACCAAGCATACCACCGACAGTGATACTGGTGGAAACCGAGGAGAGAAGCGTAGCCCGCATATTATTCTCCCCACCAGCTTCTCCGTAGCCTAGATCTGTTATCTCTTTTTGAGTAATGTTACCGAAGACATACCCAAGAGCCATAGTCGCAGCCTCTATCACAAGGATTGCGACGAGGACCGGGATGAAACTCTTGGTAACAGCTCCGGCTATAGCGGAGAGTCCCGTCAGAAGCACACATACCTGTATGATTCTTTGTGGACTGACACGCTCTGGTACCCTACGACAGAGATAGACACCGAGTGACATAGCAACTTCCATCAGAATCCAAGCATACCCTAGGACGATTACACTACCACCTACTTCCTTTAGATAGGCCGTCCAATAAAGGAATATCGGCACTGTCACAACACGAACCAAGGTTCGCGTCACGGCAATGTTTTGAAGTCCCTTCTCACGGGCCAATATTCGGAAAGCAAGAATAGTGTTTTTAGTCATTTCCTTTACATCACGAGCGTACTCTACCTTCTTTACTCTTGTTTCGTGCAATACTCTGGAAGCGAGGATAAAGACGAATATCATACCGATACCGGTCCCCATCCACGGGATTGCACTATTCACTGCGAATAGCTTAACCCCGATAAAACCACCGATTGCACTTACTGGACTCGTTACCCATATAGACTTCGCTGAGAGCATCTTGTTGTTCTGCTCTATTTCGCCTTCGGCGAGACCCTGCTCGATACCTAGTGCCGAGACCGTGTCCCACATATGGGCGCTGACACAACCGTTTGCAAATGACATCGCCAGTGCGGCGAGTGTCTCTGCCACTGCATAACCCCAGAAATTAGTCGAGGCTATATAGACAATCGTGGCCGCTATCCAGATGAGGCAAGAGAGCATGTATGTTCTCTTTCTGCCGAATACATCGGCGAATGCCCCTGTGGGGATATCTAGTACAACCATCGCGATACTGCAAATCATGCAAAGCATCGCAATTTGGTACAGACTTACCCCACGGCTGATTAGAAAGATAGTGTATGTGACATAAAGGAATGAGTGTGCAAGTTCTGATGTTGCCATAAGAAACAAAATCTTGTTCGTTTCTTTCTTCAACTCTTCAGTCATTTCATTTCCTTTCTGTTTGAAAGTTGTTAATGTACTAGATCACCAAAGCCGATTTTGCGGGCCAAATAAAAAAGCCTCGGCCGATCTAGCCGAGGTCTTCTTAGTATATAAGGCGAATTAGTTCACTTTCCCATATCTAAAAACATCAGTGGCTAGACCATGATTTCCTGCAATGCCTACGATAAAGAGAGGCATGCATGTTGCTGTTTTGTGTTCAGTTGTTTGGGGGTTTGTCTCTGTCATTTTCATGTCAGTGCTCTCCTTTCTACTTTTGTTTAATGATATTAGCAAGAAGAATAACATTATTATAGCTATGTGTAAAGTTTTTTTGTTAAGTTTATTTATTTCTGAAAAGCTACCACCGTTGGCTTAGTAGGTTTCAGTGCACTCTTTGTTTGCCTTAAAGTAGCTTCTCCCCTTCTTAACTGATGGGAAGGGTATTTATTGCCGATCTCTTTGTATTTAGAACTCATTTTCATAAACGATTCCCACTCATTTTCACTTAATAAACGCGTGCCATAAAAATGAAAACATTTACCAGTATTTAGAATAAAACCACTTTCATGTATTTTCTTTAAGAATAATTTTGCGTCATGAATATTACTTACACCGAGCGAAGTAAAGTCCAGCATTGGAAGATGATATGTCTTACCGTTCTTTATTACCTTAGATTGGAAACCAACCTCATAATTGGGATCTTTTTTTGTGTATTCAGAATGAACTTTCTCAATAACCTCACAATCACCACTAAATTCGTAAGCTCCCACGTTGTCAGACTTTGGTAAATGAACAATATACCTACATTCATATATACCCAAATATTGCTTTAACCACAAAGTTAATGCAATCGCGTCTTTTCCAATTAATTCTTCAGGACTAATCATAGTTATATCTTAGCACTATATATTCCTCTTGAAAATCAACCTGCCGGCAGTTCCCTCCTTCCCCTTGAAAATCATCAAAGCCCAAGTCCGACGATCGACGACTGCTAGAAGCTAGACACCTGTCTAGCTTCGTACGGAGACGACGAGTCATGATTTTCTTGAACCTGGCGCCACCTACTTTCAAGAGGAGGTGGCAAAAGAATAATAGTAGATCCTGAATACAACTAACATATTGTTTTTGACTAGTTCAGGATGACGACGAGAAGCGGCCGGATGCCATAACCATTCGTAGAATACAAAAAAGACATCTTTCGATGTCTTTTTTGATAAAACCGGCGGCGCGCTACTTTCCCAGGGCTTGATGACCCAAGTATCATCGCCGAAGACGAGCTTAACTTCTGTGTTCGGGATGGGAACAGGTGTTACATCGTCTCTATAGCCACCAGATAGCAGTGCGCATCCCGAAGGAGACACACTACTATCTGGAAACTAAGTTTCCAGAGTAATGAATGAAAGGTACAAATTGCCAGTCAACTCTTTAGTTCAAGCACGAATGCTGGAACTAAAGATTCAAATTAAGTCGTCGACCTATTAGTACACCTCAGCTGAACACGTTACCGTGCTTACACCTAGTGCCTATCAACCACGTAGTCTACATGGGGTCTAATAACGAAATCTAATCTTGGAGTAGGCTTCGCGCTTATATGCTTTCAGCGCTTATCCCTTCCGAACGTAGCTACTCGACAATGCCCTTGGCAGAACAATCGACACACCATAGGTTCGTCCATTCCGGTCCTCTCGTACTAGGAACAGATCTCCTCAAATTTCAACGCCCACAGCAGATAGGGACCGAACTGTCTCACGACGTTCTGAACCCAGCTCGCGTACCGCTTTAATTGGCGAACAGCCAAACCCTTGGGACCTGCTTCAGCCCCAGGATGCGACGAGCCGACATCGAGGTGCCAAACAGTGTCGTCGATGTGGACTCTTGGACACTATCAGCCTGTTATCCCCGGGGTAGCTTTTATCCGTTGAGCGCTGCATCTTCCACACGAAGTGCAGCGGATCACTAACTCCGACTTTCGTCTCTGCGCGAGATGTACCTCTTGCAGTCAAGCATGCTTATGCGTTTGCACTATCAATCCGATTTCCATCCGGACCTAGCATACCTTTGAACGCCTCCGTTACTCTTTAGGAGGCGACCGCCCCAGTCAAACTACCCACCAGACACTGTTCCCACGCCAGAAATTGGGTGCAATACAATATATAGTGAAAGTTTAAAAGTGTGTACTCAAAGTTGATAAAATTACTTATTGTGTAACTTTACCAACATCTTTTGTACATTTTCAAACCTTCTATTGCGCACAATTTGTGGCGCAGGTTAGAATCAAACCATATCAAAGGTGGTATTTCAAGGACGACTCCAGATGGACTAGCGTCCACCCTTCAAAGTCTCCCACCTATCCTACATAAGATATAACCTAATCCAATGCCAAGCTGTAGTAAAGCTCCACGGGGTCTTTCCGTCTTGCTGCGGGTAAACGGCATCTTTACCGTTATTGCAATTTCACTGGGTCCCTCGCTGAGACAGTGATCAGACCATTACGCCATTCGTGCGGGTCGGAACTTACCCGACAAGGAATTTCGCTACCTTAGGACCGTTATAGTTACGGCCGCCGTTTACTGGGGCTTCAATTCAAAGCTTGCACCTCTCCTCTTAACCTTCCAGCACTGGGCAGGCGTCAATCCGTATACATCCACTTACGTGTTAGCACAGACCTGTGTTTTTGATAAACAGTTGCCTGATCTCTTTCGCTGCGGGCTATATTACTATAGCCAGAGCATCTCCCGAAGTTACGCTCGCTGTTTTGCCGAGTTCCTTAGCGAGGGTTCTCCCAATCACCTGAGGCTACTCGCCTCGACCACCTGAGTCGGTTTGCGGTACGGACGCCATTACCTATTAACCTACAGATTTTCTAGTCCGTGTCTTCTCTCGAATCCTGTATTACTACAGTCTTATTCCATCACTTTGGTGATGTTAAACAGCTTTAGCCAAAAAACTGCTCGAGTTTATGCCCGGCGTCATGTAGGGAACAATAATAGCGGTACTGGAATATCAACCAGTTGTCCATCGCCTACGCCTTTCGGCCTCGGCTTAGGCCCGACTAACCCTGGGACGATTATCGTTGCCCAGGAAACCTCGGTCTTGCGGTGGGCAGGTTTTTCACCTGCCTTATCGTTACTCATGCCAACATTCTCACTTCCATGCACTCCACCAAACTTTCCAGTTCAGCTTCACAGCAGCATGGAACGCTCTCCTACCACTCCGTATAAAATACGAAATCCGTATCTTCGGCACTATGCTTAGCCCCGTTGTATTTTCGGCGCAAAATCATGATTGACCAGTGAGCTATTACGCACTCTTTAAATGCATGGCTGCTTCTAAGCCAACATCCTGGTTGTTTATACAACTTCACATCCTTTTCCACTTAGCATAGATTTAGGGGCCTTAGATGACGGTCTGGGCTGTTTCCCTTTTGAGCGCGAAGCTTAGCCCCCGCGTTCTGACTGCCGTAGTAATTGCTTCCGGTATTCGGAGTTTGTTTGGGTTTGCTAAGCTTGCGCCCGCTAGCCCATTCAGTGCTCTACCCCCGGAAGTTAGTATACGACGCTAGCCCTAAAGCTATTTCGGAGAGAACCAGCTATCTCCAGGTTCGATTGGAATTTCTCCGCTAACCACAGTTCATCCCCCCCATTTGCAGCTGAGGTGGGTTCGGCCCTCCACTTCCTTTTAGAGAAGCTTCAGCCTGACCATGGTTAGGTCACCTGGTTTCGGGTCTAATCAATGCAACCATGTACGGACTGTTAATCCTCGCTTTCACTATGCCTCCGTCCTCTGGACTTAAGCGGCTACATCAATTAACTCGTTGGCTCATTCTACAAAAGGCACGCCGTCACAGAACAAGTCTGCTCCGACTCCTTGTAGGCACACAATTTCAGTTTCTATTTCACTCCCCTCACCGGGGTT